>Ga0209415_10009941_pt1 | contig 16262 bp, 13 predicted proteins | sample PeaSoiSIISIP2007_FD_187696 | JGI IMG/M metagenome (GOLD analysis project Ga0209415, IMG submission 187696) | Peat soil microbial communities from Weissenstadt, Germany - SII-SIP-2007 (SPAdes) (version 2) | ecosystem: Environmental > Terrestrial > Soil > Wetlands > Peat | place: Germany...
ACTTCAACTACGTGGATTCCACCGGCGCCACGCAGACACGCAGCGTCACCGTCAGCGGCGGGACGAGCGGAATTAACGGCACCGCGGTTTTGACCCAGCTTAACAACGGTCTGGCCGGCACCGGAATTACCGCGTCGACGAAGTCGGATGGGACGAATGCCGACAACGGCAACCTGCAGTTCTCCGGAGCGGTGGCCTTTACCGCGGGCGTCGGCGCGGCGAGCGCGGGAACCCCCGCGGCGACCGCGGCCGGAACGGCGGTGAATACGTCCGAGTACAACGCCACGGCAGGCTTCACCGCATTCACGGCGGGAAGTGCGAGCGAGACATTTACGATCAGCGATGCCAGCAAATCCGCCACTAACATCACCCTGAATTCGGGGAACGCCAGCACCCTTGCACTCGCCCTCTCCGCCATCAACGGCGCATTGGCCACCGCGGGCATCACCGATGTCACCGCCATCGCCAACGGCGCCAATACCGGCATCTCCTTCCAGGGCCCGGCCAACTTCAGTATCGTTGAATCCGCCCAAAGCACCGGTTCGGCCGGCAGTTCCGGCTCCCTTTTTGGCGCCGTGGGTCCCGTAACGGTCAACGCGGCCACCAGCGGTGGCACAGCCGGCACATCCGCGCAGGCGGCCATCGCCGCCATCAACGCCGCTGTTTCGGCGCTCGGTCTCGTCCAGGGCGCTGTCGGCGCGGGCGAGAACACGCTGAACTACGCCATCTCACTGGCTCAGTCGCAGGTGACCAACTTCACGGCTGCGGAAAGCCAGATCAAGGATGCCAACGTAGCGCAAGCGGCCGCCAACCTGACCAAGGCCCAGGTGCTGGAGCAGACCTCCATCGCCGCCATGGCCCAGGCGAATTCGGCGCCGCAGGCCGTTCTGAAGCTCCTGGCGTAACCCTACAGGAATCACTGCTTTGGGCCGATCTCTGGGGAGATCGGCCCTTTTTCCATTTAACGCAGCTCCTCTAAGGAGTCGAAACAGATGTCGACCAGCAGTACGTCCCCGGCCACGTTCACAGGCTCCAGCGCCTTTTCCGCTTCTCTGGCCCAGGAGATCACCAACGCCGTGGCCAACGCGTCGATCCCCATGAACGGCCTGCAAGCTCAGCAAACTGTGCTGCAGAACCAGCAGACCGAGTTGGGCACGCTCTCGAGCGACTTCAGTTCGCTTGGCAACGCGATTACCGCTCTGGACAGTTCCACCGGATCAAGTTCCTATTCGGCAACCGTGAGCAACAAGGCCGTGGCTTCTGCATCGGTGAGCACGGGCGTGCTCGCCGGCAGCTACACGCTGGATGTGACCAATCCCGGCTCCCAGGACACCGTGATGAGCGGAACTACGGAGAGCGAAACCACGGTAACCGACCCCACCCAGAACAACATCAGCTCGAGCAAGTCATTCACGCTGGTGGTGAACGGAGTGGATACCACCATTAGTGACTCGGCGGGCACTCTGGACGGGCTGGCCAGCGCCATCAATTCCAGCGGCGCCAACGTGCAGGCCACCGTCGTCAACGTGGGCAGCAACACATCTCCCGATTATCGCCTGACCGTGCAGAGCCTGGACTACAACTCGAGCGATAACATCCAGCTTCTCGATCCTGGCAACAGCAACGCCAATCTCCTGAGCGTCACTCTCACTGCAGGAGCGGATGTGCAATACACCGTCAACGGTCAGCCTGCTTCCCCGAACCCGCCCAACCAGTCCACATCGCGGAATCTCACTTTGTCTCCTGGTCTCACCGTCAGCGTATTGGGCTCCGGCACGGCGACCATCTCCGTCTCCCAGAACGGATCGAGCATTGAAAACGCCCTCTCGTCGTTTGTCACCGCCTACAACTCCGCCATGGCCGAAGTCAACAAGAACCGCGGCCAGAACGGCGGCGCGCTAACCGGGGACAGCAGTATATTCAGTTTGAGCCAGGCGCTGAACAACATCACGAACTATCAGGGCTCGTCGGGCAGCATTGGCGCGATGAACGCGATCGGCCTCTCCTTCGATACCAACGGGAATCTGACATTCGACCCGTCCACGTTCGAACAGTCGGCCAGCACCAACATGACCGACGTGCTGAGCTTTCTCGGGTCGGTTTCCGGCGACACAGGCTTTATCGGGTCCGCCAACGACATTCTCACCGGCATCAACGATCCGACCAACGGAATTCTCCCGCAGGAAACCGTAACCTTCTCCACCGAGCAGACGACTCTCGGCACGCAGATCAGCACGGATCAGGCGAACATTACCACCTTGCAACAAAACCTGCAGAACCAGATGGCGGCGGCGGATGCGGCCATTTCGTCGCTCGAACAGCAGGCTTCGTATCTTCAGATGATGTTCCAGACGGAGAACGCAAATGCCACACTCGGATTCTGAGCGGACAGCGCGGTGCGCGGTTTCGGCAAGCGATACGGCGCAGAAACTCGCCGAAGCCATCGCCTTCGGCGACGTGGAAGGGGCGCAGTCGCTGCTCGCGGCGTTTCAGAGCGAGGTGATCGCGCGCGCCGGCGCGGCCCAGTCCCCTCTGGAACGCGAGTCCCTTCTGGAGGAAGCGATCCGTTCCACAAAGACGCTTCTGCATCTGGCGCGCTCGCTGCGCGCCTACGCCAGCGCTAGTCTGCGTGAGACGAATCGCCAGCTCGGCTACAGCGGGCCATCCGAGACGCCCCGTACGTGGCGTCTCGAAGCCTGAGCCGAACCCGAAGGTCACCCGGTCAGGTGTATCCAGACCAGCACGGCGACAATTACGAAGATCGCCGTAAGCGCCACCTGCCATAACCCCGCGCGGCTGCGCGCCGCCCCGGCCGTGAGTCCGCCGCCATCGGAGCGGGGCTCGGCCAGCGCAGTATCCATTTGAAACAGAGTGTGCACCTCGGGTGAGAGTTCGCTCCCCGCCGGATCGCCGTCCAGAGCGGCGATCTCCTCGTCGAGGCGCAGGCGCAGGTCCTCGCCGTCGGTGGGGAAAGCAGCGCCGGCGCTGAGCGGCAATTCGTCGAGGATGTCCCGATAGGACGGGCCGCGGGGATTCTGCAGGATCCCGAAGCCAAGGCTGTTAGCCAGCCGGCAGGCGCTGCTTACCACGCTGGTCAATCGTACGTCGCCTTTATCCTCGGCCTGGGGAAAGCGCCCGGCAATCACGCACAACTCATCCGGGAGGTTCCATCGGCGGGCCAGCCATTCCCCGGCCGCAAAACGGTCCAGCCCGAACAGAGTTCGCTCGTACTCCGGCAGGTCGAACTCCTCCCCCGCCGCGAGCCTTGAGTTGGCGGTCTGAATCACGCCGGCGTACTCAGCCGGCCAGGTCACCATGAGAGCGAGGCGCCCAACGTCGTGCAGAAGCCCCGCCGAGTATGCGATATCCTCGGCGACCGCGCAAAACCGCGCCAGCATCTCGGACAGCAGCGCGCAGGCCAGGCTGTAGCGCCAGTATGGGCGCAGTTCGTCCATCACCAGGACGGCGCGGATATAGGTGCGGCCGATGGAGGCAATCGCCAGCGATCGGATCTTGCGCACGCCGAGCAGCGGTACCGCCTGATCGAGGGTTCTGATATCGGCCGCGAAACTGAACAGAGGCGAGTTGGCGTAGCGAATGATCTCGGCGGATAGCGCCAGATCGCTGCGCAGGAGGTACACCAGGTCGGCGACGGCCGCGTTTTCGTCCGAGGCGACGCGCAACAACCTGGCGGCCACGGGAGGGAACGCCGGCATCCTCTCAAGCGCACTGGTGTTCATTTGCTGATTCGCCCTAATCCCGAGATCGGCCCTTTGGGCTCAGGGCATTAGCGCCCTTGATGCGGCGGCGTCCGTTGTGCGGGGTTTCATGGAAAGCGGTTTCTCAGGCCAGGTCGACAGAGAAATCGGCGCAACCGGCGCGGCTGACAATCTGCAGGCGGGCCTTTTGGCCGGGCACGTCTGGCGGCCACCACGTTATGTCGTACCGGTTCAGCAGGCCTGCGAAGATCTTTGCGAGGCCGTCGGCGAGAGACTCGGCGGGCCACCGCGAGAATGTGCCGCCGCTGCCAGCGCAGATTCGTGCCAGCTCGGTGGTGTCCTCGGGGCCTGCCGGCAGGACTCCATGGAGGACGACTTTCTCGGCAGAGAGCCGCTGCTCCAGTTCGGCGAGTCCGTCTTCGGGCGCCATCGCGTCGGGGTGAAGGCAAACGAAAAGATGCCGCTCGCCGGCGCTGCGGGAAAGAATCTCGATTACTTTTTCGGCGCTGACCAGAACGTCGCGCGAAGCCTCATCCTTGTGGCCGGGCCCATCGATGAACTTCTCGATGATCTCGGGGGCAGCCAGAAAGCCTCTGTTTTTACGCAGATGACTCATGATGAGCGGGTCCTCGGAGCGCATGGCCGCCAGATTCGGGCCATCCTCGGGTTCGAGCGCATCGTCGCAGCAATAGCGGTCCACCGACCAGAGGTCGGCCTTACGCCGGATCTCCATGCAGGCGCGGAGGCCGCTCTCGATGGCCATGGCATAGGGATCCGCGCGCGACAGAATCCGCGGAATGACGAATCCGCTGACCATCACATCGGGCTCGCCGTGGCGTATGGCGGAAAAACGCGTCACCGGGCGGCCATCCTCCTCGATCACAAAGTCCGTCGGGGCGAGCGGATCGAGTGGCCGGTGGCCGGACGGCGGCAATCCCAGCTCCATCCTGCGCTCATTCAAACCCGCACTGGCGAAGGTCAGCACCTCGACCTGCAGCTTCCCGGCCGGCTCCAGGCGCGCGACGTTGCGGCGGATGCGGCCCAGCGCCCGAATCACCATAGCGCGGCAGCGGGGCGCATCCGTACGGAAGACGGAATTCAGGTAGCCGAGAAAGCGCGGATCGCCTGTCTCGCCCATGGCCCAACGGCCCGAAAGACGTTGGGCTTCGCCGCTGTGTTCGGCCAGCTCGAAGATTCGCGGGATGCAGCCGACGTTGCCCAGCCGATAGAGGCCAATCAGCCCATTGGCTACCACGCGGCTGTGTGGCGAGCGGACCGCAGTATCGAGCACCTTGCGCATTTCCGGTGTGTCGATGCTCCACACCGATTCCACGGCGCTGGCCTGCACGCGAGCATCGGGGTCCAGCAGCCTGCGCATCACCCAGTCTGCGTTCCTGCCAGCGCGCCCCAGGATGAGCGTGGCTTTGGAACGCACATAAGGGTCGGTATGGGCCAGCAGCAGAGATCGCGCCTTAAGGATGTGCTGCCCGCCGTCCAGAGCGCCGACGATTCCCAGCAGGTGGCGCAGCCGCAGGGAGCTTCCGCCCGCCGAGAGCTCCTCCGAAACCAGCTCTCCCAGGCGCACATCCACCGGTTCGCCCCGTTCGAGGGCCTCCTTTGCCCTGGGAACAGCCTCCTCCACCGAGCAGAGCAGGGGGTCGGCGATCTGCTCAACGAGCGCCGTAAAGTCGACCTGGGGCATAGGTACGGCCATCTTCAGACGGTTCCACCTGGCAGGACACCGCTGATAACCTTATCGACTGTCAGGGGCGAAAGTTCGCTCGAATAGAGATCGTTCAGAGCAGTGAAATTGGCCTGGCCTCGGTTCCCGTGGGCAGCGTCACGCCGGGTTCTTCGGTGGGGGGCAGGTTGATGAGCCGTGGCTTGATCACGAGCAGGGTATCGGTGGACGACTTGTCGTGAGTGTTCGTGGAGAGGAGAGGACCGAGCCCGGGGACACTCCCAAGAGCGTAGATTCCGCCCAGCGTGGACACATCCATCCGGTTTACCAGACCGGTCAGGACAGCCCACTCGCCCTCGTGCAGGCGGACCGTGGACTGGAATTTGCGGTCGTTGATGGTCGGGATGCCGTTTGCGTCCACCTGGCCCAGCAGCGTATAGGATGCCTCCACCGTCAGGGTCACGTCACCCGTGCCGTGAATGTACGGCGTGACCTTCAGCTCCAGTCCGAGATCCTGAAACTGAATGTTCGGCGGCGGAACGAACGTGCTCCCCTGCGGCGCCCCGACGAACGTGCTGGTTATCAGCGGATACTTGCTGCCCACGTGCAGCGTTGCCGCCTGCCCCTGTTCGGCAATCAGACGCGAGCGCAGCGCCGTGGTGGTCAACGAATCAGTCACATTGGCGAACAGGTTGGCACTGGCCACCCCGATTCCGAACAGCGTCGCGCCGCCGCCAAAACTGAGAAAATTCGCGCCGCCCGAAGGGATGACGGTCTGGCCAATGTAACGAGTGATCTGGCCAAACGCGATGGGGAACGAGTTCGGCAGGGCGAGGCCCCATTGCAGCGACTTCGATGAATCCACGCTGAGCAGATCCACTTCCAGCTCCACCCGCGCGTGCGGACGCATGAGATCCTCGGCCAGCATTTCCGCCGGGCGGACCTTGGAAACGTGGTCGCGCATGACCAGGATCCGATTCGTGGTGTCCACCATGAGTTGCTTTATGTCCATGGTGGAACGGATGGCGGTGGCGATCTCCTGGAGGTCCTGCGTGTTGAGAGTCTCGGGGATGGGGATGGCAACGGTGACGGTCCGCTCGAACTGCTGGCGCTTCGCGGGGGTGTCGGCGGCGACGAAGATCAGGCGGTCGGCGACCGGGATGACGAAAGCGCCGGTTGCCTCCTCGAGCGTACGCAGGGCGGTGCGGTAGTCTACCTGTTCCAGTTCGAAATGGATGGTTGGGGCGGGGTTGAATTCGGAGTCGAACGTCGCCAACAGGCCGTAGGCTTTCGCGACTTCTTCGAACAGCGATTTGGCGTCGCCGTGCAGATCGAGGTTCTGAACGCCGGGGATCGCCCTGAGCTCGGTTGGAGGAAGCGGCTGCCGGGCTTCGGCGGCGTCTTTGGGCGTCACCTCGCCGAACAGGCTTTCGTCGGGGCCGGCATTCGGTTTGGGCTCCTTTTGAATGGCTTCGGATTTCTTCTGGAAGTCCGTGTCGGCGCGGGCCATGTTCTCAAAGGACTTGACGCGCACGGCATAATCCAGATTGGTAGGATCGAGCGCATAGGCCTGTGAATAAAGCACATACGCGTGTGCAGTTTCACCTTTTCGTTCCGCTTTAGCGGCGGCGTGGGCCAGTTCCCGGGCGGCGTCGGTAGCATCGCTGGCGGCCGCCAGACCGCACAGGAACACGATCAGCGCTATGCCCGAACGGACCTGCACATAAAGGCCTGACGGGCCGCAGGCTTCAAACGTGTATAAACAAACCTGTGAAGAGAGCCGATAAACCGTACAGGCATGCCTGTCACACTCGCTCCGGCCCGCCCGGCTTTTGCTCCACCTGTGCCGCAGACCATTGAGGAACTCGGCATTCCCCACGCGCTGATGGTCGATCTGGTGATGCGGCGATCGCTGCTCGAAGGCGGCAGCACGCTGCAATCGCTGGCCACGGCGCTGCGCGTCGCCGTTCCCGTCGTTGCCTCCATCTTTCAGCACCTGCGCAGCCAGCACCTGATTGAAGTGAAGGGCATGGCCGGCAACGATTACAACTTCACGCTGTCGGCTACCGGCAAGAGCCTCGCCGCGGAACGGTTCCAGCTCAGCCAGTACGCCGGCGCCGCGCCGGTCTCGCTGCGCGATTACAGCATCGCCACCAAGGCCCAGACCGCGCGCGTGCAGATTGACCGGAGGACGCTGCGCCAGGCGTTCTCCGATCTGGTTGTGCCGGACACCCTGCTGGACCAGCTCGGCCCGGCGCTGATTTCGCAGAACTCCATTTTCGTTTACGGGCCCACCGGCAACGGCAAAACGAGTCTCGCGGAACGCATGCTGCGGGTGTACTCGGACACCGTGTACCTGCCTTACGCCGTGGAAGTGGATGGCCAGGTGATTAGTCTTTATGACCCGGTGGTCCACCAGAGGGTGGAGACGGAAGATCCGGAAGTGGACGCCCGCTGGATCCTATGCCGGCGGCCGTGCATCGTAGTGGGCGGCGAACTCATTCCCAGCATGCTGGAGCTGCGTCTGGACGAAACCTCGGGCATCTATGCCGCGCCGCTGCAGATGAAGGCCAACAACGGCATCTTCATCATCGACGACTTCGGCCGTCAGCTCATGTCCCCGCGCGATCTGTTGAACCGCTGGATTGTCCCGCTCGACCGGCGCGTCGACTACCTCATGCTGCGCTATGGCGTGAAGTTCCAGATTCCGTTCGAGCTGATGGTGGTGTTTTCGACCAACCTCGACCCCAGCGACCTGGCCGACGAAGCCTTCCTGCGGCGCATCCATAACAAGATTTTCGTGGACGCGGTGGATGCGCGGTCATTCGATCTGATCTTTCAGCGCGTGGTGGGCGCCAAGGGAATCGTGGCCGAGCCGGACAGCTCCGAGTATCTGCGCGAGTTGTGCCTGCGCGACGGCCGCACCGAGCTGCGCGCCTGCTATCCCGGCGACATCTGCAACATTCTGGCGTCGATCGGGAGATACGAAGGCCGCCAGCCCATCATGACCCGCAGCGAGCTGGAGCGCGCCACGGCGTTGTACTTCGCCAGAAGCTGAAGCGCCGCGCCGGGAGATCCCTACTGCGGTTTCGCCTGCAGGAGAACAACGGTAATGTTGTCGGGGCCGCCGGCGTCCCGCGCCGCCTCGATCAGGGCGTGGCACTTCGCCTCCACGTCGCCTTCGCCGGCGAGGATTCCGGCGATCGTCTCCGCCGGCACCACTCCATGCAGACCATCGCTGCACAGCAGCACCTGCGTCCCGGGTTGCGGCTGCAGCGCGTAGGAGTGGAGCCGCAGCGGGGCGCTGACGCCGATCGCCATGGTCAGGACGTGACGCATGGGATGGGTGCGCAGGCTCTCCTCATCGATGCCGAGGCGGCGGCCGACTTCCTGCACCCAGGTCTGATCCTCGGTGATCACGCCGAGGCCGTTTCCGTCGTACACATAAGCGCGGCTGTCGCCCACGCTGGCAATCAGCAGTTCATTGCCGTTCTCGAGCACGGCGACAAGCGTGGTGCCCATGCCCTCAAGCTGGGCATCCCCGGCGGCGGCTTCAATGACCTTCCGATTGGCTTCCTGGAACGCGTGCACCAGGGCTTCGCCGTCGGCGACCGGCGAATTCATGATGGTTTCGACTACCGTCTCAACGGCCAGACGAGAGGCGTGCTCGCCGGCCTGTGCCCCGCCCATTCCGTCGGCCACCACATAGAGTCCACGGTCGCGGACCAGCGCGAAGTAGTCTTCGTTGTTAGGTCGCACGCAACCTGGGTCGGATAGACCAATGGCCTCCATCATACGCGGCTTCCCGATTATAACCGGTGCCTCGGATGGCTCTCCGATGGCGTGACCGGAGATCTCGGTCGCGGTATCGGAGCCGCTTTCGGGCACCGCCGGCATCGCGTCCCAGTGCGAACGCCCATCGCGCGACGACGCGCCGTCCGCCGCGGCTGCGGCTGCATAAGCGGCGTGGACCGTATCAGCCGGACGGTCAGGCGAATTCGGAGCGTCCTCCATCGGGCGGTTTGTTCTCGACCAGCGAACTCTGACTCTCACGGCTGCTTCGGCTGCAGAATCGCCTTCAACTGGAACCAGGCGCTCCCCTCGTAGTTCGTCTTAAGCCGTTCCAGGCTTCCGGTGCGGGCGTCGCCGCGTCGCGGACCGCTTTTCTTCAGGCAGCGGTCCAGTAGCACCGGCGCGTCCCTGTCCTCCGGATCGCGCTCCAGCACCGCCCGAAACCGATCGGCGGCGGCGCTGAAGTTGCCCTGCTTCCAGAGCGCGTAACCGGTATTGAACTGGTATAACGGGTCGCTGGTGTCGCCGTCCAGTGCTTTTTGAAAGTTTTCGAGGGCAGTGGGTTCATTACGACGAGACTGTGCCGCGCCGAGGTCGTTCAGTACCTCGTTGAGAGGGACGCTGGCGGCCACCTGCTGGAAGGCGGCTTCGGCGCCGGTAAAATCGCCCATGAAGTAACGGGACAGGCCGAGCAGGAAACTGGCTTCGTTGGAAGGGGTGCTGTCGCGCGGCACCTTCGCAAACCAGTCGGCGGCGGTCCGGTAATCCTTCGCGGCGAAGTTCACGCGGCCCAGCTCGAAAGCGGCCTGGGAATAGCCCGGATTCAGCCGGATGGCTTGCCCGAAAAGTTTGCGTTTTTCCTCCGTGGACGACGCGAGAAGACCACGAATGTACGATTCGATGGCGTCCACGCGCACGACGGGATTACGCCGGTTGAAGTCGGCCTCGTTCGGCGCGGTCGCCGGGACCACCAGGGTGAGGGCCTGCCAGGCCACATGGCGCTGGAGCACCGCGAGATCCTCGAGTGCACCGACTTCGCTGAATTTCGGGCCTTCGCGGGCCTGCTTCAGTTCGAGAACGCGCGCGGCGATGCTGAGCGTGCCGCGGGTTTTCGCCGCGCTGTCCGCCGGCGCCGGGGCGGGCCTGAGGTCGAAGTCGCCATAGATGACCTGATCGGCGTCGAGCGATTGCGCGATGCGAATGACTGATGCCTCCGTCAGGGTGACGTGGGAGTGGAATTCGAGGCGGCGGTACGCTTCCTCACGGTCGTCGCGCGAGAGCGCGATCATGCCCTGGGAGGAGAAGGCTTCGCGGACGGTCTCGGCGATGCTTTCACCGATCCAGTCGAGGCTGGGCTTGCCGGAGTCGTTGAAGAAGGGCAACACCAGCACGGTGTCCGCGCGGAGCAGCGCGGAAGAGAGAAAAAGGAATGGGAGCAGCGCCAGCGGCCGCGGCACGACTTCAGTGTATCGCGGGGCGTCTGAGATAATTCCGGTGGAGGTTACTCCTGGACCGCCGCGCGTTTTTGTCGGCAGCGCTGCTGGCGCCCGTCAATGCAGCTTTCAACGGTTCGCCCGCGACGCTGACGCTGCATCGGGAGCGGCCGATCGCTGACATGCCCGGCGACTACACGGGTCTCAGCTACGAGACATCGCAACTTTCGGAGCCGGAGTTCTTCTCGGCATCCAACAAGAGCCTGGTGGCACTGTTCCGGTTGGTCAGCCCGCGCGGAGTTTTGCGCCTGGGCGGAAACTCGAGCGAGTTCTGCTGGTGGAAGACAAGCACGTCGGCAATGGCGCCCGTGGTGAAGTCCCCGTCCGGACCTCTGGAGCGCAACTGGATGCCGCACTCGTTGACAGCCATCACGCCCGAGGCGATCGACCAACTGGCCGGCTTTCTGGAGGCGACCGGCTGGAGTCTCATTTACGGATTGAATCTGGGCACGGGGACCGCACAGCGCGCCGCCGACGAAGCGGCCTATGTGGTCAGGCAGGTCGGGCCGCGTCTGCGGTACTTTCAGATTGGCAACGAGCCGGAGTATTACAGTAAACCCACCAACCAACTGCGGCCTCCGGGCTGGGATTTCGCCGCGTGGTTTGAACAATGGCTGCAGTTCGCCCGGGCGGTGATCGCGCGCGTGCCGGACGCGAAACTGGGCGGCCCGGATGTCGGCTCGGACGCCGCCTGGGTAGCGGCCTTCGCGGGGCAGGCCCCTGCCGAATTGAAGGATTCGATTGTTGCATGCACCGGCCACTACTACGCCGTGGGCCCGCCAGACGATCCGAACGTCAACATCGAACGCCTGCTGCGCCCGGATCCACGGATCGACGCCAGCATGGCTCGGATCATGCCCGCCGCACGCGACGCGAATCTGGCCTTCCGCATGACCGAAGGCAACTCCTGCTATCGCGGGGGCAAGCCCGGCGTAAGCGATGCCTTTGCCTCAGCGCTGTGGGGCGGCGACTACATGCTGCACCTGGCGCGACTCGGGTGTGGCGGCGTCAATTTTCACTCAGGCAGCACCAGGCAGATCCGAGCCGCACTGGGCGATCATCTCCCAGGCGAAGCGATGGCGAAGGACCACGCCGCCGCCAACGGCGGTGCTTACTACTCGCCGATTGCCGGGAGTTCCGCGCGGCCAATCTACTACGGGATGGCGATGGCGAACCTGCTTGCCGGACTAACGCTGCTCGAGTGCGATCTGGAAGCGCCGAACACGAACGCCAGTGCGTATGCGGCAAAGACCCACGATGGAGTCCGCGTGTTGCTGTTCAACAAGGAGGCGACCAGCGACTTGCTGGTGGAAATCCCCTGGGACCGCGCGACGTCACTGGCAGAAGTCTGGCGCCTGACCGCGCCCACGCTGGATGCCACTTCAGGCGTCACGCTGGCGGGCACGGAGATGCGCGCGGATGCGACCCGGCGTCCCCGCGGCGAAAGAGCGCTTAAGGTGGAAAGGGGCCGTATTCATGTGAGTCTGCCTCACGCCAGCGCCGCACTGGTCTTCATCGTCGGATAGGCGCCCAGCACCGCCTTTCACTCAATCCGCAGCGTGTACGGACACCCGTTCTCTCTCGCGGGGCGGCGGGCGGAGCGGGCGAGGCGGTCCATGGGCACGGTTACCAGTTCCTGAGCGTCCTGCCACGGATCGGGGTAGAGTTTCACCTCGACGTTGCCCTCGCCGGAGCGCAGCCGCTGGGCGTCGGATGCGGTCATGAATCCCACCAGCTCCACCGAGCAGTCGGCCAGCTTGTGAAACTCGAACGCCTGGAAGCTCTTGTTCTGGAACAAAGGCGTCTGCTCGAAGTTGGGCGAGTACGTGAACCCGTAGATGCCCGCGGGCAGCGCGGGAATCGCCGATCCGGCTTCATCGTTCTCAAGCGCGCGCAGGTTGCGGCTGGTTCGCAGGTCGGTGGCTTGTTCGACGGTCATAAACTTACATAAGGTACCAAACCGTGGCATCGCCCAACCAAACACAAACCGAGCTTCCCGCCGTGCCGCTGACGCTGGAGGGTGCGGCCGTCCTGCATCAGATGTTGCGCGTGCGCTGGCCTGCGTGGAAAGCGCTCGGCGCGGCCGTGCAGCGGGAGATCGCCGCGGAAGCGATGGAAATACTCGCGGATATGGAGGCCAACGCACAAAGCGCCGTTTTCGCGACCATCGGCCACAAGTCCGATTTGCTGCTGGTGCACTTCCGGCCATCGTTCGATGAGCTGAAAGCCATTGAACTTCGGCTGGCGAGGACGCGGCTGTGGGATTACCTGGAGCCCGCTCACTCCTACGTCTCCGTGGTGGAGCTGGGCCTGTACGAATCGAGTCTCAAAACCTACGGCTCGCTGGCCGAACGCGGCATCGCGCCGTTCTCGGAAGCGTGGGACGAGGAAATCGCACAGGTGATTGCCCGCCAGAAAGAAGCCATGCGCTCGCGTCTTTTCCCCGGGATTCCTCCGGCGCGATACCTCTGCTTTTATCCGATGGACCGCAAGCGCGCCGAAGAGCGCAACTGGTACATGCTGCCCATGGCCGAGCGCCAGCGGCAGATGCATGAGCATGGCATGGTGGGCCGCCGTTACGCCGGCACGGTGAAGCAGATCATCTCCGGATCCATCGGTCTCGACGACTGGGAGTGGGGCGTGGACCTGTTCGCCGACGACCCGGTAATCTTCAAGAAGCTGATCTACGAAATGCGCTTCGACGAGGTCAGCGCCGTATATGCGCTGTTCGGCCAGTTCTGGGTGGGCCTGCGTTGCCCGGCGTCGCAACTGGCGGCGCTGCTCAGCGGGAAGGTGCCCGAAGGTCCAGAGGATGCTCCGCCGCCTGGCCGCACACCGTGAGCTGGTAGAAATACGCAGGCGCGGGACGATGCGCGAGAATGCTCATCGCCGTGCGCTCCCAGGGCGCGTAGGGATCGAGGAAGATGTCGTTTTCCGCACGCCCCAGGCAGGCGCCAGATTGCAGACGGGTGATCACTTTGCCGGGTGAGATGTCCCTCGTGTTGCGCACCATCCAGAATGTCGGAGCGGCGCGGACGGGGCCGCTCAGGCCGGGAACGTCGCCGGCGTAAGGGGCGACAACCGGAGTCCGGCCGGACAACTGCGCGGAGATCGCCTGGAAGTCGGTGTCGTAAATGTCCAGGACGATCAGGTCCCGAGGCTGCGCGTAGCGATTGAGCATCGCGGCGATTTGCGGAATCGGCGCCACGTATCCGAGGTTCAGGAAGTTTTCCTGTCGAAAATACATCGCATACGAGGTCGCGCAGGAAAGCAGGATCGCGGCCGTCAACCCCAGGCGAATGGCCGTCCGGTGGACCCGGGAAATGCCGAGCGCCACGGCGAGACTCAGGAACGGCAGCAGCCACAGGAGCCGCGCCGGGACGAAAGGATAGCTCACCCATCGCGCCACGCCCAGATACCCGATGACGCCGGTTATGCCGAGAAGCGCCTTGAAGTGGCGCGGAAACGCGGATGCCCGTGCGCCGGCTGCAGCGAGAACAAGAATGACCGGGACGAGCGCCAGCGACACGGCCGGAAACGACTCGCCAATGGTCAGCGATACCAGGCCGTAGCCAATCCGGATGGCATGTTCGACGAGTGGATTCCCGGAGATCAGGTACGTCGAGGAATAGCCGCGGTCCCAAATCCAGCGGTCGAGCGCCCGGAGAAGAGCGACGGCCCAGGGGGCGTAGCCGAGGATCACGGCAACTACGAAGGTCGCGGCCCGGGCGATGCCGGCGCATATCCAGCCAGCCAGAGCAAAGCCGCCGAGCACAGCCAGACCGGGGACGTAGTGCGTGTAAAGCAGAGCCAGCAGAGCGGCGAACGACGCCACGGCAAACCGCAGCGAGCGAGGCTGCGACATCCAGCGCCGCAACATGGCGAGGGAGACCAGGACGAGGGCCATTTGCATGGAGTACGAGCGCGCCATGCGGCCATACAGCAGCAGGCAGGGGGAGAGCGCGAAAAACGACAGCGCGAGCCATCGTGGGACAGGCGGCCATGAGCGGATCCAAAGCAGATCCAGCAGCAATGTGGCCAGAAGAGCCCACATCGCCGAGAAGGCGCGCATCGCGGCGATGCCGTTCCAGGGAAGGGGCAGCTTGATCCAGTAGTGCAGCAGGATGAAATACAGCGGAGGATGGATGTCCCCCTCCACCCGGGTGATGATTGCGCCGACGGGCCGCTCCTCGGTGTGCATGGTGGACAATTCATCGCTCCACACCGGCAGGAGGCGGAGAGCCGAGAAGAGCAGAACCGCCTGCAGGCACAACACGACTGCGAGCGGGGCCGAGCGGGTCACGTGTCCAGCATATCGGCTCCTCTATCCCACTGCTATAATGGCCCTTATCCATGGACGTCCTCACTCGCGCCCAGACTAACGAAGAGAAGAAGATCATCCTCCTCCGGCCGCGCGGTTTCTGCGCCGGGGTGGTCCGCGCCATCGACGTCGTCAAGATCGTCCTCGATCTGTACGGCGCGCCGGTGTACGTGCGCAAGGAGATCGTGCATAACCGCCACGTCGTCGACGAGCTGCGCCGCGCCGGGGCGATTTTCGTGGAAGAGCTGGAGGAGGTTCCCGAGGGCGCGCGAGTGATTTTCAGCGCGCATGGAATTTCGCCGGCGGTGCGCGAGGAAGCGAAACAGCGGAAGCTGCAGGTGATTGATGCGACGTGCCCACTGGTGACCAAGGTCCACCTGGAATCGGTGAAGTTCGCGCGGAACGGGTACACGATCATCCTGATTGGCCATTCCGGCCACGACGAAGTGATCGGAACGATGGGTGAGGCGCCGGCGTCCACCATCCTTGTGAGCACGGTGGAGGACGTAGACAGGCTGGAACTGCGCGACCCGCGTCGCGTGGCGTTTCTCACTCAGACAACTCTGAGCCTCGACGAGACCAAAGACATCGTGCAGCGGCTGAGAGAACGTTTCCCCGAGATTGTCGGCCCGAAGAGTCAGGACATCTGCTACGCGACCGAGAATCGGCAACTCGGGGTGAAGGCGGTTGCACCACTGTGCGATGTGCTGCTGGTGGTGGGGTCGCAGAACAGCTCCAACTCGCGGCGCCTGGTGGAGGTCTGCCAGAAAGAAGGCGTGCCCGCCTGGCTGGTGGACAACGCGCATGAAGTGGCGCCGGAGTGGCTGACGACCGCGAAAACGGTGGCCGTCACGGCGGGCGCATCGGCTCCCGAGGTGCTCGTCGAAGAGCTGGTCACCTGGCTGCGGACACACTTCGGTTTCGGCACGCTGGAAGAAGTGGAACTGAAGGAAGAGGACGTGCGTTTTCAGTTGCCAGGGGGCCTGGAACAGTCGGCGATGCGGCTGACCCAGATCACGCCGCCCGAATTGAGGGCATGACTTCGAGCACGCAAACCGCAACGCAGGTCGGTAGTGCAGCTCACGCCGCCGGACGCGCTCTGCGGCATTTGCTGAATACGCAGACGCCGGAAGGCTACTGGCACGTTCCGCTGACGGCCGACAGCACACTGGAATCCGATTACGTGCTGCTGCAACTCTGGCTTCATCCGCCGGAAGGGGGCGCCTGGAATCCGCCCACCCGCATGCTGGTGGATC
>Ga0209415_10009942_pt1 | contig 16261 bp, 13 predicted proteins | sample PeaSoiSIISIP2007_FD_187696 | JGI IMG/M metagenome (GOLD analysis project Ga0209415, IMG submission 187696) | Peat soil microbial communities from Weissenstadt, Germany - SII-SIP-2007 (SPAdes) (version 2) | ecosystem: Environmental > Terrestrial > Soil > Wetlands > Peat | place: Germany...
GGTTTCGCTGGGTGCCAGTACCCACCAGTTCAGGGCGACCAGCACCACCGCGCCCTCGGAGCGGGACTTCACGCTCCCGGCCGCAGGCGTCTACAAGGCGACTGGCCAGGGCACCGAGCGGATAGCCAAGCCACCCAACTCCCAGTCCGACGGCCCGGTCATGCCCGTCAGGGTCACCTACCTGCCCGACGGCTGCTGGCGGTGGCACATGGTCGTACAAGCCGCCCCACTCGTCGTGAAGAATAAACACGATGGAATCGTTCCAATTCGGACCGTTCCGCAGCGCCGTCAGGTTCTGGTAGACGAAATATTCACCCGCCTGAATGTTACTAGGTGGATGCTCATCAGTTTCAAATGTTGTGCCGTTGATGTTGCAGTCGGGAAACCCGCACGCCCACACGAAGGCGACCGCTGGCAACGTGCCTGCCGCGGCGTCAGTGGCGAATTGCGACACCGGCTGCTGATGCGACGAGATCGGTGCAAATAGGAGCGAGTAATCTTCAATGTCGGCGTGATAGGATGTCCACGTGATGTTGTTACCATTAAGCAAATCGAAGATCGAACCGTTAATCGGCATATACGGGCCTGGGGGGTGTACGAAAAGCTCACCAATCTCGGCGGTCGTCAAATGGCCGAACGAGGTGGCCGCCAGGGCGTACCCATGGTTGGGGAACGTCTGTGCGAGCACGCCGCCAAAGTACCGGTCATCGATCGCGAAGTTCTCCGCCAGGAAATAGTAAAAGGGTAGATCGACCTCGTTATAGAAGCCCATCGTGTCCCACGGAGGACCATTCGCTTGGTTGGGCAGCTCGGTTAGTGCGTTATAGCGAATGAACCCATCCATCGGAGGCGACGTGAGGGTGTCGTCCGGATTCGAGAAATTCAGCATCTTGTGGCCGCCGACCCAAGTGTGATCGAAGTCCGGACCGGGGCAGTAGTTGGTTTGATGGAAAGCGGTCACCACGTTTCCGTTGGGATCGGGGTTGGCGTTCGTGCACGCCATCGGCTTCTTCTTCGTGGCCTTCGTGCACGTTAGGCTGTCCACGCATTTATGGTCCGTGGGCTTGCAGACGGGGATGGTGCTGCCTTTGGGTGCCTTCGAGGCGTGGTACGGCGTGCCCTTGGCGTACGGCAACGCGCCCAAGTAATTGTCGAACGAACGGTTCTCCTGCATCATGATGATGATGTGATTGACCTTGCTCAGGTCGCCGTCGGCGCATGCCGGCGACGCGCCGAATGCCAACGCAGCGGTCAGGAGCGCCGCGCAAAACGGTCCTCGAAAGACCAACGAACGGTTGATCATGGGCTCCCCCTCCATGCAGATTGCCGTCGGCCGCCTCCGCCAGGAAGCACAGTCGCCGGATGCGTGACTTATGCCTACAACGCCTGCAATTTGTCAAGGAATTTCGATGGCGCCGGGCGCCGCCGCTCAGTGAGGCGCGTTCGGCGAGCTGGCGGGATCGTTGCTCGCTACTTCTTCGCGATCCCGATCTGCAATCGCACCACCGGCGGATCATCGGTCGGCTCTGCTGTCGCATCGCTTCGGGCGATGCGGGCCGCGTCGACACCGTAGTCGTCGTGCAGCACACTTTCGAGCTTGGCGACGCGCGCAGTGGCGAGCGCGTGGAGCTCATCGGGGGTCGGTGCCGGACGCGCATCGAGCCATGCTTCGAGCGTCTTGGCGTCTTCGTCGCTCAACTCGCCGGCCGCGTCCTGCTCGCGCGCCGCGAGCGCTTTGCTGATGCGCTCGCGCTTGCCGCCTTGGCCGAGGCTCTTCACCGCGCCGAAGATGCCTTGCGGCTTGCCGAGCTCTTCGAGTAGCGCGTGCTCGCGCAACCAGCGCACGTCGCGCGTGCTCGGGATCGGTTCGAGCGTCACGCCCATCCCCGGACGCCGCGAGATGAACGTCGCGAGCTGCTTGATCTGCTCCGCGCTCTCCGGCGCCGGCTCGGCACGGCCGGCGCGGAACGCAATCTGCGGCGGCGCCGCCGCCTGCTCTTTGCTGCCCGGCAACGCCATCCCGATCAACTTCAACGGCGACGCGAGTGTCCCGACCAACGCGCTCCGCAGCGCGCCGGCGACGATGGTGCCGATGCCGACCTTCATCCCTTCCTGATCGGCTTCGAGCGGTACGTCGAGCGTGATGTTGCCGGACATGTCTTTGAGCAGCGCCAGCGCAACCGTCAGCGGTATTCCGAAATTCTGCTGAAACAACGAGTCACCTTCCGCGCCGCTGACCTCGAGCTGATGCAACAGGATCGATATGTCCGCCTTGTACCCGCCCCGCGTGAACGATGCCTGCGTGCCCACTGTGAGGCTCCCGTCTGCGATGCCGTATGCCGAATACGCGGTGGCGTATGGGTTGAACGACGTTAAGACCATGTCGTCGACCTTCAAATTGATCGTGCCGCCCGACGGTCCCATACTGCCGGTCGCCTTGATCGTGCCGCTCGGTGCGACGGTGGCGTCCAGGCGGACCTTGCTGGCGGCGAGCTCGGGAAAGCGCACCCCCTTCAGCTCGATGTCGAGGGGTGCGATCACTCCCGAGTAGAACGGCTTCACCGCGCGATCAGTGAAGGCGATGCGGCCCTTCGACAATCGGAACGACGCGATGCTCAGATCGATGCTCGGCGACGCCGCCGGCGCGGCAGCGACCGGGCTCGGTGCCGGCGTCGGCACCGAAGCTGGTGACGCTTTCGCCGCAACCAGTTGCGGTAGCACGATGCCGTCCGTGGTGCGCGTCACCTGCACGTCCGGCTGCACGATCCGGACGTCGCCGAGACGTACGCGCAACGGACCCGGTTTGGGATCCTTCGGATTCGGCATCAGCACTTCATCGAAGGTGGCATCGATCGACTTTACACCGGCCGAGAACTCCTTCGGATTCGCGGCCATGGCACGCGGCTCGACGATACTGAGCTTGCCGCGGACCTTGATGTTGCCGGGCGCGGCGCCTTGCCCTTCCGTGGCCTTCGCCAGCAGCGCCGGCGCGTTGACTTCATCCAGGGTGAGATCGATCGTCTTCACGCTTGCGGCGGGGTCCTTCGCGCCCGGGGCGAGTACGCGCGGCTCGACGACGGCTATCTTTCCTTTGAGACGCAGATCGCCCTGATTCGGTCCGGGCGGTGCGAGCAGACCCGCGACGTGGAGCTCATCGAAGCCGACGGTGAGCGATCGCAGCCCGACGCTCATTCCCTGCGGCGCCGGCGGCGCGGCCTGCACGTCGGTGAGCGTGATCGTGCCCGTGACGTTGAGATCACCCGGCGTCGGCGCGAGCGATCCGGTATCGGCGTTGAGATCGAGCGCCAGCCGCGCCGCGGGGAGAATTTCCGGCGGCACCGCGCTCGACGCGACCACGACGTCAGGCACGTTGAGCTTGTCGACCACGATATGCCCGCCGAAGCCGATCGGCGTCAGTCGCAGCTTGCCGTCGACATTGAGGGAGCCCTCGCCCACCGTAAGCCCGAGCTTCACGGCGGCGGGCTGATCGCCCTCGCCCGCAAGATCATGGGCTTCGGCCGCAACGCCGACCTCCATCCGCCCGGTCTTGTGCAGCACGAGCAGCTTCGCATCGGTCAATTTGGCGGCAGTGAGCGCCCAATGCCACGGCTTCGCCGGCGCCGTCGGCGGCGCGGAAGTGCCCGCGCGCGGCGCTGGACTTGCCTCCGGAGTCGTCGTCGGTGCCGGAGGAGTTGCCGTCGGCACGGCCGCCGCGGAGGTCGTCGGTTCCGCGGTTGGTGTCACCTCGTGGTTCGGTGTCGCCTCCGCCGGCGGTGTGGCGGGCGATGATTCCGGCTCGGGCTTCGCCATCAACGCACGCAGTAATGGCAACGGCGCATCGCCGCCGGTGCGCACCGGGAGCGTCAAGCCGTCCAAGTCGACCTGGGCGACCGTGACCCGTTGCTCGACCAGATCGACGGGGTCGACGTGCACATTCAGCGCGCGCCACGCGAGCGCGGCATCGTCGAAACCCGGCACATGCACCACGAGATCCTGCAAGCCGACCGAGCCGCGCAGGTCGTGGCGCGATCCGTTGGTGTCGATGCGGTGCACGACGTCCATCGACAACGTGCCGCGCAGATCGCTCCATCCGACCTTCGGGATGTAGACGCGCGAGCGCCGCAGCGGGAGTCGCTCGGCTTTGATCTGTGTCTCGATGCCGATGCCGTCGTCACGCAGGGTCGCGCTGGCGTCGATCTTGAGCACGCCGTCATCGACTTTCATTTCGATCAGTGCGTGCGCGGGCTGCCCGTACAGCCCGGGACGAATCGCGATGTCGGTCACCTCGATCGTCGGCAAGCCCACTTCGACCGGCTCGCTCTCGGCCATCATGAGATCCTGGAAGTGCACGCCGCCGGCGCGCAGGACGATGCGATCGACGCCGAATGCCCAACCCGGCTTCGGGGGTGCCTCGGCAGGCGTGGGGGCCGGCGGTGGCTCGCCGCTGCGCTTCGGCACCAGCGTCATCAGGTTCAGATCGCCACCCTTGAGCCGCTCGAGCGACACGTGCGGCGTGTCGAGCACGACCTCCGCCAATTGAATCCGCTTGTGGAACAGGGCGAGCCAGCGCAGATCGACGGCGAACAGTTTCCAGCCGATCAGCGGCGGGCTGTCAGGCGGCGCAGTCGTCGCGCGCACGGCAACGTCCTTGAGCGCGACGAAGCCGCGGAAGAGGCCGAGGTCGACATCGCCGACCTGCACGGTGGCATGGAGGGCCTTCGAGGCCTGCGACACGATGACCTTCCGCAGGACGATGGGCAGCAGGACTCGCACCAGGATGATGATCGCCAAGGCGATCAGCCACCGCCGCCATCGGTACATCCATGCACGCCAGTCGAAGGGTTGGCTCACGTCCTGACTTTTCCCCCAGCCCGAGGTTATGCGTTCTCGGACACGAGTCAATCAAGGGGAAGGGGACTCGGTCAGTTCACGCGAGCGCCTGCTCATCCGGGATAGCGTTGCACGATCTCTCTGAACGTGCGGGTGTACGCCGTTGCGACCGTGTTGAGATCGTGCGTGGTGATCATCTCACGCGCCCGGCGCCCGATCGCGGCTCTCACGTCGCCGTGGGTTGCGGCGAGCACGGTCTTTGCGGCCAATTCATCGACGTCACCCTTCTGAAACAACCAGCCGTTCTCGCCGTCCACGATGACCTCGCGGGCCGCTGCGATGTCACTCGCCAGCAGCAGGCGGCCGCACGCCAGCGTCTCGAGGTACACCAACGCCAGCGCCTCGCTCTCCGACGGCATCACGACGATATCAGCGAGGTTGATGTAGTCGGAGACGGCCTCGTGCTCGACCCAACCAACGAACCGAAAACGGTCGTCAATCCGCTCTTGACGGCAGGTCTCCTGCATGCGGCCGCGGAACGGGCCGTCACCGACGATCAGGTACACCAAGCGTGGGTGTTGCTGAAGCGCCTGCTTGGCCGACCAGACGACGTCCAGCGGGCGCTTGAGGTCTTTCATATTCGAGAGATGCGCCACGACCACGTCATCCGTTTCGATCGCCAGCTGTCGCAGCAGCGCCGCGTCTTTCGGCTGCGGGCGGAATTGCGCGAGATCGACGCCGTTCTGAATCACTTCGCAGTGCGAGAGACCCCAGTGTCGGTACCGTTCCGCCAGGTGCTCTGCAACCAACACGATCTTCTGCACACGCCGACACTGCGCGCGCAGCCGCTCCGCCACGGCCGCCGGGATCGTTCCCATCAGCATGCCGGTCGTGGTCGCCCCATGGGCCAGCACGACGCTCGGCAGACCGTGCTGCACCGCGATGTCCGGCACGTGGAAGGCAAATGTTTCACGCCCGATGACGATGATGTCGGGCCGTTCCATCGCAATCAGACGTTCGAGGCCGTCGCGCACCTGTCTGCCCTCGCACGTCCGGTAGCTCTCCGGCGGGGCGTTATTCGGTGCGCTTTCGAAAAACGGTACGACGAAGCGCCGCACCTGCAGCGCGGGATGCGCCGCGGTGAACCGATCGCCCGCCTGCAGGGCTTCGGCGGTGATCGGCGCCAGGGCGCGGATCGTGTGTCCCCACTCGGCCAAGCGGGTGAGGAGCTGGGCGCCGACGATGGCGCTGCCGCCGGGATGCGGCGGCAGCGTGCCGGCGTACAGGATGTTCAAGCACGGGCTCGGCGTCTGCATCAGGCCGTCTCGTTCGGGCCACAGTGCTGCGGCGGTAGGTCGAGGGACACCTCGAAGTCCGGCGGCGCATACTTGCACAACGCCAGCGCCTCATTGTGGAACGCCCACCCTGGGACATCGTAGATGATCTTCAACGTCGGCGAACCTTGCTCCTCACACAAGGAACGGCGGGCGGCGCTCATGCCCCCGCAGCTCTTGCGGCCCTTTGTATCGGACCGCTCTCGAAAGACAAGTCGGCCGCCGCCGGTTGCGAACGGACAGCGACCACGACTGCGGCTGCGCGCTTGGACCTCGCGGAGGGCCCGCTCCCGGTCCATCTCACGCACGAGTTGGAGCTCGGTCTGCGAGAGGTCGATCGGTGCCGGCTCGCGCGTCACCGACGTGCACGGCAGCACCCGTCGGCTCGCCCAACAGCTGCGCCCGATTGAGCGTCGTTGCGCACCTCGACCTCGGTTTGCGCGGCGAGTTGCCGCGCCTCGCCTACAAAGCCGCGTGGGTGTTCGATGAGTCAGGGGCCTTCGCCGAAGTTTCTCGGACAATTTCGCGATCGGACCCAGGGGCGACGCGCTAAGTAGCTGAAAAAGAAGTGGGCAGGGAGTGAATTGAACACTCGACACAGGGATTTTCAGTCCCTTGCTCTACCGACTGAGCTACCTGCCCGTCCTGCGGTGGGACTCGGCTCCTAGCGGCTTTCCGCCGGGGAGTCAAACAAATCAAAGAGACTCTCACGCTCCGTTGACAGAGTCAACCACCTCGGTTATAGGGTGTTGTCGTGGCGTGAAGGTCCGGTCAAGCAGGTTTCTGGCTCGGCCGGATTTTTTTATGGGTGCCTCATGGCGCCGCGCTAACCAGGACCGTAGAAGGAGAACGACGCGATGGCGGAGAAGAAGGCCAAGACGGCAGAAAAGTCGGGCGCAGCGCATGCGAAGCACATGTGCCCGACCTGCGGCACGGAAAGCCGGGTGACGTACTTCACCGGGTTCGGACGCAAGGGGTTCTTTTGGGTGTGTGACAAGAATTGCGGCTACGTCGAACGGACGCACTAGGCGCGCAGGAGGGCTCCATGGGTCGCACCCCTAAGAAGGACAAGGCCAAGAAGGGACTGCGCATCTTCGAAGACGACGCCGGCAGCGAAGCCGAAGAGGCCGGCGATCTCCCACGGGATGAAGCCGGTCGCCGCAAGATCAAGCGGCAGTACGAAGATCTCCTCGGCATCCGCATCGAAAAGCTCAAAGGCCGCATCCTGAACCGCGAGCGGATCAACAAAACGATCGAAGGCGTGTACTTCATCTGCGCCGAGTGCAAGAAGGTCTGCCACAACATGGACGAGGGGCTCGTCGAAGACCCGGAGAACGTCCATAACCTGTGCGCGACCTGCACGAAGACGAAGAATAAGGGCGGCAAGCAGGTCGCCGCTTAGGGCCTGCGGCCGGCGTCTTTTCAGTGTCCCGCTCCCTGTTGGGTCGCTTCAGGCTGCCAAGTCCGACAGGCTGCTGGCTAAGGCCTGCGGCCGGCGTTTCCGGCGTCGGCGGCCCGCGCTTGGCTGCGTAGTCGTTCAAGCACGGCGCGGAAGTCGGCGGGCAGCGGACTGCTGATCCGCACCGGCGCGCCACCCACCGGGTGCGTGACGGTCAGACAACACGCGTGCAGCATGTGCCGCGACGCCGCGTCGGCGCCGGCCCGCGCCCCGTACAACCGGTCGCCGACGACCGAATGACCGATCGATGCCAGATGCACGCGGATTTGATGCATGACGCCGGTCGGTATCTGCACGGCCAACAACGTGCTGCTGCCGAAACGCTCGACGGGACGGTAGGAGGTCACCGCCGGGCGTGCGTCCGGCGCGCGACTCGCAACCCGGCAAACGCGCATCTTGCGCCGGTTATGGCGCTCCGGTGCGATCGGATTGGACACCTCGCCGGCGGCCGCCAGGTCACCGTGTACGAGTGCCACATACTCCTTGGTGACCTCTCGCCGTGAGAACTGCCGGCGCAACGCCTGATACGCCTCCGCCGTCCGCGCCGCCAGCAGGACGCCCGAGGTGTCCGTGTCGAGACGGTGCACGATGCCGGCTTCGAGGCCGCCCTTGCCAACCGCCGCCAGTTCCGGATGGCGCGCCAGAAGGAAGTTGGCCACCGTGCCGGTTTCGTCGGCGCGCAACGCGTGCGACGGCATGCCGGCGGGCTTGTCGAGCGCGATGAGGGCCGCATCCTCGAACAAGATCGGAACCGCCAACGCTGGATTGGGTGCCAGAAGAGCCGGCGCGTACAGCGCGTCGGGTACCTCGACCGTGTCGCCTGCAGCGAGCGTCTGTCCCTTGCGTGCCCGGCGGCCATTGATACGGACCGCACCGCCGGCAATGGCGCGCTGCGCAATGCGTCGCGAGCCGTGCGGCACGTGCGAGGCGAGAAACACGTCGAGCCGCATTGGCGCGCTGCCCGCTGGTACGCTGAGAGACCGCATGTCTGAAACACCTCGGACGCTGGAACCTTTCAAACGTAGCATATAAGGATCGTTCCATGGACTGGCAGCGTTGGCGCGCGGACTTCCCGATCACCGAGCGTCTGACTCACTTCAACCATGCCGGGGTTTCTCCGGTGTCGCGCCGCGTCGCGCGCACGGTGACGTCCTTCATCACCGAGGCCACGGTGGTGGACGCCGCGGCGCAGCGCCGTTGGAGCGAGCGTGGCGAAGCGATTCGCGCCGGCTTCGCGCGTCTGGTGGGTGCGCAGCCGGATGAGATCGCCTTCGTCAAGAACACCTCCGAGGGATTGTCGCTGATCGCGGCAGGATTGGACTGGCGGCCGAACGACAACGTCATCGCGGTTGACGGCGAGTATCCCTCGAACGTGTATCCGTGGTTCAGCCTGCGACGCTGGGGCGTGGAGACACGCCTGGTGCGCCCGCTGCAGGGCAGGGTGCGTGTCGAGGACGTCAGAGCGCTGGTAGACGAACGGACGCGGCTCGTGTCCGTGAGCTTCGTCGACTGGAGCACGGGGGCGCGGACCGATCTGGCGCCGATCGCCGAGCTCTGCCGCGCGCGCGGCATCCTCTTCTGCGTCGACGGCATCCAAGGTGTCGGCGCCATTCAGCTCGACGTCGAGCGCGCCGGCATCGACTGCCTCGCCGTCGGCGGTCACAAATGGTTGCTGGCTCCCGAAGGCTGCGGCTGTTTGTTCGTGTCACGGCGGGTGATCGATCGCATCGAGTCGGTGCTGCACGGTTGGAAGAGCGTCACCGACGCCGACACGTATCTGCCGTACCATTTCAACCCGCGGCCCGACGCGGCGAAATTCGAGCCCGGCAGCCCGTCGATGTTGAGCACCTACGCATTGGGCGCGGCCATCGACTTGCTGTTGGAGATTGGTCCCGAGCACATCGAGCAGCGGCTGTTCGGGCTACACGACCGACTTGCCGCCGGCCTGCGCGCCCGCGGCGCGGAGATCGTCAGCCCGTGGGGCGCCGACGCGCGTTCGGGGATCGTCGTGTTCCGACTCGGTGACGATCCGCAGCGATTGTGCGCCGAATTGATCCGTCACGGCTTCATCGTGCGCGTGCGCAGCGGCGGCATTCGCGTCGCCCCGCACTTCTACAACAACGAAGACGACATCGACCGCTTCCTGGCGGCGCTGGATCGGTCGTAGCGTCGAGGCTCACCGCAGCGGCGCCGCGAGATTCTCCGCCAACAAACGATACACCTTGGAGGAGAACAGCAACGCGTTGTGCCCGACGTCGTTGAGCCGAATGTTGAATGCACCCGGGTACTCGGCGTTGCTCGGCGGCAGGACCAGTGCGTCGAACGTCGAGTGGATGGCGATGACGTCGAATTGCTGCGGGACGCGGTCGGCGGCGTTCAGTGTCTTCAAGAGCGGTGACTCCGGCATGACCCGGCGCGCCGCAGGGCCGACGCGGCAGGCTGGGAGGACGGTGCCGGCATGGGGCGTCCCGAGCGTGACGACGCGCCGCACGCCGGACGCTGGGTAGCGCCGCACGTAGTAGCGGATGACCAGACCTCCGAGGCTGTGACCGATGAGCGTGATCGGCCGACCCGGTGTCGCGGACGCCAGCCGTTCGACGACCGGACGCAACGCTTCGGCGGCGCGTTCGACGTTCGCAGCGAACGAGCGGTACTCGAAGCACACCACTGGTCCCCAGCCGTCGCGCAACAAGCGCCGCCGCAGCCGCCAGAAGCAACCGCGGTTCAAGCCCCAGCCGTGCACGAGGACGAGCGTCCCGCGGGCCGGCGCACTTGAACGACAGCGCGGCGTGCACCAGCCGATCGGGATGAGGCAGAGGACCGCTGCAAGCGCGGCGCATTCCGTGGCGAACGCGCCGGCGGCGCTGATGATGCCCAATGGCTCGACGGCGTCGCAGCCGGTCGCGCCTTTGAGGATCGCGGCGCGGTGCGCATACGCGGCGGCGTTGCCGCACACGATCGCCACGACGAGCAGCAGCGCGCCGCTGCAGATGCCGGTCATGCCGGACGCTTAGCGCAGCGTCGTGCGTTCGGCAAAGCCGGTTCGACGGCCGCCGGCGTCACGCGGGCGGAGGCTGTCGGGCCGTCGCCGCTATGGTATGAAGGAGAAGCGTATGAGTGCGCCCGCGACGAACGCTCCTGTGCCGCCCACGCTCGGACCCATCCGGCGCTTCGGATTTCTGCCCGGCCTGCTGTGCCGGAACGTCTTCGCGCAAGTCCGCGTCGAGCCCGGAGCGGTCGAGCACATCCGCACGCTCGCGGCACGCGGCAGCATCGTGTACGTGATGCGCTACCGTTCGTTGGTCGACTACTTGCTCATCGCGTTCATCTTGCTGCGCGAGGGGCTGCCGCTGCCGGAGTTCGTATCGGACATCCCGACGCTGCTGCTGCGCCCGCTGCGTGAGATCGTCCGTACGCTCTGGCAGCGCGTACGCACGGCGCAGATGTACGGCAAGGAGCTGCGCCGCGTGGAAGATCGCGATCGCTGCCAGCGGCTGGTGAGTCAAGCGCGACCGGTGCTCATCTTCATGCGCAGCCGCGCCGCGCGGCCGCGCGCGCTGGAGAGCCGACGCGCCGCGGTGACACGCGCCCGCAGCGGCACCGACTATCTGCGCGAGATCGTGCATGCCGGCCGAACGAATGACCACGAGGTGTACCTGGTCCCGCTGGCGGTGCTGCGCGGGCGTGGCTTTCGGAAAAAGGAGTCGCGACTCGCCACGCTGGTGTACAGCGTCCAAGAGGCGCCGGGCGAGCTGAAGCGTCTGCTGTCGCTGCTGTGGAACGCACGCGAGACCAACATCACCGTCGGCAAAGAGATCGCGTTGGGAAGTTTCGCCGAGCAGCACCGTCACGACGGCGAGGAGCGGATCGTGCGGCGGTTGGCGCGCGCGCTGCAAATCTTCCTGCACCGCGAGGAGCGGGTCGTCTGGGGCCCGACGCTGCTGCCGAAGCGGACCGTGCGGCAGCTGGTGTTGCAGAGCGAGGAGCTGGCGCAGCTGATCCGCCGGCTCGCCGCCGAGCGCGGGCAACCGGAGTCGCAGCTGTGGCGCACGGCCGAGCGCTACTTCGACGAGATGGCCGCCAACTACAAGGGCTCGTACTTCGCGGTGATCGAGGTCCTCTTCAATTGGATCTGGCCGCGTGTGTTCCAGGGCTTCGAATACAGCGGTCTGGAGAAAGTGGTGGAGTGCATCAAGCAGCATCCGATCGTGCTGGTGCCGTGTCACCGCAGCCATTTCGATTATCTGATCCTCTCGTACCTCTTTCACGCCAACTACCTCAGCCCGCCGCACATCGCCGCGGGCATCAACCTGTCGTTCTGGCCGCTCGGTCCGCTGTTCCGCGGCGCCGGCGCCTACTTCATCCGCCGCAGCTTCGAGGGCAACGAGCTGTACAAGGCGGTGTTCCGCAGCTACCTCACCTTCCTCATCCGCGACGGCTACACGCAGGAGTTCTTCATCGAAGGCGGACGCAGTCGCACCGGCAAAATACTCACCCCGAAGCTGGGGATGCTGTCGGCAACCGTCAGCGCGTTCGTCAGTGGTGTCCGGCGCGATCTGTACCTGGTGCCCGTGTCCATTCACTACGGGCGCGTCGTCGAAGAGGCAGCCTATCAGCGCGAGCTGGTCGGCGCGGAGAAAGAAAAGGAATCCCTGCTGGGGCTGCTGAAGGCGCGCACGGTGCTGCGGCAGAAGTATGGCAGCGTGTACGTGACCTTCGCGGAGCCGATCTCGTTGAACCGGGCCCTGGGCGACCGCAAGGAGCGCATGCGGGCGCACGCCGGCGATCCGACCGTCGAGGAGGAGAAGCGGCGCTTCACCCAGAAGCTCGGTTTCCGCATCCTGCGCGAGGTCAATGCGGTGACGGTTGCCGGCGCGACGTCGGTGTCCTGCACGGTGCTGCTGAGCTCGCCGCATGCCGCGTGGCGCTACCCGCAGTTCCTCGCCGGGGCGCAGACACTCGTGCAGCTGCTACGCTACCTGGGCGTACGGTTTACGGCCTCGCTCGAGCGCAATCTGCATGATTTCAAGGAGAGTCTGGCGTTTCTCGAAACCGGTGCTCTCATCCGTCGCTTGCCGGGCGAGGACAGCGTGATTCACGTGCCGCCCGACAAGCGCATCATCGTCGATTTTTACAAGAACAACACCATCCATTTCTTCCTGCTGCCCGCGCTACTGACGCGCGCCCTGCTCGCCGGTCTGCAAGGACAGGCGATCAAGGATGAGGTCAGCTGGTGGCTCGACCTGTATCGCTGGGAGTTCCCGTTGCCGGAGCGCGAGGAGGTCGCCGTTCAGCTGGGCAGGCTGTTGGAGTATTTCCGTTCGCAGGGAGCGGTGTCGACAGGAAACGGCGACAGCGTCGTGGCCGATCACCCGCTGGTGCGGACCACGGCCGACATCCTCGGCAACTTCTGCGAAGCCTATTGGTTGACCGCGCAAACGTTGATGCAGCTCGACGAAGGCGGTCTGCCACAGAAGGCCGTGGTCGACGCCGCGCGCAAGCGGTACGCCACTGGGTTACTGCTGGGCGAGGTGCGCAAGCCCGAAGGCAACTCGACGGTCACGCTCGGCAACGCGCTCAACCGCTATGCCGAAGTCGGGTTGATCACCGTCACTGCCGCCGCCAAGGGACGCGAGCGCATCGTGCGGCGCGGACCGCGCTTCAACGACTTGCGCGGGATCGAGCGGCGCTTGGCGGCGCAGCTCCAGCAACCGTGACCGGAGGTTGAATTTGCGGGTGGGGCGCCATAGACTTGCGGCATCGGCCACCACTGACGGCCGGCAATGCAATGGTGAAGTCTCCGCGGACGCGCCGCGCTTGGATGTGGGTCTCGCTGCTCTTCGCCGCGGCCGCGCTGTCCGCCTGTCACGGCACGGACAAGAGCGAGATCGAGGTCGAGGTGCGCAGCGTCGGCGTCGACAACGCCTCGCACGCACCGGTGGTCGTCCTGCAAGACCACGACCGCAAAGTGGCGCTGCCCATCTGGATCGGACCGGTGGAAGCGGAGTCGATCGCGCTGCAGATGCAGGGTATCAACCCGCCACGGCCGCTCACGCATGATCTGATCAAGACCATGCTCGACCAGAGCGGGGTCGAGTTCGAGCGCGCTGTGATTCACGATTTGAAGGAGAGCACGTACTACGCGCGCATCTGTCTGCGTGCCGGCGGCCGCGATCTCCAGATCGACAGCCGTCCAAGCGACGCCATCGCACTGGCGATCCGCTTCCACAAGCCGATTTTCGTGGCCACGGCGCTGCTGCATGGGGACGGCTCGATCGATCTGCAACACGCCGAGCCGGCGGCCACGACGATCCGGTTCTCGGGCGTCACGGTCCAGAACCTTACCGACGAGATGGCGGACTACTTCAGCCTGCCGCCGGGCACAGGGGTGATCATCGCGGCCGTTGAAGAGGATGCGCCGCAAGGTTTGCAGCGCGGCGACATCGTGTTGGAGGTCGACGGCGGTGCCGTCACCGGCGTCGGCGACTTCGTGACGAAGATGCGCGCGCTGAAAGGCAACAGCGCCGCGCACCTCTCGGTCCAACGCGGCAGCAGCCGTGTCACCGTCGAGTTCGCCGCGCGCGCGTCGGATCAAGGCTGACACGACAGTCATTAGGGGTACTGCTGACAGCATTAGACGAAGTCCAGACACGCACGCCGCCGGCCTGTTGACGAACGCCGGCCGCGCGTGCCACATGTAGAGATGAGCTGGAGCTGAAAAGTGAATCATCCGTGCGTTGTGAGTGAACGCATCGCGGGGTGGCGTCTGCCGTGAGCGACGAGCGCGGGGCAGGTGACCCGGGCGTCGCGTTGGAGACGCGTGTCGAAGCGCTGGCGCGTGAGATTGCGACGGCCGTCAATGAGGGACAGATCGAGCAGCGGGAATTTCTACGTGAGCTGGCCGTCAATCTGTTGCGGGACGAAGTGCAGGTCAGCGGCCCGTCGGCTGCGGCAGTGCCTGCGGAGCCGTTGGGGTCGTTCAATCCATTCGGAATCGGCATTCCCTTGCTGTTGATGGGTGCGGTGTTGGTGTTCTTGTTTCCGCCGGTGGGATTGCTCATGTTCGCTGCTGCCGCCGTGATGATCGCGTGGGGCGTCGGGACCACGTTGTTCGCTCACAGTTAGTCCGCTGAGGTACGAGGGCATGGCGAAAGCAGAGAAACAGCAAACTCCGGAAGACCTCGCCGCGCTGGAAGCGCGCCGCCGCGTCGAGCAGGCGATGGAGCGCGCCAAGCGCGAGCGCGAGCGGGCGCAGCTCGGGGGCCTGTGGTCGCGGCGCGACTTCTTCGGCCGCCTCGGCTGGGGCGGGTTCGGCATCTTTTCGTTGGTCACCTTGCTGGCCGCCGTGCGCTCGGCGTTCCCGCGCGTCCTATTTACGCCGCCGTCGAGCTTCAAGGCCGGCTTCCCCACCGACTTCGCCATCGGCGAGGTGAGTGAAAAGTTCAAGAAGGATTTCCGCGTCTGGATCATCCGCAACGAGGAAGGCTTCTACGCGATCTTCGCGAAATGCACGCATCTCGGCTGCACGCCGCGCTGGCTGGCGGCGGAGAACAAGTTCAAGTGCCCGTGTCACGGCAGCGGCTACTACAAGAGCGGCATCAACTTCGAAGGGCCGGCGCCGCGCCCGATGGATCGGGTCCGCATCACCAAGGCGGATGACGGGCAGATCTTGGTCGACGTCAGCATCAAGTACATCTACGGCACGTGGGACAAGCCCGGCGCCTTCTTGAAGGCCTGACCGTTCCGGCGCGCCGCAATTCACTGGGAAGGATTTCGAGGCAGGAAATCAACTATGGCGATGTTTGATGAAGTCAAACGCCAGATCATGGAGTCCCAGGTCTGGCAGTCGATTTTCCGGCACGGCTATGAGGATACGCCGCGCAACCGCATACTCATGGTATCGGGCAACGTGTGGCTGCACCTGCATCCGTCGAAAGTGCGCAAGCACGCCACGCGCTTGCGTTTTACGTGGTGCATGGGCGGGATCACTTTTCTGATGTTCCTGGTGACGGTCATCACCGGCGTCTATCTGATGTTCTACTACCGGCCGACCGCCGAGTACGCCTACGCCGACATGAAGTATCTCGAGTTCGACATGCCGTTCGGCATGCTGATGCGGAACATGCATCGCTGGGCGGCGCACGGCATGGTGATCGCCGTCTGGCTGCACATGTTCCGCGTGTTCCTGACCGGCTCGTACAAGCCGCCGCGCGAGTTCAACTGGGTGGTCGGCGTGATCCTGCTGGTGCTGACCCTGTTGCTGAGCTTCACCGGCTACCTCCTGCCGTGGGACCAGCTGTCGATCTGGGCGGTGACCGTGGGCTCGAACATGGGACGCGCCACGCCGCTGCTCGGCCACGAAGGGCCGTTCCACGAGCTCATCGGAGCGAATCCGATCTACGACGCGCGCGCCTTCCTGTTCGGCGGCGGGGAGATCGGCCCACACACGCTGCTGCGCTTCTACATCTTGCACTGCATTTTCATTCCGCTGGTGGCGAGCTTGTTCATGGCCGTGCATTTCTGGCGCATCCGGCGCGACGGCTTCTCGGGCCCGCCGGTGTGATGGAGACGACGACGGTGGCGCCGGAGCTGCGTTACGTCATCGGGAGCCTCGTTCTCCTGGGCATCACCATGGGGA
>Ga0209415_10009943_pt1 | contig 16261 bp, 14 predicted proteins | sample PeaSoiSIISIP2007_FD_187696 | JGI IMG/M metagenome (GOLD analysis project Ga0209415, IMG submission 187696) | Peat soil microbial communities from Weissenstadt, Germany - SII-SIP-2007 (SPAdes) (version 2) | ecosystem: Environmental > Terrestrial > Soil > Wetlands > Peat | place: Germany...
TGAACCCCCACATCCTTTCGGACACAGGAACCTGAATCCTGCGCGTCTGCCAATTCCGCCACTCGCCCGAGCGACGGGGGTCACGATAGCTGACGACCTTCTGATCCCTACCCGGCGATAACGGGCACGCAACGTGGCTCCGGCGACCGACGTTCCTTATCCAAGGACGGGCTTTCTCACGCGCGGTATTGGAATTGTCACGTGTCGTCGCGGACGTTCGCGCTTGGTTCACGGCGCTTGACGCCGGGTTGGGCAACCCCGTCCGGCCAGGTGGCGCCGGTAGGCTGGGCCACCACGATGGGACTCCAAAGGTTCGAGCAACGCCTCGAGCGTCTGGTGGAAGGTGCGTTCTCCAAAGCCCTCAGGGGCGGCATCCAGCCGGTGGAGATCGCCCGCCGCCTGACTCGGGAGATGGACCTCCTGCGTCGCGTGGGGGTCAGGGGACTAATCGCGCCCAACGTGTTTGTGGTCACGTTGTCGCCCCAGGACGCCGACCGATTTCAGAGCTTTGCGGATGTGCTGGCCCGGGAGCTCGGGGATGCAGCGCGGGAGCACGCCCGCAGCGAAGGGTACGTGTTCGTCGGACCGGTGGAGGTCGAGATCAGGAGTGACCCGTCGACACGAGCGGGGCGCTATCGGGTGACCGCTGAGGTCCGGGAGGGTCTCGACGGGCTTGCCGTGGCCTCACTAATCCTGTCGGATGGGTCCCGGATCGTCCTCGGGAGCGAGCCGGTCGAGATCGGGCGCCTCCCCGAGTGCACGATCGCCTTGAGCGACCCCAATGTGAGCCGGCGGCATGCCGAGATCCGCCGCCACGGCAGCGACGTCGTCGTGGCCGACCTGGGGTCGACCAACGGGACCAGGGTGAACGGCGTGTCAGTCCGCGAACGGGTCCTCGAGGACGGGGACGAGATCACCGTGGGGACCACCGCCATCCGGTTCGAGACTTCGTGAGTGGCAGGCGGCTGCGGTGTTCTTGACCTCTCTCGACAACCAGAACCTCCTCCGGGCGTTGGAGATCCTGGTCGTGGCGCTCATCTGGCTCTTCTTCTTCCGGGTCATGCGGGCGGTCTGGGTCCAGGTGCGCCCTCCTTCGGTGCGCGGAGCTGCCGCCCAGGTCGCAGCCGCTGGGGACACGACGCGGTCTTCGCCGGAACGTCGTGGGCGTGCCGGCAAGCTCCACCTGAAGGTGATCGAGCCTCAAGAGGGCTACGGCCAGACCTTCGAAGTGGGCGAAGAGGTCGCCTTGGGTCGTGCCCCGGGCTGTGGGGTCCGAGTCGAGGACGCCTATACGTCGAACCTCCACGCACGCCTGTTCCGGCGCAACGGATCGCTTTGGGTGGAGGACCTGGGCTCGACCAACGGGACATGGGTCAACGCCGAGCGCATCGGGAACACGACCAAACTGGGCAAGGGCGACCTGCTCCAGGTAGGAGGGACCGTCTTCGAGGTATCCCGATGACCGGAGACTGCAAGCGAACAGTGCGGATGGGACACCCGGTGCGAACTCCGGAGGGGCGTTGACAGTCCTCCGGTCGGGTTCGGCTTCCGACGTGGGTCGGGTGCGCACGGTCAACGAAGATCTGGCGCTCGAGAGCCTCACCTTGTTCGCGGTGGCGGACGGGATGGGCGGTCATGTCGGGGGCGAGATCGCAGCGCGCACCGCCATCGACACCCTGCAGGCCGAATTCGCCCGGAAACCCTCCGCCGAGGGGTTGGCGGGGGCGATCAACGAGGCGAACCGAGCCGTATGGGAGCGCGGACACGCCGATGCGGATCTGCGCGGCATGGGGACGACCATGATCGCCGCAGCATTGGTGGCCACCGACGAAGGTGATCGCTTGGTGCTCGCCAACGTCGGGGACTCGAGGGCCTACCGTCTACACGGCAGCGAGCTCGTCCAGCTCACCACCGACCATTCCGTGGCCGAGGAGCTCGTGGCGCGCGGCGAGCTTTCCGAGGAAGAGGCGGCGGTGCACCCGCATCGCCACATCCTCACCCGGGCTCTGGGCATCCAACCCGATGTCGCTGTGGACGTGTGGCAGGTCGTCCCCGAGGAAGGGGATCGGTTCCTGCTCTGTTCGGACGGGCTGACCAATGAGGTGTTACCCGATCGAATCGCCGAGGTCCTGACCGAGACTCGCGATCCTCGACAGGCGGCCGAGACATTGGTGCGTCTGGCCAACCAGGCGGGAGGCAACGACAACGCCACCGTGGTCGTGCTCGATGTCATGGTCGGCGAGCCGCCCTCCACCGGCGTCGACGCGACACACGCGGTGGGAGAAGCCGGCGTCGGCGCTGGCGTGGCGTCGCACGAGGCTGGAGCGCCGGGAACGGGTTCCGCATTGTCGGGGTCCACCATGGTGGTGAGCGCGCCCGACACGATGTCGCCCGCATCGGCCCCACCGGATCCCGGCGGGTTGTCCACCACCAACGGTGCGGGTGCCGCGGTGGTCAGTCGGTCTGCGCCCCACACCGATCTGGCTCGCCCACCGTCGCGCCGCTACGACCCGCGCACCGGGGCCCGCATTCCCCGCCGGATCACCTTCCGGGTGCTGCTGTTTCTCGTGGTGTTGGGCGGCCTCGCCTACGCAGGCTTCGCCACGATCCGGTGGTACGTCAATAGTTCTTACTTCGTCGGTCTGAACCAGGGTCAGGTCGTGATCTACCAGGGCCGCCCCGGTGGGTTCGTCGGGATCAATCCCAAGATCGTGAAGCGGACCCCGGTCACCTCGGGTCAGGTGCCGTCGTACCGGCTTTCGGACCTTCGGACCGGCGTACAGGAACCCTCCTACAAGGCAGCCCTCGGATACGTCACGAGTCTCCAGCAGGCCGTGTGCAGCTTGGAACAACCTCCCTCGTACTGCTCCACCTCGACGTCCCCGACTGCGCCGGGAGCATCCACATCGACGACACTGCCGGTATCGACCCCCGCCACATTTGGGCTGCGGACACCGGGTCGCGACGCTCTCGACGCGCGCGGGGCGGCCTGACATGGCAGGGCGCATCCGTTGGCTCGGTCTGGGGATGGTGGTGTGTTTCTTGGCGCTGTTCCTCCAGCTCAACAACGTGCAGGTCAGGGAGGCCCATAAGTACGCGACCGACCCGGCCAACCCGGCGATCACCTCGGCCGAGTACGACCAGCCCCGGGGGATCATCCAGAGTGCCGACGGAGTGGTTCTGGCCCAATCGCTACCCGTCAAGAAGCCGTGTTCGGTCTGCTACAAGTACCAGCGCATCTACCCGACGGGATCCCTGTTCTCCCAGATCACGGGGTACCTTTCCTTCGACAAGGGCGCGACGGGGGTCGAGGACATCTACGACTCCTTCCTCGCCCAGCACAATCGCCCGGTCAAGACCATCGGGGACTTGCTCACCACGCCGGTAGAGACCGACACGGTCACGCTCACCTTGTCGAGCAAGTTGCAGCAGACGGCCGAGCAGGCTCTGGCAGGGCGTGACGGCGCCATCGTGGTGCTCGACCCCACCACCGGCGCCATTCTCGCCATGTACTCCAATCCCACCTTCGACCCCAATCCGTTGGCCGTGAACAACTCCATCACCGAGAACAACGCATACGTGGCGGACAACACCAAGAACCCGGTGTCGGGATTCACCCCCGCCACGTCCCTCGCGTACCAGGACTTCTTCCAGCCCGGTTCGACGTTCAAGGTCGTGACGGCAACCGCTGCCTACCAGTACGCGCCCAAGCTGGTGAACACGCCCATTCCGTCCTACAGCTGTATTCCCGGAGGCACTCTCGAGGGCCAGGGTCAAAACAGCCCCCTCTGCAACGACGGCGGGAGTTCATGCGGGGGAACCATCGCCCAGATGTTGCCGCCCTCATGTGACCCCGGGTTCGCCCTCCTCGGCACCAAGGTGGGTGCCGTGTCGATGCAGGCCGAGGCCCAGTCCTTCGGCTTCAACCAACAGCCACCGATCGACCTTCCCCACAGTCTCTTCGAGGTCTCGCAGTTCCTCCAGGCAAGCTGCTGGGGTGGGCACGAGATCTTTCTCGCGTATTCGTCCATCGGCCAGGACTGCACGCTCGCCTCGCCGCTGCAGATGGCGCTCGTCGCCGCGGGCATCGCCAACGGAGGCGTCGTGATGACGCCGCACGTCATGTACCAAGTCCGCGATTCGCAGAACAATCTCGTCGAGCAGTACCAGCCCACCGCCTGGCACAGGGCGGCCAGTCCGGCGACCGCCAGCGCGTTGAGCAACCTCATGCTCGACGTCGTCAAGTTCGGGACGGCGTCAGGCGACGGATTCCCGGCCTCCGAGGACGTGGCTGCCAAGACCGGAACGGCGCAGACCGGGCAGGGAAACACGCTCACGACCGACTGGATGATCGCCTTCGCACCCGCGAGCAACCCCACCGTGGCCGTCGCCGTGGCGATGCCGCACCAACCGAAGGACCTGACCGGCGCGATCGTGGCGGGACCGATCGTGAAGACCATGATCCACGCGGTCCTGTCGGGGCAGTGATGCAAATGCCCTATCGCCCGCAAACGAGGAGGAGTTCGAAGGTGTCTGGCCCAGGCGGCGTTCCGGCGAGACGTAGGCTCTGACCCGCATGGAGCCTTCCAGGACTCCCCGGGTGCTCTCGGGACGCTACGAGCTCTCGCATCTGGTGGCGCGAGGGGGCATGGCCGAGGTGTATCGCGCCCGCGACCAGTTGCTCGACCGGCCTGTGGCGCTGAAGGTGCTCTTCCCCGAGCTCTCGGTCGACCGGTCCTTCGTGGAGCGGTTCCGCCGGGAGGCTCAGGCGGCGGCCAACCTCTCGCACCCCAACATCGTGCCGGTGTTCGACTGGGGCGAGGACAACGGCACGTACTTCATCGTGATGGAGTTCGTCGACGGCCGGGCCCTGTCGTCGATCCTGCGCACAGCCGGGCCGCTGCATCCCGACCGGGCCGCCGAGATCGCGGCCGATGTGGCGGGGGCCCTTGCCTATGCACATCGCCACGGTGTGGTCCACCGCGACGTCAAGCCCGGCAACGTCCTGATCACCGAAGAGGGGACCATCAAGGTCACCGACTTCGGGATCGCCCGCGCCGTGAACACCGAGGAGAGCCTCACCCAGACCGGCGCGGTCATGGGCACCGCCACGTACTTTTCGCCGGAGCAGGCCGAGGGCATGGGCGTCGATTCCCGAAGCGACATCTACTCGCTCGGCGTGGTGCTGTTCGAGATGGTGACGGGCCGGCCCCCGTTCTTGGGTGATACGCCCGTGGCGGTGGCTTCCAAGCATGTGCGGGAACACCCACCAGCACCTCGCGAGATCAACCCCGCGGTGCCTCCGGACCTCGAGGCGATCATCTTGAAGTGTCTGGCGAAGTCTCCCGACCACCGCTACGCCACCGGCGACGATCTGCGGATCGACCTGCTCCGCTTCCGCGAGGGTCGTGCTGTGGGGGCGACATCTCCCCCCACGGGCCAGCACCCGGCGGTGGGGACGACGCAGTCGGTCATGGCCCTCGGAACCCAGGCACTGCCGGCCGTGGCGGGCGACGAAGTCGAAGGTCCAGCCGAACCCAGCCGGACCAAGCTCTATGCGGCGATCCTCGCCCTGTTACTCGTGGCGCTCGCCGTGGTCATCATCTTCCTGGGCAACTCGGTCGGTTGGTGGCACATCGGGGAGAAGGCCAACACGTCGTTCGTCCTGCCCAACGTGACCAACCAGAACGTCTCGACTGCAGAGCGGACCCTGCAGCACCGGGGACTGAGGACCACCCTGCAGGTCGACAAGTCCGCGACTTCGACGTCCAACACCCAGGTCATCCGGACACAACCGGCCCAGGGAACAACGGTGAAGAAGGGTGACAGGGTCACTCTCATCACCGGTGCCCAAGGACCCCCGGTGCAGGTGCCCGACCTCGTCACCCAGTCGGTGACGGCCGCCAAGAACCAGTTGCAGCAGATGGGCCTACAGGCCAACGTCATGTTCAGCCCCACCTGTACGCAGCAGAACATCGTGTGCATGCAAAGCCCGAAACCCGGTCAGACGATCGCACCGGGGGGCACGGTCGACATCTTCACGCAGTCGACGACGAGCGCCGTCCCCGACGTCACGGGGCTCAACCAGGCCACAGCGTGCAACCGCCTGGGCCAGGCCGGCTTCCAGTGCGGGACGACAACGTCGCAAGCCTCCCCGACGGTTCCCAAAGGCGACGTGATCAGCACGAACCCCTCGCCGGGCGCGCAGGCGCCGGCCAACGCCAACGTCAACCTGGTGCTTTCGAGCGGGCCCTCGTCCGTGCTCGTGCCCGACGTCATGGGTGACACCCAGGCGCAGGCGGTCACCACCCTGCAAGGTGCCAACCTGGCCCCGGTTGTCATCTGCCAGTCCACTTCCGAACAATCCCAGGACGGGTTGGTCCAGGCTCAGAACCCCAGCGGCGGACAGTCGGTCAGCCCGGGCACGACGGTGGATATCACCGTGGCGAGCTTCTCCGGCTGCTCTGGGTCATCGACGACATCGACGACGGCTGGCAACACCGGCGGCGGAGGCGGCGGCCACGCTAAAGGCGGTGGCCAGCTCCGAGGGTCTCCAGGAAGTTCGTGAGCAGGGCAGGTCCGTCGCTCGTCAGGATCGACTCGGGATGGAACTGGGCCCCCTCGATGGGCACCTCTCGGTGTCGGAGGCCCATCACGATGCCGTCGGCGGTTTCGGCCGTGATCTCGAGGACCTCGGGAACGGAGTCCCGCTCCACGATCAAGGAGTGATATCGCGTGGCATCGAATGGGTTGGGCATGCCCGTGAAGACGCCCACCCCGGTGTGGAAGATCGGCGAGGTCTTGCCGTGCATGAGTTCGGGCGCAGGAACGATCCGAGCGCCGAACACCTGGGCGATGCATTGATGGCCCAGGCACACGCCGAGGATCGGCACCTCCCCGGCCAGCTCGGACACCACGGCCATGCTCACGCCACCGTCTTCGGGCCGACCGGGGCCCGGCGAGATCACGATGCCGTCGACGCCCAGGTGGCGGATGCCTGATACGTCGATGGCGTCGTTGCGGAACACGACGGGCTCGGCCCCGAGGGCGCCCAGTTCCTGGACCAGGTTGTAGGTGAACGAGTCGTAGTTGTCGACGAGCAGGACGCGGGCTCCCACGACGCCGACTGTAGCGGTCTCGGCGGGCGCCGCCGTCGTGGCTATCCTCGTCGAATGGCGAACAAGCAGGGCCCAGGCAGCGCCGCCCGCAAGGGTCGCTCCGCCGGGCGCGTCACCTCGACCCGGGCGGTGGCCCACCCTCCGGTCGCTAGTGGGCGCTACACGCCCCCTATTCCACGGAGCAAGAAGGTCAGTCCCAAATGGATGGGACCGCTGATCCTCGCATTGCTGATCGTCGGGGCGTTGACGATCGTCTTCAACTACTTCAACGTCATGCCGGGCGCACCGAGCAACTGGTACCTGGTGGGGGGGATCGTCCTCATCGCGGGCGGATTCGTCGTCGCCACGCGGTACCACTGAAGTCCCCGGCGGGCGCCGGGCGGCCCGGACCTCCGGCGCGCCGTCGCGGCGCAGTGCGCAGACCGAAGGGCGCGATCAGCCCAGGCGCTCGATGATGGTGGCGTTGGCCATGCCCCCGCCCTCGCACATCGTCTCGAGTCCCCACCGTCCGCCGGTGCGCTCGAGCTCGTTGAGGAGCGTGCACATGAGCTTGGCGCCCGAGCACCCGAGCGGGTGACCGATGGCGATGGCACCACCGTTGACATTGACGCGGTCCATGTCGCCGTGGATCTCTTTCTCCCAAGCCAACACGACCGACGCGAAAGCCTCGTTGATTTCGACCAGGTCGATGTCGTCGATCGTCATCTTTGCCTTCTCGAGCACTGTGCGGGTGGCGGGAATGGGACCCGTGAGCATGGTCACCGGGTCCACGCCGGCCAGGGAGAAGGCGTGGAACCGGGCTCGCGGAGTGAGACCCAGGGCGCTCGCCTTCTCCTCGCTCATGATGAGCACCGCGGCTGCTCCGTCGCTGATCTGCGAGGAGTTGCCCGCTGTCACCTTGCCATCGGGCTTGAAGGCAGGCTTCAGGTTGGCGAGAACCTCGGCCGTTGTGTCGGGTCGGATCCCCTCGTCCTTGGCGATGACGTCGTTGGTGGTGGCTCCCTCGTCGTTTCTCACTGCAAGGGGGAGGATCTCGCGCTCGAAGCGGCCCTCGGCAGTCGCCCGGGCCGCGAACTGCTGGCTGCGCGCGCCGAAGGCGTCGAGCTCTTCGCGCGACAGGTCCCACTGGTCCGCGATCATCTCGGCCGAGATTCCCTGCGACACCAGCCCGCCGCGCTCGGCGTAGCGCTGCATCATCTCGGGCCCGAAGGGGAACCCGAGATCGCGCACGACCGACGATCCCATGGGCGTGTGGGTCATGTGCTCCACCCCGGCGGCGATCACGACGTCGTAGGCGCCGGCCATGACGCCTTGGGCGGCGAAGTGCAGCGCCTGCTGGGAGGACCCGCACTGGCGGTCGATGGTGGTGGACGGGACCGATTCGGGGTACCCAGCGGCCAGCACGGCATTGCGCCCGATGTTCAGGGCCTGTTCGCCGACCTGCATGACGCATCCCATGATCACGTCATCGACGAGGGCGGGGTCGAGGTCGTTGCGCTCGGCCAGGGCCTTGAGCGGCTCGGCCGCCAGGTCCACGGCGTGCCAACCCCGTAGCTTGCCGTTGCGGCGGCCGCCGGGGGTGCGAACGGCATCAACGATGACAGCGGTGGTCATGGGTGCTCCCTCCAAAACTGACTGGTCGGTCAAGATTTTGCCCTGCAGCCGACCTAGCGGTCAATGAGCGGGGTTGTGACCACTTCGACCAGGGGTTTTTCCTCGAGGACCCCGATGAGCGGACAGCCTGACGCTACGGTGGCGGCGTGACCGGAGGCGGCAAGAACATGGACCGTTGGCTCGGTGACGGCGGCATGGAGGTCATCGGGCTCGTCGGCGCGTCGTTCACCTCGTACGGGGTCGACGGGGAGGACCTGGGCTGGGTCGAAGGCACGTGGACGCCGACGGCGCTGGCCTGCAATCCCCATGGCACGGCCCAGGCCGGGATCCACGCTCTGGTCCTCGATGCGTCCATGAATTTCGCTATCAACGCGGCCTTGTCGGGGCGAGACCGGACCCGCGCCACGCTCGAGATGAAGACCGAGACCATGCGACCCGCCAAGCTGGGCGAAGCGGTCTCGGTGCGAGGTGAAGTCGTCCGCATGGCGCGCCAGGTCGCATACGGCGAGGCGAGCACACGCGACGGCTCTGGCCTTCTCGTGAGTCGGTCGACGGGGACCTTTCTCCTCTATCGCGACGACGCGGGGTAGTCCCCCCGGGGTCATGCCCGGAGCTCTGTGATCCGTCGCCTCGGGATGCCTTCTTGTCGGAGGGCGGCGTGGTGGGTTTGTCGGAGGGCGGCGTGGTGGGGCGGTCAATTGTCGGCGTCAGCCTCGGGCTTTCGGTCCCGCCCGCCGGCCCGGGGGTGTGTGTCACGTGCCACGGTCCGGCCCGTGATGGGCGGCCTGTGTGTTGGTGTTGTCGTGCGGTGTCGGCATCTCTCGGTCCCGACGGGGATCGCTGCCCACCGGTGGCCCCGGCAGCTCTGTGTCGGGTCGGTGACCCGTTGCACGCCGTGTTGCGTGGCTACAAAGACGCACCAGTGGTCGCGGCACGTCGGTACTTCGCCCGGCGAGCGGGCGCGCACTTGGCAGATTTTGTCGGCTTTCACGATCGGTGCATCGCCGAGGCGACCGGTTCGAACTGGGACAGTGTCGCCGTCGTTCCGTCGTCGACACGGAGGCCCGGCCCGCGCCGCCGCCTGGCCGCCGTTCCCGCTGAACATCCCCTGGGGCAGATGGTCGGGGGGATTGCGGCGATGTCCGGCCTGACGCGCGTGGAGATCGGTCTCGGACCCGGGTCGGCCGACCACCTCACACCGGATCGCGACGCGTTCGCGGTCGAAGCAGAGTCCGCCCAGGACCGACGAGTCCTGCTGGTCGACGACACGTGGGTCACCGGGGCGCGCGTCCGAAGTGCCGCCGCTGCGCTCCGCCACAGCGGCGCCGACGTCGTCGCCATCGTCGTGGCGGGGCGGGCTGTGGGAGCGGTGGGTACCACCGTGCCCGGTGTCGACCGATGGTGGCAGTGGGCGCACACGCGCCACGAGGAAACATGCCTCGGAGCGAGAGCGCGGTGTTGCCTGCCCAGGTGCATGTGGGAGAACGCGGGGTAGCGTGCGAGACGTGCGCTTCGGTTTCGCGTGGGTCCGAACCCGGGGCGTGCGTTGAGTCGGGGCGGAGTTCGCCGGTCGCATCCTCGGATGAACCGGCGACCTGAACGGGGCCGGCTCTCGGTCATTGCTTTGGTGGTCGTGTCGATCACGGCGCTGGGCGGCTGCGGGAGGTCGACGCCGAGCGCTGCCTCGAAGCGTGGCTCGAGCCTGACGACGAGCGTGTCCGGGCGTTCCTCCATGTCCACGACGACGGCTCCGAGCACCGTTGCACCGGTCGGCTTGGCGCCGAGCTCTCTCGTCGATACCTTCATCGGCACCGGCGTTGGGGGGAAGAGTGTCGGGAGCATCGACACGTTCCCGGGTGCCGACATGCCCTTCGGGATGATGCAATGGAGTCCCGACACGTTTCCCGATCGCGCCTCGGGTGGCGGGTACACCTACAAAAATTCGAATATCAGCGGCTTCAGCCTGACGCACATGAGCGGGCCGGGCTGCGCCGTGTACGGGGACATCCCCATCCTTCCCACGGTCGGAGCGGTCCCGAGCGACCCCGCGGCGTCGAACGCGCCCTTCAGCCACTCGAGCGAGGTGGCGAGCCCGGGGAACTATGCCGTCACGGTGGGCAATCGCCCGGTACGGGTGGAACTGGCGGTGTCCACCCGGGCGGGTCTCGGTCGGTTCCGGTTCCCCGGGACGGGACCGGCCAACGTGTTGTTCAAAGTGTCGGACAGCGCGGCGGGCTCGACGCGATCGTCGGTGTCGGTCGTTGGTGCCCACGAGGTGGACGGTTCGGTAGTGAGCGGGGACTTCTGCGGTACCAGTGGGAACTATCGTTTGTACTTCGCGGCCCGCTTCGATCGCTCGTTCCGCACCTTCGGGACCTGGCACGCCAAGACGGTGACGCCCGGAGCGCGGACCACCAGCAAGTCGCAGTCGGGTGCGTATGTGACCTTTCCCACTGCGACGCATGTGGTGCAGCTACAGGTGGGCGTGTCGTTCGTCAGCGTCGCGGATGCTCGTTTGAACATCGATGCAGAGATCCCAGGATGGGATATCGACGTGCTACGGCAACGCGATACCGCAGCATGGAACCAGCTTCTGGGCCGGATCCAGGTGAGCGGGGGGACCTACGGTGACGAGCGCACCTTCTACACCGACCTGTACCACTCGCTGCTGCACCCCAATGTCTTCGACGACGCCAATGGCGACTACATCGGGTTCGACGGCAAGGTGCACGTCGCGACGGGCTATACCCAGTACGCCAACTTCTCTGGATGGGACATCTACCGCAGCGAGGTGCAGCTGCTAGCCACCCTCGTCCCTCGACAGACGGGTGACATGGTCACCTCGCTGTTGGCGGATGCCACCCAGGGAGGGGGTCTTCCCAAGTGGCCGATCGCAAATCTGGAGAGCGCCCAGCTCAACGGCGATTCCGCCGACGCGTTCATAGCGTCGGCGTATGCCTTCGGAGCCCGGGGCTTCGACGTCCCGGCGGCCCTAGCCGACATGGTCAGGGGTGCCACCGATCCCAACGTCTCCAACGACGGTCACCTCGAACGCCAAGACCTGGCCGAATACCTGGCCAAGGGCTACGTCCAGGCCGACTCACTCGACCTGACCTCGCTCACCTACACCGTGGGAGCGTCGGAGACCCTGGAGTATGCCATCGACGACTTCGCCATCTCGCAGTTGGCCCAAGCGACCGGTGACACCGCCGCATACCGGACGTTCCTCGTGCGGGCGCAGAATTGGCTGCACCTCGTCAACCCCTCCACGGGCTTTCTGGGAGCCCGTCGGGCCGACGGCAGCTTCCCGCCCGGGCCCGCCTTCCAACGCTCCTCGCTGCCGGGCATCGGACAGGTGGGTTTCGAAGAGGGCAATGCCATCCAGTACACATGGAGCGTCCCTCAGAACCTCCGGGGCCTGTTCGACGCCATCGGTGGCAACGGCGCCGTCGTGTCCAAGCTGAACACGTTCTTCACCGAGCTCAACGCGGGGCGAAAGCAGCCCTACGACTGGGCCGGCGACGAGCCGTCGCTCGGCGCGCCATGGGAGTACGACTACGCGGGGGCTCCGTGGCGCACACAGGAGGTGGTCCGGCGGATCGTCACGACCCTGTACGGACCGACCTCCAACGGGGAGCCGGGCAACGACGATCTGGGCGCGATGTCATCGTGGTTCGTGTGGGCCGCGATGGGGCTCTACCCCGAGACGCCGGGGCGGGCCGAGCTCGTGCTTGCCAGCCCCCTCTTCCCGCACGTCGCGGTGACCCTCGGCAGCGGCCGGGACCTCGTGATCGATGCCCCGGGGGCCTCGCCTTCCACGCCGTATGTGCAGGGTCTCGACGTCGGAGGTCTCGCCCCGAGCAGCGACGGGTGCGGCGGATCGCCGATCACCTCGGTTCCGACCCCGTACGTATGCCCGTGGTTGCCGCCGACAGCGACACAGACCGGAGCTCAGCTCGACGTCGCCTTGGGATCGTCGCCCGACACCACGTGGGGTGCGGCACCGACCGACGCACCTCCCTCCTTCCCTGCGAACTGAGGGATCGTCACCCTCCACGGCGGATTGGTGATCGGGGACCGACCGCTACCTCGAAGTCACGGCCGTAGTTCACACGGCGCACCACCGGTGTGCCCGTGCCGACCCCGAGACTCACATGGCGGCCCCGCATACCGTCTCGACCACCAACCGGCTGACGACGTAGGGGTCCATGTTGGCGTTCGGTCGCCGGTCTTCGAGCCATCCTTTCTTCTCCTGGGCCACCGCCCACGGGATGCGCACCGATGCTCCCCGGTCGGACGTGCCGTAGCTGAAGGTCGACCAGTGGGCGGTCTCGTGTGCGCCCGTCAGCCTGTCGGTGATACCGACGCCGTAGTTCTCGACGTGCTCTTCGACGTTCTTTCCGAGTGCCTCACACCCGGCGATGATGGCATCCCAGCCCCCCTCCTCACGCATCGACTTCGTGGAGAAGTTTGTGTGAGCCCCCGCGCCGTTCCAGTCACCGAGCACGGGTTTGGGTTCCAAGGTGGCAAAGACGCCGAAATCCTCAGCAATGCGGAAAAGGAGCCAGCGGGCCACCCAGAGCTGGTCGCCGATCAGCGGGGGCGGGAGGATCCCGATCTGGAACTCCCACTGGCCCATCATCACCTCGGCGTTGGTCCCCTCGATGGCCAGCCCGGCGTCCATGCAGGCCACGGTGTGCCGTTCGACGATGTCCCGCCCGGGCATCTTGTCGCCACCGACCCCGCAGTAGTACGGCCCTTGGGGTGCCGGATAGCCCTGGGCCGGCCATCCCAAGGGTCGGCCACCCTGGAGGAACGTGTACTCCTGCTCGATGCCGAACCACGGCTCGTGATCGGCGTACTTCTCGGCCGCGGCCGCACAGGCTGCCCTGGTGTTGGTCGGGTGTGGGGTGAAATCGGTCAGCAGGACCTCGCACATGACGAGCTTGTCCTTGGGCCCCCGCAGGGGATCGGGACAGCTGAACACCGGGCGCAGGACGCAGTCCGAGTCGGTGCCGGCGGCCTGGTTGGTGCTCGACCCGTCAAAGCCCCAGATGCCTGGGTCCTTGCCGTCGACGACGATCCGGGTCTTGCTTCGCAGCAGCGGCGAGGGCTCGGTGCCGTCGATCCAGATGTACTCGGCCTGGTAACTCATGGCTCCTGCATCCTCCGCGGTCGATGGGGCGTGTCGCGCGTGCACCGTACGGGCACGAGACGGCTCCACCTTTCCAGCGAGATGTGTCGCGCCCGTTTCGGGGTCGTGAACGCCCGGTGACGTTTCTCGACCCAGACGCCGTGTCTGTAGGCGCCTCCCACGACCTCAGGAGGAGGCGAATTCAGGACGAGGACGGCAAAAGGATGAGGTCTTCCTCCAGTGGTCCCCACCCACGGGCCGATCGGCGTCGTTGCTCTTCGGCCTGCCCTCCTCCGTTGAGTCCGAACAACCGTTTGGCCCACAGCAGATAGACGACGATGACAAGGTTGACCACGAAGGTGGCGAGCTTCAAGACGCTCACCCCTGAAGACAGCTCGTAGACCTCCAACGGGAGAAGGGCGGTGGTGGCGATGAAGGTGAGGTACTCGGCCCATCGCCTGGCCAACCACAGTCCGACCATCTCGACCGCCTCCAGCGCGGCGAAACCCGCAACCCCGGCCCCGGCCTCGTCGAGATGGGTCGTGCTGATACTGAAGTAGTGCCCGAGGCGGCCCAGGAAGGGGTGGTTCGCCGACGGGCCGCCGAAGGCCTGCACGATCTGGGTGTAATCGCGCTGCAGGGCAGCGTGGTCGCCCACGAAGAAGAAGATGACGAGCGCCAGCGCGGTCAACAGGACCACGTGGACGGCGCGATCGAGGGCGATGAGTCGCAGGACGTAACGGTCCCGGAGCAACTCCCCTCGCAGAGGTAGCTCGACATCGTCCCGAGCGGGAACGGTCCCCCGGACCGGATGCTCGGGTGGGCGTTTGGGCAGCCAGCAGTTGCATCGCACGCAGTGATGCCAGCGCAGACCTGCGTACTCGCGGACGAGGACAGGATCGGCGTTGCTCACGTCGGCCACATCGAGGCCTATCAGGACATGACCGGTCCATCCGCAGGTGATCAGCTCGTAGCGGTTCGGATGTCGAGAGGTCATCGGGTAGCCCGCTCAGGTGAGCGCGCGCTCGGTGCGCCGTGCGATGGGGTCAAACGCGTAATACACGGCAAGCGCACCCTGGACAGCGAGACATAAGTACGGATTGATCCATGCCACCCCAATGGCGGCGCTGTACACGAAAGCGCCCGCGATGAAAAGCATGGTGGCTGTCTGCCTCTGGGACTCCGGGAAGTTCGGCCCCGAGCAAGCGCCTGCCGACCGATGCATAGAGCCAGAGAGCGGCCCACACGCACGCGTTCACGGCCATCACAGCCGTGTAGAAGATTGCCGCGGTCCTGGCTCCCTGTCCTCGTCGGAGCGCTTCGCCGAAAACCCCTGTCGGATACGGGATGAAGACGATCGTCATCAACAAGAGAAGGTTGAGATAGAACAGCCCGCTATCGATGCGGTCGAGATGGCTGAAGATCGTATGGTGGTTCAGCCACATGATCCCGATCACCACGAAGCTGACTGCATAGGCCGCGAAAGATGGCCATCGTTTGCTCAGTTGGTGCGTCAGCGCGCTGTAGTTGCTCGGCTGGGCGATGGTCAGGACCAACAGAGTGATGGCAATGGCAAAGACGCCGTCGCTGAAGGTCTCCAGTCGCTCCTTGTTCATCTGGACATCGAGAGTGACGATAGTTCGCTCGACGCGGAGTTGAGCTCTTCCAGACCCGTGTGCGGGGCCGATCCCTGCGCCGCGCGTCCCTGACGGCACGACGGCCGGCCCCGACTCGTCCGGGGCCGGGGCGAACCACGAATTCCCGAGGATCCCACCTCACGAGCACCGGGTGCTCGGCTTCTCTCACCGACGGAACGAGGCGGGCGACCTGCGCTATCAGGCTCGATCCGATCACCTCAAGAGGGCGCCGCCCCCGTGCCGATGGACATGGGAGGTATCGAGGAGGGGTCTGTCGTGAGCGAGGTGTGGCAGGGACCGGATTGGTGGCTGGCCACCGACGCCAAGTGGTATCCCCCAGAGCTGCATCCGAACGCCCTCTCTCTTGGTGAAGACGTTGCAGTTCCAAACGAGCGTGGCGTGGCACCTCTCGCCAATGGCGCGTGCCCGGGCCCGGGATGGTGGCTGGGCACCGACGACAATTGGTATCCACCCGATCTGCACCCGAAAGCAAGGCCCGATCTCTCCGGGGGTGGACACGAGCCGTCGGCAGATGGTGCAAACAAGCGCGCGTCGGACTCCGGGAGCGACCGATGGAACGGGCACCCCGTCCTCTCCGCGCTGGTGAGCGGGGCGATCTTCGTCGTTCCCATCACCTTGTCCATCGTTGCCGCCACGGTCACTGCCCACACCCTGCCCAGGCCGCGCACCGCAGGGGGGCTCGCGTTGTGGTGGATCGCAGTTCTGTGCGTTCCGTCGGTGGTGCTTCTCGCGACAGA
>Ga0209415_10009944_pt1 | contig 16261 bp, 14 predicted proteins | sample PeaSoiSIISIP2007_FD_187696 | JGI IMG/M metagenome (GOLD analysis project Ga0209415, IMG submission 187696) | Peat soil microbial communities from Weissenstadt, Germany - SII-SIP-2007 (SPAdes) (version 2) | ecosystem: Environmental > Terrestrial > Soil > Wetlands > Peat | place: Germany...
GGCTGAGCACCCGCCAGGCTGAGCACCCGCCAGGCTGAGCACCCGCCAGGCTGAGCACCCGCCAGGCTGAGCACCCGTCAGGCCGGAGGCAGCTCCTGGTCTTCCGCCCGCTCGCCTTCGCCCGGTGGCTGGCCGGTGCCGGGCAGCGCCTCGCCGTGCGCCACCACGTCAGCCTCCATCGGCTCGGCACCGAGCGATTCCTCGCTGACCGGCTCGGCGCCCGCGGCGTCCACCTTGATGATGGTGCTCATCAGCAGGGCCGCGACGGAGATCCCGGCGGCCACGACAAGCAGCACCGTTCTCAGCCCCCAGGCCTGAAGGGCGGGTCCGGCGAGAGCGTAGCCGAGCGGGCCGGCCAGCAGGTTGGCCGTCATCACAAACGCGATCACCTGAGCGCGCAGTTCCTCCGGCGTCCGCAGCAGGATCAGCGTGATCAGCGGTGCGTTCAGCATCGGCGTGAACACGCCGGATACCAGCAGCACCAGCCCGAATTGCCAGGCGTTCAGCGGCAGCGCGAGCAGCCACAGGGGCAGCGCAAGCGCCACGGCGGCGAGCGCGCCCATCCGGATCGGCGGCAGCTTGCTCGCGAACCGCATCACTCCGTACAGGCCGATCAGCGCGCCGGCCCCCCACGCCGCGAACAGCAGGCCGGCCACCTTCGGGTTGGCATCGAAGCGGCGGTCGGCCACCACCGGCAGGCTGGCAAGCAGCGCCGGGAAGAAGAGCCCGAAGAGCAGCGCCGCCGCGCTGACCCGGCGCAGGAGCGGATTGCCGAGCACGAACCTCGCTCCGGCCAGCACCCCCGACGAGCCCTCCGCGCCCGCCATCGAGCGCTCGGGCCTCGGCAGCCTCGCGGCCAGAATCCCGAACGAGATCACGAACGATGCCGCGTCGAACCACAGCACGTGGACCGCGCCGAGCACGCCGATCAGCAGGCCGGCCATCGCGGGACCGAGCAGGCTGGTCAGCCGCGTGGCGCTCTCGAGCAGCGCGTTCCCCTGGACGACGAGCGCCTCGCTGTCGCCGAACGTCTCAGGGATGACGAGCCGCTGGGCCGACACGTAAGGCCCGGAGAAGATGCCGACGCAGAAGACGATGGCGAGCAGCGCGCCGAAGGAGAGCGCATGCAGCTGGTACAGCACGGGCACCAGCGCTATCAGCACCCCCCGCGCTGAATCGCCGATCAGCATCGTACGGCGGACGCCGAGTCGCTGCACCGCGAGCCCCGCGGGAATGCCGAGCAGCGCGACCGGCACTAACTCAATGGCGAAGACCAGGCCCATGCGGGTGGCGGAACCGGTGGTAACCAGCACGAACCACGGCAGCACGAGATAGGTCATCTGCGAGCCTAGTGCCGATATCGTCTCGGACAGGATGATTGCCCGCATGACGGAATTGCGCAGCGGGCGGACCTGGCTGGGCTCCCCGGCGCCTGCTGGCTGCCGGGCCTCATTGGCTACCATCGTCTTTGCCCTCTCGCATCCGCGCCGATGTGCATAGCACTCCGCGTCGCCCCTATTTCCGTTGATAGCACATCAGTCATCGAACATCAGCACCAGCGAGCGCAGGATGTCGAGCCGCCTTTCCAGCTCAGGCCCCGATAGCCGGGACAGGCTCCGCCTGATCTGGCCGCTCATCGCCGCGATCCGCGGATCGGCATACGGGTCGCCTTCGGGGATCAGCCGCGCCAGCATCCTGACCGCGGCCGCCGCCTGATTGGCGATCAGGCCGAGCAGGGCCAGGTCCTCGAGCTCGGTCCGCGAGCCTTCCGTCCAGTCGAGCACCTCGAGCACGCCGACGCACTCGCCCTCGAACAGCAGCGGGGCCGCCATCAGCGCGTTCGGCACGTAGCCGGTGGACTCGGCCGCGTCACGGGAGAACGTCGGATTGCCGGACAGATCGTCGAGCCGCAGGCTCTCGTGGCTGCCCACGACCCAGCCGGCGATGCCGGTGTCCAGCGGGAACCGCTTGCCGACGAGCGAGTCGGCGCCGGCGCCTGCGACGGCGCCGAATACCAGCGCGCTGTCGTCTAAATCGAGAATGAAGATGGAACTGGCGGCGGCCCCGAACACGCCGCGCGCGGTCTCGACGATGGGCTGGAGCAGCGCCGCGGACTCGTAGGCCTTGGCCGGTGCGGGAAACGCTCGCTCGGCTTGCGCGCTATCTGACATGGCTGCCTCCCACGTTGGCCGACGTGCTGTAAAGAAGCGTCTTCACCTCGAATGGTGTCAGCTCCGGGTGCTTGCTCAGGATCAGAGCGCAGATTCCGGTGATATATGGCGTCGCGAAGCTATTTCCAGTCGCCTTGATGACAGTTCCCGCTGTCCACGCGACTTGCACATTGACGCCCGGCGCGAAGAACTCCACCGGTGGCGTCAGGTTGTAGTAATGCTTGACCTGGTCGTTGTCGACAGTGCGCTGATCGATGCTGGCCACCGACGTCACCGCGGCGAATCGCCACGGATAGCTGGTGACCGGCGAGTTGTGTGCCGAGGCGCAGATCATGCTGCGCCGGAAGTAGGCGGTGTCGCACAGCTCGGCAAGCTCGGCGCGCAGGGCCGGCTTGCTGGTCGAAAGACTCAGGTTGATCACGTCGTAGCCCTCGTCGATCGCCCACTTCAGCCCGGCGATCAGGACCCGCCCGGTGCCCTGGGCGCCGGACGTGAGGACCTGGACGCTGGCCAGCGAGCAGGCCGGCGCAAGCGATCTGATCACCCCGGCGCACGCCGTGCCATGCCCGGTCGAATCGGTCGGCTCGGTCGGCACCACCTTCGGCTCACCGGTCGCGTCGAGCTCGACCCGCATCGCGGTCTGAACGCCGCCGACCATGGGATGACTGGCATCGACCCCGGTGTCGAGCACGCAGACCCGCACCCCCGATCCGTCCGCGCCGCCGTACGCCCAGCTCGCCGACGCATCGGAGAGCCACAGGTCGGCATCCACGGCCGGCGGCCCGCCACGCGGCGCTCCCCAGGCGGGCACGCCGGGACGCTGGCTGACTCCTTCCTGCCGCCATGGCCGGACAGCCGCACCGGGCTCGGTCACTGACGCCCCTCCGTTCGGTGTCCGTCGGCCATGCCCGCCCAGACGGTCGCCAGCTCGGCGCATGCGGTGGCGCCCTTGCCGGCGAACTGCGCCCTGGCGGCGTCCAGTGCCTGCCGGGCGGCCGCGTCGTCGCCGGCCCGGCCGCGCACCCACGCCTGGTCGATCAGCGCGTCCGCCAGGCTCCACAGGTTGCCGGCGTCGCCGCCGAAGGCGACGGCGGCCGCGGCCAGCCGCCCGGCCGCGGCCGGGTCGGAGCTCAGGGCCTCCAGCCGCGCGGCGACGCCGTACCACAGGCCAAGGAAATGGGCGTCGTCGCTGGCGTCGGGCGGCTGGTCCTGGCCGGGGTGCCAGCCGATCGCCGAAGCGGCCGCCGCGGCGTCGCCGGCCAGCAGCGCCGCCCGCGCCGACATCACGCAGATCGTCCGGGTGCCGCTCTCGCCCGCCGGGAACTCGGCGGCGGTGGCGAGCAGCTCGGCGGCCGCGGCGGCCGGCCGGCCGGCCAGCAGCAGCACGAAGCCGCGGCACTGGAAGAGCAGGGTCCAGGCGCCGGGCAGATCGAGGTCCACGGTGATCTGGCGGGCCGCGGCGATCAGCTCGGCCGCCTCATCCTGCCTGCCCTGCATGGCCGCCAGCGCAGCCATCGTGGCCAGCACCGGTGCCGTCAGCTGGAGGTCGGATTCGATCAGCGGCAGCAGCGACTCGCACTGCGCCCAGCCTTCCGAGGCCGGCGCAGGCCCCCAGAACGCCAGCTCGCACAGGCCGGACAGCATCCGCCGGGCAGTCCGCTCGTCGCCGGACTGGCGAGCGCAATCCAGCCCGGCCCGCACGGCCTGCTCGGCCTCGGCGAACTGGCCGTCAGCGACATAGGCCAGAGCCGCCAGCTCATAGGGCCAGATCAGCGCGTCGGGACCGGTCAGCCCCCGCAAGCCGGCGATCGCCTGGTCAGCGACCTGCGCCGCGGCGTGCCGGGTGGCCGGATCCTGGCGCAGCTCCAGCGTGGCCCGCGCCACCGGCCGCAGCAGCGACCAGACCTGCTGGCCGGCCAGCGCCTGATCAGCCCGGTCGAGCATCAGCGCCGCCTCGCCAAGTCCGCCGACCGTCATCCAGCAGTCGAACAGCTGGCGGGCGACCTCGTAGTGCCGCTGGTCACCCGGCGGCAGCAGCCGCTGCGCCTGGGCGAGCATCCGGATGGCCGAGGGCAGATCGGATCTGGCCAGGCACTGGCTGCTCGCGGCGAGCGCGGCGGCTGCCGCGCGACCGCCGAGATACCCGACATCCGGGCTGTCCGGGGTGATCTCGGCCAGCAGCGCATGCGCCCGTTCCAGGTGGAAGGCGATCAGCTCGGCCCGCTCGCCCTCGCTGAGCTGCGCCATCGACTCCAGCCAGGTCGCGACCCTGCCATGGAGCACGGAACGCTGGCTCTTGGGCGTGGCCAGGTAGGCGGTCTCCATCAGCAGCGCCTGGGTGAAGCGGTGCGCCGGACGGCCCGCCACCCTGGCCCTGGTCGGCTGAAGCACGTCCGTCTTGAGCAGCCGCTCGACGATCTCGTGCCAGGTCTGGTCGGAGATGTCCGGCCGATCGGCGGCGAACTGCGCCGCGGCGGCCCAGAAGTCCCGGCCGACGGCGGCCGCGCTCTGGCAGAACAGGCGGTCACCGGACGCCAGCCGGTCCAGCTGAGCCTCGAACAGGGTCTGAACCGCCACCGGCATGTGCGGGTCAGCGGCGGTGAGCTCCAGCATCTTCGTCAGGATCAGCGGGTTGCCCTCGCCGACCGCCGCCAGCCGGCCCAGGTCGACCGGCTCCGGCCGCGCGAGGCCGGTAGCCGAGCCGACCTGGAGTTCGCCGAGCGGCCCGCCGTGCGCCATGACCGCGGCGGACAGCTCGTCGATAAGATCCCGCACAGCGTCGCTGTCCAGCGGCTGCAGCTCCATCGTCATCACCCGGCCGCGCCCACCGCCCCAGGCCGGGTTGGCGGCCAGCAGCTCAGGCCGAGAGACGCAGACCATCAGCACGGGAACCGATTTCAGCCGAGCGGAGAGCTGGTCGAGGAACTCGATGAAGGTCGGCTCGGCCCATTGCAGGTCCTCCCAGACGATCACGATCGGCTGGTCGCGGCTGAGTTCCTCGATCAGCCGTCTCGCCGCCCACACGATGTCGGGCAGGCCGGTCTGCCTGGCCGAGTCGCCGACCGCGGTAGCCAGCCGCTCGGTGACCTGGGCGCCCTCCGGCCCAGGCTCGAAGAGGCCCGCCACGTGTGCCTGCCAGTCGTCGCTGAGCTGGCCGAGAACCTGCATCACCGGCCAGAAGGTGCCGCCGGAGCTGAACGACGGGCACTGGCCCTCGAAGACCGCGAAGTCGTCGCGGCTCGCGAGGAACTCGGTGACCAGCCTGGACTTGCCGATGCCGGCCACCCCGAGGACGGTGACCAGCCAGCTCTCCCCGCGCTGCGCGACCCGGCCGGCGATCCGGTGCAGGTCGGCGAGCTCGTCCTCGCGGCCCACCAGCCGGGCGGACGGCGCGGCGGGGCCGGCGACCGAGGTGGTGTCCAGGCGCCAGACCTGGACCGGCTCTGACTTGCCCCGCACCTGAATCGGCTGCACCGGCATCAGCTGCGCGCCGGGACCGGCGAGCGCCGCCACCGTGCCGCCGACCAGGGTCTCGGACGGCCCGGCGGCATGCTCGAGCCGGGCGGCCACGTTGACCGCGTCGCCGGTGATCGAGATCTGCCCGTCGGCGTGCCGGGAGACGAAGACCTCACCGCCGTTGACCCCGACCCTGACCCGCAGGCTCAGCCCGTACTCGCTGGCCAGGCTGGCCGAGATGTCGGCGACCGCGCCGTGCAGCTCGGCCGCCGCGCGCAGGGCCCGCGCCGCGTCGTCCTCTCTGGCCACCGGGACGCCGAAGACGGCCATGACCGCGTCGCCGATGAACTTCTCCACGCTGGCGCCATGGCGGATCAGCACGGCGGACACCGTGTCGAAGTAGCGCCGCAGGTAGCCCCGGAGCGATTCGGGATCGAGCCGCTCACCCAGCGAGGTCGAGCCGACGATGTCGACGAAGCAGACCACGACGTGCTTGCGCAGGCCGGGCGCCTCCGCCGGTTCGCCGAGCACCGCGCCGCACGCCGCGCAGAACCGGGCCCCGGCGGGTGCGGTCGTTCCGCATCTCGCGCAGTCGCTCACGGTCCGGCCAGCTCGTGCTCGAGACGGCTGGCGATGCAGCCATCGGTGATCTCGGTGATCAGCTTCTTCAGGTAGTCCAGGGTCGCCAGCGCGTTGGCCCTGATCATGCCGTGCAGCGTGCCGTCAACCGGAATCGCGTCCAGCGCGGCGTCCAGGTCGCGGCAGTGCTGCGGGTCGAGATGAGCGTGCTTGCGCAGCGTGCGGAAGGCGGTGATCGGGTAGCCGGTACGGTCGGCGGCGAACCTGGCCAGGTCCTCGGACGGCGGATATCCCTCCAGCACCGCGATGTACCCGAGGAACACGGCGGGATGCACATGGTGGATGTGGTAATACTGCGAGCCGACCATGGCGGCGACGGCCGGAGACGGAATGTGCCTGGTCGCCGCGGTCGGCCGGACTCCCAGCCGGTCAAGGTCCTCCAGCAGCCAGTCGTCGTGCCACAGCTCCTCGCCGATGTGCTTGTCCAGGTAGGCGGCGAGCGGCGGGCCGCAGGGCAGATCGAGATAGCGGTCCCTGGTCACCTCGAGCGCGGTCCGCATCAGCGGCACGCTGGCCCTGATCACCGTGTGCAGCGCGACCAGGTACCTCGGATAGAGCACCCGTAGATCCTGATGCTCCCAGAACGCCGAGCCGGCCCGTGACAGACCCGGCAGGAACGGCGCCAGCGTCGCGCGCAGGCGCACGCTCGGCAGATCCCCCGTGATCGCGCGCTGCGGCGCGGTGTGCGTGACGGCGGTCATGCGGCACCCTCCCGAGATGTCTGTCGCGCCAGCAGCGGCAGCAGCGCGAGCACCGGATCGCTGCGATCGCCGAGCGGCGCGGCGGTCGCGTCCTGCAGCCGCCAGCACAGGTCACAGATCCCCCGGACCTGCGCCGACGCCAGGTGGGCATAGTCAGGATGAGCGGTGACGGCGCCGGCGCCGACCGTGGCGATCGCGCCGAGCAGGGCATCGCTCCTGGCGGCGTCCAGTGCGGCGGTCAGCTCAGGGCCGCTGCGGGCCATCCGGCGCAGCCGATCGGGCCCGCGACCCATGATCAGCGGCTCGTTGCAGCAGACGGTGACCGCGCCGTCGTAGCGCACCACCGGAGCGGACAGCAGCGAGCAGGCGCCGATGCCGGCCGCGGGCACCGCGGGCGGCCTGGCGAACACGGTCTCGCCGCGTCCGTAGGACAGCGGCTCGATGTAGCTCAGGTCGGCCCACTCCGCCCAGCCTTCGCCGAAGGCCGCGGTCAGCAGGTGCTTCGCCGCGCCGACCTCGGCCGGCCGGTTCAGCACCTGGACGATCACCGGCACGTCCGCCGCCCGGATCGCCCGGGCCGCGCCGGTGAAGCGCGCCGCGTCGACCGTCTCCGCATGGAAGCCATCCGTGGACAGCAGCACGCAGCTCGCCAGCGGCAGGATCTCGCGGATCCAGGCCGGCTGCTGGCCGACCCGCGCCCACACTCCGCTGGTATACAAGGCGATGTTCTTGCCCGCCGCGCCGAGCCGCCGCATGGCCAGCGTCAGCCCCCGCCGCTCGACGAAAGGCTCGCCGCCGGAGATGCCGACCAGCTCGAGCGAGGCGTCGGCGCAGATCGCGTCGACCAGCTGCCCGAAGAGCGCGTAGTCGGTGATCGTCGGAGAGTCACGGCGCGAGTCGACCGAGCAGTGCGCGCAGCCGACCGGGCAGCGGTCGGTGATGAAGAGCAGCACCGACATACCCGGGGTGAACCGGTCCCTGAGCAGATCCTCAACGCGCAGACGCCGCATCGGCTGTCCTCTCCAGGTCATGATCTGCGGTCAGCCCGAGCGTCACCATGTGCGCGTACGCGGCGATGCCGAAGCGTCTGGCGAAGCTCTCCGGTCCGGTCTGCTCGGTGATCCGCTGGACCTCGGACTCCACGTAGCCGAAGGTCGGCCGCCTGGTCAGCGCGTCGACCGCGATGACGACCTGGTCGTTGCCGTCCAGCGAGGCGCAGGTGCCGCAGTATCCGTCCGGCGAGAGCCCGGCCCCGGCCTCCTCCGCCAGGACCTCGGGGCCGTAGGTGCGGATGGCCCGCAAGGTCGCGCGCTCGCGCACGGCCCGGGCGACGGCAGGCCAGCCGTCGCCCGGTGCCCGGCCGAGCCGCAGGTGAGCCGGCGCGGGACCGTCGACCACCTGCTGCTGGCAGCAGGCGACGATGCTGCCGTCGAAGGTCACGACCGGCCAGGCGGCGACGGTGCAGGGCATCGCGACCGGCAGCTGGTTGCGGTGCGCCGGCGGGCTGGCCAGCCAGTCCTTCGCGCGGCCGACCGATCCGAGCGGCGCCACGAGCGCGGGGACGCGATCGGCGAAGGCTTTCCTGATCTGCGCGGTGATCTCCGCCAGGTAGGGGTCGGCCGCGCCGCTGCCGACCACCTGGAAGCTGACATCCTGCCCGGCCTGCACCAGGGTGGCCACGGCGGCGAAGGCGGCATCGCGCGGCACCTGCACCTCGTGGAAGATGTCCTGGCTGGCGACGACGTGGTCGACCGCCAGCAGCGCCCTGAGCAGACGCGGCGGAATCCGCCCGTCCCGCCTGGCGAAGTAGAGCCCGGTGATCAGCGCGACCTTCGCGCCCGCGGCGTGCGCCAGCGCCACGATCTCGTGCACCAGGTCGGGTCGGAGCAGCGGCTCGCCGCCGGTCAGCCAGACCAGGTCGGGGTGATCGGCGACGGTGAAGGTCCTGGCGAAGCCGGCGAAGATCGCCGCGCTGTGCTCCTCGCTGGTCAGCATCGAGTTAGTGGAGCAGTGCGCGCACGAGAGCGGGCAGCGGCGGGTCAGCGTCAGGAACACGCCCGCCGCCGGAACGGGCCGCAGGGCCAGCATCGATGCGATGTGCACTGCCCCTGCCTCCCGGTTCTCGCGCCTGCTGGCTAGAAGATGCCTCCGCCGACCACGGCGTGTCCCTCGACGTCATCGCTGGCCGCGTCCACGCGTGCCTTGATCGAGTTGATCGTCGCGACCTCGGCCGGAGTCAGACCGCGCATGACCTCAAGTTGTGCCTCGCTGAGCTGGTCCACCGGGTTGCCGCCGGCCCGCAGCTCGGCCAGTGCGTCGAATGCCATACCGCCTCCTCATTCCAGGTAACCACCTGCCGGTCACCTTGACTCCGATCGTCAGCACCCAGGGACCGGCGGTCAATTGGTGGCCGCCAAATATTTCAGCGAATTCGTCCTGCCATCATCACGCGTCCGGCCGATCAATGCGACTCGCATGCGCAGCGCCGGCGGTATAGCACTCTTAGTGAGCGCGAGAACGGGAGCAGATCTGCACCGGCCCGCTCCTTGACCGCTGCCGCCGCGGATTCCGGCCTCCGAGCCTCGCACGTGCCGCCGGCTGCGGGATTGGCGTCAGAAGACGCCGACACCCCACACCGAGTGGCCCTCAACGTCATCGCCGACGGCCTCAATACGAGCCTTGACCGAGTTGATCGTCGCAACTTCGGCCGGGCTCAGGCCGCTCAGGACTTCAATCTGCGCATCGCTGAGCTGGTCCACCGGGGTGCCGCCAGCCCGCAGCGCTGCCAGTGCGTCGAACGCCATTCCGTCCTCCTTATGCCAGAGCGCCGCCTGCCGGTCACCCTGCTTCCGATCGTCAGCACGCAGAACCGGATGGTCAATTGGTGACAGCCAATGTCCGGCGAATTTGTCACGTCATCCACACGCGCGTCTATCGGTCCAACACTACGTCGCATGCGCGCCGCCGGCCGGGCCATCACGCGACCGCTCCCGGCTCGAGCAAAGAGTGACACGGCTGAGTCGCCGTGCCACTCTTCATCGCTGACGCCGCTGGTCGGCGCGTCAGCGGCGCTCTGTTACCGGCCACGGGCCAGGGCTAGAAGATCCCGACGCCGACTACGACGTGACCTTCGACGTCCTCGCTGACAGCGTCAATGCGTGCCTTGATCGAGTTGATCGTCGCCACTTCGGCCGGGGTCAGGCCGCTCAGGACCTCTTGCTGCGCCTCGCTGAGCTGGTCCACCGGGTTGCCTGCCGCGCGCAGTTCCGCCAGTGCATCGAACGCCATTCCGTCCTCCTTATGCCAGAGCGCCGCCTGCCGGTCACCCTGACTCCGATCGTCAGCACTCATAGGTCGGAGGTCAATTGGCAACCGCCGAAATTCCGGTGAATTCGTCCCCCCATCCACACGCACGTCCAGTCGATCAACACGACGTCGCACCCGCTGTGTTTCCGGCTGTGCCGACGCGCCAGTGACTTCCGGCTGCTAGCGGTCACGATCATGAAATCGGCGGCGGATTCAGCCCGTCCTGACCTCCATTTCCCGGCGGCGCCGCGTCGTTTAGGCCACCGATCACCGCGACGCACCGTGCTCGGCGCACTACAGCCCGGCGCGCCGTACTCTGAGTTATCGCCAGCCGCGTGGCGCCTCCGCCTGATATTTCGATATTCGCCGCGCGAGACGCGGGCGACAGTGATGCCGGTCATTCCGCCGGGCCGTCGTCCGCATCCTGCGGGTCGGCGACCCAGGCGGAGAAGACCGGCAGGCCGTGCCAGGCGTCGCTCTGCGCCGTGCCAGCCGCCCGGCGCCGGCTCCGGTCCGTCGGCCCGGTGACCGCGACCACCGCGAACGGATGACCAAACCGCAGCTCGGCCGTGCGGATCAGGCCGCGGCGCGGCAGCTGCATGCTTGCCATGATCGCCATCGCCGTCACCGCGGCCGCCTCGAAACCGACCCTGGTGTACCTGGCCATCGCGGCCTGCTTCGCCTGCCAGGGATCGCGTCCGGACCGGGCCAGGGCGGCGGCCGCCGCGGCGAATCCCAGACCGGGATCGCGCAGGTCATGCGTGCTCACCGCCGACCAGGCTGGCAGCACGGCGTCGCACCGCTCGCCGCCGCTGGCGTCGTCCGATATCTCCTCGCGCAGCGACCACGCCGCGCCGTCGCCCAGCGGCAGGTCGAACAGCGAGCGCCGCTCGACGGACCGGCCGGCGGCGTGCGCGCAGGCCAGCCGGTGGGCGGCCGCGAGGACAGCACCCGGCGCCACGCCGGGCGCGGCCGCCACGGAAGCCACCAGCAGGCCGCCGCGGGCCTGGGCAACGTGCACAGCGACATCACCGGCCTCCGGCGTGGCCGCGATGAACGCCGAATGACCGAAATGCCGGGGAGCCCGGAGCACGCGGGCGAGCCGTTCCGCCCATGGATTTTCCCGGCCAAGCGCGCTCCCAGGAGCCAGCTCGAATGGGCACTCCCAGGAGACTCTGGTTGCCAGCGCGGTCGCCAGGATCAGGTAGACGCCGGGGTCCGCCAGAATCGGGAACCTTTCGATCAGGCCGAACGTGCGGCGCCGCGCCCAGTCATCGAGCTCGGGCTGGTCCGGGATCCTCGGCGCCTGGTCGACGACATCCCCGAGGCCGGCCAGCCACCTGGCGCTGACGGCGCCTGGCGCGTGCCAGACGGCAGCGGCCGCCGCGACCAGCGGGTGCGGATGCGCCAGCAGGTCGGAGGCGATCCCGGCCGCGTGGGCGACGTCGCAGCCGAGCACCTCGGTGAGCTTCGCCCGGTTCTCGCCCTCGCTGGCCGGGCCGCACAGTGCCAGCAGCAGCCAGGCGCCAAGCGGCGAGGCGACATGATGCCCGTCGCCGATCACGCCGTGCAGCCGCCGGGCATAGCCACTGACCAGCCCGGCCACATCGATCCGCGCGGCTGTCATCGGTCCTCTTCCAAGTCGGCCGGCTTTCCTCTACAGTTGGCCCGCTGCCGCATCGACATTACCGCCGATACCAGTCACCTGCCGACGGGCACTTGCCGTATTACCGTATTGCCAACCACGGGGCCGACCGTCCGAAGTTGGGGAGTTTGGGCATGCACATTAACGCTGGCGACACCGCCTGGATGCTGACCTCGACCGCGCTGGTCCTGTTCATGATGCCAGGGCTCGCGCTGTTCTACGGCGGACTTGTCGGAGCGAAGAACGTCGTCGCCACGATGGTCCAGTCGTTCATCGCCATCGGCCTGATCAGCCTGCTGTGGGCGATCGTCGGCTACACGCTGACCTTCGGCAAGGATCACGGCGGCGTGATCGGCGGCCTTGAGCACTTCATGCTGATCGGCGTGGCCGCCAAGCCGAACAGTTTCGCGCCGACCATCCCGGCCCTGGTCTACATGGCGTTCCAGATGAAGTTCGCGGTGATCACCCCGGCGCTGATCGCCGGGGCATTCTGCGAGCGGATGCGGTTCCGCGGCTACCTGGTCTTCATCGGACTGTGGTCGCTCGTCGTGTACAGCCCGTTCGCGCACGCGGTCTGGGGCGGCGGGATTCTCGGCTCGGGCGGGCTGCACGCGATCGACTTCGCCGGCGGCTCGGTCGTGCACGAGCTGGCCGGCGCTGCCGCCCTGGCCTGCGCGCTCTACCTGCGGCGCAGGCACGAGCTCGACCGGCCGCACAACATACCGCTGGTCCTGCTCGGCGCCGGGATCCTGTGGTTCGGCTGGTTCGGCTTCAACGCGGGCAGCGCCCTGTCGGCCGGGTCGGTGGCCGGCTACGCGCTCGTCAACACCCAGCTGGGCGCCAGCGCCGCGATGCTCGCCTGGATGGCTCTTGAATGGTGGCGGCGGGGCAAGCCGTCCGGCGTCGGGCTCGGGGCCGGCGCGGTGGCCGGCCTTGCCGCGATCACGCCCGCGTCCGGCTTCGTGCCGCCGTGGGCGGCGATCATTATCGGCCTCGCGGCCGGCACCCTCTGCTACCTGGCCGTGCACCTCAAGGACATCCTGCACTACGACGACTCGCTCGACGTGGTCGGCGTGCACATGGTCGGCGGCATGGTCGGCGTCGTGCTGACCGGCGTCTTCGCCAGCCTGGTGGTGAACGCGGCCGGAGAAGCGGGCGGCTGGACCCAGCTCGGCCGCCAGGCGGTGCTGGCCGTGGCCGGGATCGTCTGGCCCTTCGTGATGACCTGGGTGATCCTCTGGGTGACCGAGAAGACCGTGGGCCTTCAGGTCGCGCCCGAGGAGGAGGAGATCGGCCTGGACGTCGCCGAGCACGGCGAGTCCGGCTACGAGCTCGCCCAGGCCGCCGATCTGGCGCGAGCCAGCGAAACGGCGGACAGCGGCGCCTAGCGGCCTGGCGCTGCGCGGCTTCTTCCTGACCGACTGCTCCCCGGTACCCCCGCCGACCGAAGACCGACCGTAGAACACGTTCTATAACGAAACGGCGTTCAGGCGTCCGGTGCAGCGCAGACCTATTGCCGGTCGCAGCAGAAACATGTTTCACTCTGATCCGTGAACCAGCCGCTGCACGCTCCGCTGGAGATCTCGTTCGACTACACCCGCTCGCTGGGTCCGACGCTCGGCGCGTTCATGACCGCGCTGGCGGGCCGCCGGATCCTGGGCGCGCGGGCCAGTGACGGCCGGGTGCACGCGCCGCCGTTCGAGTACGACCCGGTCACCGCCGCGGCGCCGGCCGAGTTCATCGAGGTCGGGCCCGTGGGCACCGTCGTCAGCTGGTCCTGGATGGACCGGCCGATGGACTCCCAGCCGCTCGCGCACCCGTTCGGCTGGGCGCTGATCAGGCTGGACGGTGCCGACACCGCGATGCTGCACGCCGTGGACGCCGGCGCCGCCGACCGGATGCGGACCGGGATGCGAGTCCGCCCCCGCTGGGCCGACCAGACGGGCACCGGCATCACCGACATCGCCTGCTTCGAACCTGGCGAGCCCTTCGAGCCCGGAGAGCCCGGCGAGCCCTTTGAGCCCGGCGAGCCTGGCGAGCCCGGCGAGCCTGGAGAGCCCTTTGAGCCTGGCGAGCCCGGCGGGCCCGGAGCACCGGACGGCCGGGAGCCGGCCGCGGGGGCTGCGGAGCCGGTGACCATGATCACCACGCCGGTCCGGCTCAGCTACGACCACACCGTCTCCCCCGGCGAGAGCAGCTACCTGCGCGCGCTCGCGGAGGGCCGGCTGATCGCGCAGCGCTGCCCGGCCTGCGGCAAGGTCTACCTGCCGCCGCGCGGCGCCTGCCCGGTAGACGGCGTGCCGACGACGACCGAGGTGGAACTGCCCGACACCGGCATCGTGACCACGTTCTGCATCGTGAACGTGCCCTTCCGCGGCCAGCGGGTCACCCCGCCCTATGTCGCGGCCTCGGTCCTGATCGACGGCGCTGACATCGCCTTCCAGCACCTGATCCTGGGCTGCGACCCGGACCAGGTGCGGATGGGGATGCGGGTCAGGGCGGTCTGGAGGCCGCGCGAGCAGTGGGGCACGACGTCGGAGAACATCGATCACTTCCGGCCCACCGGGGAACCCGACGCCCCGTACGACAGCTACGCCCACCACCTGTGAAGGAAGAGCCGGTGCGGGAGGGAACCATCAGCTACGCGCGGGCGGAACCGGGCCGGCGGCTGGCCGGATGACCGACACCGCCGCAGCTGACGCCGCCGTGACCGACGTCGCCGTGATCGGCTTCGCGCAGGCGCGGAGCGAGCGCCACAGCCAGTGCACCACCAGCGGGGTGGAGATGCTGGTGCCGATCTTCCACGAGGTCTTCGAGGCCACCGGCCTGACCAAGAACGACATCGGCTTCTGGTGCTCTGGCTCGTCGGACTACCTGGCAGGCCGGGCGTTCTCGTTCGTCTCCGCGGTCGACGCGATCGGGGCGTTCCCCCCGGTGATGGAGTCGCACGTGGAGATGGACGGCGCGTGGGCGCTGTACGAGGCCTGGGTGAAGCTGCTGACCGGCGAGGCCGACATCGCCCTCGCCTACGGCTTCGGCAAGTCGTCGGCCGGCCAGCTGCGCCGGGTGCTCGCCCTCCAGCTCGATCCCTACCTGCTCGCCCCGCTCTGGCCTGACTCGGTCAGCATCGCGGCGCTTCAGGCCAGGCTCGGGATCGAGGCCGGCCTGTGGACCGAAGCCGACATGGCACGGGTGGCTGTCAGGTCCAGAGCTTCCGCGCTAACCAACCCGCGCTCCCTGGCCGCCGAGCAGGTCCCGGTCGAGTTTCTGCTTGACCAGCCATATGTCGCCAACCCGCTGCGGGCCCACGACTGCGCGCCGGTCACCGACGGGGCCGCGGTCGTGATCCTGGCCGCCGGTGACCGGGCACGTGAGCTGTGCGACCGGCCCGCCTGGATCACCGGGTTCGAGCACCGGATCGACTCGGCGGCGATCGGTGCCCGCGACCTGACGACTGCCCCGTCCGCCACCGCCGCTGCTGCCGCCGCTGCCGGTCACGCAGCCACGGCTGCTGCCGCCGCCGCCGCCGGTCACGCAGCCGCCGCCGGCCACCCTGCCGCCGCCGGTCACCCTGCCGCCGCCGGTCACGCAGCCACCGCCCGCGCTGCCGCCGGTCAACCCACCAGCGCCGGTCACGAAGCCACCGGCTATGCGGCCGGGCCGACGCGGGTGCAGGTCGCCGAGCTGCACGCGCCGTTCACCCACCAGGAGATTATCCTGCGCCGGGCACTCGGCCTGGCCGACCAGGTGACCATCAATCCATCCGGCGGCGCGCTGACCGGGAACCCGATGTTCGCGGCCGGCCTGGCCAGGATCGGCTGCGCCGCTGCCGAGATCATCTCCGGTCGCGCCGACGCGGCCCTCGGCCACGCAACCAGCGGCCCCGCCCTGCAGCAGAACCTCGTCTGCCTCCTGGAGGCCCGATGAACCCGCCGCGGCCCAGCACCCGCACCCCAGGAGTCCCAGCTACCCCTCGTTTCCCAGATTCTCGCCGTCCCCACCTGGTGGATTGCGCAATCGATCGCGATTTTTCGCTATGGAATGCGCAATCCACTCGGCCTGACACCGCCGCGAGCGCGGAATGAAGCACCGCGCGGCGGTGCTCGGCACCGGGCAGACGCATCACCGGAGCAAGCGCCTGGATGTCTCGATCGCCGGACTCTGCCGCGAGGCGGTCGACCGGGCGCTGGCCGATGCCGGCCTGACCGGCGACCAGATCGACGCCGTGGTCGTCGGCAAGGCCCCCGACCTGTTCGAGGGCGTCATGATGCCCGATCTGTACCTGGCCGACGCGCTCGGCGCGGTCGGCAAGCCGATGCTGCGGGTGCATACGGCTGGCTCGG
>Ga0209415_10009945_pt1 | contig 16260 bp, 10 predicted proteins | sample PeaSoiSIISIP2007_FD_187696 | JGI IMG/M metagenome (GOLD analysis project Ga0209415, IMG submission 187696) | Peat soil microbial communities from Weissenstadt, Germany - SII-SIP-2007 (SPAdes) (version 2) | ecosystem: Environmental > Terrestrial > Soil > Wetlands > Peat | place: Germany...
AGCGGCCAGCGGCTCTAGCGGCCAGCGGCTCTAGCGGCCAGCGGCTCTAGCGGCCAGCGGCTCTAGCGGCCAGCGGCCGTCGTGGCAGCCTCAACCACGTGCTCCACTGTCAGGCCCCGGTCCTGGTACACGCGCTGGAATGGTGCCGAGGCGCCGAAGCGATCGAGACCGATGACGACGCCGGTGCTCCCGACCCAGCGGTACCATGACATCGGATGCGCGGCTTCCACCGCGACTCGAGGTACGTCGGGTGGGAGGACTGTTGCCTGATACTCGGGCGGCTGGCTCGCGAAGAGCTCGAGACTGGGGGCGCTGACGACGCGGGCGCGTACGCCGGACAGTGCGAGACGCTGCTGTGCCTCGACGATCAGCGACAACTCCGACCCGCTGGCGAGCAAGACCACTCGAGGCGGTCCGCCGGGCGTGTCGGCCAGGACGTACGCTCCACGGGCTACGCCGGCGGCGCTTCCGTACCGGGTGCGATCGATATACGCCAACTTCTGGCGGCTAAACACGAGGGCGACTGGGCCATCCGTGTGGCGGATGGCAACTCGCCAGGATTCGGCGACTTCATTCGCGTCCCCGGGTCGTATGACCGTCATATTGGGAATACAGCGAAGAGCGGTGAGCTGTTCGATGGGCTGGTGCGTCGGCCCGTCTTCTCCGAGTCCGATCGAATCGTGGGTGTAGACGTAGATGACCGGTACCCGCATGAGCGCCGCCAGTCGGATGGGCGGCCGCATGTAGTCGGAGAACACGAGGAACGTGCTGCCGAACGGGATCAGCCCACCGTGCACGGACATCCCGTTGAGCATGGCGCCCATGCCGTGCTCTCGGATGCCGAAGTGCATGTAGCGGCCCGCGAAGTCCTCCGGCGAGAAGTTGCGCACGCCGGCGAGCGCGGTGTTGTTGGAGGGTGTCAGATCGGCCGAGCCGCCGATCAGCTCAGGTGTTCTGGCCGCGATGGCGTTGAGCACGATGCCTGATGCGGCGCGACTGGCGACGTTGCCGTTTTCCGCGGTGAAGGTCGGGATCCCGGCGTCCCATCCCGGCGGGAGCACGCGCCGCAGCCGGCGGTCGAATTCCGCGGCTGGTTCGGGGTGCGCGGACTGATAGGCGGCGTAGCGCATCTGCCACTCTTCGTGCCAGATCCGCCCGCGGTCGCCGGCGCGCCGCCAGTTGGCAATCGCTTCCGGCGGCACGAAGAAGGCTTCGGGCCAGGGCCAGCGAAGTGTCTTGCGCGTGAGTGCGATCGCCTCGACGCCGAGCGCCTCGCCGTGCGCCTTGGCCGAGTCTTGTTTCGGGCTCCCGTACCCGATGTGCGTCCGGCAGATGATGAGCGACGGGCGGGCCGTCTCCGATTGTGCGGCTTCGATGGCGCTGCCCAGCACCGCGAGATCGTTGACGTCGGCCACGTGCTGTACATGCCATCCGTAGGCCGCAAAGCGCTGCCCGACGTCGTCGCTGTACGTCAGGTCAGTCGACCCATCGATCGTGATGTGATTATCGTCGTAGAATCCGATCAGCTTACCGAGTCGGAAATGGCCTGCGAACGATGCCGCTTCATTCGAGATCCCTTCCATCAGGTCGCCGTCACCGCAGATGAAGTATGTGTGGTGATCGATGAGCTGGTGGCCCGGGCGATTGAACACGGCGGCCAGATGCGCTTCCGCAATGGCCATTCCAACCGAGTTGCCGATCCCTTGTCCGAGCGGCCCGGTCGTGACTTCGATACCGGGCGTGTGCCTGTATTCGGGGTGGCCGGGGGTTTTGCTGCCCCATTGGCGGAACTGCTTGATGTCGTCGAGCGTCAGCGCGTATCCCGCGAGGTACAGCGACGCGTACAGCAGCATGCAGGCGTGCCCATTGGAGAGCACGAATCGGTCGCGGTCGGGCCAGTCGGGGTCCGCCGGGTCGTGTTTGAGGTAGCGCGTATAGAGCAGATACGCGATCGGCGCCAACGCCATGGGTGTCCCGGGATGGCCGGAGTCGGCCTTCTGGACCGCATCCATGGCCAGGATGCGCACGGCGTTGATCGACAGCAGATCGAGGTCGCCCGGCTGAGGCACGGGCGGTGCAGCAACGCGATCGGGGGCGGCAGTTTCCATGGCGGGAAGATAATCGGCACCCGGCGGCCAGCGGCCAGCGGCCAGCAACGACACTGAGGGCCAGTTGCAGTGCACAGCAACTGGCCTTTGGAGTTTGTTATTGGCTGCCCGGCCGCTGGCCGCCGGGTGCTGACTGCTGGCTGCTGGCTGCCGCATTCGATATCTCTAACGTTCACCCTCCCCCGTTTCATGACCGATTTCGAGCGATTGGCCCAGCGCGTTGATCAGCTGGAAGGCATTGTGCGCGGCCTGTATCCGCTCGTGCAGCAGCTGCGGGCGGATGTGGGTTCGCTGGTCGCCGAGCGAGCGACCGCAGCCAATCCGCCGGCTGCAGCAGTTGCCGGCCCGACGGCGATTGCGGCCGATCCTCCTGGGCAGACGCGAGATGCGATTGGTGCCATGGCGGAACCGGCCGTCGCGCCGACGGCGCAGCCGCGCGTCGCTGCTTCTCCGGCCGAGGGACGTGCAACCACGGCGCCCGCGGCCAGTCCACGACCGGCGGGGCCCCGCACGAGCGCCCCGGACGGGGCTCATCTCACGCTCGAGGCCGCGGTCGGGCGCTACGGCACATTGGCACTGGCGACCGTGTCGATTCTGCTCGGTGTGGGCGCCTTTGTCCGGTGGGCGATCGCGCACGGTTGGCTCGGCCCGGCGGTACGCGTTGCGCTCGGACTCCTCGCCGCGGGCGCGGTCGCCGCCATCGGGATGCGGCTGCGGAGCCACGGTGCCCGGCGATTCGGCCACACGCTGCTGGCGCTCGCCTTGGCGATCGTGCACGTGGACGCGTGGGGCGCAGGCCCGATGCTGCACCTGGTGTCATCGCCAGTGGCACTTGGGGGCGCGGCGATGGCGTCGGCAGCGCTGGCCTGGCTGGCCTTGGTCGATGGCGAACCCACGACGTTCTCGGTGGGCGTCGGGGGCGCGCTTCTCGCGCCGTTCGTGACGTCGACCGGCGAGCCGCACGTCGTCGCCGTCCTCACGTTCGGCTATGCGGTGATTGCGATATCCGTCTGGGCGGTCCGGGACCGGGGCTGGGAGATTCCCGTCGCGATCCTGGCTCTCGGCTCCGTTGTCTACACTGCGGTCACTGCCCGCGTCTCCCAACCCGACTGGACCGCGCCAGCGGCGTTCCTGCCGGCGACATTCGCCCTCGGCTGTGCGAGCACCGCCATGTTCGTCCTTCCCCCGCGGTATCGGTCGACGCTCGCTCAGGGCGCTCTGGTGGCGCTTTGGAACGCGCTGGCGATACTGACCGCGCGCGGGTCGCTGGCGAGCGTGGTCACCGGTGCCGCGGCCGTGGGGACGATTGTCGCGTATGCGACGGTGCCTCGACTCGGCGATGCCGCGCTGCGAATGGTGGTTGGCGCATTCATCCTTCCGCTCGCGCTGCTGTGCACCGCGGTCTGGGCAGTGCCGGCGATTCCGATCGACCGCGCACTCGTCACGGCGGGTTGGGGAGCCGGTGCCGCGGTCGCGGCTACGATGTACGACCGTCTGCTGTCCGGTGCGACGACGTCGTCGACGGACTGGTCTCTCCTCACCGGCCGCTCATTCGCGATCGCGATGGCCGGGCTGGAGGGCGGCGCAGCGATCGTGATCGGGTTCGGCGAGCGCCATCCAGTACTCTCTACGGTGCTGCTCGCCATGTACTCGGCGGCGTTGGCCGTCGTCGCCGCGCAACGCGCCTGGCCGGCCGTGCTCGTGCCGATGTTCGTAGGGCTCGCGGTGACATCGTTGTGGTCCTGGCAGCTGTTGGCGGCGCGGGCGGAGTATGCGTACACGCCGTTCCTGACCCGCCCATCACTCGCCGCGGCGGCGTCCGTCGCCGGCTGGGTCGTCGCCGCCATCGCAATCCGGCGCGCGCCGCGGGGGCGGCCGGCACGGCCGGGCGTTGCGGAAACGGATCTCACCGCAGCGCTCGGTCTCCTGACGGTGGTCCCGCCGGTGCTGCTTTTCCTCTGGGTGCGTCAGGAGTTGGCCGGCGCTGTATCGAGCGAAGTCTCGACGTTTCTCCTGATCGCGTACTATGCAGTCGCCGGCGTCGGGGCGGTGTTCTTCGGCCGGGCCCGCACGATGCCACCAGTACGGCACGCCGGTCTCGCCGTTGCCGTGTACGCCGCCCTCAAGGCCGTCGCTGAAGCGTCGCACCTGGGGATCGGGCTCCGGGTCAGCAGTTATCTGTTGGCCGGCGCGTTCCTGCTGGCGGTGGCGTACTGGTACCGAGCGGCCTAGCGCCGCTAGCAATCACAGCGGGCGGCAGCAGGGCTCCCGTTCGCCTTCGTCGTTCCATCGCCTTTCGACTTTCCGCTCGACTTTCGCCTCTCGCCTCTCGCCGGCGTATCCGCTCGACTGCCCGCACGAGACGCTCCTCCAGCACGAGGCCAACCCGACACAGGCCTGCGACCCAAACGCGAAGGACCAAAGCGAGGACTGGTGTGGGTTAGGCTCCTATTCGCGGAGGATCTCGTGCGGGCAGCCAGGCGGATACGCCGGCGAAAGGCGAAAGTAGAAAGTCGAGCGGAAAGGCGAAAGGCGAAGGAGAGTCGAAAGGCGAAAGGCGATGAAAAAGCGGCTAGAGAGTCGAGAGCCGGGACGAAAAGCAGGTGGCGGGGAGCGGGTAGCCGCGAGCGGGAACAAAGGCCAGGGCCAGTTGCAGTGCACCGCAACTGGCCCTGGTGTTGGTACCGCTTCCCGCTTCCCGCTTCCCGCTTCCTGCTCCCCGCTTCCCGCTCCCCGCTTCCCGCTCCCCGCTTCCCGCTCCCCGCCACCCGCCACCCGCCACCCGCCACCTGCTTTACCGGTGCGCTCCGTCACACACGACTTGGTCCTCGCCCGCCGATAGCTGTTCGGCGCTCGTCTTCGGGATGTCCGATCCAGAGAGCGTACCGTGCCAGACGACGCAGGTCTTGCCTGGCGTCGCGGCGAAGGACGCGCGGGCGGCCCAGCCGCCGGCGTTGGCTACCACGATGGCAACGGACACATCGCGGTCCCAGATGAAGGGGTCGAGTGCGGCCGTCTCGGTGGTGAACCGATGGTGAAAGGCGAAGAACCGCGTCTGGCTCTGCATCAACTTGTCGAGCGCATAGGTCATATAGGCGCGACCAGCGGCAGCCCATTCCCCCTTCGTGGTGTACCCATCCCCATCGCAGGAGACTTCCGCCTCCGGGTACACCTTGCGTTCGAGCTCGGTGGCCGGCCGCTCCGCCGGGGTGATCTCTCCAACCCAGATCACGCAGCTACGGGCGACTCCCAGGGCGTCGTCATACGACGCGCGGGCACTCCATCCGTCGACGCGGGCGTGCACGATCTGCACGACCACGCCGGGCGCGGTGTGAAACGTCGTCAGATAGGAGACCTCGGGAGCGTACATACGCCGTGCCCGCCAGAAGTCTTCCTGAGCCAGCACCAGTTGGCGCAGGTCGCCACGTACGGAGTACATGGCCTGCCGCACATTGGCGTCCTCGATGTCGGCGGTAATGATCGCCGGCTGCGAGGCGCTGACCTTCTGGGCGACCGCGCGGGTCTGGGCTGAGCCGCTCCGAGCAGCACCGCCAAGCGCCAGAGAGGCCGCCGCGAGGATGCCCACCAAACGGGGATGTGGTCGAGTCATACAATACAGATCGCTATCAAGGCGGAGGGGTAACAGGGGCAACTACCGGGACGAAGAGAGGCCGGGACGAAGAGAGGCCGGGACGAAGAGGAGCCGGGACGAAGAGGAGCCGGGACGAAGAACAGCCGAGGTGAAGAACAGCCGGGGTAAAGAACGGGAGGAAACAGTTGTTTCGTTTTGGTTCGTTCCCGGCTTCTCTTCATCCCGGCAGTACCTCGTCCCGGTAGTACCTCGTCCCGGCTGTTCTTCGTCCCGGCTTCTGTTCATCCCGGCAGTACCTCGTCCCGGTAGTACCTCGTCCCGGCTGTTCTTCGTCCCGGCTTCTCTTCGTCCCGGTCGTACCTCGTCCCGGTAGTCGGCTCATCCCGGTAGTACCGCGTCCCTCGGCCTACTCCCGGCGAAGAACGCGCTCAGGTTGGACAGGGCCCGATCGCCCATCGCGACGCGGGACTCTACTGTGGCGCTGCCGAGGTGCGGGAGGAGGACCACGTTGGGGAGGGCGAGGAGGCCGGGCGGTACATGCGGCTCGTTCTCGAAGACGTCGAGGCCCGCGCCTGCGATCGTGCCGGCTTGGAGCGCATGGACGAGCGCATCGGTGTCGACGATGTCGCCGCGCGCAGTGTTGATCAGCAGCGCGTGGGACGGCATGAGGCCCAGCCGCTCGGTGTTGATCAAGTGGCGATTCTCATCGCTGGCCGGCATGTGCAACGAGACGATATCGCTCTCGCTGAGCACGGCTTCGATCGTCGCACGCGGTGAGGCGCCGAGGGCCTTGGCCTCGCCGATCGGAACCGGCGGGTCGTAGTAGATGACGCGCATCCCGAACCCTTCATGCGCACGGCGGGCGACGGCGCGCCCAATCCGGCCAAGCCCCAGAATGCCGAGGGTCTTGCCGGTCACGCGCGCGCCCAGCAAGTGCGTTGGGCGCCACCCCGTCCACCGCCCCTCCCGCAGCTCGCGAGCCCCCTCGGAGAGCCGACGAGCCGTCATCAACACCAGCGCCATCGTCAGATCCGCCGTGTCGTCGGTCAGCACATCCGGCGTGTTGGTGACGACGATCCCGAGACGGGCCGCTGTGGCGAGGTCAATGTTGTTGTAGCCGACGCCGTAGTTGGCGATGATCTTGAGGCGCCGCGGCGTCGTATCGAGGATGGCGGCCGGGACGGCGTCACTCACTGTGGGCACGAGGGCGTCGGCGGTGCGCACCGCATCGGCGAGCTGCTCGGCCGTGAGCGGGGTGTCGGTCGGATTGAGGCGGGCGTCGAACAGCTCCATCGCCCGTCGCTCGACTGCCGGCGGGAGCCGGCGCGTCACGACGACGATCGGCCGCGGACTATCGGTCGCCGGTGACAAGGGTCAGCGAGGGTGCGCGGCGCGCGTGGATCGCGTCCGCCATGCTCACGACGTTCTGTGCGAGTCGCGCCGAGGCGGCGTCGATCATCTTGCCGTCGAGTTGCGCAGCGCCGCGGCCGGCCGCCGCTGCTTCGTCCACGGCGTGCAGGATGCGGCGGGCCCGTTCGATCTCCTCGTGCGTCGGCGTGAAGACCTCGTTGGCCAGCGCGATCTGCGACGGGTGGATCGCCCACTTGCCTTCTACTCCCAGCGTGGCGCCCCGCCGGGCCGCCGCGAGGTATCCGCTGCGATCAGAGAAATCACCGTACGGCCCGTCGATCGGGCGCAGCCCGTGCGCCCGGCACGCGACCACGACCGTGGTCAGCGCGGCGTGCCATTGGTCCCCGGGGTAGTCGGGATTCAGTCCGCCGATGCTCGTCGTTCGCGCGTGGAGGCTCGCAGCGAAATCGGCGACGCCGAAATGGAGCGATTCCAATCGGCGACTCGCTTGGGCAATGGCATTGATATTGGCCATCCCGGCGGCGCTCTCGATGAGCACCTCGATCCCAATGCGATGTCGCAACGCCCGCGCTTGTTCGATCTGCGTCAGCAGCACGTCGACCGTGTACACATCGCCGGCGACGCCCACCTTGGGGATGATGATCGTGTCGACGCGGTCACCCGAGAGCTCGACGACATCGATCAGATCGCGGTACATGAACGGCGTATCGAGTCCGTTGATGCGCACGGAGATCGTCTTGCCACGGGCGCGCCAATCGTACTCCCGAAGGCCCTTCGCCGCATGCGTGCGTGCGGTCTCCTTCTCGGCAGGCGCGACGGAGTCCTCGAGATCCAGAAAGACGCAGTCGGCGTCGCTGTGGAACGCCTTGCCGAACAGCTCCGGGCGCGACGCCGGCACGGCCAGAAGACTGCGCTGCAGGCGTTGCCGGGGCGGCTCGACTCTCGCGGCGATCATGACGTGCACCCGGGATCGGCCCGCCGCCGAGGGACGGCGCCGCGCACTCGTTCACATGCTCGCATGCCAGGTGCGCCCGTATGGGGGTCCTCGACGCCAGCGTGCGCAGGGGCGTGCGTCTAGCGTCACCTGAGTCTCCGAGCCAGTACGCCCGACACAATACCGTGCCGAGGGCAAGCCACGGCTGCCCCGGCGTCCACGTACACCGTCAGCGGACGAGCGCCTCGACCTCTGCGGCTTTACACCTGTTCTCGTGATCGGGATAGGTATGGCCGCAGTGGACGCACTGCTCGCCGAAGCCGGTCCGCTTCCACACCAAGTAATACACGGCGCGCTGGAGGGCCGCGATGCGCTCGTTGATTTGGCGTGTATCTGCGTCGGTAGCTGGAGTCATGCGCAAGAAACTACTGGAGTGCAGGGTTCGGTGTTAGGGGCGACGTGGCGGCCGTCGCTAGTGTCCGCCGCCGAATGCCTGCAAGTCCGCCATCGATGCGCGCCGGGGCAGGGGTTCAGGGACGTTGGGACCTTTGATCGCCCGCCACAGGACGTGGTTGAACAGCGTCTCGTCGGCCCGATCGGCCTCGCTGAGATCGAGGCCGGCGGACTCACGTGCGCCGACACTGGACGCAGGGTTCCGCTCGTTGAGATCCACGGCCGGCGTCAGCGCCGAGAAGGTGCGCAGGTCGGGCTTGGAGCCAAACGCCTCTCGCAGCGGGTGGCCGAAATAGTCGTACGGCGAGAGCGCGCTGAGACCCAGGATCTCCTCGATGGTCGCCAAGATGTCGGTCGTATTGGCGAAGCGATGGATGACGCCGCCGCGACTGTACGGCGAGATGACGAGGAACGGTGCGCGGTGCGAATCGACGTGATCGGCGCCGTTCTGCGCGTCGTCCTCGAGTACGAACACGACTGTTGATCGCCAGAACGGCGATTTCGACAGCGCCTCGATCATCCGACCCAGCGCCAGGTCGTTATCGGCCATGTAGGCGCGCGGCGTCATGGCACCGGCGGCCGCACCCGCGGTGTGGTCGTTGCCGAGGTGCACGATCTCCAGTGCCGGCATGGTCCCCTGCGCCGTGAACTGTTGCAACTCGGCGAGCCAGGCATCGGCGCGCCGCTGGTCGCGCACGTGCAGATCGAATCCCGAAAACGCGAACGCTGTCCGATTGGCCAGCGAAGCCTTCGTGGGCACCGCGGGCACCGGCAGCGTGTCGGCCGGCCCTCGGTCGCGCGGCTCGATGACGAACTCACCGTAGTCCCGCACCATGAGTCCCTTTCGGATCGCCAGATCCCAGATGTATCCGGCCGATGGCGCCGCCACATCGTCACCGTCAGGTGGCAGCGTGTCGCGATTGGCGCCCTCGAAGTCGTAGGTGCGGCCGCGCCGACTATACTGGGACGGCACGGTCTTCTCGACGTAATCGGTCGCATACGCCGCGGTGGACCAGTTGTGGCCGTCACCACTCACCTCGGCGTTCACGAAAAATCGGTCCCAGATGCCGAAGCGCTCGGCGAGGGCGTGGTGGTTCGGCGACACCGGACGTGGGAAGAAGACGATGGCCGTGTCGCCATCGGCCTGCGGCAGATCACCCAGGACCTGGTCGTACGTCCGGTTCTCCTTGATGACGTACACGACGTGCTCGAACGGGGGATAGATCACCCGCGGATTGGTCGGCGGAGGCGGGCCGTCCCAGCCATTGAGGTGCGCGACGCGCGCGGTGAAGGATGCCAGCTCGCTCGGCGCCGGCGGTGGCACGATGGTCACCGTGCCCGAGATCTGGCCAAGCGTGTACCCTTTCGGGTCCATCTTCTGTCCGGGCCGCGGGCCGGACTCCGCATTCGGCCCGGTGCCCCGACCTTTTCCGTTCACGGCAATGATCGTGTCACCGCTCGTCAGCAAGACAGCTGACGGGTACCAGCCGACCGGGATCCGGCCGACCGGCACGGCGCCGCTCGCTAGTCTGCTTCTGCCCAGCCGGAACACGGCGATCGCGTTGTTGTCGGCCTCGGCGACATAGAGCCGCGCGCCATCCGCCGACAGCGCCAGTGCGTTCGGTGTGCTGCCTTCCTGGGTCGGAGACGCGGGTGGATCGGCGAGCCGCCCGATGACGGTGCGCGTCTGCGTATCGATTACGTCGATGCGATCGGTGCTGGCCGACACGGCGAAGAGCCTGGCACCATCGGGAGTCAGCAGCAGGCTCGATGGATGTCGTGAAACGCCGATCCGGCCGGCATCGGTGAGCCTCCCGCCGGCGATCGGTGAGAAGACGGACACGGTCCGCCCGCCCCACGCCGATACGTACACCGTGCCATTGGGAGCAACGACTACGCTGTACGGGTACCGCTCCGTGGTCAGCCGCTGCGTGACCTGTCCGGTCGGCACGTCGACCACGGCCAGCGCGTCACCGAGATTCTCGGCGACGTAGAGCACGCGGCCGTCGCTCGAGAACGCGAAGCCGGCGGGATAGCGGGTACCGCTCGCATGGGGTGCTTTGGCGGCGAGCACGACGCTGTCGGCGAGGACCGCGCGGTCGGCGGCCCACGCATAGCGGTAGAGGACGTCCTGGTTGCCACCCGACGCCCACAGCGAATGCCCGTCGGGGGCAAAAGCGAGTCCCACAAACGCCGCCGGTTGGGTCAGCGTCTGGAGCACGGCGCCAGTCGCCCGATCGAGGACCTGAACGCCTTGCTCACGCCATCCGTCGAGCAAGAGCGCGACGCGCGAGCCGTCGGGGGACAGGACGGCGGCCAGGGGGAAGTTGCCCACGTCGTATGACCGCCCGGCGGGCCGAAGTCTCACCCCAGTCGGGAGCCGGCCAGGGGCCAGGGTGGCGAGGTCGGCGCCATCGTCCGGCGTGGGGCCATGGGAACACGCCGCCAGCGCCAGGAGGGCGGCGACCGATCGGACGAAATGTCTGCTCGCTGGTCTCGATTCCATGCGTGGCATGCGAGTGGGCCCTGGGTGTGTGCAAGCCGGCGACCGGCCGACGTCTCCCGAGTGTAGGCATCGCCCGGCGGAGAAATCGCCGGCCATACCAGGAGAAACGATAATGCGCTCGCGCCGCGTCCGGCTAATCGCCAGCCTCATTTGTTGCACCCTCGTTGCCATCGGCTCTCGGGCGGTGCCCGCCCACGCCCAGGGCATGATCATCGCCCGGCCGCCGATCTGTTCGCCGCCCCCCTGTCCGCCGGGGGCCAACTGCATCATTGCACCCCGCTGTGCATGGCCCGTCGGCAGCGAAGTCGTGCGCAGCTCCAGCCGGGTGCATGCGGAGCTGGCCGACCGCGTGTTGCGATACGAGGTCACGGAGACGTTCGTCAATCGAGGCGGTCGACTCGGCGAGGCCGACTATCTCTTCCCGCTCCCGTCGGGTGCGGCTTTTCAGGATCTCAAGCTGTCAATCAACGGCGAGCTCGTGGCCGGCGAAGTGCTCGATGCATCGCAGGCTCGAGGCGTCTACGAGGAAATCGTGCGGCGACAGCGCGACCCGGCGCTGGTCGAATGGATGGGGACCGGCCTGCTGCGTGCCCGCATCTTCCCGATCGCGCCTGGTGAGGAGAAGACGGTGGTCGTGCGATTCCAGACCGTGGCCCGCCGGGAAGGGGACGCGTTGCGCATCGACTACACGCGCCCGGACGCCGGCTGCCGGCCGCCGATGGCCGGCTGTCAGCAGATGATCCCCCCGGTCCGACCCCTCACCAGCGGTGACGATGGTCGAAGAGAGCCTTCACTCGAGCCTCGTGACATCTTCACTCTGAGCTATCGGGCGGCGGATGGGTTCGGCACACCGTATTCCCCCACGCATGCGCTCGAGACGGAGCGCGATGGCGACCAGCGCACGGTGCGGATCGAGGGAGACGCACGTGACATCACGATTCTCCTGCCCGTGACGCGCTCGACGGCGGCCGCGGTGACCATGCTGCCCTACGCGCCAGGCGACGGTCCAGGCTTCGCGCTGATCACGGTCGCCCCGCCCGTCGTGCACGCCAAGCCGACACCGCGCGACGTGACGTTCGTGCTCGATGTCTCAGGATCCATGTCTGGGCGGAAGATCGAGCAGGCCCGGGCCGCGGGACGAGACCTGCTGGCGACGCTCACTCCGCAGGACCGATTTCGTTTGATCGACTTCTCCACCAGCGTCCGCACCTTCCGCGACGAGTACGAGCAGGCGACGCCAGAACATGTGCGCGAGGCCGAGCGCTATCTGGACGAGCTCGAGGCGGAAGGCTCGACGAACATCGAGGGCGCGCTGCGGCGCGCGCTCGAGCCTCCAGCGAGTGAGGTGAGCACGAACGAGAGCGCAATCGGCGCCCGACTATCGATCGTGCTGTTCATCACCGACGGCGAACCGACGATCGGCGAGCAGTCGCCAGATGCGCTCATAGCGCAGGCGTCGAGCCACCTCGGCCAGGCCCGCCTATTCACCTTCGGGCTCGGCGCCGACGTCAATACCTCACTGCTCGAGCAGCTCGCGCTTCACGGACGCGGCACCGCCCAGTTCGTGCGGCCGGACGAGTCGGTCGAACGGGCCGTCTCGCTCGTGGCCCACCGGCTGACCGACCCGGTCATCACGGCTGTCCAGCTACACACGGACGGCGTACGACTGACGGAGATGCTCCCAGATACGATCGTCGACGTATTCGCTGGCCAGGACGTTGTGCTGCTCGCCAGGTACCAAGGCAACGGGCGGACGCATCTGCAATTTACGGGGCAGACGCCGGCTGGACCGGTCACCTGGGCGTCCGACGTCACGTTCCCCGAGCGCGAGCGGGCGAACCCGTTCGTGGCGCGACTGTGGGCGACACAGCGAATCGGCTACCTCGAGGCCGCGCGTCACAAGTCCGGGCCGTCGGCCGAGCTCGACGCCGAGCTCAAGTCTCTCGGTGAGCGGTTCGGCATTCCGACGGAGCTCACGTCGTACCTGGTGCGAGAGCCGGTGTTGGCGATGAACGGCCGGCCGGGAGCGCCCGGCGGCTTGATCAATGTGGCCCGGAGCGGAGCCCCTGCCCCCGTTGGTCCGACACGGCACATTGTGGGGCACATCCTCGATACCGATGGCAGCGCGCCAGTTCCGGCGGCGGCAGTGACGGCGACGGGCACGCAGGCCGGCGGGAACACTCGCGACGACGGGACAGTGAGCCTCGACGTGCCGGCAAACGCAACGAGCATCACCGTGCGCCGGATCGGTTACCTCGCGCAAACGATCCCACTCACGCCGGGCATGGACAATTACACGATCGGCCTGCAGAAGGATGTGCTCCGTCTGCAGACAGAAGTCGTGACTGGCGTCGGGCGTGCCGGACCGGCGTCGGCCTTCGCCGACGCCAAGGTCGCGGCAGCACAGCGAGCTGCCACGACGCTGGTGGCAGCCGACTCGATCGTGGCCCTTGACGCGGTCAGGACGCTCGGCGCCGGATTGGGCGGACGGAGAGCAGAAATCCGCCACGCCGGAGATCGGACGTTTGTGCAACGGGACAGCGTCTGGACGGACACCCGGTTTCATGAAGGCATGCGGATCGTGCGCGTCCAAGCCTTCTCCGCGGCATACTTCGTCCTCGTGCAGGCGATGCCGGACCTACGGTCGGCGTTCGCGATCGGGGACAAGGTGCTGGTTGCCGGCCGGCAAGTGGCAGTCGAGGTTACGCCGGCCGGAGTGGCCCAGTTGTCGGACTCGGAAGTGGCCGCCGTCGAGGCCGGGTGGTAAGAGTATCGCATGGGTGACGTCGACCGGCTGTTTCGCGCGTACCACGGGCCGCTCGTGCGTTATCTGACGAGGCGGCTCGGGGACGCCGACTGGGCAGAGGAAGTGGCACAGGAGACCTTTCTCCGGGCGCTCCGACAGGAGACGATTGTGAACGAGCGAGCCTGGTTGTTCGCAGTCGCGACCAATCTCGTGCGCGATGAGGCGCGCAAGGACGCCCGCCGGCGCCGGCATCTGGCCCTGCTGGCGGAACAGGAACGGGAATCGGCCAGCGAGCCCGAGATCACAACGCTCGAGCGGGCGCAGGAAGCCGCTTTGGCGCGGCGAGCGGTGGAGTCATTGGCCGAGCGCGATCGACTCGCGCTGCTGATGCGCGAGGAAGGGTTGGACTATCACGAGATCGCCGAGGCGCTGGAGCTATCGGTGGGATCGGTGGGCACGACGCTCGCCCGAGCGCGGCGGCGATTGGCGGATACGTACGACGCAATGCAGCGAGACGCAGACGCGCGCCAGGCGCGGCGAGGTGGATATGCTGGAGCATGATGACGGGAGATCGGTGAGCGGACGGTCGGACGGGGGCCCGAGCGGCCACGTCGATGAGGGGACGGTGCACGCCTGGCTCGACGGGCAGCTGTCCGGTGACGAGGCGGCGCGCATCGAGGCGCACGTGGCCGCGTGTCCTGCGTGCTCGGCGGTGGTCGCCGAGGCGCGGGGACACATCGCCGCGTCGACGCGCATCCTCACCGCGCTCGATGGCGTGCCGGCGCACGTCGTCCCGCGCCGGAGCCGGCGCCCGCAGTTGTGGCAGCTTCGGGTGGCCGCGGCGATCGTCGTGATGGCGCTCGGGACGGCGGTCGTGTTACGCCGGCCCGGCGGCCCGTTGGGTCTGGCGGAACGAGCGAACACCGTCGATCACGCCGCTGCACCGGCGGCCAAGGCGACGCCGGGCGATGCCGGGGGAGCGGCCGCGCAGCAGGTGCCACCGAGGCCCAATCTCCAGGCGGACCTTCGCGCGGAGCCCAACGCGGCGAACGCGCCAGCAGTTGGTGGGAGGCCTGCGCCGAGGCAAGCCGCGCCACCCCCATCGGCGGCGCCGCTAGCCGCGGTGGAGGGCCAGCCACAGAGCATGGCGGAGAGTCGAGCGCTGGGCATGACTCGTCGGTCAGCGTCGTCGGCCGACAGTGTGGCGCGCGAGAACCGACCCGCTGCACCTGCGCCCGTGCCGTCCCGGATGCAGCGCCCTGCGCTCGACTCGATCCGGTCGGCGGACGCGGGCGTGGCGCATGAGGCGGCGCCGATGGCAAAGAGCTTCGTGACGGTCGCCGACACGGTGGTGGCCCGCGACACGACGCGAGTCGGGGGCGGTGTGCCTGACTCGGGTCGTCAGCACATCATCGGTCACGTCGTCGACGCAATGGAACGGGCGCCGATCCCAGCGGCCGCCGTGGTCGTGACTGGCACGAGGATCGGACAAAGCACGAGCGACAGTGGCACGTTCCAGCTGGACGTGCCAACCGATGCCAAGTCCATCACCGTGCGTCGGATCGGCTACTTGGCCCTGAGCGTGCCGCTGACGCCGGGAACGACTGATTACACGATCCCGCTGCAGAAGGACGAGCTTCGATTGGAGGCGGAAGTCGTAACTGGTGTGGCGACGAGGGCGAGATCCCAGAACGCGGCCAAGGCCGGGGTCGCTGGCGCGCCGCCGTCGGTCAACGGCGGAGCCCCGGGCGGCGGGCTCGCATTAACGCTGACCGCCGCGGCATCGACCTGCCGCAATCGCACCGTGCGTGTGGCAACCACGCCGTCATCTGATTCGACCACCTCGGATTCCGCGAGTATTCGACTCACTGGCGCCGCAAGTGTCGATTCCACGCAACCCGGGTTCGTCTTTCAAGTGGTCGGCGATGCATCCGCGCTGTCCGGCACGTGGCAAACGCTCGGACGGGATTCGGCGATCGTGGAGGTGCACGGTCCAAGCGGGGTCGTGGAAAATCGGGTACGGTGCCGGTAACGGCGGGTGGCGGGTGGCGGGTGGCGGGACCGTGGGCGTGTTGCAGGTAGTCTGTGGTCCTGGCGTGTCCGATGACGGTGCGATGGCGCTGAGTCCTTAGATGGTGGCCCCTGTTTACCAGGAGCGACCAGATGGCGGGTCAGCCAGCTCAGCCTGCACGGTCTTACGCGGACCTCGAAGTGTGGCGCCTAGCGATCGATCTTGCCGTAGCGTGCTACGGAATAGCGGAGCGGTTTCCAGCGGTAGATCGCTATGGACTTGCGCAGCAACTACGCCGAGCAGCCACTTCGATTCCTGCCAACATCGCCGAAGGCCGGGGCCGCGGATCGAACGCGGAGTCTGCCCAATTCCTGAGAATTGCTCGTGGCTCTCTGATGGAGGTCGAGACGCACGGGATCATTGCCGAACGGATGCGCTACATAGATGCGGATTCGCTTAAGGAATTGCTCGGCCGAACAAACAAGGTCGGGCGACTCCTGAACGGCTTGCTGCGGCACCTGATGCGCCGCGACCCGCCA
>Ga0209415_10009947_pt1 | contig 16258 bp, 16 predicted proteins | sample PeaSoiSIISIP2007_FD_187696 | JGI IMG/M metagenome (GOLD analysis project Ga0209415, IMG submission 187696) | Peat soil microbial communities from Weissenstadt, Germany - SII-SIP-2007 (SPAdes) (version 2) | ecosystem: Environmental > Terrestrial > Soil > Wetlands > Peat | place: Germany...
ATCTGGGCGCCCATGTTCTCGAACTTGTCCTCGAGCTCGATCTCCTTGGCGACGGTGACGCCGTCCTTGGTGATGCGGGGCGAGCCCCACGACTTGTCGAGCACGACATTGCGGCCCTTCGGGCCGAGCGTCACCCGCACCGCGTGGGCGAGAATGTCGACGCCGCGCAGCATCCTGTCGCGCGCATCGACGGAAAAGCGAACGTGTTTGGCAGCCATTGTGTGGTTCCTCGATTGGGTTGGGGTCGCGACCCAAATGCTCGCCCCGACGCACGGGGCAGCTCAGGTCACGCCAGATAAGGGTCGTGGAGTGCGGCGAGCGTTCAGGCCGCCTTCTTGCGGGCCTCGGTCTCGGTGAGCACGCCCATGACGTCGCTCTCCTTCATGATCAGATACTCGACGCCGTCGATCTTGACCTCGGTGCCGGACCATTTGCCGAACAGCACGCGATCGCCGGCCTTCAGGTCGATCGGAATGAGCTTTCCGGCCTCATCGCGCCCGCCCGGGCCGACGGCGACGACCTCGCCCTGCTGGGGCTTTTCCTTCGCGGTATCCGGGATGATGATACCTCCGGTGGTCTTTTCCTCGGCCTCGATGCGCTTGAGCACGACCCGGTCATGGAGTGGACGGAACTTCATGGAATCCTCCTAAGCTCTTTGGGTGGCTGGTTTTTGCGGTTGGATCGATGCCGCCGCCGGGGTGGCGATACGGCAGGTGGCCGCTCTTTAGCACTCTAAGGGGTAGACTGCCAAGGCCTCATTTCGCGGACCGCGCGGACCCCGACCCGCGATGGTGAACACCGCCTTCACTCGCCCTTCTTCGCTGGCATTCGTCTTGCATTGATTCGGCCTGTCGAACGTCGCGTCGGCCAAGCCGGCGCAAGCGGGAAGCACCTTGGATCTCAACACCATCACCGAGATCGCCACACCGCGGCGCCGGTCGGAGCTCGGCGCCTGGCGATCGGGCGATGCCTGGCTCGGCGGCGGGACCTGGCTGTTTTCCGAGCCGCAGCCACATCTGAGCCGGCTGATCGATCTCGCCGGCCTCGGCTGGCCATCGCTGCGGTTGAGCCACTCCGGGCTCGAGATCGCCGCCACCTGCCGGATCGCCGAGCTCGACGCGCTGGCGCTGCCGGCCGCCTGGACCGCGGCGCCGCTGATCAACCAGTGCTGCCGCGCGTTCCTGGCGTCGTTCAAGATCTGGAACATGGCCACCGTCGGCGGCAACGTCTGCATGGCGCTGCCGGCGGGGCCGATGATCTCGCTCGCGGTGGCGCTCGACGGCAGCTGCCTGATCTTGACGCCGGGGGGCGCGGAGCGCCGCGTCGCGATCACGGATTTCGTCACCGGCCCGCAGCGCAATGCGCTCGCGCCCGGAGAGGTGCTGCGCGCGATCGAGCTGCCCGCAGCGGCGCTCGCCCGGCGCACCGCGTTCCGCCAGATCTCGCTCGCCCCGCTCGGCCGCTCGGCGGCGTTGCTCGTCGGCACGCGCGGCGGGCCCGACGGCCGATTCGCGCTGACGGTCACAGCCGCGACGGCGCGGCCGCTGCGCATCGGGTTCGAAAACCTGCCGTCGGCGCAAGCGCTGGCGCGGCGGATCGGTGAGGAGATCGCGGACGAGCTCTGGTTCAGCGACCCGCACGGCACGCCGGCCTGGCGCCGGCACATGACGCTGGAGTTCGCCGAGCAGATCCGCCGCGAGTTGAGCACATGAGCTACGTGGTCAACGGACAGCATCACGGCGAGCAGCCGGTGCCCGGGCAGTGCCTGCGCACGTTCCTGCGGCAGCTCGGCTGGTTCGGCGTCAAGAAGGGATGCGATGCCGGCGACTGCGGCGCCTGCACGGTGTGGCTCGACGGCGAGCCGGTGCACAGCTGCCTGGTGCCGGCGTTTCGCGCCGCCGGCCGCGAGGTGACGACCATCGAGGGGCTCGCCCGCAACGGCGAGCTCCACCCGATGCAGCGGGCGTTCCTGCGCGCGCAGGCATTCCAGTGCGGGTTCTGCACCCCCGGCATGATCATGACGGCGGCGAGCCTCAACCAGGCGCAGCGCCAGGACGTCGCCTGGGCGATGAAGGGCAGCCTGTGCCGATGCACCGGCTACCGGGCGATCGAGGACGCGATCCGCGAGGTGGCGCATGTCGAGGAGGCGGTGCCGGGAGAGGCAATCGGCCGCAGCGTCGGCGCGCCCGCCGGGCCGGAGGTGGTGACCGGCAGGGCGCGCTACACCCTCGACGTCGCCATGGACGGGCTGCTGCACCTGAAGATCCTGCGCTCGCCGCACGCCCACGCGCGCATCCGCGCGATCCGCCGCGAGGACGCGCTGGCGGTGCCCGGGGTCCGCGCCGTGCTGACCCACGAGGATGCGCCCCCTCGCCTGTTCTCCACCGCGCGCCACGAGGACCCCCGCGCCGATCCGGACGACACAAGAATCCTCGACGACGTGGTGCGCCATGTCGGCCAGCGCGTCGCCGCGGTGGTGGCCGACAGCGACGCGGCGGCCGAGGAGGGATGCCGCCGGCTGGTGGTGGACTACGAGCCGCTGCCCGCCGTGCTCGATCCCGAGGAGGCGATGCGGCCGGGTGCGCCGGTGATCCACGACAAGGGGCCGGAGTCGCGCATCCTGCATCCCGACCGGAACATCGTGGCCGAGGCGCACGGCCACGTCGGCGATGTCGCGGCGGGATTCGCCGCGGCCGACTGCGTGCACGAGGCGACCTACGTGACGCAGCGCGTCCAGCACGCGCAGCTCGAGACCCACGGCGCCATCGCGTGGCGCGACGCGGCCGGGCGCATGAACGTGCGCTCCAGCACGCAGACGCCGTTCCTCACCCGCGATGCGCTGTGCGCGCTGTTCGATCTCGACCCCGCCACGGTGCGGGTTTTCTGCGCGCGGGTCGGCGGCGGCTTCGGCGGCAAGCAGGAGATGCTGGTCGAGGACATCGTGGTGCTGGCGGCGATGCGCACCGGCCGCCCGGTCAAGCTCGAGCATACCCGCCAGGAGCAGTTCATCGGCGCCACCAGCCGGCATCCGATGCGGGTCCGCGTCAAGCTCGGCGCCCGGCGCGACGGCACGCTCACGGCGATTGAGATGCACGTGGTGGCGAACACCGGCGCCTACGGCAATCACGCTGCCGGCGTCCTCCATCACGGATGCGGCGAGTGCGTCAGCGTCTACCGCTGCCCCAACAAGAAGATCGACGGTTTTGCGGTGTACACCAACACGGTGCCGAGCGGCGCGTTTCGCGGCTACGGCCTGAGCCAGACCAATTTCGCCGTCGAGCAGGCGATGGACGAGCTCGCGGCCCGCCTCGGCATCGATCCGCTGGCGCTGCGCCGCCGCAACGTCGTGGTGCCGGGCGATGCGATGATCTCGACCAGCACCGAGCCGGACGACGTCGAGATGGGCAGCTACGGCCTCGACCAGTGCCTCGACCTCGCCGAGGCCGCGGTGCGCCGCGCCGACGGCGCGGCGCCGCCGGGGCCCGACTGGCGCGTCGGCGAGGGCTTTGCGCTCGGCATGATCGACACCATCCCGCCGCACGGCCATCGCGCCGAGGCCCGCATCGCGCCGCGCGATTGACGGCGGCTACGAGCTCGGCGTCGGCACCGCCGAGTTCGGCAACGGCACCACCACGGTCCACGGCCAGATCGCCGCCACGGCGCTGGCGACGACGCCGGCGCGGATCCGCATCCTGCAGTCCGACACCGACCATGTGGGCCAAACGGATCGCCCTCTCCGATCTCGGCCGCGCCGCGCGCGCGGCCGGCCGTCCGCTCCGCGCGACCGCGCACACCACCGGCTCGCCGCGCTCGGTCGCCTTCAACGTCCAGGGATTCCGCGTCGCCGTGAACGTGCGCACCGGCGAGATCAGGATCCTCGAGAGCGTGCAGGCCGCCGATGCCGGCCGCGTCATCAACCCGATGCAATGCCGCGGCCAGGTCGAAGGCGGCGTCGCCCAGGCGCTCGGCGCCGCACTGTACGAGGACATGGCGATCGACGCCGACGGCAACGTCGCGGTGTCGACGCTGCGCAACTATCACATCCCGGCGTTCGCCGACGTGCCGCGCACCGAGGTGCTGTTCGCCGACACCTGCGACCGCCTCGGCCCGTTCGGCGCCAAATCGATGAGCGAGAGCCCGTACAATCCGGTGGCCGCCGCGCTCGCCAACGCGGTCGCCGCCGCCACCGGCGTGCGCATCCGGACGCTGCCGCTGAAGCCGGATCGCGTGCTGGCGGCGCTGCAGGAGGCGGGCAGCGGGTGGTGAAGTGATGGGGGCGCCGCGGCGACGGCGGTCGCGCTGACGGCGCCTGCCGCGCGTCCGACTCCCGGGTCATCGGCCGGCAGGATCGGCGATGCTGCGCTCTTCCTGCGAACGGGCGACACTTGCATCGACCGGCGAATTCGCGGAACAATCGGCTCCGACGTTCCATGTCCCGCATTGGACGGCGAGCACTGAGGACGATCCTTGTGGTCGTTCCGACGATGAGGAGGTCGGCCATGGCGAGCTCGAGGGATTCTACTCGATTGATGCTGGCGACGATTCCGAGCGCGGCCGCGACGACCATGGCGGCCCTCCTGATCGCCGGCGCGGCGACGACCATGGCGCCGAACCCTGCCGTCGCCACGCCGGCCTTTACGCAACAGACCGGCAAGCCCTGCGGATTCTGTCACACCAGTCCGCCGGGGCTCAACGACCAGGGCAACAAGTTCAAGGCGAACGGCAACAAGCTCTGATCGGCTGCAAAATCGGGACACCCCAGGGGCCTGTCCCCGCTCTCCCAAAGGCTGATGGCATGCCCCTGCTTTACGCGTTCGGATTCATATTTGCGTTTTTCGTTGTTCTACGGATCATCGATGGCATCAATAAGAAGCGCGCCTGGAAAAAGCTCGACGCCGCCCGCGAAGAGTTTGCCGAAATCGCGAAAGAATACGGCACCATACGCGGACGCGACCATTGCCCCCACAAAGTGGTCACGTTCGGCCAGACAGGCGTGCCCGGCGTCGTGACGATGACCACCAAGTGGTGCAAGGTATGCGGAAAGCATCTCGGATCTGCCAAGCTGAAGACATCGATGTTCGGAAACAGGTGGGAGTGAGGCGCTGCGCGGGGCACTCAGGGCACACATCTGGAGTGCCCTTGCGGTGTCCGCGGCGGATGAAGGGTCAGGCGGCGGGTCGCTTCGCGGAGCCTCTTCCACGCGGCCTTTTCACCGGAGGGAGAAGCAATTCGGCCGGGACCCGGAAGAGCTGAAATAGTACTCGACGATCTGCGTGCCAATGACCAACATATTGCGAGTATCGCACCGATTTCCAAAAATTGGAGGAAGGGGCCGGTGAATTTTGGCCAATCACGGCGGCGGGTAGAGCTGCAACTCGACGATGCGGTCCCGCTGCCGCAGCCTGACGGCGGCGGCGGTCACCGACTGGACCATCCAGCCGGACAACGTCTCGCCCTCATTTGTCCAAGTGCCGTGCGAATCGGCCCTGCTGACCAGATAGGCCTTGCGGTGGCCCTCGCCGATCATGACGCCGGCGAGCGTCAGGCCGGGGTCGCTGCTGACCGGCGCCGCAGCGGGCTTCGCGATTGCCGGCGGTGCCGGCGGCGGCGCGACGAACGGCTCGCGCGATTTGAAGAACACCGGCTGCGCCAACGTCTGCGCATAGTCGGCGATCGGCCTCGGCTGCGGCGTGCCGTCGGTCGATACCACCAGCCGGGGCGACCAGTCGAGCGGGCCGACGGGGCCGTCGTGGTCCCCCAGCACGTCGCCGGCGACGACCGCGAGCAGACAGACGTTGGCGCAGGCCAGCGCTACCAGGCCGATCACGTTCAGCGGGCGCAGGCGCGGCGTCATCGGTCGCGTCCCTCGGTCAGCACCGCGCCGAAGATGTCGAGCTGGGCGTCGATGACGGGCTCGGCGGCGACTGCGGCGCGGTTCGCCACCGGCGAGGGCTTGATCGACCCGGTGGTGACGAACAGCCAGGGCCTGGCGCTCTCCACCGCATGCACCGCCCGGTGGATCGCGCCGATCGGCCCGCTGATCTCCAGGCGCGAACCGACATACCTGGTCTGCTCGCGGCTCACCGGCGGCAGGGCCTGGACCGAGCGCAGGCGCGCGCCCGAGCCTTCGGCGATCGATTTCAGGCGCGTCTGCAGGTCGGCGATGATGACGCCCTCGTTCGTCCCGCTCAGGAAATCCTGCACCTGCGCGTCGGTCTCGCGGGCGATCGTCGCGATCCGCGCCTCCTGGGCGATGACGCCCTGCAGCCGCGCCACCACGCCGCGCTGCTCCGTGATCGTCGCGTCGCGCTCGGCGAGCAAATCGATGATCGGCCGGACCGCGAGGCAGACCAACGCGGCGCCGGCCGCGAGGTTGCCGGCCGCGAACACGGTGCGGCGGAACCAGGCGTGCTCGCGCCAGCGGCCGATCATCGCGACGCCTCGCGGATCGGCAGCCGCATCCTCACGCGGGCCTGCAAGGCGAAGCGCTCACGCTGCTCGACCGGATCGAGCGCGACCGGCGCGGTGAGCGACGCGTCGTTGAACAGCGGCGACTGGTCGACGCGGCCGACCAGGCTGGTGGCGGCGTCCGAGAAGCCCGTCATGGCGATCAGCTGGTCCGTGCCGTTCGGGGTCTCGGACAGTCGCAATTCGGTCAGCCAAGAATGGGCGGGGAGAATCTCCGTCGCCTCCTCCCAGACATCGAGCAGGCCCGGCCGCTCCGCCTTTTGCGAGCGCAGCCGGAACAGCACGGCCTGCTTCCGCTCCAGCCGGTCGATCGCGGCGCGGACCTGCTGCGCCCGCGGCTTCGCCGCCGCGACCTGAAGGTCGAGATCGTCGATCACCGCCTGCTGCCGAAGATATCTGCCGGTGCCGGCAGCAATCCCGAGCACCAGGACGCCGCAAGCGAGCACCGTCGCGGCGGTCCGTGTCGATGCCCTGCCGCCCGCCTCGTCGCGGCGCAGCGCGATGCGCGGCGCCGGGGCGTCGTCGCCTGCGACGCCGGCGTCGATGAACGACAGGCGCTCGACGGCGAGCCCAAGGCCTGCGGCCGCGTCGGCGACGAGATCGCGCCGCGCCACCCATTGCCAGACCACGATCCTGTCCGCACCGGGCGCCGGCATCACCGCGTGATCGTGATGGATCGCCGGCAGCCGGAACGGCGTTTTTCCGATCAGATCCTGCACGACGACCGCGTCGAGCGAGGCTCTCGCCTCGACCGGCAGGATCAGCCGGCGGCTGAAGATTTTCTCGCGCGGCAGCCTGATGCCGATCGGCACATCGTCCGCGACCCCGTGCGCGCCGAGGAAATCGGCGATGCGGACCGGCACGTCGTCGGCGTGATCGAGCATCTGCGACGCCACGGTTTGCCGGCGATCGTCGAGCAGATGCAGCGACACCCGGTCATTCTCGCGCGCCACCGCCAGCGCAATCCGTGCGCCGCCCATCAGCCACACGGCGATCGGCTCGGGAAACAGCGCCAGAAATTCCCCGAGCCACCAGCGGCCGAAGCCGCGCAGCCGATCCGGCCATCCGCCCGTCCAGGATTTGCGTGAGAGAACCGGAGCAGACATTGAGCCCCTACCCCATCCGTGCCGCCCTCAGCACCTCTTCGACCGTGGTCTCGCCGCGCCACACCTTGGCGACGCCGGTCTCGTACATGCTGACCATTCCGCCGGCGCGCGCCGCCGCGTCGATCTGCGCGTCCGACGCCCTCTGCAGGATCAGGCGGTGGATGTCCGCGCCGACCAGCAGCAGCTCGGCGATGGTGGTGCGTCCGGAAAATCCCGAGCCGCCGCACGCCGGGCATCCCGCCGGCTGCCGGATATCCGGCGGTCCGAGCGCCGTGACGCCGGACCAGTCGCGCCCAAGAGCCTCGGCCCAGCGGGCGGCGCCGGCATGGGGCACGGCGCAGTGCGGGCACAGCCGGCGCACCAGCCGCTGCGCCACCACGCCCTTGACGGTCGAGGCGAGCAGATAGTTCTCCACCCCCATGTCGATCAGGCGGGTGATGGTTGCGGCCGCGTTGTTGGTGTGCAGCGTCGAGAGCACCAGATGACCGGTGAGCGAGGCCTGGATCGCGATGCGCGCGGTCTCCAGGTCGCGGATCTCGCCGATCATGATGATGTCAGGGTCCTGGCGCAGGATCGAGCGCAGCGCGTGCGGGAAGCCGAGGCCGATCACCGGCTGCACCTGCACCTGGTTGATGCCGACGAGCTGATACTCGATCGGATCCTCGACGGTGAAAATCTTGCGCTCGCTGCTGTTGAGCGATTTCAGCGCCGTGTACAGCGTCGTGGTCTTGCCGCTGCCGGTCGGCCCGGTCACCAGGATGATGCCGTTCGGCTCGTTCATCAACTGGTGCAACGCCGTCACCCGGGCCGCGTCGAACCCGAGCTTTGCGAAATCGAGCTCGACGCGCGAGCGGTCGAGGATGCGCATCACCACGCTTTCGCCGAATGCGGTCGGGATGGTGGAGACGCGGAAATCGATGTCGATGCCGCGCACCGCGATCTTGATGCGGCCGTCCTGGGGCAGCCGGCGTTCCGCGATGTCGAGCTTGGACATGATCTTCACCCGCGACGTGACGGCGGCGCGCAGGCCGGCCGCGAGGGTGAGCGCAGTGCGCAGCAGTCCGTCGATGCGATAGCGCACCAGCAGGGCATCGACGCCGGGCTCGATGTGAATGTCGGAGGCGCGCGCCTCGACGGCCCCGGCGATGATCTGGTTGACCAGCCGGATGGTCGGCGCCTCGCTCGCCATGTCGCGCAGGCGCTGCACGTCGATGTCGCTCGCGTCGGTGCTGCCGGCGGGATGTTCGGCCGCGCCCGCGGCGCCGACGTAGAGGGCGTCGAACGCCTTGTCGAACTCGGCGGGCACCAAGATCCTCGGCGCGACGCCGAGACTGGTCAGATACGCGAGCGCGCGGATCGGCTCCTCGTTGAACGGATCCGTCACGCCGACGGTGAGGCGGTCGGCCTCGAGGCCAAGCGGGATCACCCGGTTGCGGCGCACGAAGTCGGGCCCGATCAGGTCGGCGAGCAGCGGCTCGGACGGAATGTGGGCGGCCAGCGCCACCGGCATGTCGAGATATCTGGACAGCGCGATGACGAGGTCGTTCTCCGACACCAGGCCGAGCCGGGTGAGGACGAGGTCGAACCGTTCGCCGCTGGTCGCCGCCGCGCGCCGGGCGCGATCGAGCACGGCGGGATCAATCACGTTCCCGGCGACCAGGAACGCCCCAAAGCTTTCGGAAAAGTCGGGCGCCCAGACATCGGCGCTCATCGCGGCCTCCAGCTCAGGATCCAGAACGGCGTCGCCGGATCGTCGGTCATGCGGATCACCGCCTCGCGGCCGAGCGGTCCGTCGCGCCCCTCGATGCCCACGTCGACCGCGAACGCCCGCCCCTGCGGCGGCAGCGTGGTCGCGCCATCGGGCACTTGGCCGGCGCGCGCCGCGATCAGCGCGGCGATCCTGTTGTCGTCCATGCCGGGAAGCGCCATCAGGACCTGGCGCGGCGCGACGCCCGGATCGACGAACGGGCGGCCCGAATAGATGGTCAGCGCCGGCGCCAGCCGGGCAAACAGCTCCGGCGTCATGCCCATCACGAGCTTCAGCTCATCGAGGCTCTGGAACGGCCCGTTGCGCGGGTGATAGCCGAATCCCGCCTCGCGATAGTCGCGGTCCTTGGCGCCGTTGAGACGTTTGAGCGAGGTGGCGTCGCGCCAGTCGAGAATCTTGTCGGTGAGGCTCGCGGCGGCCAGCGCGTCGAGGCCGGCCGACCGGATCAGCGCGGCGATCACCGGTCCGTCGGCGCGGTTGAGATCGATGCGGCCGAGTTCGTCCTGGATCGCCAGCGCCATTCGGGCGCCATCGAAGGCGAACCCGTAAGCCGTCCCGTCGACCCGCCAGCGCGCCTCCGGGCGCGGCGCCAGGATCGCCAGCGCGGCGCGGCTCACCCCGGCCTCGGCGATCGCCTCGATGCGCGCGCTGTCGAAGCCGTTGCGCGCCAGGTGCGCCGCCGTGTTGCCGGTCCACAGGATCGACACCGCGATGATCGCCAGCAGGGCGACGCCCCAGATCACGGAGACCAGGGCCATATCTATCGCCCCCGGCACTGCCTGGTCGAGACGTCGTAGAGGCAGGACTCATCGACGCCGACCCGCGGCGCGGCAACGAGATCCGGCCAGGCGCGGGCGTCGTCCGACGGCACGCGGATGCGCACGAGCTGCGGCAGGGCGGTCTGGCCGCTCCACGCCTCGCGCCATTGCGCGGTCTTCTCCGAGCGCATCCTGCCGAAGTAGGAGAGCTCGATGGCGCGCATGCCGGCGAGCAGCGTCCGACGTTCGGTCGCGCCGCGCGCGTCCGGATCGGCGAGCTCGGGCCTTGCCGTCATCACGAGATCGGCAAGGCCGCCGTGGCGGTCGACAAACAGCCGGTAGCGCATTCGGCCGCTGTGGCCGAGCGCGATCGGCGCCGAGGCGAGGAATTCCAGAGACGTTGCGGTGCCGGAGAAGTCCACCTGCCCACGGGTCGGATCGTCGCCGATGAACTGCGGATAGACGTCGGCGATGATCCGGCGCAAAAAATTCTGCGCGTTGAGGATGTGCTGGCTGAGCTCCGTGCGCGCACTTCCCTGCTGCCAGGCACGGAAGCCGAACCTCAAGCCACCGAACAGGCCGACGCTGAGCAGGCCGAGCAGCGCAAGCGCGACCAGGAGCTCGACCAGCGTGAAGCCGGATTCGCGATGCGCCTCGGATGTCATCGCGCGTCCCTCGGCCCGAGCCGCAGCGTCGACAGAGCGAGCGACCGCTCCTGCGCGCCGATTCGCCAGAAAACTTCCGCCGTCACCTGGAAGGCCGCGACCGGCGACGGCTCACCGGCCTCGGCGAAGGGTTCGGCGCGCAGCCGCCAGCTCAGCCCGCCATCGAGCCTCCCGGTCAGCTCGGGCGTCAGCGCGATCTCGGTGCCGGCCCGCGCCAGCAGCGACCGCGCGAGCGATCCCGCCTGCGCCTCGGTCTCGGCGTCGCCGGCGCGGCGCAGGCCGTCCGACACCACGCCCATCAGCAGCGAGAAGGACAGCGCCAGGATCGCGAACGCCGCGATCACCTCGACCAGCGTGAAGCCGGATTCGCTATTGTTTGCTCTGCGCTTCGGCAACCGGCACTGCGGCAACTTCACCCTCCCCTGGAGGGGGAGGGTCGCGCGCGCAGCGCGCGGGGTGGGGTAATGGCAACAGGCACCGAGTCCGCCACCAGGCTGCCACCCCCACCCGACCAGCCGTCGCTGCGCTTCGGCTGGTCGACCTCCCCCCTTCAGGGGGAGGTGAAGCGCGTGCGCGTCGCGGCCGCGCGTCTTCAAATAATTGCTGGTCGACACCATCAGCATCCCTCCTGCCGGGCCTCGCCAGTGAGCCAGTCGACGCAGATCCGCGCCTCCCGTCCGTTGAGCGCGAGGCGGACGGCGCCCCCGGTGACGGAGCCGTCGGGGAAGAAGCGGAACCCGCCGCCCGAGCGCCCCTGGCGCTCGGGCTCGGCGAAGGTGAGCCGCGCCGCGATGTCGGCGCCGAGCGAGCGCCGCGGCACCACCGCCGACTCGAAGGTGCGGCGCTCGACGTCGATCATCAGAACCACCTCGGCGTTGCGGGCGATCGCGGCGGCGCGGCTCACCCGCAGCGCCGCGATGAGGTCGCGAGCGCTCGCCGCGAGCCGCACCGGATCGGACGGTTTTGTCAGCATCGGCATGGCCATACCCGCGGCGAGCGCCAGGATGGCCATCACCACCAGCAACTCGACGAGCGTGAAGCCGGCGCGTGGGCTCATCGCACCGCCATGCCGTTGATGCTGAGGATCGCGTTCATCACCGCCATGATGAGGCTGCCGACCAGCACCGCGATGATGACGGTCAGCAGCGGCGTCAGGATGGTCATCGAGCGGTCGACGCTGCGCCGGGTCTGGGTCTCGAACATCGCGGCGATGCGCAGCAGCATCGCGGCGAGCTTGCCGGCCTCCTCGCCGACCGAGATCATGCGCAGCGCGATCGGTGGCACCGCGGTCGCGGCCTGCAGCGCTTGGTGCAGGCTCGCGCCCTCGCGCACCCGGTCGATCGCCTGATCGATGGTCGCGGCGAGATGGCGATTGGCGATCCCGGCGCGCGCCGACACCGCGGCCTGCAGCAGCGGCACCCCGGCGCGGATCAGGGTGCCGAGCGTGCGGGCGAACCGCGCGGTGTCCTGCTGCAGCAGAAATACACCGAGGCTGGGCAGCCGCAGCAGGTGGCGGTCAAGCGCCACCCGGGCGCCCGGCCGGCGCAGCGTTGCGGCGGCGGCGCCGCCGGTCACCACCGCCGCTGCGGCGGCCGAGAGTATAATGTACGGCGCGTGGTCCTGGACGGCGATCACCAGCCGCAGCAAGGCCGGCATCGCGTTGCCGCCCTCGGCAAAGATCGGCGCAATGCTCGGGACCAGCACGCCGATGACGATTCCCAGCGACACCACCGCGAGCACGATCAGCACCGCCGGATAGACCAGCGCCGACCTCACCCGGGCGCGCACCTCCAGGCGACGCTCGAACAGGTCGGCGAGCTCCTCGAACACCGTTCCCAGCGTCCCGCCGATCTCGCCGGCGCGCACCGCGCTGACATAGTCGGCCGGAACGACGGCCTGCCGCGCAAAAGCATCCGACAGCGTCGCGCCGTTCAGCACGTCGGCCAGCAGTTTTCTGGCGAACGTCCGCATCCTCGCCGAGGAAGCCTGCTCGGCGAGGATGCGCAGGCCGTCATCGAGCGGAATCTCGGCAGTGTTGAGGGTGGCGAAGTCGCGGGTGAACAGCGCCAGATCCGCGGCGGAAGGTCTTGCGCCGAGCAGCTCGCGCCGCCACCACGGCGTGCCGGCCTCGTCCGACCGGCGGAGCTGGAACGGGGTGAGCCCCTGTCCCCACAGCAGATCGCTCGCCGCATCCGCCGATGCGGCGTCGATGGTCCCTTCGGAGAACTGCCCCTGCGCCCCATAGGCGCGGTACGCGAAGGTCGGCATCTTTCACTCGAACGTTCGCCGCATGTTTTCCTCGAAGCTGCGCGGGCGCGGGCCGGCCCGCGTGCCGATGGCGAGCTCGCGGCGGAACTCGTCGGTGACCCGGCGCGCCTCGCGCAGGTTGCGGATCACGTGCGGCGTGATGATGATGATGATCAGCTCGGTCTTGCTGATCTGGTCGTCCTTGTTCTTCAGCAGATTGCCGAGCACCGGAATGTCGCCGAGCACCGGCGCCTGGGTGCGCGACAGCGTGCGCGAACTCTGGATCATGCCGCCGAGCGCCAGCGCCTCGCCGTCGTTGACCACCACGCTCGTGCGGATGCGGCGCTGCTGGATGGTCGGCGAATCGATGTTCGAGCTGGTCGTCGTCGCGACGCTCGACACCTCCTGCTCGATGTCGAGCAGCACGCGGCCGCTTTCGCTGATCCGCGGCGTCAACGCGAGGATCACGCCAGTGTCGCGGTAGCTCACCGAGTTGACCACCGGCGCGCCGGTGGTGAGCACGCTGACCGCCGATTGCGTGGTGATCGGCACCTGGTCGCCGATCTGCAGCATGGCGGTCTTGTTGTCCATCACGGTCAGCGTCGGCGACGAGATCACGTTGACGTTGGTGATCTGGTTGAGCGCATTCAGCGTGGCGGTGATGTTCGCCGCGGTCAGCGCATAGGAGAACCCGGGAAACACCGAGCCGAGCGCACCGCCCGCATCGTCGCTGAACGTGGCGCTCGAGCTCTTGCCCCGCAGCGAGGAGCGCAGCCCGAACTTGAGCTCGTCGGTGAGCGTGATCTCCGCGATGGTGGCCTCGATCAGCACCTGATTGGGGATGACATCGAGCGTGCCGATCACCCGCATGATTCGCCGGTAGTCGGCCGCCGTCGCCTCGATGAGCACGACGTTCTTCGCCTCGTCGGCCGCGATCTTGACCCGCGGCTCGCCGGTCGCCTCGTCACGGCCGATCTGCGCCGGCGGCCCGGTCTCCTGGTGCGCCGCCGGCGTGCTCTGCAGCGACCGCTGCTGTCCGAAGCCGGCAGACAGCCCGCCCGTCGTGCCCGGCGCCGCACCGCCCGACGTGCCGAGCCCCGCCGTGGACGGGCCGAAGGACGTACCGGTTGCCGGCGCGGCGGTGCGCGACTGCACGCTGGCCTCGCGGTACTGCGGCGACACCGTGCGGGCCGGCGCCGCGGTACGGCCGGCGCCGGTCTCGGTGGAGAACATCGACTGCAGCACGTCGACCAGCTCCTGGGCGCGCCGGTTCTGCACCGCGTAGGTAAAGAGCTGCTTTTCGCTGCCCTCGGCCTGGGCGTCGAGCCGCCGCACCCAGGTTTCGGCGCGGGAAAGATATTTGGGCTGCGCCGACACGATCAGGATGGCACCCAGCCGCTTGTTCGGCAGGAACTGCACCATGCCGGACATCGGCCCCTCCCGGGTCGAGGCGAACACGGTGCGCAACTCCTCGGCGATCGCGTCCGGTTGGGAGGTACGCACCGGCACCAGCGCAAACGACATGCCCTTCATCACGTCGACGTCGAAGATCGAGATCGCCTCCATGATGTTGGCGATGTCCGCCCCGCCGCCCGACAGCGTGATGGTGTTGCGCGCATTGTCCGCACCGACGATGCTGCCGCGCGGCGAGATCGGATCCAGGATGCGGCGGATCTCGGAGGCCGCCACGTATTTGAGCTGCACGACGTGCACGCCGGAGCCGAGCTGCTCGGGCACCGCCGGTGCCTCGTCGGTGCGGATGCGGGCGCCCACCGCCGCCTGCTCCAGCGCCACGATCCGGTACATCCCGTTGGCGTTGACCAGCGCCGCGTTGTTCGACCGCAAGGCCGCCTGGAAAAGGTCGACAACCGCGCCGCGCGCCACCGGCCTCGGCGTCTGGATCGTGACCTTGCCCTCGATGCCGGGATCGACCGTGTAACGGACGCCGAGGATGTCGCCGAGGACGGTTTTCGCCGCCTGCGGCGCCGGGACATTGACGAGGTTGATGGTGACGCCGTCGGCTGCCGCCTCGGTCGTAGGCTTGATCGCGCCCGTCGGCGGGTCTCCGATGAAGCGGCCGCTGCCTTCGAGGAACGTGGTCTTGGTCCGGGCCGTGTTGTCGAGGAGCGGGGTGCCGTTTGGACCGGGCGTCCGGGATCTCGCGTCGTCGGCTCGTGCAAGAGGTGCCGGACGCCACGTGTTGATGACGGACGGTGGAACGTCCTCCAGGGTCTGGCATGCCGCGGCGCTCAGCGCCAAGACCGGCACGAACACGAGACACCCCCGTTTCAATAGCCACAACACGCGGTCACCTTGCTATGGTCCAGTCCTTCGCGGACTGTGCCCCGGATGAAATGCGCAGCGTGCCAAGCCCGCAAAAGTCCTGGATCGAGGCTGGCAAAAGCCACGACTGATCCGCATCCCAGGGTCCGAAGATCTTGCTCATGGCAAAACAGGAATCACGCCTCTTGCCCTCCGTCGAGCAAAGTCCGATTACTCGAAATCCCAACGGCTAACCACTCGGTTCGACGCCCGATCGCCAAATCTCCCTTATTTCGTCAATGTCGCGTCTGGTCTGGTTGCTCGGCCATGATGCGCTCGACCGCGCCCGCCATGATCGCCTCGAACTCGCTGATCTGTTGTGGCGAAGCGCCGAGTCCGGCAAGATGCGACGTCGAGAGCCCGATACCACGTAGATATTCTCGAAGCTGATCCTCGAAGCTTCCGTCAACGAACACGCCGTAGTCCAGAATGGGAGCGCAATCGTAGATCCGCTCCTTCTTGCGTAGCTTCGACCGCGCTGGGTAGCGAGCATGCATTTCCGCGGGCATAACGATCGGTACGTAGCGCAGCTTGCCTTCCAGAGGCGCCAAGCTCGACGCGTTGAAAGCCGCATTCAAAAAAGGCTCGACGCAACGCCGAACCCTACTCAGAGACGAGTAAGCAGGCTGATGGACTTCGGCCGATGCCCAGAATTCCAATTGCTCTCTCCTACCGCGTAACCAGGTTGAGTCGTGGCAATTTTCCGGTGTTTATTTGATACCACGTAAGTCGGATATTCTCATCTACTAGCGCTGGGTAGCGCGAAGAGTACAGCGTTTGTGTGACATAGTCGACATTTTCAGCGTCAAGATATGCTTGAGAGTATCGCTCCGCGGGATTTGACGTGACACCGATTTTGTCAATGTCGCCTGATGATCTATTAATCAGGTAATACACCTCCGTAGGATCCTGACTGAGGCTTGA
>Ga0209415_10009948_pt1 | contig 16258 bp, 15 predicted proteins | sample PeaSoiSIISIP2007_FD_187696 | JGI IMG/M metagenome (GOLD analysis project Ga0209415, IMG submission 187696) | Peat soil microbial communities from Weissenstadt, Germany - SII-SIP-2007 (SPAdes) (version 2) | ecosystem: Environmental > Terrestrial > Soil > Wetlands > Peat | place: Germany...
CCCGGCGGCGCTCAGCCGCATCCCGCCGAGCGGATCGGCGTGGTGGGCGTCGTACCCCGCGGAGAGGATGATCACGCCCGGGGTCGCGGCGCGCACGAGCGGCAGTACCAACTCCTCCCACACGTGCGCGTACCCGCCGTCGCCCACGCCGGCCGGCAGGGGCACGTTGATCGTCGCCCCCTCCCCCGGCCCCTCGCCGACTTCTTCCAGCGCGCCGGTGCCGGGATACCAGTGCTCCTGGTGCAGCGAGCAGACGATCACCGCGGGATCGCGGTAGAACACGTCCTGCGACCCGTTCCCGTGGTGCACGTCCCAGTCGAGGATCAACACACGCTGGACGCCGTGGGCCTCGATCGCGTGCCGTGCCGCGAGCGCCGCGTTGTTGAACAGGCAGAACCCCATCCCGTAGCCCGGGCCGGCATGGTGGCCCGGCGGCCGGACGAGCGCGACCGCCACCGGCGCCTCCTCGCGCAGCACGGCGTCCACGGCACCCTCCGCGCCGCCGACCGCGAGCCGCGCCACATCGTACGACACCGGCGACACCGGGGTGTCGGCGTCGAGTGATCCGCCGCCGTCCGCCGCGAGCGCGCGCACGCGCGCGATGTGCGCGCGGGTATGGACGCGCGCGAGGTGCTCTTCGTCCACGGGCTCCGGCGTGCGGCGGGGCAGCCGCTCCCCAAACGGGGTTCGCGCGAGCAGCGCCTCGATCGCGTCCAGGCGCTCGGGCCGCTCCGGATGCCCGGGGATGGTCCGGTGCCGCCGGTAGTCGGGGTGGGTGAACAGCAGCGCGGGGGGCGTGTCCGTCATCGGCGGGCCCTGGGCAGGGTCGCGCGCCCGTCAGGCGCGGAGGGCGCCCCGGAACCGGCCGATCCCGGCGGCGACGCCGTCCGGCGCGCCGAACACCGCGGTCCCCGCGACGAGCACGGTCGCGCCCGCGGCTGCGACCTCGGCCGCGTTGTCCGGGCGGATCCCGCCGTCGACTTCGATCTCATACGCCAAGCCGAGCGACCGCCGCCGCTCGGCGAGTGCCCGCACCTTCGCCAGCATCGCGGGGATGAACGCCTGCCCGCCCTCGCCCGGCTCGACCGTCATCACCAGCACCACACTCACCAGCGGCAGGACGTACGCGATCTGCTCCGGCGGGGTGGCCGGGTTCAGGGCGACGGAGGGCCGCATGCCGAGGGACGCGATCTGCTGGAGCGTGAGATACAGGTGCGGGCACGCTTCCACGTGCACGGCGATGCTCGTCGCGCCCGCGCGCGCGAACGCGTCCAGGTGGCGGTCCGGCTCGACGATCATGAGGTGCACGTCGATCGGGAGACGGGTCGCCCCGCGCACCGCCCGCGCGGCGAGCGGGCCCATGGTGATCTCGGGGACAAAGCGCCCGTCCATCACGTCGACGTGAATCCAGTCGGCCCCGGCGTGCTCGGCGGCCTGGACCTGCTCGGCGAGCCGGCCGAAGTCGGCGGAGAGGATCGACGGCGCGAGCTTGATCTCCATGCGGGCCCCCACCGGCATCGCCGCTCGATCGGATCACGCGGGCGGCGGCCCGAACGGCCCGACACGCCCGCACAGGAAGGTCAGGGACGGATCTCCTGGATCAGCCGGTCGTCGATGTACACCTGCACGACCGTGTACCCGACGCCCGTGACGTCCTGCTCGATGTTCTCGCCGGGACTGCGGTTCCCCTGGTAGACGACGTGGACGCCCTGCTGGTCGATGACGACGATCTTGACGAGCTGGTGGGGCGGCCCCGCGGGCACGACCAGGTTGACGTGCGCGATGCGCCGGCCCGCATCGGAGGATGCCGACACCGGCGCCGGTTGGGGCGGGGTCGCGGTGACGATCGGCTGCGGAGGCGGCGCCTGGGTGCCGTTCGAGGTCGGACGGACCGCGATCGTGACCCCCACCGCGTCGCCGTGCTGGATCTGGGTGCCCGCGGCCGGGGTCATCGCCACGATCTGGCCCGGGGGCACGTCATCGCGGGGCTCCTGGATCACCTCCCGAAGCGTGACGCCGAGGTCTTGCAGCGTCCGCCGCGCCTGATCGAGCGGCATGCCGACGAGATCCGGCAACAGCACCACCGCGGTCCCCTTGCTGATCGTCAGGTTCACCGTGGCGCCGCGCTCGATCGACGCGCCGGGCGCGGGATCCTGAGACACGATGAACCCGGACGGCACCGCGTCGTTGTACGCCTCGCGCAGCTCGCCGACCACGAGCTGGGAGGCCTCGATCGTGAAGCGCGCCTCCTCGAGCGAGCGCCGGCGCACGTCCGGCACCGAGAGCATCACCGGGCCGAGGCTGGTCGTGAGCGCGATGACGCGGTTCACCTTGACGGTCTGTCCGGCGGGCGGGTCCTGGCTGACCACCCATCCCGCGGGCACGGTCGCGCTGTGGGTCTGCTGCACCACCTGCACGTCGAGCCGGTGCTGCCGCGCGGCCGCCTGCGCCTCCGGCAGCGTCTGCCCGACCAGATTGGGGGTCTGCACCTCCGGGACGTTCAGGTACGCGTTCAACGCGTGCCAGGCCGCGGCGAGGCCCACGAAGATCCCCAGCAGCACGATCGCGGCCGCGACGAACGGGACGGCCGCGCGGGCGGAGGGACCGGCCGCTCCCGCACGCGGCCGCACCACGGACGTCAACTCGACGTCCGGGCCGCGCGTGCGCCAGTACTCGGTCTCGCCCAGCAGATCGCTGCGCATCTCGCCCGCCGTCCGGTACCGGACCTCGGGCGCCTTGGCGAGCGCCTTGAGAATGATCCCCTCCATCGACGGGGTGAGCGGCCGCCCGTCGCACCGCGGCGCCGGCACCGGCTCCTGCATGTGCTTGAGCGCGATCGTGATCGGCGTGTCCCCGTCGAACGGCAGCGTGCCCGTCACCATCTCGTACAGGACGACGCCGAGCGAATACAGGTCGGCGGTATGCCCGACCCCGAAGCCGCGCGCCTGCTCGGGCGAGAGGTACTGGACCGAGCCCAGCACCGTGCCGGTCTCGGTGATCGTCGTCGAGGCGAGCGCGCGCGCGATCCCGAAGTCGGTCACCTTCACCTGACCGTCGCGGGCGATCAAGATGTTCTGCGGCTTGATGTCGCGGTGGACGATCCCCTGCGTGTGCGCGTACTGCAGCGCGTCGCACACCTCTTCGGCGATCTCGCGCGCCCGCACCTCGTTCACGCGGCCCGCGCGCCGCACGAGCGTCTTGAGATCTTCGCCCTCGACGAACTCCATCACGATGTAGTGCACGTCGCCGTCGCGGCCCCAGTCGTACACCTGGACCATGTGCGGGTGCGAGAGCCGGGCGACCGCCTGCGCCTCGCGCTCGAACCGGGCGACGAACTCGGCGTTGTGGGCGTACTGGTCGCGCAGGACCTTGATCGCGACCGCCCGGCCGTCGTCGCGCCGCCGGCCCCGATAGATGAGCGCCATCCCGCCCTCGCCGAGCGGGCCCAGCACCTCGTACCGCCCCCCGAGGACCCGGCCGATCACGGGCGTCCCCCCCCGGCCGCCTGGGCCGCGAGCGCCGCGGTGAGCACTCGCCGGGCCGCGGGCGCCGCGGCCTGCCCGCCGACGCCGCCGTGCTCGAGCAGGACCGCGACCGCGACGGTCGGGCGCTCCGCGGGGGCGAACGCGATGAACCACGCGTGCGTCTGCCCCTGCGGGTTCTCGGCCGTGCCGGTCTTCCCCGCGACCACGACCCCGGGGATCTGCGCGGCGGTGCCGGTCCCGCGCGCCACGACCTCGACCATGTCCTGGACGATCTCCGCGTCGACCGCGGGGGGCAGCACGACCTGCGTGCCCCGCTCGGCGTACGACTCGAGGATCCGGCCGTCCGCCGCGCGCACCTGCGACAGGACGAACGGCCACATCAGCGCGCCGTGGTTGGCGATCGCCCCGGCGACGAGCGCCATCTGCAGCGGGGTCACGAGCAGGCTCCCCTGCCCGAACGAGATCTGCGCCAGGCCCCGCGGGCCGAGCCCGCGCGGATCCGGCAGGTGCCCGGATGCCGCCGGCAGGTCGAAGCGCGGCGCTCGGCCGAGCCCGAACGCCCGCGCCGTGCCGACGATCGCGTCCGCACCGGTGGCCATGCCGATGTGGACGAACGCAACGTTGCACGACGCCGCGAACGCGTCCGGCACGGTCATCATGCCGTACTGCTCGTGCTCGAAGTTCCGGATCACCGCCCCCTGCACGGTGATCGAGGCGGCGCAGTCGACCTCCGTCTGCTGCGTGACGCGGCCGCCCTGGAGCGCGGCGGCAAGGACGACGGGTTTGAACGACGACCCCGGCGCGTATTCGCCGGACGTCGCGCGGTCGAGCAGCGGGGATCCCGGGTCGCGCGAGAGTGTGGCCCACGCCGCGTCGATCGCGGCCGGATCGAACGCCGGGGCGCTCGCGAGCGCGAGCACCGCCCCGGTGCGGGGATCCAGCGCGACGGCGGCGCCCCGAAAGCCCTCGAGCGCCTGGACGGCGGCCTGCTGCACGGTCCCGTCGATCGTCAGCACGAGATCGTCGCCCCGCATCGACCGCCCCACCGCCGCCTGCAGCGCCTGCCATGGGTCGCGCGCCGGGAGGCCCAGCAGCTCGGGATCGTACCGAGCCTCGAGCCCGGCCAAGCCGTAGCGCGCGCTCCGGTAGCCCAGCAGGTGCGCGAGCGACGATCCGCCGGCGTACCGCCGGACCTGACGTCCGCCCTGCGTCGTCGAATCCGCAAGCACCGTGAGGTGCCGGTCGAGAATGCGCCCCCACTGGACCTGCTGCGCGGCGATCGCGAGCCGCGGGTTCTGCGCGGTGTCGGCCAAATGCGGCCCCCAGATCACCTGCACGCCGGCGAGGTACACGAGCAGCACGGCGAACAGCCCGACGAGCACCCGCCCGAGGTCAGCGATTCGCCGCGGCACCGCTCACCTCCCCGCCCGCGAGGAGCCGGCCGCTCACACCGAGGAGCAGCCCGAGCGCCACGAAGTTGCTCACCGCCGCGCTGCCCCCGTAGGTCAGAAACGGCGCCGGGATGCCGGTGAGCGGAATCAGACGCGTGCTGCCTCCCAGGATGATGAACGCCTGCAGCCCGAGCGCGGTCGCGATCCCGGAGGCGATGAGCGACTCGAACACGTCCCGCGCGCGCGCGGCGATGCGAAACATCCGTCCGATCAAGACGAGATACAGCGCCACCACGCAGAACGTCCCGGTCGCGCCCAGTTCCTCGCCGATCGCGGGAAAGATCATGTCGGTGTACGCCGCGGGCATGAGATCCGGATGCCCCGCGCCGAGCCCCGTGCCGACGACGCCGCCGGTGGCGAGCCCGTACAGCCCCTGCAGGATCTGATACCCGCCGCTCGACGCGAAGGCCCACGGATTGGCCCACGCGTCGACGCGCACCCGCACGTGGCCGAACAGATGGTAGCACAGCGCCGCGCCGGCGAGAAACGCGACCAGCCCGAAGACGACGTAGTCCGCGCGGCCGGTCGCCACGTACAGCATCGCGATGAAGATGCCGTAGTACAGCATGGCGAGGCCGAGGTCGCGCTGGAACACGAGCAGCAGGAGCGCGCCGAGGCAGCACAGGAGCGTCGGGCCGAGCCGCCCAAGCTCGGCGCGCCACCGGCGCGGTCCGGGCAGCATGAGCAGGCCTCGCGCGTCGGTCAGCACGCCGGCGAAGAACGCGACGAGCAGGAGCTTCACGATCTCGCCGGGCTCGACCGCGACGCCCCCGAGGAGCAGCCACTGCCGCGCGCCGTTGCGTTCGACGCCGATCAGCACCGTCGCGAGCAGCAGGACGAGCCCGAGCGCCGCGCAGAGATACGCGTAGCGGCGCACCCACCGGAGGTCCCGGAGCGTTCCGAGCACCACCAGCAGGACCACGAGCCCAAGGGCGATCCACGCGGCCTGGCGCAGCAGGTAGTCGGGCCGCAGCCGGTAGATCATCACGAGCCCGACCGCCGACAGCCCGGCGGCGACCGGCAGCAGCACCTCGTCTGCACCACTTCCGGACGCGCTCAGGGCGGCGTGGACGACAAGAAACCCGGCGAGCGCGACGGCGCCGAGCACGACCGGGCGCCACGGCTCCGCCGGGTACAGGGCGACGTGGACCGCGGCGAGGCCGAGCGATCCGAGCGCCAGGGCGCCGACGAGGAGCCCGCGCTCCCGCGCGCGCCGCGACAGCGCCCCGAGGAACCGTCCGGCGGGGCTCGTCACGGGCGGCGCACGAGGTCGTCGAGCAGACTCTGGGCGTCGTCCGGACTGCGGACGGGAATCCCCTGCGCGAGCGATGCGCGGTACGCGGGCGCGACCTGCCCGACCGCGACCGGCGTCGCCCGCACCAGCGAGAACAAGGGCACGCCCAGCACGCGCGCGGGCACGCCGCGCATCACGGCGACGCGACCGTCGCGGACGCCGAGGAAGTACGAATGCTCGAGCTGATACGCCCCGACCCCGGCCGCGAGGAACGCCGCGATCGCCGCCGGCGCGGCGACGCGGGCCAGCGCGGCCGCCCACCGGGACCGCACCCGGACGACGACCGCGGACGCGTTGTCGAGCCCCCCGCGCGTGTTCGCCAGGCCGACGAGCCGCTCGCACGCCGCCTCGGCGTCCTGGCTCCCGCGGATCACGGCGGCGACCTCCGCCGCCGGAACCGCCCCGGACAGCCCGTCGGTCGTGAGGCAGAAGACATCCCCGCTGCGCAGCGGCACCGACAGGACGTCGAGCTGGACGTCGGGCTCGATCCCGAGCGCGCGCGTCAGCACGTGGCGCTGCGCGTGCGCCACGGCGTCCTGCGGCGCCACGCCGCCGTGCCGGACGAGCTGCTGGACGAGCGAGTGGTCGGTCGTGAGCTGTTGCATCTCGCGGCCGCGCAGCAGATACGCGCGGCTGTCTCCGACGTGCGCCACGACCCCCTCCGCTCCGACGCACAGCACCGCGGTGCACGTCGTCGCCATGCCGGCGAGATCGGGGGCCGTCGCGCGCTCGCGGATCTCGTCGTTCGCCTCCCGCAGCGCCCGGACCAGCGCCTGCCGGGGCGGCACCCGAGCCGCAAGCAGCGCCGGCACCCGCGCGCGCAGGACCTGAACACAGAGGGCGCTCGCGATGCCGCCGGCGGCGTGTCCGCCCAGCCCGTCCGCGACCGCGTACAGCGCCGCCCCCCGCCCCGGGTGGTCGAGCACGAGCACGCGGTCCTCGTTCGCCTCGCGGACCCGACCGGCCTCGCTGCAGGCCGCCCCGCGGGCGGCGAGCCCCCTCACGAGCGGGCGGCCCCCGCGACGGGCTCGGTCCGGAGCGCCAGCACCGCGTCCCCGATCGTGAGCCGGTCGCCGGGGCGCAGCGCCGCGCGCCGCCGGAGGCGCTGCCCGTTCAGCAGGGTGCCGTTGGTGCTCCGCAGGTCCTCCACCCACACCCGCCCGCCGCGCTGGAACACGCGGGCGTGGTGCGACGACACGAACCCGTCCTGCAGCATGATCGCGCACTCGGGGGCGCGCCCGATCGTCGCTTCGCGATCGACGAGGAACTCGCGGCCCCGAAGCGGCTCCGGCTGCTCGACGACGAAGTAGGTGCGCTCGGACGCGGACGGCACCGCCCGGATCTCCAAATCGGCCATGACCGCCCGGACGACGCGCCCGGCGAACACCAGGAGCCCCGCGAGAAACGCGTACCGCAGCAGCGGCAGGACGAGCGGCGTCACGGTCCCGCGACGAGCTCCAGCAGCACGGTGCCCAGCTGCACGCGGTCCCCCGCGCGGAGCGGGACGGACGCGGCGCCGGACGGCCGCCCGTTCACCAGGGTGCCGTTCGTGCTGCCGAGGTCCGCGATCTCGGCCCGATCCGAAGCGATCTCGATCCGCGCGTGCATGCGGCTCACGCTCGGATCGTTCAGCACGATGTCCTGGTCGGCTCGGCGGCCGATCGTCACCACGGGACCGACGCCCACGAACTCCAGTCCGGCCGCCCCGGGCGGGCCCGCGAGCACGCGCAGCCGCACCCGGGGGGCGGCCTCCCGCGGCCGATAGATGCGTGTATCGTCGTCGTCCTGCGGCCCGGCGGCCTCGTCGGGGACCAGGCGCGCCTCGACGTAGATCGCGCGCGGGGTGATCTCATCCCGCGCGGCCAGCGCCACGCGGACCGTCCCGGGGAAGCGCGCACCGAGCTCGTCCGCCCGCGCGCGCAGCGCGGACTCGAGCTCCGCGGCCAGCGGGGCGGCGAGATCGGCGTACGGCGCGAACTCCTTCGGGTTGAGGAACACGTGGTACGCGTTCGGCACGACGAGCCCGCCGAGCCCCGCCACCGCCCCCTCGTCCATCGCGCGGAACACACGCCGGCCGATCTCGACGGGATGCACGCGGTCGTGCGCCCACGGCGCGAACATGCCCTCGACGAGCGCTTCGATCCGCCGCTCGAGCCGCAGCAGCAGGCTCACTGACGCCCTCCCGCTCTCCCCGGAGGCGGCGTCACCGCACGGCCCCTCGCGCGACCGGCACCGGGGCGGGCGTCCATCGCGACGGACGCCCCTGTCCCTCCGCGAGACGCAGTTGGCCGCACGCGGCCTGGATCTCCGTCCCGCGCTCGATCCGGACCGTCACGGGCAGGCCCGCCTGGCGCGCGATCGCGGCGAACGTCCGCACCCGGGCGATCTCCGGCCGGCGAAACGGAATCCCGGTCACGGGGTTCACGGGAATGAGGTTCACGTGGCAGTGCACGCCGCGGAGGAGCCGGCCGAGCTCGCGCGCCTCCGCGGGGCCGTCGTTGACGCCGTCGAGCAGCACGTACTCGAACGTGATCCGGCGGTTGGTCTCCCGGACGTAGGCGCGGCACGCGGGGAGCAGCTCGGCGAGCGGATACCGGTGGTTCGCCGGCACGATCCGGGAGCGCAGCGCGTCGGTCGGCGCGTGCAGCGAGACCGCGAGCGTCAGCTGCAGCCGCTCCCGGGCGAGCCGGTAGATCTGGGGCACCAACCCGACCGTCGAGATCGTGAGGCGCCGGATCCCGATCCCGAGCCCCCAGGGTGCCGCGAGGATGCGCGCGGCGCGGACGACCGCGTCGTAGTTCGCGAGCGGCTCCCCCATCCCCATGAACACCACGTTGCTCAGGCGCGTGCCGGATTCGGCGCGGATCAGGAGCGCCTGGCCGAGGATCTCGCCCGCGCCCAGGTTGCGCGAGAACCCGCTGAGCCCCGTCGCGCAGAACGCGCAACCCATCGCACAGCCGATCTGCGAGCTCAGGCACGCGCTTCGGCGGCCGTCGTCGAACCGCATCAGGACGCACTCGACCGCCTGGTCGTCCGCGAGCGCCACGAGATACTTGCGGGCGGACCCGTCGGGCGCATCCAGGGTCCGGCGCAGTCGTAGCGGGGCGACCTGCGCGACCTCGCCGAGGCGGGCGCGCAGCGCCTGCGGCAGGTCGGTCATCGCCTCGATCCCGTCGACCCCGCGCCCGTACAGCCACCCGGCGATCTGGCGGCCGCGGTACCGCGGCTCGCCCAGCCGCGCGGCGAGCGCCTCGAGCTCCGGGAGCAGGAGGCCCCGCAGCCCGATCGACGCCGGCACGGCGCCCGACGGCGCGGGGGCGAGCGAGGTCATGCCGCCCTCCGAAGCGCCGCGACGAAGAAGCCGTCGGTGCCCGAGCGGTGCGGCAGCAGCGTCGCGGTCCCCGGAGCTCCCCACGCCACCGACGCACGCAGATCGACCGCCGCGGCGTCCGGCCCATCCGTGCCAGGGGGCCACGCGGTGATCGGCAGCGGCTCGAACTCCGGGTGCGCCGCCAGGAACGCCGCGACGACTTCGGGGCCTTCCTCCGGCTCGATCGTGCACACGCTGTACACGACAATCCCTCCGCGCCGCACGGCGCCGGCCGCACCCGCGAGGATGCGCCCTTGTTGACCCGCGAGCGCGGCGAGGTCCCCCGGCCGGGCGCGCCACTTGATCTCGGGGCGGCGCCGCACGACGCCGAGGCCCGAGCACGGCGCGTCGACCAACACCCGGTCTGCGCCCTCAGGATATTCTTCCCCGAGCCGCGCCCCGTCAAGGAGGCGGGCTTCGACGATCGTCACGCCGAGCCGCGCGCACTGCCGCCCGACGGCGTCGACTTTACGGGCATGCACATCGCACGCGACCACCCGTCCCCGGTTCTCCATGAGCGCGGCGAGGTGCGCGGTCTTGCCGCCCGGCGCCGCGCAGGCGTCGATGACCGTCTCGCCCGGTCGCGGCGCCAGCAGGCGTCCGACCAGCATCGACGCCTCGTCCTGCGGGGCGAACCATCCCTCGCGGTACGCCGCCTGACGCGCCGACGCGCGGGCGGCCTGGGCGGACGGGCCCGGCCCCACGCCGTCGGACGGGCCGGTCACGATGCGCCGCCCCTCCTCGAGCCACGGGGACGGCGCGGTGTGGACGCCGCGGTCGGCGAGGCGGGACGCCAGCAGCGCCGGCTCGCCGCGCAGCGTGTTCAGCCGCACTGCGGACGGCGGGGTCGCGTTGTTCGCGTGGCACAGCGCGCGCGCGCCGTCCGGGCCGAACCGCCCGACCCACCGGGCGACGAGCCACTCCGGGTGGGAGTAGCGGAGGGCGATCGCGTCCGGGGTGTCACCGTCGCCGGGCGCCTCGGGAGACGCGGCCACCCGCCGCAGCACCGCGTTCACGAGGCGCGCGGTGCCGGCGTGGCCGGCGCGCTTCGCGAGCGCGACCGCCTCAAAGCACGCGGCGTGCGGTGGAATGCGGCGGACGAACAGCAGCTGGTACGCGCCCATGCGAAGAATCGCGCGAATCGGAGACGGCAGCGAACCCAACGAGGTGCGCGTGAAGCGGGACAGCGACCAGTCCACCTCGGAGCGGTGGCGCAGCGTCCCATACGTCAACTCCGTCGCCAGGGCCTCCTCGGCGGCGCCGAGCCGCGCCTGCTCGAGCAGACGCCGGAGCAGCACGCCGCTCCACGCGCCGTCGGCGTCGACCCGGTCGAGGACCTCGAGCGCTACTTCCCGCGACGTGCGCGGCTCACCCATCGACCGCACGGCATCGCGCGGCGCCGCGTCAGTCCTCCCGCCGCATATTCGCGAGCAACAGGAGGCGCAGCAGCTGCAGGATCGCGGTGGCGGCGGCCGCCACGTACGTCAGCGCGGCCGCGGTCAGCATCGCGCGAACGCCCGTGAGCTCGTCCGGGGTCACGAGCCCCTCGCTGGCCAGCGCGCGCATCGCGCGCCCGCTCGCGTCGAACTCGACCGGCAGCGTGATGAGCGTGAACGCGACCGAGACGCTGTAGAAGAGGATGCCGAGCTGCATCAGCTGCCACGACGCGCCGGAATGGAAGATAAACCCGATGAGGAACAGCGGCCACGCCAGCCACGTACCGAACTGCGCCACGGGGACAATGGTCGAGCGGAGCCAGAGCGGCCCGTAGTGGGCGGCGTGCTGCAGCGCGTGGCCCGTCTCGTGCGCCGCGACGCCGACCGACGCGATCGACGCGCCGTCGTACACGCCCGAGGACAGCCGCAGGACGCGCGTCCGCGGGTCGTAGTTATCGGACAGCACGCCGGCGATCCGTTCGATCTGCACGCTGGACAGCCCGTTCCGGCGCAGGATCTCGCCTGCGGCTTCCGCACCCGTCAGGCCCCGCGCGGTCGGGATCTGGCTGTAGCGCGCGTACGCGCTCCGAACCCGCATCTGAGCGTACAGGGCGAGGAGGACGGCCGGAACAATGAGGATATAGGTTGGATCCCAGAAAAACGGAAACATCGTGCTCACCCCTCGGTCCTATTCTAGCATACCCGTCCCATCTCGCCGGACGGGTCATACGGAACCGCATCCTCTTAAAACGATCCGGCCGCGCGCATCATTTCCGGCATGGGAGGGACCAAGATGCGATGGTCGCACGGGTGCGGCGCAAGATGAACGGAGCACACACCTCTGTGGGAGTGCTGTGAGCACGCTCGCCCCCGCAGCCGGAATGTCGGGCGCGGACGACGGCTCGGCAGGAAGCTCCGGGGCTGCGAGATCGGCAGACCCGCGAATGGCCGGTCGAACGCGCTCTTGCTCAGCGCCTGCCTTGGCGTGGCAGAATTGCCGCGCGCACGGGCTACCCGGGCGGCGCAGAGTGCTGCGGAAGGATCACGCACACTGTCGTACCCTGTCCCTCCACGCTTTCGATCGTGAGTTGTCCGTCGTGACGCTCCGCGATCGCCCGCGCGATCGCCAGCCCCAGGCCGTATCCGCCGCGGGCGCGCGCGCCCTGGTAGAAGGGATCGGTGACACGCGGCAACTCGGCCGGCGGGATCCCGGGACCTTGGTCCTGGATCTGTGCAATCGCCCGCCCACCGCGAGGACCGACGCGCACCGACACCGCACTTCCCGGCGGGGAGAACTGGATCGCGTTCTCAGCGATCGCCGTCAGCATGTCCGCGGCCTCGCCGGGATCGGCGGCGACCCACACCGACTCGCCTTCCGCGCGGATGGAAGCTCCCCGCTGGCGCGCGGCCTCCGACAGGCCGGCGACGACGTCCCGCGCGATGTCCGCGAGATTGGCAGACCTGGGGCCCGGCCGTGTGTCTCGCTCGGCGCGGGCGAGGGCCGTTAAGCGTGCCGCCAAGCGCTCGATCCGGCCCGCCTGCTGCAGAATCGTGTCGAGCGCCTCGTGTGAAGAGAGCCCGCGACCAGAGCGCCCCAGTTCCGCGGCGGTCTTGATGACCGACAGGGGAGTGCGGAGTTGGTGCGACGCGAGCGCCACGAACTCGTTGCGCTCGCGCACCGCCTCGTCCAGCGGCCGAAGCGCCAACCCGGCAAGCGCGTATCCCACCGGGAGGGCGACCAGACCGCCGACGAGCGTCAGCGCCACCAGGACGCGGAGTACTTCGGCCAACGCCCGGCTCTCTTCTTGTGCGGGCGTCGCGACGATGAGCGAGCCGCCGGCGGACGGCACGCGGAGCACCGCAAATGACCCGAGCCGGGAATCGGTGACGATGCGAAGTCCGTCGCGGGATTCGTCGGCATCTGCAGGTTCGGGGGTTCCGAGCAGCGGGCGGCCGCGCTCGTCGACGACGAGATACCCGGACGTGCGCGGGACGTCCGTCGCGCGCGACGCCGCGCGTTCGAGGCGCTCAGCAAGGTGCGCATACGTGGCGCTCCGGACCGCGACGTACGCGCACGCGGACAACGCAGCTAGCACGCCCGCGACGACCAACGCACCGAGGACGGCGACGCGCCACCGACTTCTGCGGAGGAGGCGCGGGTGACCCGACGGTGCCAGCTGGGTCATGGAGTGGCCTGCGCGCTCTCAGGCACGAGGCGGTAGCCGTGCCCGGAGACCGCGACGATCTGCCCGGTCCACCCGGCGGCCCGCAGGCGACGCCGCAGGCGGGAGACCGTGACGTCGACCACGTTCGCGCGCGGTTCGTCGGCCGAGCCCCAAACGCGGTCCAGGATAACATCCCGGGCGAGCAACTGACCGCCGTGCCGCAGCAGATACTCGAGGACCTCGAATTCGCGCGGCGGGACCTCGACCTCGCGGCCAGCGACTGTGACCCGCCGCTCGGCGGGGACGACGGTGAGCGGTCCTCGGGTCAGGGTCTCCGAAACGACCAGATCCTGGGGACGGCGCAGAAGGGCGCGCAGTCGCGCGATCAGCTCTTCGAACGCAAACGGCTTGATCAGATAGTCGTCGGCACCGGCGTCCAGTCCAGCGACCCGGTCGTCCACCCCGCTCCGGGCCGTCAGGCACAGGATGGGCGTGCGCACGCCCGCGTCTCGCAGTCCGCGCAACAGCGTCAGGCCGTCGAGATTCGGCAGCATCAAATCAAGAATCAGCGCATCAAACGCGCCGGCGCTCGCGACGTCATAGGCCTCCGCGCCGTCGCGCGTCCAGCGCACGCGGTATCCGTAGCTCTCCAATCCGCGGCGCACCACGTCTCCGAGCGCCTGGTCGTCTTCGACGAGCAGTACGTGCATCCCGATCGCCACCTATCGGCAAGCGTATGCTGAGTATACGGGCCGCCGCCGGGATACACAAACGCGTTTATCGGCCGGTGCCACCGCCGGCGACCGCCCTCGCGATCCGGTGCCCGGGCTCAGGCGTCGGGGTCGCAGCTCCCAATGACGGCACGCCACGGGTGGTCGGCGCGGTCGATGCGGCGGCCACCGGCACCACCTGACCAGTCTCCCGCCCGCGGTCACGTTGCCGGTACACCAACTCGCCTCCGGAGTAGCCGGTGGCCAACAACACGGCGAAGGTCAGCGCGCCCGCGATCATCGCGAGCCCCGGGCGGCGGAGTCTACCCACAGCGAGGGCGGCGCGCGCGGCGACCCAGAGCACGACGAGCGCGAGCAGGATGTACCCCCAGTGCTCGTGGACCTCCACGCGCCGGCCGGCGAGGAAGTGCGCGAGGTCGGGGAGGTGAAGCCCCGGCGCTGCGAGGGCGGCGCCACCTTCGCGCTCTCGTGCGTCCGGGGTGATGCGGCCGCTCAGCACGGCCAACACCGTGCCAACCGCGCCAGCGGCGAGGCAGTACAGCCCCGCGATTCGAAACGATGACGATTTGCGTGCCCAGCCGACGACGTCGAACAGCAGGGCCATCGACAAGAGAGCGACAGGAAAGTGGACGAGGATCGGGTGCAACTCCACACGCCAGTTGAAGGGAAACGGCAACCATCTTCCTCCTTTGTTCAAGATGCATCGACACGCACGACCCACCGCGACACAGCCCCTTGGAGCACCCGGAGCGCCGACAGGACCGGCGACCCGTTGGCCGCCCTGGCGAGGACGACCTGGGCCACCAGCGCCATCGCGAGGGCCGACGCCGCGAGCGCGCCGCGCGACGACGCGGCCCGGAAGTGAACCACCTTCTCCAGCATGTGCATTCTGGGAACTCGTCGTCTCACCCGGCGCATCTGCCGGAGGGACACTCGCTACGGCGCGCGCTGCGCCGTAAACTGAATCTCCAGTTGTACTTGGTTCTGCGCCTGGAGAACCCCGAGGAGGGACGGCGGATCGAATCCAAAGTCCGTCATCAGGACGCTCGTGGTGGCGTCGCCGGTCAGCGTCTGTCCGTTGAGCGTGACCGTCCCGGTGAAGATGACCGGCTTGGTGACGCCGTGGACCTCAAGGTTGCCCGCGATTCGAACGGGGATCGCGCGGCCGTCCACGTAGGCGCCCGGCAAGCCGTCGATCGAGGTCGGGGTGAATACCGCGGTCGGGTACCGCGCGGACTCGAGCCAGCGGCTCTGGATTTCCCGATCGCGGTGGCGGCTGTCCGAGATGAGCTGGCTGACGTCCACGGTGATCGGTCCGATCCGGCTCTGCGACGGGTGGGCCCGATCGACCAGGATCTGGCCCTGGATCCCGTGTGTGGTCCCGACCGCGACTTTGAACTGATTGTTCCGGTTGAAAAAGGTCTCCCCGACGTGATAAAGCGCCTGCGACGCCGACGAGTCGATCACGAACCGCTCCACGTCCGCTGCGGCGGGTGCCGGGACCGGCGCGGCCGCGAGCACGCCGCCGGATGGCATCCAGGCGGCGAAAAGGGCCGCCAGCGCCAGAAGGCCGACGCGGCGCCTCAGCGCGCCCCCGCGCCCCCGCCGGTATGTCAACCTGGTCCACGTGTGCATCCTAAGTGCTCCTTTCACGCGCCGGGTGTGCCGGGCGTCCGCGCGATCGCGCGGTTCGAGTCTCCGGGATCAATCGCGACCACTCGCCTCGTGGATGTTACCGGTGCAAGCTCCACTCGACGCCGTCCGGACCGGCGCCGGTCTAAACAGTCGCCTCATTCGCTCTACCGTAAACTACCTCGTCGAGATGACATCCGGATGACAGAGGTCGCTTGCGAGATCGAGCGGACGTCTAAGATGTCTGCCCTTCGCCGGCGTCGCGTTCGGGGCGGGCAGGACTGCCTCAGGGCCAGCGGGCCGAGACCAGCGAAAAGAATTTGAAGCGTTGTCGAGGCGACTTTGAGGCGGAAACGAGGAACATGTCAAGCGAGGGGGTGGCAATCATTCAAGACAATCTGCCCGCCTTTGGCTGGCCCTGATGCGCGGAGGCGGACGGAGATGCCGTCAGTCACGTCTCTTTGTACAACAAGACGACCTGACCTTGAATCACCGGCTCGAGTCGGGCGCCCCGGTTGGCTCCGGATGCGGTCCGGTTTCCTCGGCGGCCCAGACGAGGACCAGCGCCAGCAGCCCGATGTCGCGGATCAGGATCGCAGTGAGACCGCCCGTCCACGCGAGGGATGGCCCGAACTCGGTGCACGTGGCTGCACGTTGCAGGAGGAGAGCGGCCGCTACACCCGGAACTCTAGGC
>Ga0209415_10009949_pt1 | contig 16257 bp, 14 predicted proteins | sample PeaSoiSIISIP2007_FD_187696 | JGI IMG/M metagenome (GOLD analysis project Ga0209415, IMG submission 187696) | Peat soil microbial communities from Weissenstadt, Germany - SII-SIP-2007 (SPAdes) (version 2) | ecosystem: Environmental > Terrestrial > Soil > Wetlands > Peat | place: Germany...
CTTTTCGGTGGTGCTGGAAGCGAATGACGGGCGCCGATACCGCAAGACGTACTCGTTCGAGGGATTTCGAGTCCGTATGGTGAACCGGCAGCTGGATACGCAGATGCCGCAAGTGGACCCGCCTAAATCAGCGGCCATCGCTTCCGAGCCGCAACAGACAGTGGTCAAGCGTTCCTGGTATGCGAAGCTGAGGGATCGCGTTCACCGGCTTTTGCGCTGAGACTTCGGAACCAGTTTGATCTCGAAGAGCTTGGGCCAGAGCTTGCCGGTTACGAAGAGCCGGCTGCCCAAGACATCGTAGGCAATTCCGTTTAGAACATCGACGGGCTCCGAGCGGTCGGCGTCGCTCAAAAGGCCTGTGAGATCGATCCATCCCAACACCCGTCCATCGGCTGGCGAGATGCGCGCAATACGGTCGGTCTGCCACACATTGGCATAAATTTCTCCGCGCACAAACTCGAGCTCGTTCAAGTTGGACACGGGTACGCCGCGGTCACGCACCAGGATCCGCCGCTTCTCTTGCAGGCTCGCCGGATCCCAAACGCGAATCTGCGCGGTGCCGTCACTCATGTAGATGTACTGGCCATCATTGGTGAGTCCCCATCCTTCGCCCGGATAGTTGAAGGTCCGCAAACGGCGGAAAGACGGCTGTTCATACACAAACCCGATTTCCGATTGCCATGTCAATTCAACAATCTGTTGATTGAGTACCGTGATGCCTTCGCCGAAGTATTGAGGGTCGATATCGATTTTCTGGAGCACCTGGCCGGTTTCGAGTTTGACCTTCCGAAGCGACGAACGGCCTTTGAGTCCCGTACCCTCGTAGAGAAAACCAGCGCGGAATTCCAAGCCTTGCGTGAAAGCATTGGGATCGTGCGGGTATGCATGGATTACTTGGTAGCCATATTCCGGCGTCTGCGCGTGTAACGACAGAACGGTGGCTGCGAGGCAGCAGGCAAACTTAAGCATGAAGCAGTACCTTCAAAACTCCAGGTTTACCGGCTGCTCGAAAAGCCCGCGGCGCATCTTTTAATGGCAGCACTTCCGATATCATCGCATCCACGCGGACCTTGCGGCTTTTGAGCAAGCGGAGCGCCGGCTCGAATCGGCCGCAGCGTGATCCGACGAGTGTGATTTCGTTGACGATCACCGGTGCCGAGTCGATCGCCACCAGGCCGTGGAGTGTTGATTTCATCACCACCGTTCCTCGCGGCTCGGTCATTTGCACGGCTTGCCGGAGACCTTCGCTCGATCCAGTGGCTTCCACCACAAATTGGTATTTTGCGACGGGCAACTTCTTCGCGACCTCCGTACTGACGCCAACTTGCTCGGCAATTCGTAGCTTTTCTTTGTGCCGGCCGTATTGATGCACTTCGGCACCGTGCGCCTGCAAGACCTGGCTGACCAGCAGGCCCAGCTTTCCATCGCCCAGCACGGCAACTGGTGTCCCTTTTGCGATGCGCACCTGATCCAGGATTTCGCAGGCCGCGGCCAGTGGCTCCACAAACACGGCTTCCTCGGAGGAGATCTCGCGTGGTACGCGTCGCAGATTACGCTCGGGGAGCGTCAGGAATTGGCGGAACGCACCTGGCTGCTTGACTATTCCGAGCACCGTGCGCGTGGGGCAGTGGCGTCCCAGCCCGCGAGCGCACCATGAGCATTTCCCACAAGCCAGATTAATCTCGCCGACCACGCGCTGGCCCACCCAGGTTCGATCGTCGGCTTCCACAACTTCTCCCACAAACTCGTGGCCCGGCGTCCCGCGAAAGCCGTAATAGCCCCGCTGCAGCTCCAGGTCGGTGTTGCAGATTCCACCGAAGAGTAAGCGAATCAACGCGAATCCTTGCGGGCGGCGAGGAAGCATCCCCTTCCGCACGAGCACTTTTCCATTCTCAAGACAAACCTGCAACATATTGGGGATACTTTAATCATGCTAGCTGAGTTGGCGTGTTTTGAGCAGCACTGCCGCGCGCGTTTTCCGATCGACGAGGCGATCTATAATTGCCCCGCTTGTGGAACCGGACTGCTTGAAGTGGTTTTCACCGAAGCGCGCGTGGATGCCCCGGCGTGGAAGCAGGCCTGGAGATCCAGACGCACCTCCAACGACGCCCTCGAGCAGAGCGGAGTTTGGCGGTATCGGGAATTCCTGCCATTCGATGGCCACCATCATCAAGTGGTCTCTCTGCGGGAAGGCAACACGCCAATCCTCGATGCGCCGCGCGCAGCTCGCTATGGCGGACTGGACCGACTTACTTTCAAGCACCAGGGTTTTAATCCAACCGGGTCCTTCAAAGATAACGGCATGACGTGCGGAGTCACCCAGGCCGTTCGGTTGGACCGGCAGCGCGTTGCGTGCGTCTCTACCGGCAATACTTCAGCGTCGATGGCGGCCTACGCCAGCGCGGCGGGACTGGATTCAATCGTCTTCATTCCACACGGCAACATTTCGTACGGGAAACTGGCGCAGGCTTTGGAATACGGAGCGCGCACCCTGCAGGTGGAAGCGAATTTCGATCAGATCCTAGCGCTGGTGCGCGTCCTGGCCGAGCGCCTGGGCATTTACTTGCTCAATTCGATCAATCCGTTTCGCATCGAAGGCCAGAAGGCAATCATTTTCGAATTATTGGACCAGCGCGATTGGAATCCACCGGACTGGATCGTCCTGCCCGGTGGCAATCTCGGCAACACGTCTGCGTTCGGAAAGGCGCTCCGCGAGCTATGCCAGTTCAGTTTCATTCGCAAGTTGCCCAGGCTGGCTGTTATCCAGGCCGAAGGCGCTGCGCCATTCTACGAGTTCATCCGAAACAAGGGCGAATTCCGAAGCATTCCTGAACCGCGCACCTTGGCTACCGCCATCCGCATCGGCGATCCGGTCTCCTGGCCCAAGGCGCTGCACGAGATCACGGTCACCAACGGAACGGTGGAAAAGGTGAGTGAGCAGGAGATTGCCGATGCGAAAGCGATTATCGGGCAATGCGGCATCGGCTGCGAACCCGCCTCTGCAGCGACGCTGGCGGGAATTCGAAAGCTGACCAGGGCCGGAGTGATTCGAGCGGATGAGGACGTGGTTGCTGTACTGACGGGAAACGTTCTGAAGGATCCAGACTATATTTACAAGTTCCACACCGGGCAATTGCAAGACCCGGACGGCCGTGCGATTGAGGCGGGGCTAGGCAATCGTCCAGTCGTGGTCCCAAACGACGCGGACGCAATCGCGAAAATACTGGAAGGATAAGCTGGGAGATAGCGTCCGCTTCTAGCGTCCAGGCTGAACGCTTCTAGCGTCCAGGCCGGCCGCCCCGGCGCTCTCTTCCGCCACCGCCAGGACCACGGCCACCGCCGCCACCTTCGCGCGGAACCATCGGACGAGCTTCGTTCACCACCAGTGCCCGGCCCATCAGGTCGCGGCCATTGCAAGCTTCAATCGCGCGGTTTGCAGCGGTGTCGTCGTTGATTTCAACGAACCCAAATCCGCGAGCCTCGCCGGTAAATCGATCGCGCATTACATTCACGCTATCCACGGCCACGCCCGCTTGCGAGAAGAAATCCGTTAAGTCGGCCTCAGTAGCCGCATAAGGGAGGTTCCCTACAAATAGTTTCATTGACTAGGCTCCTTGAGATTTCTGAAGAGGCAGGTTTCACCGCGGACTCGAAGACAGCAGCAGGGCCGAAGCCGGGAGGAAGGGCTGACTCCCAAAACACCTCTCTAGTTTGCCAAAAGTCAACCGGCAGTGTCAAAAGCAGATGGGCGCGCCGGTGGCTATCGGGGCGTAATCAAGCCGCCGAGTTTGTCGTGCTCGGAGCCGCTACTTTGCGAAAATCGCGTGGAAAATGCTTCCAGATACTTCAATCCCGTTCCGGTGTTGTAGAGCATGATACGCTCGTCCGGCTTCAGGAAACCATTAGCCAGAAGTTTCTTGAGGGCTGCCAGGCACGCGCCGCCTTCGGGAGCGGCGAAAATACCGGTGGTGGCGGCGATTTCGAGGCTTCCGTCCAGTAGTTCGTCGTCGCTCACGGCGATGGCAGTGCCGCCACTGGCGCGAATCGCGGCGAGTGTCAGAACATCGCCCAGCGGCTTCGGGACCCGGAGCCCGGCGGCCACAGTGTGCGCGTCGTCCCAATAAGCGGTCTTCGATTCGCCGCGCTCAAATGCCCGCACCACCGGTTGGCAACCCGTGGTTTGCACGGCGATCATTTTCGGACGGTGGCTGGAAATCCAGCCCAGCGCTTCCAACTCCTCGAAAGCTTTCCACATTCCGATCAGGCCAACGCCTCCGCCAGTGGGATACAGGATTGCATCCGGCAAGGTCCACCCGAACTGCTCGGCGATCTCGTAGCCCATGGTCTTCTTTCCTTCGATGCGATACGGTTCCTTCAGCCCGCTGATATCGAACCAGCCCTCGGCATGCTTGCGTTCGCCGATGATGCGTCCGCAGTCGCTGATTAATCCATTGACCAATGTGACGTGGGCTCCGTAGGCCCGGCACTCAATGTAGTTGGATCGCGGCACGTCGTGCGGTACGAAGATGTGCGCTTCCATTCCGCCTGCGGCGGCGTAGGCAGCCAGGGCGCTCCCGGCGTTGCCTGCAGATGCGACGGCGATCTTGGATAGTCCTAGCTCCACGCACATCGACAGGGCGCACGACATCCCGCGAGCTTTGAAGGAACCCGTCGGATTCAAGCCATCGTCCTTCACCCAGAGGTGGCTTACGCCGACGCGCGCTGCAAGCCGGCCCGACTTTCTGAGTGGCGTCAGACCCTCGCCGAGCGAAACGATGTGTTTTGAATCCTTCACCGGCAACAGCGGCGCATAACGCCACATATTCTCTGGTGCGCTCGCCAGCGAGTCGCGATTCCACAACGCCTTCGCTTTTTCGAGATCGTAGCGCACCAGCAGCGGTCCACCGCATTCGCAGAGCGTCTGTATTTTTCCGGCTTCGTGCGGTCGGCCGCAAACGCTACACTCCAGATGAGAGACGTGAGACATAACAGAAGTTCGATGATAGCGCGCAAGCTGGTTCTCGGTTGTTTGTTGTTGGTGGTGGGGCTGTACGCTTTGTGCGGCGCCGGAATCGTCTTGCTGCGCTGGATCGACCCCTGGACTACAACGGTGCAGATGGAGCGGCGTGTCCAGGCGCTTCGCGCACACCGCCCTTACAAGAAGCGTTACGAATTCGTGCCGCTCTCGAGCGTTTCGCCAAACCTGCAGCACGCCGTTGTGGCGGCGGAAGACGGCAGGTTCCGGCAACATCACGGGTTCGATTGGATCGAGATGCAAAAAGTATTGGAGGACGACATCAAGCGGCAGAGGCTGGGGCGCGGCGGTTCCACCATCACGCAACAATTGGTTAAGAATCTGTTTCTGACCACGGAGCGGTCCTTTGTTCGCAAAGGCGCCGAGTTCGCGATCGTGCCGCTGCTTGAGGCCTTGCTGACGAAAGATAGAATTTTGGAACTGTACTTGAACGTGATCGAATGGGGTCCTGGCATCTATGGCGCTGAAGAAGCGTCCCAGCATTACTACCACGTGCATGCGTCGGAACTCAGCCGTGACCAAGCAGCGCGATTGGCGGCCATCATCCCAGCGCCCCTGAAGCGAAAGCCCGCGCAAATGAACGAATACAGCGCGGAAATCCTGGATCGGATGGGCAAGACGGGGTGGTAATTCGGGGGCGGCATTGATGTGTTAGCATCGCCTCGAATGGCAGATCCAGCGCCAATCCAGGTGTCGATCATCGTGCCGCTGTACAACGAAGAGGAGTTCGTCGCAGCCCTGCTGGAGCGTGTGATCGCCGCTCCGCTTCCGCTCACTCACACACGCGAAATCATCGTTATCGACGACGCTTCCACGGACGACTCCGTCGCAGCGGTATTGGACGTCGCTCTGCGCTTTCCAGACGTGATTCGTCTGATTCGTTCCGCCAAGAACCGAGGCAAAGGGGCCGCCGTGCGTCGCGGCATTGAAGAAGCCCGCGGAGAATTCTGCATCATCCAAGACGCCGATCTGGAATATAACCCGAACGAGTACCCGCAGATGCTGCAGCCGCTCGTGGATGGCGTGGCTGACGTGGTTTATGGCTCGCGATTCGCATCAGGCGCGCGCCGGCGAGTGCTCTACTATTCGCACGCGGTGGCGAATCGAATGCTCACCGGGCTATGCAATGCCGTGTCGGGCTTGAACCTCACCGACATGGAAACGGGCTACAAGGCGTTTCGCAGCTCGCTCCTGAAAAGCATTCCCCTACGCAGCAACCGCTTTGGATTTGAGCCGGAGATCACCATCAAGATTGCGAAGCGGCACGCGCGAGTCTATGAAGTGCCGATCAGCTACGAAGGCCGAACGTATGCAGAGGGCAAGAAAATCGGCCTCAAGGACGCGTTTCAGGCGCTCTGGATCATTGTCCGGTGTGGACTGACGTCCGATCTTTACAAAGATCCAGCGGCCGAAATCCTGGACGCGTTTTCCGTGGCGCCGCATTTCAATCTGTGGATGGCGGATACAATCCGGCCGTTCCTGGGGCGGCGCGTGCTTGAACTTGGCGCGGGCATGGGGAACTTGACACGGCCGCTATCGTTGGGCCGCGATCGCTATGTCGCTTCCGATGTCGATGCCGGCCATCTCGCGAGACTCAAGGCAACTCTCAAGCATCGGGCCAACGTCGAGGTTCATTCCGGCGATGCGGTACTATCTGAATCCTTCGGGCGCTTTCGAGAATCCATGGACAGCGTGGTCTGCTTGAACGTGCTGGAGCACGTAGATGACGACCTTGCTTGCGCGCGGAATATGTATGACGTACTGGCAGCGAACGGCCGCGCCATTGTTCTTGCACCGCAAGGTCCAAATCTTTTCGGGCGCTTGGACGAAGTCCTGGGACATCGCCGCCGGTATACGCGGGAGAGTTTGCGAGATGTGCTGGAGCGCGCCGGTTTTGTGGTGGAAACGGTGATCGGCTTCAACCGGATCTCGTGGCCGGCTTGGTACGCCGCTGGAAAAGTGCTGAGGCGTTCGCGATTGAGCCGGGGCCTTCTGCGGATTTTCGACGCGTCGGTGTTCCTCTGGCGGCGGATCGATCGCATGCTGCCGCTCCCTCCGATTTCTTTGATTGCGATCGCTAGAAAGCCCCTGATGATGGATAGCGGCTCAGCCGCGGGGGATGCGCGTCAGGCTCCAGGAGCCATGCGTTCCGCTGAGGATAGTAGCGCAAAAGCTTTTGATTCTCGTCCGAGCCGAGGTCGCGCGCCCAAATGACGCGTGCGCGATCGATGTCGGCTGCATTGTGAACCCATTCCTGAAATTGGTGCTGGGGCCAGTAGCGCACAAAAACCAACTGCTGGCCGGGCGCAGCGTCGAGTAGGTGATTAATCGCGATGCGGCCTTCCGGATCGCCGTGATTGATGGCGTCCCAGGATTCATACGGCGTCATCGCGGCGTATAAGTCGTCATTGCGCGCGCAGTGTAATCCATACCAAAAGACGAAATGCGCGGCGCACAGAAAGAGCAGGGTGCGAGCGCCTTCTTGGCCAACATCATTACCGCGAATCACCCAGCGGCTGAGCCGTTCCAGACCTACCACCGAGATCAGGACGAACAGACACGTCAGCGCGGCAATGTAGTGGGTGTAGAAATAGGGATAGAAGTTAGTACCCAGGCTGAATATGAGGATCGTGACCGCAACCCAAGCCAAACGGTATTCGCGGAGAGCGAGCAGAAACGCGGGCAGCACAAGAAACAGAGGCGCAAACAGGAAGAAGCGATAGAAGCGGATGCGGTCTGCCCAGCGGGCCCAGTAGGTCGCGAAAGTATCGACGCCGGGGCCGTGAGCTTCCGATTGCACGTCGTAGTCGAGCTGCTGCTCGCGAGTGAGCGAACGATGGGGTGTGGGGAGCGGCTGAGTAGTGAAAGTGGTCGGCACACCGTACTGATAGCGGCTGAGTGTATAGGGAAGCGTTGTGAAGCTGCCGGTCGCCCGCTTGTTTTGGAGCAGCATGAGTCCGATCGCGGGCACGACCACCAGCGACGAAACCACCGCCGCCTTGGCCAAGACCCGCACTGGCAGAAAAAACAGAATCACACTGACGAGTAGGAAGATCGACTCGAACGGTCGAGTGAGCAGTTGCAGCGCGAGGCCGAGGCCCAACAGCGCAGCATCCCGATTTCGTCCCGATTCACGCAGACGAGGCAATGCTCCAAATACCAGGCAGCCTGCGCATGCCGACACGGCGCCGCCCCAATAGCTGTTCATCCATTGATTGAGCGGCCCGAATTCGATGACTGCCAGCAGGCCACCGATGAGCGCCCATCCAGCGGAGATCCACGCGCGTAACATCCAATAACAAAGAGCGCAGAGCGCCCCGATGCTCAGTGCAACTCCGGCCCAGGGATGGCCGAAGATCGTCCAGCCGAGAGCGAGTACCAGGCCTTGGCCGATGGGAAAGATCGAGCTGTACGAGGGCTCCTGCAACACAAAGAATGTCTCGAAGAATTGATGCAGCCCATGCGGCGGGTTCGCTAAGCGGAAGTGCCGGAGCGTGTCCGCGATCAAAACGTAGCTGAAATCGTCAGAAACACCCGGCGATGGAATCGGATAATTCGGAAGGAGCGCGAGCCGGAGCACGATCGGCAAGATGAATAGAAGGAGCATGCACCAGCCGGTCTTCTCAGCGAGCCGAGTCTTACGCGGAATGGCCCTCGCGAATAGCACCAACATGAATGCGACGAACAGTTCGATGAAATCGGTGGCGTTGAAACCGATTGGATTGAGCGCCGGCAAGAAGGATCGGAACAGGTGAAAGATATACATCGGTTACTTGACCTGTTCAAAACGTAACGGTGGTGGGGGGGTGTGGGGAGTGGGAGCGGGCAGCGGCTTTGGCGCTGGCTCCACACGGTATGGGCTCAACCTGGGCGGAGTCGCATCTGGTTCCAGGAGCCATGCTGTTCGATCCGGATAGTAACGCAGCAGCTTATCGTCTTCGACGGAACCAAGATCGCGCGCCCACACGACGCGCGCACTCTCGATATCTGCTTCGTTGTAGACCCATTCGTTCTGGAAGATGTGTTGGGGCCAATAACGCACGAACACAAGTTGCTTGCCCGGAGCGAGCGAGAGCTGTTGGTTCACCGCCAGACGCCGTTCGGGTGCGAGGTCATCGACGAAGCCTCTCCCGTACCAGAACACGAAATGCGCAAAGCACAGGAATATGATGAGGCGTCCGGCCTGGTTCCACTGGTTGAGCTGCTGAAGTCCAGTGACGCTCACCAGAACAAACAAGCACGTCAGTGCGGCGAGGTAGTGAATCTCAAAGAAGGGGTAGAAATTGACGCCCAACGCGAAGAGCAAGAGGGTAAGGCCAATCCAGGCGAATCGCCACTCGCGCAGGCTTGCGAAGAAGAACGGCAGAGCAATATACAAGGGCGCGAGAAAGAAGAATCGATAGAAGCGTACGCGGTATTCGAGCCGCAATAGATAGCTTTGGATGGTTTCTTGGCCGTTGCCGCGAAACGATGCCTGCATTTTGTATTCGAGCTGCTGCTCGTGCGTGAGTTCGAGATGCGGGACAGGGTTCGGTTGCCAGGTGAACGAGGCTGGCACTCCGTACTGATAACGGCTCAGCATATAGGGCAGCGTCCTCCAACTGCCGGTGACTCGTTCGTTCTGCAGCAGCGACAGTCCGATAGCGGGAAGCAGCACTAAAGCTGCTGCCAGAGCCGGTTTCGCGAGGGAACGCAGATGGCCGGTTCGTAGCGACGGCAAGAAAAACAGAAGCACGGCGATTGTGAGAAAAACCGTCTCATATGGCCGCGTGAGCCAATGGATCCCCAGGCCCAGTCCCAACAGTGCGCCTTCGCGGACGCGGTTGTATGTGCGCAATCTTGGGAGTGCACCGAAGACCAGGCATCCGGCGGCCGCAGCCAGCGACCCGCCCCAATAATTGTTCATCCACGGACTGAGCGGCCCGAATTCGATAACCGCGAGTACGCCGCCGAGTAGGGCCCATTCCGGCGTGGTCCAGGCGAGCAGCATCCAATAGCAGAGCGAGCACAGCGCCGCGGTGGAAAGCAGCACGCCGGCCCAGGGAAGGCCGAAGATGAGGCGCCCGATCGCCAGCATGAGGCCTTGCCCCAGCGGATAAATGGACGCATACGCTGGTGTCTGCAATACAAAGAACGTCTCGAAGAATTGATGCAGCGGATGCGCTGGATTCGCGAGGCGGAAATGGAGCAGCGTGTCTGCCACTAATAAATGCCCGAATTCGTCGTATACGCCGGGCGCGGGCGCCGGATGATGCGCCAGCAATGCGAGACGTAGCGCGACCGGAAGCAGCGCCAGAAACAGCATGCACCAGCCGGTCTTCGATGCCAGCCGGCGCGAGTACGGTTCAATGAACGGCCGCGCGATGATAGCGATTGCCAACAACAGCGCGGCTAGGGAAAGTTCGACGAGGTCGCTCGGGCTGAAGATGGACACTGCTCGTTGATACGATAGCTAATTCATGACGATCGTTCCAGGTAGCGCGGAAGAGCTCGCGGAGAGCCTGGCGGAAGCGCAGGTGCGCAATCGCCGGGTCACGGTTTGCGGGAACTCGACCAAGGATGGCATGGGCGGCCCGATTTCACCGTCCGATGTCACAATATCCACGCGAGCGCTGAATCAAGTGCTCCAGTACAATCCGCGCGACCTTACCGTCAGTGTTGGCGCGGGCATTTCGTATTGCGAGCTTACCGGGATCTTAGCGGAACATCGGCAGATGATCCCGCTCGATCCGCCCTTCTCCGATCGCGCGGCGCTTTCCGGTAGGGCTACGATGGGCGGCATTGTCGCGGCCAATACCAGCGGACCGCGCCGCAGGTTGTATGGAAGCGCGCGCGACATGGTGATCGGCATGACCTTCGTTACTCTGGAAGGCAAGCTGATCCGCACGGGTGGAATGGTGGTGAAGAATGTGGCGGGTCTCGACATGGGCAAGCTCATGATCGGATCGTTTGGCACTCTGGCCGTGATCGCGAGCCTGAATTTCCGCCTGCAACCGATGCCCGCGGGAACTCGGACGTTCGTCCAGGACTTCGAGCAAATGGCGGACGTGATGGCCGCACGCGACGGAGTGTTAAAGAGCAGGTTACAACCCGCGGCGATCGATATCCTCAAATCGCCTGGAGGTTACCGGCTGGCAATCCAGGCCGGGGGCAGTCCCGCGGTTCTGGATCGCTATTCACGCGAGCTGTCTCACGCGGGCGTGGTGGAGGGCGCGGAGGAAGAGGCGCTCTGGCACAGCATTCGCGAGGCGACTCCGCAATTTCTCCAGGAGCACCAGAGTGGTGCGGTGGTGCGGGTCTCGTGCGCGCTTTCGGACGTGGGACGCGTGCTGGACTCTTTGCCAGTGCAGGCTTCGGCTCGCGCAGGATCGGGCGTTTGCTATGGATATTTCGAACAAGCCGCCGAGCTGCTCTTGCCTGCGACGGGCACAAGTGTAGTGGAGTTTGCACCGCAAGGTTTTCGCGAATCCAATGACCTATGGCCGCAGCCCGGAAACGATTTTGCGATGATGAAGAAGATCAAGGACATGTTCGACCCGCAGGGTCTACTCAACCGCGGCAGGTTGTATGGTCGCATCTGACCTCATCGCATTCGACAAACCGCAACAATCCGACCTGGACCGGTGCGTGCATTGCGGATTGTGTTTGAACGCTTGCCCCACCTATCGCGAACTGCGGGTGGAAATGGATTCGCCGCGCGGACGCATTTACCAGATGGTGCAAGTAGCGAACGGCGGCGCGATCACTCCTTCCTACGTGGAACATATCGAGCTGTGCCTGGCCTGCCGCGGGTGCGAGACTGCGTGTCCGTCGGGCGTACAGTATGGGCGATTGGTGGAAGCCGCGCGCGCGGAAATCGAAAACAAGACGCGTCGTCCGTGGCGCGAGCGAGCGCTTCGTTGGCTGGTTTTCCGCCGCCTCTTGCCGTCCAGACAAAATCTCGAAATCGCGGGGGCTTTGCTTTATCTATATCAAGCGAGTGGTTTGAAGCGGCTGACCGGCATGTTGGAATTTCTGCCTGCGAGGGCCCGCGAACTGGAAAGCCTGGCGCCTGAGATCGAAACGCCGTTCTTTTTCGCGTACTATGGAAAAACCCTGCCGGCCCAGGGCGCGGGCCGATATCGAGTGGCATTACTCGGAGGATGTATCGCCAATCTCAGCTTCGCCCGCCTGAACGAAGCCACCGTGCGGGTGTTGCGCAAGAACGGCTGTGACGTTTCCATTCCGGCAGGGCAGAACTGCTGTGGCGCGTTGCACGTTCACGCTGGAATTCGCGACCAAGCGCGCGAGCTTGCTCGGAAGAACATCGATGCACTGTTGGAGGGCGGCTTCGACGCTATCATCACTAACGCGGGTGGGTGCGGTTCCACGCTGAAGGAATATGGCGAACTTCTGGAACATGATCCTGAGTACGCGGAGAAAGCGCGGCGTTTTTCCGCCCTCGTTAAGGACGTGAACGAATTCCTAGCGTCCATCGAGCTCAATCCGGACATGCGTCCGCTGCCATTTACGGTCACGTATCAGGACTCCTGCCATCTCGCCCATGGTCAAAAAGTCCGTTCGGCGCCGAGGCAACTCCTGGCATCGGTGCCTGGACTCGAGTTGCGCGAGATGCAGCTAGCGGACCTGTGCTGCGGAAGCGCGGGCATCTACAATGTCGTCCACACGGGCATGGCGATGTCGCTGCTCAAAAAGAAAATGGAGCACGTCAATGTCACAGAGGCGAGCGTTATCGCAGCCTCCAATCCGGGCTGCATGCTGCAGTTGAGAGCCGGCGTCAGGAAGTTCGGACGGGGATCCCAACGTGTTGCGCACGTGGTGGAGATTTTGGACGAAGCGTATGGGGGCGGCGACGCGGGTTAAATGCCCATAGTGAAAACTGCGCCGCCGCTCTGGCCGTTGGTGGCCGTCACCGAGCCGCCATTTTGTTCGACAATCGATTGCACGACGTACAGTCCAAGGCCGGAAATAATCGATTTTGTCGAGACGCGCGGCTGAAAGATTCTTGGCAGCAGTTCGAGCGAAATTCCGGGACCGTCGTCGCTCACGACGATTTCGTTTCCATGCGCGCGTATACGTATTTCCCGGGCGCCGGCTTGCGCGGAGTTCAGGAATAGATTCACGAACACGCGTTCCCAGCCCGCGGCATCGCCTTTGAGGCGAAAATCCACATCGATCTCGGATGAGAACTCCAACTTCGGCCGGTTGGCGCATTCCAAATAATCCTGGCAAAACAGAGATGCGTTTTCGATGATGGGCGCAAGCTCGATTGGCGAGCGATTGGTTTCGAGGATGCTGTGCGCGATGCGATGGCCGCGGTCGGCGCTCCTCTGCAGGGTGTGCGCCAGTTTCTCCCACTTAGGATCGTCTTCCAACAGTTCGGCGCTCTCGGCGATGGTCTGAAACACATTGTTCAGATCATGCACCAAACCTTCCAGCGTCAGATCGGCGACTGCCATATCGGTTTGCTCCCTGACTCGTTACTCCGCGACTCGCTGTAGTGTATCGAAAAACTCGGGGAAAGATACGGAGGCTGCGCCGGAGTCCAGAATTGTACATGGCCCATCGGCGGCGAGCGCGGCGACCGAGAACGCCATCGCGATGCGATGATCGCCGAACGAGTCCAGCTCCGCGGCGTGAAAACTTTGTCGTCCCGGCACCTCGAAGCCGTCTTCCCGAACCGTGATGGCAAGCCCCATGCGTTTGAAGTTTTCGGCGATGGTGGCGATCCGATCCGTTTCCTTCACGCGTAATTCCGACGCATCGCGCACTACCAAGCCCTCCTCGCTGGCGGCTCCCAACACGGCCAATACGGGGATCTCGTCGATCAAAGCCGCCGCGCGCTCCTTCTCCAGCAGCCCTCCGCGTATCTTCGATTTGCGGACCAGCACGTCACCGATCAGCTCTCCACCCGCAAAAGTCACATCCAGGATCTTGATCTGAGCGCCCATTTCCGCCAGAAAATCGAGCAACGCCGAGCGCGTTGGGTTGAGCCCCACACCGTGGATCGTGAGGCTGGATTCCGGAACAATGAGAGCGGCCACCAGAAAGAACGCGGCTGCCGACAGATCGCCAGGCACGCGCAACTCGCGAGCCTGAAGCCGCGGCCGGCCGGTGACGGTAATGGATCGCCTTTCAATTTGCACGTCGGCGCCGAATTCCCGCAGCGCCAGTTCGGTGTGATCGCGAGTCCGCACCGGCTCATGCACGGTGGTCCGGCCGTGGGCGAATAGTCCAGCGAACAACACGCAGCTCTTCACTTGCGCGCTCGCCATCGGAAGCGTGTACTCCATGGGACTGAGCTTACCCCCATGAATGGTGAGAGGCGGAAACCGGTTGTCTCGCGCTTCGATGCGGGCTCCCATCTGCGCGAGCGGCTGCATAATGCGCTGCATCGGCCGGCGCGATAGAGATTCATCGCCGCCGATTTTGGTCACAAACGGTTGCGCGGCTAGAATGCCCGATAGCATCCGGATCGTCGAACCGGAGTTGCCGGCGTCCAGCATGGCGGTGGGTTCGCACAAACCTTCCAGGCCGTGCCCTTCGATTTGGACGACGCCATTGTTCTTTTCTAGGCCCGCGCCCAGCGCCCGCACGCAGGCCAAGGTGGACTGGCAATCTGCTCCACTCGAATAATTGGCAATCTTGGTGGTACCCTCCGCGATCGCCGCCAGCATCGCGTAACGGTGGGAAATGGATTTATCGCCCGGAAGCAGGACCGCGCCGCTGACAGCACGGGCAGGAGAAATTTGCTGACGCATGGAAAGTAAGAGTGTAACGTAACGCGATCAAGCCGGCGCAATCGCGACGCTTTGTGCCGCGCTAACAGCCGCTCCGATCACCGCGTTTTCGTCGGTGCTGAGGGCCATTTCGAAAACGTAGTTCTGCAGCGGGCCCATCTTGACCATCTCATGCAGGTACTGCTGCAAGAGGTTGAGGTCGACATGTTTGGAGTTAAACCCGCAGATGAAGAATTTGCCGGGCCCCTCCAGGTGAATGGAATTCGCGGTGGCAGCCGCCAATGCGCGATGCCAGAGCTTCACGAATTCCACGCAACGCTGATCGCGCTTCCGTGCATTCTCGAATACCTCATCCGGCTCCATGTCCAGGAAGCGGAGGCGCATGGCGCGATGCCCCATGATGCCCTCCAAATGTCCCACGCCGCCGCAGCCGCAAAACCGTTCGCGCGGATCGAGCGAGACCACCACGTGTCCGCCTTCCCAAATTCCTGGTCGCGGAGGATAAACTCCAAAGCCGATGCCGTGGCCGAGAGTCCATACCCGTATGAAGCGGTCGAGATGCCCGTGGGTGGCCGCCAAACCAGCCGCAAGCACATTCGCATCATTGAAAATGTATACCGGCGCCGTGATTCCGTATTCACGCAATGCCTCCGCCACCAGCTCTTTCATGTTCACGCCTTTAAGCTGGCGCAGGTTGGGCGACTCCTCGATGGAGCACTCCTGGATAATTCCGGGTACTCCGATTCCAATCGCATCCACGTGCGTGCCGGCGGCCACAGCCGAGATTTCATGGGCGAAACACTGCGCGATTCCGATCGGTGGAGTGCTGAGCAGCGGCTCAGTCCCGGGGCCCTCCTCGCGAACGCGCAGCTTGCCAACCAGCTCCTGGCCCTCGACCAGCCCGGTTGCAATCCGCTCGGCGGTGGTGATTCCAATTGTCCGGCTCATCTCACGTCGCAGGTACGTGCCTACGATACCTCCATTCTTACAGCGCTCCAGCGTGTAAGCTCGCTCGATGCATTCGCCATCCAAGCGCCCGCCGGGCCGCGTCCGAGCTTAATTCTGTGTCAGCTTGTTGAGCCCGTTGAATGCGGCGGCCTTGTAACACTCAGCCAGGGTCGGGTAATTGAAAACGGTGTCGATGAAATACTCCACCGTGCCGCCCAAAATCATGACGGCCTGGCCAATGTGGAGCAACTCGGAAGCCCCCTCCCCGATCACATGTACTCCCAGCACCTGTTTGGTCTCGCGATGGAATATTAATTTCAGGCGTCCGGTGGTATCGCCGCGGATTTGGCCGCGCGCGATTTCGCGATAGTACGCCACGCCCACTTCATAGGGGACGTCCTCGTCGGTGAGCTGCTCTTCGGTCTTTCCAATGAAGGAGATTTCGGGAATCGTATAAATGCCGTACGGATAACTCGCCGGATTCGAGACTACCACCTTGCCGAAGGCTCCGGCCGCGGCGATCCGGCCCTGTTC
>Ga0209415_10009950_pt1 | contig 16254 bp, 8 predicted proteins | sample PeaSoiSIISIP2007_FD_187696 | JGI IMG/M metagenome (GOLD analysis project Ga0209415, IMG submission 187696) | Peat soil microbial communities from Weissenstadt, Germany - SII-SIP-2007 (SPAdes) (version 2) | ecosystem: Environmental > Terrestrial > Soil > Wetlands > Peat | place: Germany...
GGATGGTAAGCATCAGCCACACCCATACCGGTACGCTCCGCGCCACGACCACCGGCCAGCAGCCGTCGCTCCCTAGCTGAGCGACGGCCGATGGCCGACGGGCGCTCGCCGCCGCGGAGCAGGGAACCCCGTGCTGTAACGGATATACCCGTTCCTCGGCGACCGCTGCCCGGCGGTCCGCGACCTGGCCGCGCATCAGCCAGGCGGCGCCGCAGGGTGCTAGCCCTGGGGTGCGGCCGGACTGGCAGCTGTCGGCGTGCACGGCGCAGCGGCGCGGGGATGTCGTGTTCCTGGCCGCTTCCGGCCCAACTCGGGCGATGGCAGGATCGGAAGCGTGTCACAGCATCTGGCTGTCTCCGGGGTCAGCGGGCAGTTCGAGTTCGAGCTGGAGGGGCTCTGCATCACCAGGGACATGCTTGCCTCGCTCCTGGGTCCGGTACGCCGGGACGAGAACACGTTGGTCGGGGTCCGGCTGCCGGCAGTCGTGGAAGACTCCCAGACCGGGTCTGACGGCACGGACCTGGTGCAGGTCGACGGGTTCGTGATTGAGGTCGACGCGGTGCAGTCACCCCAGCTGATCCTCGTCGGCCCCGACGGCCAGGCCGGCCCGGACCCGCAGGCGGCGGAGTTGCATGACCGGCTGGCGAAGACCGCGTCGGACACCGCCCGTGATTTCCTGACATGGGTGCGGCTGAATCTGCGGCAGTACTGGATCGCCCCGGACGGCCCGCCGGTCTTGCGTGAGTCCCTTGTCTATGTCACCGGCTCGCAGGACATCATCGTCCGGCATCAGCCCTCGCCGGGCAGGCCGGTTCCGTTCACGCTGGCCGGAGAGGTTCCCGGGACGGCAATTCCGCTCAGCGGCCCGATTATCACCCCCGGCCTACACCGGGTGCTGTCCGGCGAGGCGGCCGGGCTGCCGGAGCGGCTGCTGTCGTCGGCGTTCAGCAAGCTGTGGGCCGGATACCCGGATGCGCAGACTGCCGTGTTCCTCGCGGCGCTGGCCTGCGAAACCAAAGTGAAGGCCATTCTGCGCCTCAAGGCTCCCGCCGGGCAGCAGCCGCTGCTTGAGCTGATCATCGGCGACCGCCGGGATGTCACCACCAGCGCCCCGAATCTGTTCGACGGGCTGTGCAAGGCCGTCACCGGACGCTCGCTGAGGGAAGACGGGCCGGATGCCTTGTGGCAGGCGCTGGTGCAGCTCATCAGGGCACGCAACGACATCGCGCACCGAGGCGCGGAACCAGGACGCGAGGACGCCGGGCGTTATCTGGAGACAGCCATCCGCGTTTTCGGCTGGCTGGACGCACTTCCCGCGCCCAGAGCCTGATGCCGAGGCCCTGTCCTGGCTGGCCTGCCGAAGGGCTCAGTTTCTGCGGCGGACCACTGGGGGCAGGTCCGGCTGCCGGATGACCGGCACCCGGACCGGCGGTATCCACCGCCCCGGCTTGGTGAGTACCTCTGTCCGCTCGTCGGCAGTAACGGAGCCCAGCGGCGGGAACTCCGCCACGCCGAACGAGGGCCATATCAGCGCCCATTTCACTGGAGAGAGCTGGGGCCACGCCTGCCCCCGGGAGTCGGCGATGAAGATCAGCATGCTTATGTGGTGGTAGACGATCTCCACCATCAGCCCCCGCCGGTCCGGCGGTCCCGGCTGCGGGACAGGTGTCGCGCTGACGTCGATCTGCGCGAGGGCAACCCCTATGTCGGAATCCCGTGTATTGCGGGCTGCCCAGACCTGGGAACCTCGCAACAGCCTGCCCGCGCGGACTTCCTGTCCCATCGCGGCTGTTCCCACACGATCGGTATCGCTGGTCAGCTCGTAGGCCAGTGCCGTCTTCTGCGCCCAGAGGGCAAGCACCCGCGCATGCTCACGGCTCAGCGCGAGAGCTATCCCGGACTGAGCCGCCTGCGCCATCTGGAGAATGACCGGCTTCGCGGTTTCCTCCAGGGCGCTCATCCAGCCGGTATTGCAATCCTCGCAGACCTCCCGGGTATGCACCGTGAGCAGCGGAGCCTTCCTGTACGTGATTTCCGGCCGGACCTGCACGAACTCGCTGAGATCCGCTCCCAGGATCATGCCGGTGCTGTAGGCCATGTGCTCTGGCGGGTGGTTCTCCTCCTGCTGCTTGATCCAGCCAGCGAGTGGATGCTCCTTGGACTTGCGGACGACGCCGGGCGTCCACGGCCGCCCGCAGAACAGGCAGCAGGAAGTCGCGGTCTTCGCGCGGCTGCTTTTCGCCACGGGTCATCACCTGCCATCGTGGGGGCGGGGTCTCGCGTACAGCAGAACCGCTCAGAAGCGGTTGCTGAACGCTCACCCCAGGGCCATAGGGGACCGGGCATGGGGCAGATCTGGCCAAGAACAGGTTATCGAGGAGACCGGCTACGGCGGCCCTGCGACACGCCAGGCTGCACTTCTAACATGCCGGGACCGGAGACGACGGTGCTGGCCGGGGCTTCGGCCCTCGCGTCACCATCGGTTGGGCCGTACGGGTTCATTCCCTGGGGCAGGTAGGCGCCCAGATCGTCGGAGCGCGGCTTGGGCGTTTTCGGCATGACGATTCGCGCACCCGTCGGATCGATCTTCATACGGTACTGCTCTACCCAGGCGATCCACGTCTCAGCATCGCCTCCGTCCTCCTCGGACAGTGCTGATGCCGCCGAACGGAGCTCGGTAAGGTAGGCGTCCAGTTCCCGAGCTAACCGCCACCGCTTCAGCTGCTCCTTGAGGGCTCCGGCGCGGTGATCCTCGGCGTACCTGCGCTCTGCCTCGCTCATCGCCTCTTCCCAGAGGCGTTCGCGCTCGGCCGCTTCGCGTTCCTGTTCGAGGCGCTGCTGTTCGGCGAATCCTGCCCGGAGCTCGATTTCCTGGAGAATCTGCGGAAGCCAGGCCTCCAGCTCATGCTTTTCGCTGTCGGTCCAGCTGGTCTGGCGGTACTGCCGGCCGTTGGTGAGGTGGATCGCCAGCCGCTTGCTCGGATGCTCGTCGTGGGCAGGGATGCGGAACCAGGTCTCCCGCGCGGCGCGGCGCTCCTCGGCGGGAGTCGGCGCATGGGGGTCCGGTCAACCTCCTGTGAGAGCCGGACTCCGAACTCGTGACCGTGTATGGCCACGATGAAGTGCCCTTCGTCCGCGGAGTATCCGCGGTTCCGGCCGTATTGCTGTCCAGGCTGGCTGAACCGGGTCCGGTATCCCCGGCGCTCGGCCTCGGCCAGCAGAGCCTGGATGAGCCGGAAAGCCCGCGGCTGAACTGCCTTGGCGAGCTGCAGGCTGTCCTCGCCCTGAAGTCGCTTGACCAGGGAGTGCGGATTGCGTAGCTGACCGGGGACCGGAATCGGCTCAAGTTCCGTTGTCATCCACGCGGGCGGATCCTGCAGCCTGATGGTCCACTCTTTCCAGGTGTTGTGCTCGATGGTCAGGAGCTTGCCTCCGGTACCTTGCCATGCCGGATGGCGGCTCCCACGCGCGCTTCGTAGTTAGCTTTGTCCTTGTCCCTGTCGATGCGGAGCTCTCCGCCGCTTGCGATCAAGTCGGCGATCAGCTGCTCGGTGACCGGCAGCGGCCTCGGCCTGGATTCGCGCGGCGCAGACGGCGCGGCGCGCGGCGCCGTCTGCTTTCGGGGCAAGGATGGCGGTAGCGGCAGAGGCCGTGGTACTCCGGATGATGCTGGAGGGTGCTTGCCATGATCAAGGTAGTAACGTCCGGCCGTAGTGAGTCCGGCCCGCCAGAGACCGTCCTTACGGAATACCTGGACCAACCGCCGGCCTTGTAGCGCCCTGGCGGTCCGCTTGCTGGCGTTCAGATCGGGAACGTCATCGGGGCATCCGCTCTCGACCCACTTCAGGATCGCCAGCTGCCGCTCGGTCAGGGGGACACGCACATCCACCATGAGGAGAGTGGAGCAGATGACAACCCAGTGGCGCAACATTCCGTAGTCGATTCAGTACAAATAGCAACCCCATGTCCAGTCATCCAATTATTGACGTTTCGAAGCGGAGAGGCTCGGCTAGCACGGCGGCGGCATGGTTTAGATCGGCGAGGCGTGTCGCGAGGGTGGCGACGGCTAGATGGCGCGGCAGGGCATCGGAGAATTTCAGTCCTGCCAGCGCTTTGTCGTCGATTTCCGGCAGGCAGAGATGCCCGCGCAGTTCCTCGACTGCCGTGGACCAGGTCTGCGGGCGCAGGTCTGGACGCAGCCGGATGCTCAGGTCGTCTACGCGCTGAGACTCATCGGCGAGATCGCCGAGGGTGGCCTTGAGCGTCGCGTTGGCCCGGTAGCCGGCCCAGGTCCACCAGCGCAGGTCATCGTCACCCCCGCTGACGACGGTCCCGTCCGGACGTGCGCGGCCGATGGAATCCGACCGCAGGCCCGCCAGGGTCCCGGCCGCGCGCCGGGTGAGGGAGACGGGCGGGTCCGCGCCCAGCAGCACGTCTCGCATGGCGCGGGCCAGTTCGTAGGAGATGCCGCCTGGGGCGCTGGTCAGCCAGCGAGCCCGGCCGCCAGACTCGGCGGGCTCGACGAAGCAGCGGCGGCGTTTCCAGTCGGTCCAGGTAACGCGCCAGCTCCGCCCGCCGAGAAGCAGCAGCCTCGGGCCTTCCACCCCGTCGATGAGCAGGACCGGATCGACGCGGCCGATCTCGTTGCGGCCATGCAGGACGGTGAATTCCGGTGGCGCGGTGAATACTGCCATCAGGCCCATGAAGTGGCGTCGGCCGAAGCGGCGCTCGGCTTCGGGGCCGATGAACAGCATCCCGTCCTCGCGGTCCACGAATCCCTGCTCGATCAGGTAGTCGGTGATCGGCCGGGCGGAGATCGTCAGCTCAGGCAGGGCCAGCCAGTCCTGCCAGAGCCTCTGTCCTACCCGCTTCTCTTGCAGGCACAGGGCGAGGAGCTGCTGGGCGACGATGTGCCTCGGCTCCGGCGGCGGGGCTACCTGTTCGACGAAGCCGCGGCTCCAGGCCAGGAGCAGGCCGGCGGCGTGCAGGAACTCGTCCTCGTCCAGGGCCAGGAACAGGCAGTTCCGCGTCGTGCCTGGTCGGCGGCCGCTGCGGCCCAGGCGTTGCAGGAAGGCCGCGACCGTGGACGGTGAGTTCACCTGGATGACCCGGTCCAGGTCGCCGACGTCGACGCCGAGTTCCAGCGCGGATGTGGACACGATGACGCAGTCGCGGCCCTCGGCGAACGCCTGCTCGGCGCGCCGCCGCTCGTCCAGGGACAGTGAGGCGTGTACCAGGTGCGTGGTCACGCCGCGAGCCCGCAGGTCGGCGCCGAGCATCTCGACCAGGCGCTTGGAGTCGCAGAACACCAGGCGCTTGTCGCCCCGGTACAGCTGGGCGATCACCTTGGCTGCGTTCTCCACCGTCCCCACGAAGTCAAGCTGAACGTCCTGCTTCGGCTCGTTCTGGATCTTTCCGAACGAGCCGTCGCTCACCATCTCGCCCCCGCGTTCCGGCTGCGGGGCGACCACCACACCCGGCCGCTTCCCGGCCGCCGATCCCTGGAGCCAGCGGAGCAGTTCCTCCGGGTTGCCGACGGTGGCGGACAGCCCGATCCGCTGCAGGGGATGGCCGCAGAGCCGGGTCAGCCGTTCCAGCACCGCGAGCAGGTGCCATCCTCGGTCGCCGGACCCGAACGCGTGGACCTCGTCCACGATGACGGCTTGCAGGCCGGCGAACAGCCTGTGGTGATCGACGTTGACGCTGACCAGCATGGACTCGAGGGACTCGGGCGTAGTGAGCAGGAGGTCGGGAGGGTCAGCCAGCATGGACCGCCGGTGTGAGCCGGTGGTGTCGCCGTGCCAGAGCGCCACCCTGCGGCCTGTCCAGCCGCCGTAGGTTTCCAGCCTGGGCAGCAGGTTGTTGAGCAGTGCCTTCAGCGGACACAGGTAGAGCACTGACAGCCCGTGCCATCCTTCGGCGGCCATCCGGGACAGCACGGGGAAGGCGGCGGCTTCAGTCTTGCCTCCTGCCGTTGGGGCCAGCAGGAGCACGTCCTGTCCGGCCACGACCGGGGCGATCGCCGCCTGCTGGAGTGGGCGCAGCTCGGTCCAGCCGAGCGTGCCGACCAGGTGGTGGGCAAGCGTGGGATGAAGCGCGGCCAGCTCGGTCACAGGTCGAGGTCCACCTCGTCGGCGGACGCGGGCCGGAACGCCGCCGCGTTGCGCTCCACGTCGGTCAGCTCGGTGCTGGACAGGGTCAGCTGGTAGTGCTGCCGCGGGTCGAAATCGGGGAACTCCGCCACCCGGTCCAGCACGTCGGCGACGAGCTTGCGCAGGAACACGCGGGGCGCCACGCCAACCTGGCCGCCAAGTTCGCCTGCTACGCCTTTGGCGAGGTCGGTGACATAGTCGTCGTCGACCAGCGCGGCTATCCGATCCTGGACGCCCGAGCCCTGCGCGTAGAGGTCCCGGATCGTGGTGCCAAGTCTGGTCAGCTTGGGCAGGTCGAACCCGGACAGCCGGATCTGCACCGCGCGGGGCGAGTCGAACCTCGCGTCGGTGCCGAAGTCGGTCGCGAGCCGCTGCGCCAGCGGCGTCAGCCGGGAGACGCCCTGCGGGCCGTCGTAGAAGGCGGGCGTGCCGGTGATGAGCAGGTACAGCCCGGGGAACCGGCCGGAATCGACGTCGTCGATGAGCTGCCGCAGCGCGTTGAGGCCCTTGTCGCGTACGTCCGAGCGCACCCGCTGCAGGGTTTCTATCTCGTCGAGGACCACCAGAAGCCCGGGATGACCCGAGTCGCGGAGGATGGTCAGCAGCCCCTGCAGGAAACCGAGCGCGGCGAAGTGATCCAGGTCGCCTCGGACTCCGGCGGCGCGGCGGGCTGAGGCCGCCACGTTGGGCTGGCCGCCAATCCAGGCGATCAGGCTCTCGGCGGTCGCATGGTCGGCGGCGAGTGTCGCGTGCCGGTAGGCGCGCAGCGCCGCCGCGAAGGCGGGCGTGGTCCGGGCCACGTCGGCGAGCCGGCGCTCCAGCAGCGTGTCCACGCCCTTGGTGAGGGCCTCGGCGTCTTCCGGCTGGATCGTCCCTTCGGCGAGGACGTCTTCTTCCAGCGTGTAGAACCAGGCGGCGACGATCTCGCGCAGGGCGCTGGGCGGGTAGGCGGCGGTGGACAGTTGCTCGGCCAGGCGCCGGTACACGGTCTCCAGGCGATGCAGCGGGGTCTCGGTCTCGGAGATCTGGATCTCGGCGGCGGCCATGCCGCGCCGCTTGGCCCGCTCGGCCAGCCAGCGGGCGAAGAACGTCTTGCCTGAGCCGTACTCACCGCGGATGGCCTTGAAGGTGGACCGGCCCGCCGCGACCCCGGACAGCTCATCGTCGATGGCGGCCTCAAACCGTTCCATCCCGACGGCGAACAGGTCCAGCCCTGCCTGCGGCACGGTGCCGCGCCGCAGTGCATCGATGACCTCGCGACGGCGCGCGGTGCTGACCGCAGCCGGGACGGTCACGGATTCTCCGTCAGGAACTGCTGTCGCAGTAGCTCGATATTCAGCTCGACCGTCCTGCCCTGGTCGGTTACCCCGATCACAGCGTAGCCGTCGACGTTGAGCAGGCGCGCGACCTGCGCCAGGTAACCGGACATGCGAAATGGCGGCTCTCCTACCGCCTCGGCCGCCACGGTGACCGGGATCTTGCCGCCGGCGTCGGCGAGACGGTCGATGAGGCTGGCCACCTGGCCAGCCTCGGGCGGCCTCCTGGCCAGCCTGCGCTGCGCGGCGAACAGAACCGATCCGGTGACCTGGCTTCCCAAGGCGGGCGCTGATGGCGCGCTGGCCGAAGGCCGCCCGGGCAGGATCTCGCCCACCCCGAACAAAGCATCGCCGGAAGGCTCGGCCGCCTCGGCCGTGATGGAGTCGGGAAGCGCGCTGCTCCACCAGGTGGGAGGATGCCAGACCGGGTCGAGCGCATGCCAGCCGCGCGGGGCAGGTGACTCGGACGGGATGAAGACGAGGGCGGGGACGACCACCTCGGACGGGGCAGCGCCGCCGTGGTACCCGGCCTTGCGCGGCGTGTAGCGGATCTGTTCGTCCCACGCCGCGACTACCTCGCCGTCAGCGGCCAGCACGCGCGGGCCGCGGACGGTCAGCTCGCCTGGTCCGGGCGTCCCGGTCCGGTAGCGCGCCGCGGCGGACCGTTCCTCGTGTACTGGGGCTCCCCGGTCCGGAAGGTGCCCGTGATCAGAGGTGAGGATGACCGGCCGCCCGGCCCGGGCCGCCTCGTCGAGCAGGTCGCTCAGGTACCGGATGCCGGTGAGCCGCCACTGCGGCGCGTCGCCCTCCCGGCCTCGATCCAGCGTGTCGTCCACGGTGTTGAGGACCACTGCGACGACGGCAGCGGGATCGTGGATCGCGTTCCGGACAGCGGTGTTCAGTCCCGTCCCCTGGACGCCGGGCAGGTCGCCCTTGTGGAACAGGCGGGTGGTCCGCGGCCGCCAGAACGCGGCGAACCCGGCATGCTCCTCTGCCTGGCCGCCGGTGCGCAGCTTCCCGCACAGCAGGCTGGTCCGCGAGATCGACGTGATGGAGGGCACGGTGGCGATCACCGGCTCGCGGCCGTCTTCGCGGCGACCCACTTCGACCCACCGCCGCTGCGCGATGATGTCCTCGGCGAGCTGGCAGCCCACCGCGGCGCTCATCCCGTCCAGCACGACGATCAGTGGCAGCAGCCGCTCGGCAACGGGCCGGGCGATGCGTTCCAGGACGTTCTCCACCAGCAGCAGCTCATCGGTGCTCGACGAGGTCTCCGTCCAGGCGGCGAGCTGCTGGGCGAACCGCCGGTCCAGCCCGGCCCGCCGCTTGACCACCGTCTCGCAGAGCTTGGCGTAGGCGGCGGCCAGCTTCGGCACCCGCCCGTTCCCGCCACGGGCCACGACCGCGAGCGCGCGATCGGCCCAGGCCCAGTCGCGCAGCATCCGCATGGCGCTGTCGGCCAGCGTCCCGGTCGCCGCCTGCGGGACGGCGAGCCAGCGGGCGAGGCTGACGGCGGCCTCGGCGGCGGCGCATTCCGGCTCGTGCGCCCTGGACCTGATATGGCTCGTGGCCAGGTCGAGCGCGTCCTCGGCAGCCCGCAGGTCGATCGGCCGCGGGTCGGGCAGCAGGCCGGTGAGCACGTCAGCCAGGCCGGCCAGCCTGGCCTCGAAACCCGCGTCCAGGATCTGGCTGGACGCGGCCAGATCACCGGCGCCCAGTTCGGCCAGGATCTGCTCGGCCCGGACGCACAGCTCGCCGGCCAGCTCGGCGTGCGGGCCGTCACTCCACCGGCCGATCAGCGACTCGGCGGCCTCCGAGAACTCCCTCAAGTCCTTGCCGCCCGGCGCATGCCCGCCGAAGAAACGTTCCTCGGCGCGCACCAGGGCCGTCTCCTGGGCCCGGCGGCGCCGTGCCCCCGGTTCGGCCAGGCCACGCAGCGCCAGCCCGAGCGGAACCGCATCGCCGACCTCGGCATGCTCCAGCAGGGCGAACACCGCCGAGGCGGCCGGCCCGACCGAGTCCCGCAGCCAGCCGGCCAGCCCGGCCTGTTCGTCCTGGGGGAGCCGGCCGAACGAGGCAACCCGGAACTCGTTCCTGGTCCATTCCAGCAGGGCCGCCGCGTCCATGACCGCGTCGTCGCGCCCGTCGCTGATCCCGAACCTGACGCCCACCAGCCGGTTCATCGCGAAGTCGAGCGTGAGCACCGGCCCGCTCACCTTGCCCCAGCCGCCGGACGGCTGGGCATCGAGCAGCGCCCCGGCCAGCCACGGCTGCTCCCGGCCGCTCAGCCCCGGACCGCGCCGCCTGGCCCCGAACGCGTCAAGCACCAGGTCCCATCGGCTGATCGTGTGCACCTGGTTCGCGATCACCTGCGCGAGCACCGAATCGCCGAGCTCGTCATCGTCGCAGGGGGTGAGGATGACCAGGTAACCGTCATCCGGCCGGCAGGCGAGCGCATCGAGCACGGCGAGCACCGTCTGACATCCGGCTACGCTCGCCGTGACGCCGCCGTCGTGGCCCGCCAGGCCCGATACGGTGAGGTCCGGCCCGTCCAGCCATTCGGGCGCGGCCCGGAGCAGTAGCACGCGGGAGGGCTCGGCCGGGAGGTTCCTGCTGTCCCGCCTGCGGTCCTGTCGTTCGACCGCCCGGCGCAGCTCGGCCGTGACCACGGTCCGGTTCGCGGCCGGGATCGCGCCGTTGGTGACGGGGCCCTGCATGGTGGTCTTCACCGGGGCACGACTCGCCAGGTGATCTCGAACTCGACGTCCGGGCTCGCGTCCGCCGCGGTGCAGATCTCTTCGACGACGTCGAGGACCCTGGCGCCGCGTGCCCGCCGGACCTGCACTGCCGGGCCCAGCTCCGGCTTCTGCTCGTGGTCGTCCTTGCCGTCCCGCTGCGGCTCCCGCTTCGATGCCACGTCGAGGAACAGGGCAGTCGACCGCTTCGACGCCGCGTCGAGGAACAGGGCCGTAGCCCGCTGTTCGACCTGCTGCAGCGTCTCGGCGAGCCCGACCTCATGCTCGTCGTGGCGCGCGGCGGAACGCAGCTCACCCAGCAGCGTCTGCGCAGCGGCGGCGTTCTCGCCGTCGGTGACCGTGGCCAGGCGGTCAAGCACCTGCCAGCGGGTGGCGTTGATTCCCGTCGTCACCTTCCGGGCGTTGTCCAGGTGGGCGCGGTAGATCGCGTTCTCTCGCGGGAGGCCGGCTGCGGCCAGGACCCGTATCAGTGCTGCGGACTCTGCGGTTCCCGCGAGCTGGTTGAGCAGGCCGGAAAGGGCCCGCGCCGTTGCGAACCTGGGGGAGGAATCGTCCAGGCTCAGCGTCTGCGCGTGCATCTCCAGCGCCCTGGTCAGCGCCTCAGCTGCGGTGAGCAGATCGCCCGCCTGCTGGCGGACACCCCGGGCGATCGCGTTGCTTGCCCGGTTGCTGCGTACCGGCTGTCGGGCCACGCCGAAGATGCCCTCGGCACGCCCGGATGCCCGGTCGAACTCCTCCTGGCTGGGCAGATCCTGGCTGCGCAGCACGAGTTCCGGACGGATCGCGGCCAGCTCCGGCGGGACCATGACCGGGCCGGCGGGCCGGGCCCACGCCCGGTCGGCCTGGATCGCGTAGCAGGCGATGACCAGATCCTGTACGGATTCCGGCAAGCCGTGCCGTTCATCATCCACCCAGCCGCGGAGTTGGGTAACGGTCACCTCGCCGCGCCCGGCTACCTTCCGGTCGAGAAGCTGCTTCCAGTCGTCCTGCAGGACAAACGCCGCCTCGTGCATCACCCCGATCCCCAGCGGGTTGGCGATCCGCTTGAGGACCGGCCTGTCGGCCGGCGGCGGCTCGTACCAGCCGACCGGGTTCTGCGCGGCCTGCTCGACCGCTCGCAGCACCGTGGTCAGCTCAATGGCCTTGACCGGCTGTCGGCGGCCCTGCGGGTCGAAGTCCGGATGCCGGGGATAGCGGTGGTCAAGGAGCTGGTAGCACAGCCCGCGCAGCGCAGTGCCGAGGCCCTGTCCCACCTGGGGCCGCGGCTCCACTCCCGCATCGAGGCTGTGCACGTGGGTATCGGTGCGCGCGCCGAGGTCCTCATCCTCTTGGCTGGCGACCCCGTAGGCTCGTTTGACCGCTTCACGCAGCCGGGCAGCGAGCGCGGCCCGCCTGCTGTCGAGCTGGAGCCTGGCGTGGTGCCGGTCTTCCGCGGTCAGGTTGGGAGTCAGATCCTCCAGCACCCCGGGCCGGAGCACGTGTGAGATCACGATCAGGTCGCTGATGTCATCGAGCCGCCGCGCGGACAGGAAGTGTGGTAGCCACACCAGCGTGGCGACGCCATCGAGCTGAGCTGGCAGCCGCCGCTTGACCCGGTTTACGTCCTCAGCCGGGGAATGGTTCCCCTCGTCAAACGGGTAGTCGGTGATGACCCGGATCGCGCCAGGCTCGCCGGGCTCGAACTGCTGCCATGGCAGGTTGTCCTCGTCCCTGACGTTGCCGAAGACGAGCTCCACCCGGCGCGCGGTGCCACGCCAGACGATGCCAATGGCGGTGACCAGCTCACCGCTGTCGGCGACGTCCATCTCCTCCCAGAGCAGGTCCCTGATCACTCGGCGCCGGGCAGCGGAATCATCGACGTACCGCGCCTGGCGTAGGATTCCGTCGGTGTCGATGCCGATGAGGGCCAGGTCCACCCGCGGGTCCTCGTCATCGGAGACCCGGAACTCGCCGAACTTGCGGGCCAGGTCGCGCAGCGTCTTGGCGACCGTGCGCCGTTCCTGGTTGGGCAGCACGGCCACGATCGAGCCGTGGTTCAGGGCGGCTAGCCGGCTGGCGGTGAGCCCGCGCAGCGCGGGCACGTTCGGCACCAGCGCGGCGAGCAGCAGCGTCTTGGCCACCAGGTCGTCGGCGCGGAACGCGTGCCGTGGCCCCAGCTCGCCGGCCTGCTGCTCGGTCAGCCCGTGCCGCTCCAGCAGGAACGGCCTGACCTGGTTGAAGTAGAACCGCTTGGCCTGGTCGAACTCGTCGCGGAGCTTGTCGGTGAACGGCCGGTCGGCGCCGCTGGCCAGCACGTCGAAGATCGCGCCGATCGGCATCAGCTGCCCCACCGGCAGCGTGTCCCGGTAGTCGACTAGGAGCTGCTGCATGAGCTTCAGCGCGGTCCGCTCCCGCTGCAAGGCACCGGAAATGTCGACCATCGCGTGCAGGAACGCGGGGCTGAACGGGTACGTCGCCCGGAACGCCTCCCGGTCGGCCTTCTCACCGTGCACGTCGATGAGCGTTTCCCACACCTCGGACCGGACGCTGGCGGTCCGGCCGAACGCCTCGTCCAGCGCGACCCTGGCGGCGTCGTCCTTCGGGCGGAGCAGCCGCTCCCGCACGATTGCCGGCAGGTTACGGTCGTCCAGCGGGATGCGGTCGAACCGGCCGTCCCAGTACTTCAGCGTGTCGAACAGGCTGGTGACGACCGCACCAGGGGTGTCCCGGCCCACCAAGTCCCGCAGGTCCCGCTGGCGCGGCACGAAGCTGATGATCGGGGCGGGCCGCTCGTGCTCGGCCGATTCGACCAGCTTCGACACCTTCTGCGCCTCGCGGCTGACCCGGGTCTGGTCGCCGAGGTACCCGGCCAGCCAGAGCACCAGCTCGTCCAGCAGCAGCACCACCGCGTCGTACCCGAGCACCTGCTTGGCGTGCGCGCTGATCACCGAGAGCCCCAGGTCCAGCGGGATATAGGACTCGGCGTCACCGCGCACCGCGCGCGCGTACCGGCGGAACGGCCCGGTCAGCAGATCACCCACCAGCCGCCGCCGCTCCGGACCGCCCGGCGGCGCGGCGAACGCGGCGTCGAGCAGCGCCGGGTTCCAGCCCGGTGTTCCCCACTCGTCGTCTCCCGCGGGAAGATCGGCGATGAACTGCTCGTCGCCATGGCGGGCCCGCTGCTCGCGCGCGTCGCTGAGCAGCTCGTCGTCCACGTACACGGCGGGCAGCACCGCATCGGGGTGAAGCTTCTGCACATGATCGACGTAGCCGCCGAGGATCGCGGAGTCCAGCGTGATGGCGTCGGGCAGGTGGTACGGGACCAGGAGGAACTTCCGGCCGCGCAGCCACGAGTCGTGCTTGGCGACCACGTCGGCTAGGCCCTTCTTTCCTCGGGCGTCCGGGTCCCCGCGCAGGATCGCGTACAGGATCGCCATGAAGTGGCTCTTGCCGGATCCGAACGACCCGTCCAGGTAGCTGGCCCGCGAACTCGACGTCTCCACCGCGGTCTGGATAATCCCGAGCGCCCGGTCGAATTCCGTGGCCAGCTGCTCGGTGACCACGTACTGGTCGATGGTCGACTTCTCGCCGATCCCCTTGGACAGGGCCAGCACGAAATCCCCGGCCAGCACCCGGTCCGGAATCTCGATCAGGTCACGCAGCAGCGCGGTCATCACACCCCCTCGCCCTGACCGGGCACCTCAGGCTGAACGCCGCCCTTACGCCTGGGCCCGCGCCGCTGGCCGACCGTCGGCGGCGACCACGTGCGCAGATCCTCTTCGGAAAGGCCGTACCTGATTCTCAGGTCCTCAAGATAGGCGTCGTACGCCTCCGCGATGTTGATCCCGGATTCGGGATCCGTCCCCGCGTGCCACTGCCGCACCCAGGGCATCACCTCGGCCAGCCCGGCGATCAGCGGCGTCAGTTTCTCCCCGCCCCACCCGTCTTTGGCCGAACGGTCCTCGATCAGCGCCATCAATGCGTGCGCCTGCTCCCGATGGTCCCATCCGGCCCACCCGAGCAACAGCGAGCCATCCCCGTCCGGACTCGCCAGCGGATAGGAAATAAACCGCTCCTTCGGCACATCCAGCTTCCCGCGCTGGCTCCAGTAAGAGCCTCGGGCGAAGTCTTCCCTCTTGTACTTCGGTGGCACGTCGATGTCGAGCCGTATGCCTTTAGCGTCCTCTTCCCGTTGCTTGGCCCACGTCTTTTCCCACTGAGCGCGATTACGCATCCCTGTAGCCGAGTAACGAAGCTGGGCCAGGTACGGCACATGCTGGTCACCGATGATCCTGGTCAGCACGTCCACGAGATCGGCGTCCGGCCCTTCCAGCAACCGGGCTACCGACACCATGTCTGCGTCGGCCCGCAACCGGTCAGCTAGTCGGTTAACGGTCACTGGCCTGGGCTGCTCTCGGCCCCAGTCATCAGGGGCGTACCACAGCGAGCGGTCCTCGCACTGGTCCAGTAGCCAGGTGGTGAGCGCGGCGCGCTCCTTCACTTCCCACGGCTCGGACTGCCATCGCCGCTTGCACTCGGGTCGCTCGATCAGCGCGATATCTCGCCGGTTCTCGATCGCCTCGATCCGCTTGGCCACGACCGCCTTGTAGGCATGGGGCCAGTGCGCGGGAATCTCGGTGATTGGCGTAGACCGGTGACGTTCGAACCACTGAGTCTCGATCTCGCCATCGGCCACTCGTCGCGCCAGCACGATCTCGAACGCCCGCTCTCCAAGCTTCAGTTCCGGGACGCTGGCAGGGGCTTTGATCAGCTCCCCAGCTTCAGCGGCGTCGACCAGCCCATACCGCCGGTATACGTCCCAGTCCAGCTCCTCTTGCAGCGCGATCATCCGGGCCCGAATGTGCCCGTGCTCGTCCATCGCCGCGTCCAGCCGTTCCCGCGTTGCTACATCCTCCGCGCACACTGCCGATGGCTCGACCGCAGCCATCCGCTGCGCCAGCGCATCCAGCTCGCAGCCAAACTCCAATGGGAGACTGGCTGGAAGCGGAAACTCCTCCAGCTTGGTTCCGGTGAATTCGTACCGGTCCTCCCACTCTTCATCCTGTACACCTCGCCCAATGCCACTACCTCCTTTGGGCTGGCATACCTGCTTTAGCCAGAAGCATGCGGTCGAGCTGTTGAGAACACCCGACACGGCATAACTCAGATCAACATCGTATTCAGATCGTAGCTGAAGCACGAACACGTGTTGATTTGTTATGGCGCGACCACAGTTAATAGCAACCTCATTGTGAGTGGCGATCGCTGCTACTATAACGCGAGCCCCTCCCGAATTTCTTCGCGTAATCCAGCGATACCATGACCACCAGGGAACTCCGAACTCGCCCCGTTTTCTTCCAGAGAAATTGTCAGGTTCGGCCATGCCGCGCTTAACCACCCATAGATGCCTCGCCCAACACTCATTCGCGTCCAGCGGCACTAGCCTGCCCGCCTCATCGTAAGGTGCGATTGCATAGGTCTCCGACTCAAAAGCCCAGGATTTTATATCTTTTCCTGCGACTAGCTGCCGGACGAGCGCAGATGGAGTGTTATGACGAGAGTGCCATGAGATTGGGAAATTGAAAGCCTCATCGTTAGCAGAAAATGCCGCAAATCCTACGGGATCGGCTAGGAATTTCCTTATGCGTGGACGCGCGGAACTGTTGAGCTGATTCAGCAGCTCACCCGAGCTACCTCCACTAAGGCTCCAGGGATGTCTGGCGAACCGTTGACGCGGGATGTAGGTGACGGTCACCCACTGACTTTCACTCCCTGGATGATCGATCTGTTGCGTGATAGCTGTCCATACGAGCCCCTTAGCTGGAACATCCGGTTGTTCTGGCTCGCCTTGAACGCTGAGTACTGTTCGGATCGTTGAGTCTGTGCGCGGCAGACGGCATCGGCCCATGAGGATCACGGTTGGCGTGCCGTGGCCGGGAATGTACGCTCCGGACGTGTCGACTACGTGAGTTAGATTGACCTTCTGGAAGAACTCCTCGATAAGTTTCTTGCCGAACTCGCGCTTCATGAACGAGTTGGCGGTAATCTGAC
>Ga0209415_10009951_pt1 | contig 16254 bp, 13 predicted proteins | sample PeaSoiSIISIP2007_FD_187696 | JGI IMG/M metagenome (GOLD analysis project Ga0209415, IMG submission 187696) | Peat soil microbial communities from Weissenstadt, Germany - SII-SIP-2007 (SPAdes) (version 2) | ecosystem: Environmental > Terrestrial > Soil > Wetlands > Peat | place: Germany...
CTGCTCTTCGCTCGTCACAAGACGAGCTGCGATGGGGGCCTGCTACTCGACCGATGCCACACACACCTGGTTGAGGCAGTCGTAGTAGGTGCTTCCGCCACTGCAGAAGTCCTGGCCGTTGTCGTCCAGAGAGTCCGTGTCCTGGAGGCCGTAGCAGTTCTCTGGATCCTGGGGGTCGGGGGAGGCTGCGGTGCTCAGCCCCGCGTGGGACGGGAGCACGTGCGTCGCCGGAACGAGGCCGGCGATCACCGGCATCTGCCCTTCACCTTCCACCGTCGCTGCGCCGCCGCCGGTGACGGTGTCGCCGTCGTCGCCGCCGCAGAGGATGTCGACGCTCGAGCCGTCGACGCCGCCCGTGGCCCAGCCGAAGATGGTGTCGTTGCCGCCCTGGCCGAGGATGACGTCGAGACCGACGCCGCCCTCGAGCTCTTCGGATGCGGCGGTTCCGATGATGACGTTGGACAGCACGCCGGAGGTGCCTTTGCCGCCCGAGATCCATTCGACGTTGGCGTAGTTGTTCGCCTGGCCCGCGGTGATGCCCATCAGCGCCGTCGCGGTCACGCCGGCGCAGCTGCTGCCCGAGATGGTGACGACCGGTGCGGACGTGCAGCCCGAGCCTGGGGAGGTGAGCGTCAAGCCCGTGACGGCACCCGCCGCTTCCGTGGCCGTCGCGGTCGGCGCCACCGCGCACACCGCGCTGAAGGTCACCGCCGGCGCTGCGGTGCAGCTCCCGCCGCCCGCGGTCAGCTGGAGGACCGAGACGAAGCCGAGCGTCCCGATTCCGTCGTTGTCGTCCCGTCCGTAGACGGCACCGTTGCTGTTGGCGGTCGCGTTCCCGCAACCGGTCATCCAGGCGCTGCCGGACGTGGTCGAGATCGCCGTCGACGTATCGTCGCAGATCGTGACCATGATGGGCATCCCGGCGCCAGGCACGGTGTCGCTGAGGTCGACGCGGTCCTGCGTGCCCGTTCCGCCGTTGACGAGGTCGGCGCCCTGGCCGGGTGTGTCGAGCTGCCCGTAGACGACCGAGCCGATCCCGTCCCAGTAGCCGGACGCGACGGTCGCGAGCGGGTCAGCGTCGCCGGCGGCAGTCCCGCCGAGCAGCAGCGCGCCCGTGACCTGGTAGGTGCTGCGCTCGAAGAACGTGTCGTTCCCGGCGCCGCCGTTCATCCAGTCATTGCCGAGGCCGCCCCAGATGTAGTCATTGCCGCCGCCGCCCGTGATGACGTCGCAGCCCGTCGGCGCAGCGTTGCAGGGGTTGCTCGCAGCCTCGTCGCCACCGAAGAGGTAGGTGCTCGTCGTCGTCGCGGTTGGGACCGTGATGATATCCGCGCCGGAGCCGCCGAGGACGATCTGGACCGTGTTGGGGATCTTCGCGTTCTCGGCGACGCCGGGCGCGACCGGATGCTCTCCGGACGACGCCGAGCCGTCGAGGTTGACGGTCACCGGGTTGACCCGCTTGCTGTAGTCGACGAGGTTGAGGCCCGAGCCGGCGGTGATCACCGGGCTGCACGCGGGGGCGTACCCCATGTCGTACCAGTCGTTGCCGGCGCCGCCCTGGAGCGAGTCCGCGTCGTCGGCAGCGCAGTTGGCCGTGCTGTCGATGGTCGGCACCGTGGCGCTCGCAGTGACTCCCGCGCAGCTGTTTCCGGCGACCGTGACGACCGGGGCCGAAGTGCAGCCGGAGCCCGGCGTGTTGACGGTGATCGACGCGACGCCCGTTCCGGCGACGTTCAGGACGGCCGTCGCCGTGGGCTCGATCGAGCAACCGCCGGCGAAGCTGACCGTGGGAACGCCCGTGCAGGAGCTGCCTGCCGCGGTCACGGTGAGGGCCGAGACGTAGTCCGCGAGGAAGCTCGTCCCGCCCTTCACGGCGAGAACCGTCGCCGTGCCGGTCGCGCCGGCGCAGCTGCTACCTGCAATCGTGACGGTCGGAGCCGACGTGCAGCCGAAGCCGGACGTGACGAGCGTCAGACCCGTGACGGCACCTGCCGCCTCGGTGGCCGTCGCGGTCGGTTCCACCGTGCAGCCGCCGCCCGAGAAGGTGACGAGCGGCGCCGCCGTGCAGCTCGCGCCGCCCGCCGTCAACGTGAGCGCTGAGACACCGTCGAGCGCCGTGGGGCCGCCGTTCAGGGTGTCGTTGCCGGGGCCGCCGATGAGCGTGTTGGTCCACGCGCTCCCGACGAGAACGTTGGAGAGCGGCGTCGCGGCCGAGAGGGTGGCCGTGGCGGCCGGCGCCACGGTGCACGTGCCGCCGGTGAAGCTGACGGTGGGTGCGCTGGAGCAGCCCGCGCCTGCCGCCGTGAGCGCCGCCGAGACGACTCCGCCGCCGCTCGGTACGGACAGCGTTGCCGTGGGCTCGGTCGCGCAGCCGCCGCCGAACGCGATCGTCGGGACGACCGTGCACGTGCCGGCGGTCATGGTCACCGCGACGAGCTCGCTCAAGGCAGAGCCCTTCACCGTGTTGATGTTCTGGAGGTCGTCTCCCTCGGAGACGCCCGCGGCGATCTCGCCGTCGTTGCCGAGCGGGGAGGCGCCGTTGGCCGCGACGCCGGTCGACACGGGACCGGAGCCGACGCTCAGACCGAGCCACGCCAGGTTGAGCGTGCCCCCGGCCGTCACATTGACGTACCCGTACGGGTGGGCGGCGCTATGCAGCGCCGGGTTTGCCGACTGGATCACGAGGTGGCTCCCGACCAGCTTCGCGTAGGCGACGCCGCTCGTCCCGTACCCTGCCGCCGAGTTCAACTGGTCATTGATCTGCGCGACCACGTTGCCCGGAGTCACGGCGCACGTGAGGGGCGACGAGGACGAGCATCCTGCCGCCGCCGCGAACGTCACCGTCTTCACGGCCGCCGCAGCGGCCCCGCTGACGTCCAGCGTCAGCGTCTTGCCGTCGATCGGAGCCGCCGCCGCAGCGCCGTACCCGCTCAGCCAGCTACCTTGGAGCGCGAAGAGGTCTCCGCTCCAGACGGTCGCGTAGGCCGAGTTCACGTCGACGAGAACGCCGCTGCTCGCCGTCTTGACCACCGAGGTCCACACCGGCGCGGTGGCGCAGGTTCCGCCCGTGAACGCCACGGTCGGCGCCGACGTGCATCCCGAGCCGGTTTTGGTGAGCGTGACGACCGGCGCGGCGCCGCTCGCGGGGAGCGAGACTGTGCCGACCGGCTTGATGACGCAGCCGCCGCCCGTGAACGTGACGCCCGTGGGGACGACCGAGCACACGCCCGGTGTCCCTTGGACGAACCCGAAGACACCCGCGGAGGTGCCTCGCGCGCTGTAGTCCACGACGTCGACATCCGCGGTCACGCCGGCGACGCCGCCGTTGATGCTGTCCGCGCCGTCGCCGCCCGGCGTCGAGCTGAGGAACGTGTCGCTCCCCGGTCCGCCGTTCAGGACGTCGTTGCCCATGCCGCCCGTGATGGTGTCGTTCCCGGGACCGCCGAAGACGTTGACCGGGAACGCGACCGGCACAGCGGCCGAGGACCACCCCATCGCGCTGAAGACGTCGTTCCCGGCGTTCAGCATGAAGAAGAGGGACGGGTTGGGGGCCGCGGCGGTGGTGTTCGCCAGGTTCTCGAGGACGATGTTCGCGGCGGGCGCGGACGCCAGACCGACGTAGAGCTTCTGGGTCGGCCCCGTGGAGTACGCGACGTCCTGGGCTACCGTGAACGTGTCGGCCGACGCGCTCCCCTTGAGGACGAGGGTGTCGGCGGCGCCGGCGCCTCCGGAGCTCGGGAGCTGACCGTTGACCAGGATGCCCGTGGCGGCGCAGGTCGCCACCGTGCCTGGACAGGTCGACGTCGTCGTGGTGGCCGCGAGGAGCGGCGCCGTGGGGAGGCCGTTGCTGAAGTCGAGGATGACCGTGTCCCCGCCCGCGACCTCGCCGAGGATCGTGAGGCCCTTGACGCTCGCGAGTGGAATCGGGACGCCCGCGGACGACTCGCAGGTGTGTCCGTTGACCTGGATGTATGGGAACGCGGTGCTCCCGCCCGTCAGGATGATGACGTGCGACGAGCTCGAGTGGGCGTCGACGACGAGCTCACCCGTCGAGGCGCTCCACCCTCCGATTCCCGTGGTCCCCTGCCCGGGGACGCAGTTGGCGAACGTTTCGCCGAGCGCTTCGCCGGCACTGCCGACGCTCTCCTCGGTCGGAGGCTCGGTCGTGCCCGAGGTGCCGCCGCACCCCACGCCAAGCGCGAGTGCCGTCGGCACTCCAGCCCACAATTGCCATGACCTTCTCATCGGAATCCTCCCAGGGGGGTTCGGCCTGCGTTGCGCGATCGGAAGGCCCCGCGATGCGGTGATCAAAAGCCTCCACGGAAGACGAAACGGCCCTGGCGATCGGAACTTGAACGCCTCGCTCCGACACTTCGCGGCGCATGACGTGCGTCGTGCGTCATCGGATTGACGATCGGTCTTGCGTGACGCGCGTCGAGGAGCGAGCGACGTTCGCGCGGCACCCCGTCGACGATCGAGCGCGTGGTGGCGTGCTAGTAGCTGTTGCCGGTGTCCAGCGTCGTCATCTTCGGAGCCACTTCCGCCATCGCCCAGGAGATCGCGCGCATCCATGCGTCGCGCGGCGATCGACTGTTTCTGGTCGCGCGGGACGCCACGAATCTCGACGCGCTCGCACGATCGCTCGGCCCTCGCGTCGTCGGATTCGAAGCCGCTGATTTCAACGACACTCGAGGGAACGGAGACCGCGTTGCGCGCGCGGTGAGTTCACTGGGCGGGATCGACGTGGCCGTCATCGCGCACGGCTGGCTGGGCGACCAGCTGGAATCGGAGCGCTCGTTCGCGCACGCCGAAGCCGTGATCACGACCAACTTCACCAGCGTGGTGTCGTTCGTGATCCCGCTCGTCAATCACCTCGAGGCGCGCGGCTCCGGCTCGCTGGTCGTTCTCTCGTCGGTCGCCGGCGACCGCGGACGCCCGCGCAACTACACGTATGGCGCAGCCAAGGGCGCTCTGTCGACGTATCTCCAGGGGGTGCGCTCGCGCCTCTACAAGACGTCGCCAAGCGTCCGCATCGTCACCATCCGGCTCGGTCCAGTCGACACGCCGATGAGCCACGATCACCAGAAGAACGTGCTCTTTGGTGAGGCCGAGGCCGTGGCACGGTCGATCGTGCGCGCTGCGGAGCGTGGCCCCGAGGACACGTACATCCCCTGGTACTGGAACCCGATCATGGCCACGGTGAGGAACCTCCCCGAGCGCGTCTTCCAGCGCTTCGCCTTCCTCGCTGGACGCTAGATGGTCGCGCCGCTCGACATCGCCGATCGCGAGCACCGCCGCGTGTGCCCCGCGTGCCGAAGGCCGCTCCGCGTCTGCTACTGCGCGCACGTGACGAAGGTCGAGACCAGGACGCGCGTGGTCGTGCTTCAGCACCCGCGGGAGCGCGACATGCCGATCGGTACGGCGCGCATGGCCACACTCTGCCTCCCGCGCGCGGAGCTGCACGAGGGGGTGCGCTGGGACGCCGAAGCGCTCGAGCGCGTCCTCGCTGACCCGTGGCGGCCGCCCGTTCTGCTCTACCCGGGCGGGGGCGCGATCGACGTCATGCGCCACCCACCCCGGGGGCCGGTCACGCTCGTCGTCGTCGACGGGACGTGGTCGCAGGCGAAGAAGATCGTGCGCGAGAACCCAAGGCTCCAGACCCTCCCGCGGTACACGTTCACGCCGCCCGCGCCGAGCGAGTACCGGATCCGACGCGAGCCCGAAGACGCGTACGTGTCGACGATCGAGGCGCTGGTCCACGTGCTTGGCGCGCTCGAGGGCGACCGCGATCGCTTCGCCGCCCTCCTCCAGCCGTTCCGCGCGATGATCGACACCCAGATCGAGTGCGAGCGTACGCACCGAGGAGCGGGCGTGCGTCACGCGAACAAGCGCGCGTGGACCCGGAGGCCGCGTCCGAATCCCCTCCGAGGGGCGCGAGCCGTGGACCTGGTGTGCGTCGCGGGTGAGGCCAACGCGTGGCCGTACCGCGGACGTGTCGAAGGCACGTCCTACGCGGACGAGCTCGTGCACTGGGTCGGTGTGCGTGTGTCCTCGGGGGAGGTGTTCGAGCGCGTCGTCGCACCGAGTGAGGTCATCGCTCCGCGCACGACGAGCTACGTCGAGCTCGACCACGACACGCTGCGGACGGGATGTACGCGGCACGCGCTCCAGTCGGAATGGCGCGGCTTCGCCCGCGAGACCGACGTCGTCTGCTTCTGGGGGCACTACGCTCCCGGCCTGTTTGTCGAGTCCGGTGGTCACTTGCCGGAACGACGGATCGACCTCCGGAGCGCGGCGCGTGACTTCGCGAGCCGCAAGGTCGGGACGCTCGAGGAGCATGTCGCCGGTCTGGCGCTCCACGTGCCGCCGCCACGAGCCGCGGGGCGGGCGGGGCGTCGGCTCGCCATGCTCCACGCGCTCGTGGAGCACTTCCTCGCGCTCGGCGCGCTCGAGCACGGGAGCGCATCGACGTGAGGCGCTTCGTGCTCATCGGTCAGCGGGCGAGCGCCTCGCCGGACTTCTCGCTCGACGATGTGCCCGGCACGACGGGCCGGCTCGACGTGCTCCTTCGTTGCGTGCGCTCCGCGCTGCTCGTGTCGCACGGTCTCCGGCGCGACACGATCGTCTACCTGGTTCTCTACGGGGATGGGCCACGCACGGTGCGGATCGACGGCCGCGTCGCGTCGTACCTCCGGCCAGACGAGCGGACGATGGCCGGGAGGATCCGCGCGATGCTCGCGACGAAGGCCGAAGGGGACGGGTTCGACGCCGAGAGGCAAGGCATGGCGGTGGCGGATGGGGGGCTCGACGTCGTGCTCCGGGACGTGGGCCGGAAGACCGCCTACGTGCTCGACGAGGGGGGGGGCGATCTCCGTACCCCGCCCCTCGACGTCGACGACCCGGTCTTCTTCGTCGGCGATCACCTCGGTTTCGAGAAAGGGGTTCGCGACGCGCTCGCGCAGGGCGGCGCGTCCTCGCTTTCGGTCGGGCCACTCAGCCTTCACGCGGACGACGCCGTCGCGATCGTCCAGAACGAGCTCGACCGCCGCGCGGCGGGGTGAAAGGACGTACCGCATCCGCGGTCACGGCGCGTCCCCCCGCGCGGAGCGTGTGCCGCGGAGTGCGATGAGAAGAACGCAGCCGACGATCAGCGCACCCTCCGTGACGAGGGTCGCCCACGCCGCGCCGGTTCCTCCGAGGCGGGGAACGAGCACGAGGTTCATGCCTACGTTCAGGATCAACATCAGAGCGAGCACCCCGACGAACCGGCGCTCGAGCCCACGCGCGATGACGAAGGTGCTCGTCGCGTAGCTCGCGAACGTGATGGGAATGCCCCAAGCAAGCACGCGCAGCGGGGCCGTCGATCGGGCGAAGGTGTCGCCCAGGAGGGCGTGCACGATGCGGTGATCGGCGACGGCGACCGCGCCGCCCACGAATGCGCCGCAGGCGAGCAGGAGCAGCGTCAGCTGCCCCTCGAGTCGTGCCAAACCCCGCCCTCCAGGTTGCGAACGAACGAGCCGGGGGAAGGCGACGGCCATGATCGTGGCAGGTACGACCATCGTCGCCTCGAAGATCCGGTAGGCCGCGGAGTACGCACCGACTTCGGCGTCGCCCGAGAAGAAGCGCACGATCACGACATCGCTTCGGAAGTAGAGGGTGGCGAGGAGCCCGGAGATCCCCAGCGGCAGCGCTTCGCGGAGCGCGGCGATGGCGGCCCCGGCGGTGACGGCGCCGTGCGACTCGTCGCGCACGAAGCGCGGGCGGAGCAAGAGGACGCCGACGATGGCGCACGCGCCCACGCCGAGCGCCGTACCGACGGCAAGGCCCATGACGGAACGGGTGGCGTACAGGCCCGCGAGCGCGCCAGTGGCCGTCGCGATCGCACGAGCTCCGTTGAGCGTCGCCTCGCCGCGGAAGTCCTCGTATCCGCGAGCGACGGCGCCGAGGTAGTCGACGACGGTGTTGGCGAAGGTAGCCGCGCCGATCACGACGAGCACACGGCGAACGCTGGTGTCGGTGAGCGTCAGAAGAGAGAGCCCCACGAGCAGCGCGTACGGGAGCGCCGAAGCGGCGCGGAGTCGCAGTCCGAGCACGGCGACCGAGCCCCGCGTGGTCGGCTCGCGCGAGAGCGCGCGCGTCGTAGAGACCGCGATCCCGAGCTCGGTGAACCCTGCGAGCATCCCCGTGAGCGCTCCGGCGAACTGGAACGTCCCGAAGGCCGTCGCCCCGAGCAGCGGCGCTGCGAGCAAGACCACGATCAGCCGGCAGGTCTTCTCCAGCGGCGAGGAGAGCGCCTTGTAGAAGACGCCGCCGATCGCATCCCGAAGCTCGCCCACGCGACGCGCCTCAGCCGCGCGTCCAGACTGCCATGCGGCTCTCCAACCAGCCCGGGGGTGCCCACCGGATCCGGCGGTACGACCGATACTGCAGGAAGAGCGGAATCATGGCGGGGTGACGGAGCAATCCGAGTGCGACGCGCGCGCGGCGCTCTCTTGGATCGTCGTCGAATTCGGATGGGTCGATCGTTCGCGCCGCGAGCTCGGCGAATCCGGCGGCGCGCAACGCCGCGGCCCAGCGACGGGCCGTGGTGACGTCGCGCGGAGCCATCGGGATTCCGAAGACCTCCAACGTCTGGTCGTACACGAACGCCGCGACGTCGGCCTTCGCCGTCTCCGTCCATGTCATGTCCATGAACGCCAGGAGGCCGCCCGGGCGAATGAGGCGACGGAGCTTCGAGGCGGTCGTCTCGGGATCCAGCCGGTAGAACACGCCCTCGCCGATCGCGGCGTCGAAGGGGCCGAGCGCGTCGTCGAACGTCTCGAATGGGCCGGTGTGCGTCGGGATCTGCAGGCGCGCGTGAAGCGCATGAGCAAGCACGGTGCTCGGCTCGATCGGCGTCACGCGCCAGCCGAGCCTCAGCATCCGCTCGGTCGTCCGGCCCGCGCCCGCGCCCACCTCGAGCACCGTCCGTGGGCGCGCCTTGCCGAGCTCGTCGAGAAGAAACGCGGTCGCGCGCCGCCCGCCGGGGTGGAGATCTCCCACGCCGAGGAGCCCCATCATCTCGTGGTAGGCAGGGCGCACGGACCCGCTGCGTGAGTTCGAAAGCAGGGCGCGACGATACCGCCTCGCGGAGGCCGCCTCAAGCGCGCGTTGACCGCGCGAGCAGCGCTCTACGCTCCGCTTTCCTTCTTCTCGCTGACGGTGGCGGCGACGTTCTTCTTCTTCGCGTCGTCGTCGCCCCCCTCCCGCAGCCCTTCCTTGAAGTTCCGGATTCCTTGCCCGAGACCTTTGCCGATGTCGGCGACGCGACCGGCACCGAAGACGAGGAGCGCGACGAACGCAATCAGCAGTAACTCGCCAGGACCAACGCTACCCATAGGAGTCTTCTTTCTTCTGTCGCGGTCGAGGCGGCGCCGTGCCGACCTCCAACCTCGCTACCTGCTAGCAGTATGCCACATGCCGAGCAAGCGTGCGGCTCCCCAGGCGACGGCGATCGGCGCGAGGGTCGCGAGCGCAGGAACTGCGGCGAGGAGCCAGCCTTGCGCCGAGCTGAATCGCTCGACGGCACGAAGGGCGCCGAGCACGGCGACGGGGCCGGCCGCCGCGACGGCGAGAGTCGCGAAAGGTCCGCCCGTCCGGCGGAGCAGCACGAGCGCCACGCTGATGATCGCCGACAGGAGCACCGCGGGGGCCATGGAGGAGGCGCGCGGGAGTGGCCCGAGGACCGACGCATGCCCCCACGGGGCCGTCCCGCGCAGACGGAGATCGTCCACGTGGAGGGAAAGGCGAGGGAGTGCGACGTGGACATCCTCGAGCTCGATGGTCCCGAGGTCGCCCGAGGCACGAGCCTCGCGGGCCGAGAACACCATCACACCGAGCGGACCGGGCCCTTGACCGACGAGCCGGGGAACGAGCCCCGGAGCACACAACCACGTCGCACCGAAGAACGGGACGGTGTAGCTGCGCGGGACGGCGGTCTTGGCGCACGCGGCCTCTCCGTCCGCGATGAGCTCGCTGACGATCCGCCCTGGCTCGGTGGACTCCCGGGCCGATGCCCACGACAGCGCCCCGAGCGCCGCCGTGAGCAGCACACCCTGGCCACCAAGTCGGCTCACGGTGCGAGCGGGCCGCTCACCGAGGAGCCGCAAGACGCGCCCCTCGCCTCTCTCCACGAACCCCCTCGTCGCGAGCGCCCAACCGATGGGCCAACCGATCGCCATCGCGGCCTCTCCCGCCACCACGGCGAGGGTCCTCGCGAACGGCGCCGCGATTCTCCAGGTCACCGACGGGTCGAGCAGCCAGGGGAGGATGCGGACCATCCCGGCCGACAGTGCGAGGAGTGCGGCGATCCCGGTGGCGGCGAGCGCACCACGCAGGGCGGAGCGATTCCACGCGAGGATCATCGGGAGCTCTGACGGAGCATAGCCCAGTTCCCCTTGAGTTCTCCGTCTGGTGACCCGCTCTGAACGGCATGATAGCGTGCCGTCACCTACAATGACGATGCCGAGATCAGCTCTCCCTACACGCGCGATCGCTGCATTCACGGCGGCGGCGTTCAGCCTTACGACGTTGACGGCGTTCGCCCCCGACGCGCGAGCGGACGAGGTGTCGCCGACCGGCAAGGGGATCGCCGGTGGAGCGCTGCTGGGCGGCGAGGTCGTCACGATTACAGAGGCGCTGGTCGGCGTGCGGCCGGGGTGGGCCTATCTCCTCGGTGGCGGCCTGGGCATGGCGGGGGGGGCCGTCGGCGGCTACTTCGTGGAGCAGGCGTCCTCGGGCAATGGCCAGGGGCCCGTGTACATGCTCGCGGGTGGTCTCGCCCTCGTCATCCCCGCCCTCGTCCTCTCGCTCAACGCGACACGGTATCGGCCGAGCGAGAACGCGACGGAAGACCACCCGCCCGCAGGCGCACCCGCCGACCCGGGGACGGTGGGCGGCAGTGTCATCGGCCCCGCGCCGGGAGCGCCCCCCGCGCCTGCGGCGAAGCCCGCACCTGGACCGACATCGCTGCTGGACGTGCGCGTCGTGGGGCAATCGAGTGACGGTTTCCGACTCGGCGTGCCCGTGCCACAGGTGCGCCCGATGTACTCCGCGCGCGAGCAGGCGGAGCTGGGGCTTCCACACGGGACCGAGGTCCGCATGCCCGTCCTCGCCGTCACGTTCTGATCCCAGGGACTGTTCCGCGTCTGCTAAGGTGACGTAAGTCACGCTGGCCGGTACCTTCTTCGGCATCCTGGGGAGCCTCCACGGAATGCAACAGCATCAACGAACTGCGGCTGGAAACTCCGCCGCCAAACCCGTCGACCCGATGCTGGGGCGCGTCATTGCAGGGCGGTATCGCCTCGAGGCCCGCGCGGGCGAGGGGGGCATGGGCATCGTCTACCGCGCCCGTCACGTCCTCATCGACCGCGTCGTGGCGCTCAAGCTCATTCGCCCCGACCTCCGCGGCGAGACGCATCTCAGAGAGTGGATGGTCCGTGAGGCCCGTGCGGCCAACCGCGTCGATCACGCCCACATCATCGACATCCACGACATCGGCGAGACGGAGGAGGGCGAGCTCTATCTGGTCATGGAGTACCTCGTCGGCACGGCGCTCTCGAGCGAGCTCGCGCGCGGTCCGATGCCTCTCGCGCGAGGCATCGACATCCTCGAGCAGATGTGCGCGGCCCTGGCGCGCGCGCACGATCTCGGCGTCATCCACCGCGACTTGAAGAGCGACAACATCCTGCTCAGCACGCGCGGCGGCCGGAAAGACTTCGTCAAGATCCTCGACTTCGGGCTGGCTCACCTGGCCCTCGATCGCCGCCTTGCGCCCAAGGGCGCCGTGTTCGGCACGCCGGAGTACATGGCCCCGGAGCAAGCCCGCGGCGAGGAGGCGACCGCGCAGAGCGATCTCTACGCCCTCGGCGTGCTCCTGTTCGAGATGCTCACCGGGCAGTTGCCGTTTCGTTCGAGCGATCGCGAGACCTTGCTCGAGATGCAGCGCACCAGCCAGCCGCCGAAGCCGCGCGCGCTCAAGCCCGACGTCCTGCCCGCGGCCGAGACGATCGTACTGAAGCTGCTCGAGAAGGATCGACGAAAGCGGTTCCAGGACGCGCACCACCTGCACGAAGATCTGAAGGCGATCCAGCGCGCGCTGCCGAGCGTCCCGTGGGAGGTCAGCGGCGGAGAGAACGCGCCCGCGCCACCGCCCGCTCCGCCGCCGGAGTCACCGGGCGTGATCGAGTGGGCGAACCGCGCGGGGCTGTTCTCCAGGATGGTCAGCCGGGCGTACCCGACGAACAACGTCCCGCCCGACGTGCAGGCCGCGCTCAGCCAATCATGGGACCTCGCCTCTCGTGCGACGAAGCTCGAGGGTGAAGTCGCAAGCCACTCCCGGAAGCTCGAAGCGCTCGAGCGACGCGGCCGCGCCCTCAGGGCCGAGATCGGTCGCAAGGTCGAGGAGCTCGCGCACGAGGAGTCGCGTGCGCTCCGTGAGCTCGCGGCGGAGCAGAAGGAAGTCACGCGGCTGAAGGAGCTCGTGCTTGCGGCCGAGCGAGCCTTCGCGATGGCCAAGGCGCAGGCTGACGCGCTCTCGCCAGGGACGCCGCCTTTGACGGCACGACCGGTCTACGAGCGCTGCGGTGCCGCGACGGCGCTGCTCGAGGCTCGCAAGGAGGCGATCGCCGAGCGGGAGCAGAAGGCGGCGATCAAGGACACGCTCGCGCGCGATCTTCGACGCCAGATCGAGGAGCTTCGCGGACAGCTCGCGCGCTACGCCGAAGCGCTCGAGGACGACCTCAACCAGGGCCGGGAGAAGGTGGGTGCGCGGACGCGCGAGGGCCTCGCGTTCGAGAAGTCGTTCAGCGAGGTGTCGACGCTCCTCCTGAACCACCTGAAGTCCAAGCCCGAGGTGCGCGACCTGATCCAGGACCTCATCGCCAACATGCACGGGCAGGCGTACGGCTCGAGCGGCAGCGGACCGCGTCCGCCGACCCAAGAGAGCCGAGCACCCTAGTACCGTCCGGCACAAGTGCTGCCCGCAGTTGCGGGCATGCGCTGCTGCGCAGCGCACGGACGAGCGCTCAGGGGAGCTTGGCGTTGAGAAATGCCTTCAGCTTGATGAGCGTCTTGGGGTCGCGCGTGAACGACGGCGTCTGGAATGCTTGCGACCAGCCCTGGACCTCGGCCACGAACGCGCCCCGGATCGCCGCGTCGTTCATGATGTCGTCGACGGTCCGACCGCGCGCAGCTCCCTTGCGGAGGTTCTTCACGTAGGCTTCGAGGCGCGGGTAGTCGCCGCCCAGAAACTCCTTCACGGCGGTGGCGTCGTGGGCGAGGCGTCCGAGCGCGTCTCCTCCGGCGGATGAGCCGGCGGGCCGATCGGCGATCGCCAGCTGAGCCGCCACGCGCAGGACGAACGCATCGTCGAGGAACCCGAGATCGTCGATCCCGTCCGGGATGAGGTCGAGTGACTTGAAGAGGTAGTTGAGCCCCGCGACCACGTAGCGCCGGACGGGCTCGGGTCCGTCCTCCGCCACGATGGACCCGAGCGCAGCGACGTCCGTGCCGAGCGAGCCCAGCCATGCGGGGAACATCTCGAGATACCGGGGATCGGTCGGCGCAGCGCTCATACGTGCAAGTTACCAAGACAACGTGGGCGGCGGTGGCGAAAAATGCCTACGCGCGGCTCGAGAGCCACATCGCGATCAGGTGTGCGAGCAGGTCCGTGCCGCCCGTTTCTGGGTCGAAGCTTCGCGGGGCGCCTGGCAAGTTCGGCGGCTCGGGTGCTCTCTTCGCGGAGATCAACCGATCGTCGTACGGCGCGCGCGCGGCGTGCTCGCGGAGCAAGCGAACCGTGGTGAGGAAGTTCTGCGCTCGCGTCGGCTGGACGTCGCTCCCGAGGCCGGCGTACTGCGCGCCGCCCTCGCGCAGCAGGCACGGGAAATGACCACGACGATAAATGTAGAGCACCTGCTCACGATCCTCGCCGGTGCGCACGACGTCGCGCGTGACGGTCTTCGTGAGGACGACGCCGCCGGTCGCCAGCGCCGCCGCAGGCCGAAACTTCTTCTCCTTCGTCTCCTCGTGGGTCTCGAACGAGTGCCTGTGCGTCGCGCGCACGAGCGCGATCACGTCCCGGTAGGGGACTCTCTCGGCGGCGTCGTCCGCCGCGCCGTCGTTCCTCGCCTCGACGACGAGGGCTTCGGCGTCGAAGTGAAAACGTCGCACCGGCACCATCGCCGACGACGCGACCACCGCCCGCGCCTCGCAGGCGACGGCACCGTGGTGGCGTCCGCGGAGGATGCCGAGGAGGGAAGTGGCACGCGCGCGATCCCCCGTGACGAGCACCACGCAAGGCATCCCGGCGGCGAGCCGCTGGCGCGCTTCGTAGGGCGTGATCCCCAGGTTGCTCGCGAGCTCCGCGGCCTCGACCTCCGCGGTCGTGCCGAGCTCGGTCAGGGCGACGATGTCCATCGCACCTCAGCCGCTCGCACCGACGAAGTAACCCACGGCGAACCCGACCGCGAGTGCGACGCCGACCAGTGCGGCGACCCACGGGACGGCCACGCGGAGCCCACCGCGCTCCACGGGAGGCGCCACCTCGCGGGCCGGGGCATCCGCGCGCGCCGTCTCGCGAACGATGACGACCTCGGGTGGCGGGTGCGACGGTGACGCCGCGGAGGGTCCCGCGCTCCTCTTGGGGCTCGCGAGCGTGCTCTGCTGCGGGCTCTGGGCGACCTCCGCGCCGAGCACGTTCGCACCGCGCGGCGTCGCGATGGGGCTCGGGTCGATGCGGCCTGGGGTGTCGGTCTTGTCCGCGACGAGTGACCACCCCGACGGCCCCGGCCGCGGCTCCGCCGGTCCCGCGGCGGCCGCCGGGCTCGCGTCCACGTCCCGCGGCGCGGCGCCCTGACCGCCCGTCTCGAGAAACGTGGGCGCGGGCCCCAGCGCGACGAGCGCCGCGGACATCTCCGTGGCGGTCTGGAACCGACGCTCGCGGTCCTTCTCGAGCGCGCGGTCGACGAAGGCGCCTATCGGCGCGAGCTGTGCGTCGATCGACTGGACGGGCACCGGGTTGGACGAGATGACCGCGGCGAGCCGCGCGTACTCCGTCGGTGCCGGGAAGGCCACGCGCCCCGTGAGCAGCTCGTAGAACATCACACCGACGCTCCAGAGGTCCGTCCGCGCGTCGACCTCCCGAGCGTTCTTCACCTGTTCCGGGCTCATGTAGGCGGGCGTCCCGAGGAGCGCGCCGGTGCTCGTCTTGCTCCCCATGCCACCCGCGGCGTCCATCACCTTCGCGATCCCGAAGTCGAGCAGCTTCACGGTGAAGACGCCGTTGGCACGCGCGAGGAAGATGTTCCCAGGCTTCAGATCGCGATGGACGACCCCTTCCGCGTGGGCGGCCTCGAGCCCGGCCAGCATGCCCTGGAAGATGGGGATGGCGTGCTGGAGGGCCACGCGGCCGCCGTCGCGCGTGTAGGCGGAGAGCGGGATTCCCTCGAGCAGATCCATCACGAGGTACGGGCTTCCGTTCTCGGCGGCGAGGCACTCGTGGACGCGCAGAATGTTCGGGTGGACGAGGCGCATGCACGTGCGCCCCTCCTCGAGGAAGCGCGTCATCACGAGCTCGTCGCCGACGTAGTACGGGTGCAGGATCTTGATCGCGACGGGCGCGCCTCCACCGATGGGCTCGGCGGCGTAGACCGTGCCCATGCCCCCACGGCCGATCTCGTGCTTGACGAGGTAGCGCCGCGACAGCGTCTTGCCCGTCAGGCTCGATTCGATCGGTGCGTGCGCCAGCGCCATGCCGGCGAGAGTCTACTCGCAACGCGCCGCGCACGGAGCCCGGCGCGCGGGCGACACTTGACATCCCCCGAAATGGCAACGTGCTATCCTGACAACGATGGTGTCTCCCGCCTCCCATCCGCGATTGCTCGGGCGCTATGCGCTGTATGAGAAGATCGCGTCGGGCGGGATGGCGAGCGTCCACATCGGGCGGCTCATCGGCCCCGAGGGGTTCGCGCGGACGGTGGCCGTCAAGCGCATGCACGCGCATTTCGCCGAGGACCCGGCGTTCGTCGCGATGTTCCTCGACGAAGCTCGCGTCGCCGCCCGCATCCGTCACCCGAACGTCGTCCAGACCCTGGACATCGTCGCCATGGAAGGCGAGCTCTTCCTCGTCATGGACTTCGTACAGGGGGAATCGCTCTCGCGGCTCATCGCCACGGCGGCAGCCCGCCGCGAGCGCATCCCGCCCGCGATCGTGGC
>Ga0209415_10009952_pt1 | contig 16251 bp, 12 predicted proteins | sample PeaSoiSIISIP2007_FD_187696 | JGI IMG/M metagenome (GOLD analysis project Ga0209415, IMG submission 187696) | Peat soil microbial communities from Weissenstadt, Germany - SII-SIP-2007 (SPAdes) (version 2) | ecosystem: Environmental > Terrestrial > Soil > Wetlands > Peat | place: Germany...
GGACACCCCGAGCATCCCCGCGCGTTTGTTGAGCAGCGCGCTCAACTCCGTTGGGGTGGCCGTCCGGCTGCGCAGCAGGTACAGGACGACGCTGGGATCGAGGTCGCCGGATCGGGTGCTCATAACCAGCCCGCCGGTCGGCGAAAACCCCATCGTCGTTTCGATGCTGGCGCCGCCTCGCACGGCGGCGATACTGGCCCCGCTCCCGAGATGCGCGATGATCACGCGTCCGCCGGCCGCCGCCGGATCCAGACGGCGCAGCTCCGCCATCACCGACTCGTAGGAGAGGCCGTGGAACCCGTAGCGGATCACGCCCGCGTCCGTCAGCGCGCGCGGCAGCGCGTACCCGCGCGCGACGTGGGGCATCCCTGCGTGAAACGCCGTGTCAAAGCAGGCGACCTGCGGCACGCCCGGATACGCGCGGCCCACCGCTTCGATATCGGCGATGGCCTGGGGCATGTGGTCCGGGTCGATCGGGAGCAGGGTGCGGAGGCCGTCGAGCAGCTGTGGGGTCACGAGGTGGGGGGCATGGTACGCGACCCCGCCGTGCACGACTCGGTGGCCCACCGCGCCGATGCGCGTTGTGGGATGCCCGCGCCGCACCCACGCCAGCACCGCACGCAGCGCCGCCGCATAGTCGGCGCTGCGTTGGGCGATTTGACGGACCAGCGCACCGTCTGGACCGGTCACGCGGAGCGCTTCCTCAGCCTGTCCAATCTGATCCACCGACAGCGTGAACTCAAGCGTATCTGCCGGCTCGAAACGAAACACCGCGGCCTTGAGGCTCGACGAGCCAGCGTTAATCGTCAGCAGCCGAAGGGCCTCTTGGGTCGCCATGCGGTCTCACCCCCGCGCGCATCCTCAGGGGACTCCCAGGCTCTGTCGGCTTCTGCAACATCGTGAGCGCCCCTGCTGTGCGTCTTCGACGAACGCCGAGGCCTCTCGATCGGCGCGTTCGTGAGCCGTCGCCGCGTCACGTCCGTGATCGGCGCGGGCGCAACGGCGACCCCGGCCGTGGAACATCGCCCCGAGGATACATTACCCTGGTGGCGGAAATCCTCACGGAGGTGGGTGGGCGCATCACCGCGCCGCGGTGCACGGCGCCCGAGCGTGGGTGGGAAGCGGCAGCGGTGATCGCCTCCGCGCAGAACACATCGGCGACTTCACGGGCTTCTATACAAACAACGATGCCCACCGGTCAAGCCGTGCAGATCCACGTCTTCCGGAAGGCTCCGTCAGAGCGGCGGTGCTTCGCCGCGTCGGCCGGCCCGCGCGATCACGTCCCGACCCGAGCCACGCGGCTTGCGCTTCCTTCTCGCGACATTACGCCCGTGCTTGCCGCACGCTTTGTGGTGCGGGGACGGTCGCCTTCAGGCGCGGAGGTCGCCGGAGGCGGTGACGGAAGCCTGGGCGCGTGGACGTGACCAGCCGCGCTGCGTTACGCCGATGCGGCGTCTGGCACCGCGGCCACGAGTTGGTCCAGGTCTTCCCCGTCCAACGATTCCCGGGCCAGCAACGCTGCCGCGATGCGCTCGAGCAACGTCCCATGCTCGGTGAGCACCTGTCGGGCCCGCCCGTAGCACTCGTCGATGATTCGCCGGACTTCCCTGTCGATTTCGTAGGCGATCTCGTCGGAGTAGTTCCGGCTCTCCACCGCGCCCCGGCCCAGGAACATCGACCCCTGCCGGGTGCCGAGCGTCAGCGGCCCCAACCGTTCCGACATCCCGAACTCGGTCACCATCTTCCGCGCCAGTTCGGTCGCCTGCTGGAAGTCGCTGGCCGCCCCCGTCGTGATCTCGCCGAAGGTGACTTCCTCGGCGACGCGCCCCCCCAGCATGGCCGTGATGTTTGCCAGGATCTCCGCGCGCGTGAGGGTATATTTTTCGTCCTGCGGCCACAGCATCACGTACCCGAGCGCCATCCCGCGCGGCAGGATCGTCACCTTGTACGGCGGGCTGGCCTGCGGCAGCAGCTTTCCCAGCAGCGCGTGCCCGCCTTCGTGGAACGCCGTCAGCTTCCGTTCGTTCGGGCTCAGAATCCGGCTCTTCCGCTGCGGCCCCGCGATCACCCGCTCGATCGCCTCGTCGAACTCCGCGCGGCCGATCCGATCCTTGCCCCTGCGGGCCGCGAGGAGCGCCGCCTCGTTGACCGTGCTCGCCAAATCCGCGCCGCTGAATCCCGGCGTGCGCCGCGCGACGTGCTCCAAATTCACCTCATCCTCGATCGGCTTCCCCCGCGCGTGCACGTCCAGAATCGCCCGGCGCCCCTTCGCGTCGGGGTTATCCACCACGATCCGGCGGTCGAACCGTCCCGGCCGCAGCAGGGCCGGGTCCAAGATGTCGGGCCGGTTCGTCGCCGCGATCACGATAATGCCGGAGTTCGGATCAAACCCATCCATCTCGACGAGCAGCTGGTTGAGCGTTTGCTCGCGCTCGTCGTGCCCCGCGCCGAGGCCGGTGCCCCGCCGGCGCCCGGCCGCATCGATTTCGTCGATGAACACGAGACACGGCGCGACCTTCTTCGCATGAGCGAACAGATGCCGGACGCGGCTGGCTCCCACGCCGACGAACATCTCGACGAACTCGCTGCCGGAGATTGAGAAGAACGGTACCTTCGCCTCACCGGCGATGGCCTTCGCGAGGAGGGTCTTTCCGGTGCCCGGAGGGCCGACGAGGAGGACGCCCCGCGGAATCTTGGCGCCCAGCGCCTGAAACTTCTTTGGGCTCCGCAGGAACTCGACGATCTCCGCGAGTTCCTCTTTCGCCTCCTCCACCCCCGCGACATCGTCAAACGTGGTCCGTGTTTCGGCCTCGGTGTGCCGCCGCGCGCGGCTCTTTCCGAACGAGAGCATCTCCGGCCCGTCGGCGCCCCGCTGGCGCGCCACCCAGAAGGCCATGCTGAGCAGCGCGACCACGATCAGCGCCGCCATGATCAACGCCGGTGCGTCCGGCTGGGTGGGCTGTGCGACGGTGATCGTGACGCGCCGCGTTTCGAGCAGCGCAAGCGCCGAGGTGTCGCCGGTCGGCAGATACGTGCGGAACGCGGTCCCATGGGCCACTCGTCCGGTGACTAGGTCGCCCTGCAACACCACGCTGGTGATCTTGCCGTCACGGGCCAGATCGAGGAACCTGCTGTAGGAGATCGTGGTGTCCGGCGGCGGGCCGAGGCGGCTGGCGTTCAGCCACACCACCAGGACGACCGTCGCCACTGCGGCGGCGCTCGCGATCCTGACCCATCGACTCGGACGCACGGACATCTCGCGGACCCTGCTCCTTCCACGCGCCTGCGTGCTCTCGGTCGACCGCGGCAGCCGAGCCGTCGCATTCGCCGGGCCCGCCGGGACGCCGACCGGGCGGAGATACGGCGTCTGCCCACGGAGCGTCCGCACCCTCCTGGCTTCCGGACGGCGGCGACGCGGTGCGGTGGACGCGCCCGTTGCGAGCGATGCCCTCTACCTCTGGAGACGATGGATCGGGCGTTCCGTCTCGGGCGGGTCTCCGCCCCGGCGCAGGCGTCCGCCCGGACCGGCCTCACGTGAGATCGGACGCGCGGCTCAACCGGTCGGGGGACGGAGCACGGCCGCGGCGATGAGGTTCGCCGCGGCGGACAGGGTCCCGTCGCCGAGCGCGGCGGGCGTGCTTGTCTGGGACCGCCGCCGCGACGCCGGACATCGGATCCGCCCACATCGCACATCCGGTCTCGCCCCCGTGCCTGCAGGTGTCGACGGATGTCAGATCTCCGAGGTAGCCGACGCGGTAGACGGCGTCTGGGGACGAGACGACACCGGCCGGCTCGAGCTGGTCGGCGGGCTCGACCGTCGGTGCCGCACGGCTGCGGCGCGCCGGTCCGGGGAGACGGCGGCCGAGACGCCGACCTCGCATCCGAGACCGTGGGCCACCGGCACTCATGGGACGACGGCGGGTGGCGCAGGCGATCTGCGCGACAGGGGAACGCTCGGCGACGGATGAATAGTCGACCCTCAGCCGTGTCGGCCCCGCCGGTACAGTCATCGCCGGCGCGCGCTCTGATGCACCGCGGCCGCAGGAGACTCCACGACGCAGTCACAAGTGGCGCGGATCGGCACACTTCGGGTGGAGGTGATGCACGGATGGCAGCGCACGGAACGGGTCGTGAGGACGGGCGGCAGGTCAGGCGTGAGGTGCTCGGCGCCGAGTACGTCGATCGCTCGATCGCCGCTGCGGACGAGTTCACAGCCGATCTACAGGCGTATCTCCACGATCACTGCTGGGGCGCGGTCTGGGTGCGTCCGGGGTTGGACCGCCGCACGAGAAGCGTGGTCACGCTGACGGCGCTCGCGGCGGGCGGTAAATGGACGGAGTTCAAAACGCACGTGCGCGGGGCCCTCCGCAACGGCTGGACACCCGACGAGCTCAAGGAGATGTTTCTGCAATTCGCGGTGTACCTCGGCGTCCCGACCGCGGTGGAGGCGTTCCGCGCGGCACAGCCGATCGTCACTGCCAAGGAGTGACGGACGGGCGGCGTCGGGGATCGAGGGACGGCGCGCAGGCGTCTTGACCTCACGCGTGCCCCCGACAGAGCCCGGGCCGGCACGGCGCGGGCGCCCCGCGCGGGATCCTCCGTCGGGGAGGAAGGAGCCGCCGCATCCAGCCCGAAACTTACGGTGCACATTCTTTCAGTACGTGAACACTTGTTCATGTCGATCCTGAGCGGACTGCGGAAGCGAGAGCGGGACGGCCGGCCGATTCGGGCGGCCGTCGTCGGCGCGGGTCAGATGGGCGCCGGTCTGGCCGACCAGATGGCACACCTCCCGGGGCTACGTCTGGCCGCCGTGTGCGATGTGGCGATGGATCGCGCTGCGGCGGCGGCCGTCCGCGCGGAGGTCAAGGGCGAGGCCGTGACGTCCGAGGCGGACGCCCATCGCCTGCTCGACGAGGGCCGGACCGTCGTGGTCTCCCGGGCGGAGTGGCTCGTCGGCGCACGGGGCGTCGACGTCGTCGTCGACGCCACGGGGGTCCCGGACGCGGCGGCACGGCTCGCACTGCTCGCCATCGGTCGGGGTGTCCCCTTCGTCACGATGACCGTCGAGGCCGACGTCACCGTGGGTCCGCTGCTCGCGTCGATGGCACGGGAACGCGGCTCCGTCTACACGGTCGGCGCGGGCGACGAGCCGGTCGTGCTGTTTGAGATGGTGGAGTTCGCCCGCGCGATCGGGTTGGACGTGATCTGCGCCGGGAAGGGCAAGAACAACCGCCTGGATCGGACCGCGACCCCGGACACGGTCGCCGCCGAGGCGGCCGCCCGCGGCATGAGCGCCAGAATGTTGACCTCGTTCGTGGACGGGACCAAGACCATGGTGGAGATGGCCGCGCTGGCCAACGCCACGGGACTGCGGCCGGACTGTCCGGGCATGCACGGGCCGCGCGCCGATCTCCGAGACCTGCTCAGGGTGTTCATTCCCGCCTCCCAGGGCGGCGTCCTGAGCCGGGCGGGCGCCGTGGACTACGCGATCGGCGACGTCGCGCCGGGGGTATTTTTGGTCGTGACCTCGCCGAGCGCGCCGATCAGGCGGGACCTCGCGTACCTCAAGATGGGGGACGGTCCCTACTACCTGCTCGTCCGGCCCTATCACCTCGCGAGCCTCGAGGTGCCGCTGTCGGTGGCCCGGGCTGCGCTCGGGGGCGAGGCGACGATGCAGGCGGCCGGGGGCCCGGTCGCGGACTGCGTTGCGGTCGCGAAGCGCGACCTTGCGGCCGGCGAGGTGGTCGACGGGATCGGCGGCGCGATGGTGTACGGGTCCATCGCCGCGGCCGATCCCGCGCCGCGGTCGCGGGCCGTGCCGATCGGCGTGGTGCAGGGCGCGCGGCTTCGCCGCGACGTGCCCGGGGGAACGCCGCTGACCGCCGCCGACGTGGCGCTCGACGAGTCGCTGACGATCGTGCATCTTTGGCGCAGGCAGGAGGCGCTCGTGGGGCAGGGCGGGCTTGCCGTGCCGGTGGGGGCCGCTTCGTGAGCAGTGCCCGGACCCTGATGGCGAAGGTGGCGGATCTCTACTACCTCCGGAACCTGACACAGCAGGAGATCGCGACGCGCCTGGGGCTCTCGCGGCCGGCGGTGTCGCGGCTGCTGACACGGTCGCGCCTGGCGGGCATCGTCCGAATCGAGGTGACGCAGCCGGAGGGGACGCACCCTCGGCTCGAGCACGCGCTGGAAGAGGGGTTCGGGCTGCGCGAGGCGATCGTGATCCCGGGCCGGAGCGAATCGCCCACGGTTACGCGACGTGCGCTCGGCCAGGCCGCGGCCGAGTACCTCGACCGGGTGCTCAAGGGGGGCGAGCGTGTCGGCGTGTCCTGGGGAGCGACGCTTCGCGCCGTGATGGACTACGTCCGCCCCCGCGCGCTCAGCACCGTCGTGGTGCCGCTCGTCGGCGGGCTCGGCCAGGCGGCGCCGGACGTCCACGCGAACGAGCTCGCGCGGCGGCTCGCCGAGGTACACGAGGGGCGCGTCCACCTGCTGCACGCCCCCGCGGTCGTCGCGAACCGGGCGGTGCGGGAGGCGCTGTTGTCAGACCGGCGGATCCGCCAGGTCCTCGACCTCGCGCGGCGCGTGGACGTCGCGCTGGTCGGGATCGGCGCCCTCGTGCCGTCGTCGACGCTGATCGAGAGCGGATACTTCTCCCTCGCGGAGATGGCGGCGCTCAGGCGGCAGGGCGCCGCCGGGGACATCTGCACCCGCGTGTTCGCCGCCGACGGCACGCCGCTGGGCGGCTCGGTGGACACCCGGATCCTCGCCGTCAGCCTGGATGACCTGCGACGGATTCCCGTCGTGATCGCGGTGGCCGGCGGGATGGAGAAGGCCGAGGCGATCCTTGGCGCGCTGCGCGGCGGCCTCGTGGATGTGCTCGTGACCGACCACCTCGCCGCGCGGGCGGTGCTGCGCCTCGCGCGCGTCGGCGCCCCTTCCCCGGATGATGTCGGGGAGTCGTCCGGTGGGAGGGTCGACGAACCATGAAGACCGCGACGCCTGCCGCCGGACGCGGGACGCTGCGGCTCTGGACGATGCGGTTGATCCGCGCGTTCGAGGAGAAGGCGGACGAACTGTTCGCGCTCGGCAAGGTGCACGGGACGATGCACCTGAGCATCGGTCAGGAAGCGGTCGCCGCGGGCGTCTGCGGGGCGCTCGGGCCGGACGACTACATCTTGAGCACGCACCGCGGCCACGGCCACTGCCTGGCACGCGGCGCCGACGTGGGCCGCATGATGGCCGAGTTTCTCGGCAAGGAGACGGGATACTGTCGCGGGCGGGGCGGCAGCATGCACATCGCCGATCTGGAGAGCGGTAACCTCGGCGCGAACGGTATCGTGGCGGGCGGCCTGCCGATTGCGACCGGCGTGGGGCTGTCGATCACGATGCGGAAGACCTCCCAGGTCTGCGTCGCGTTCTTCGGCGACGGTGCTGCCAACGAGGGCGCGTTCCATGAGTCCATGAACCTGGCGTCGATCTGGCGCCTGCCGATCGTCTTCGTCTGTGAGAACAACCAGTACGCGATGTCGATGCCGGTGACCGCGGCGATGGGCGTGGAGCGGATCAGCGCCCGCGCCGCCGCGTACAACGTGCCGGGCGACACGGTGGACGGCATGGACGTGGTGGCGGTGGAGGCGGCGGCGGCCGCCGCCGTCCGGCGGGCCCGCGCCGGCGAGGGGCCGACGCTGCTCGAGTGTGTGACGTACCGCTACAAGGGGCACAGCAAGAGCGACCGCCAGCGCTACCGCACCCGGGGCGATGTGGAGGTCTGGCAGCGGCGGGATCCGATCGCGCGCTACGAGGCGCAGTTGGTGACCGAGGGCGCGCTGACGCCGGAGCGCGCCGCGGAGATGGCCGCCGAGGCGCGGGCGGTGGTGGAAGAGGCGCTGCGGTTCGCCGAGGCGAGTCCCGAGCCCGATCCCGCCACCCTCCTGGAGGACGTTTACGCGTGAGTCGGACGCTGACGTACGCGGAGGCGATTCGCGAGGGGCTGCGGCAGGCGATGGACCTCGACCCGAGCGTCTTCCTGCTCGGGGAGGACATCGGCGTCTACGGCGGCGCGTTTGGCGTCACCGACGGCCTGCTGGCGACGTACGGTCCCGAGCGCGTCCGTGACACGCCGATCTCGGAGGCCGGGCTCGCCGGGTGCGCGATCGGCGCCGCGCTGACCGGGATGCGCCCCGTGCTCGAGATTCAGTTCATGGACTTCATCACGCTGTGCATGGAGCAGCTGGTGCTGCAGGGGGCCAAGGTCCGGTACATGTTTGGCGGGAAGGCGCGGGTGCCGATGGTCCTCCGGACCCCCGCGGGGTCGGGCACGGGAGCGGCCGCGCAACACTCCGAGAGCCTCGAGGCCTGGTTCGCGCACGTGCCCGGGCTGAAGGTCGTGGCCCCGGCGACTCCCGCGGACGCGAAGGGGCTGTTGCTGGCAAGCATCCGCGACGACAATCCGGTGATCTTCGTCGAGCACAAGCTGCTGTACCGGACGAAGGGCGAGGTGCCCGAGGAGGCCTACACGGTGCCGCTCGGCGCGGCGGACGTGAAGCGAGAGGGGTCGGACGCGACGGTGGTGGCCACCTCCGTGATGGTCGCGCGCGCGCTCGAGGCCGCCGAGCGGGCGGCGGGAGACGGCGTGAGCGTCGAGGTGGTCGATCTGCGGTCGATCCGCCCGCTCGACGTCGACACGGTGCTCGCGTCTGTTCGGAAGACGGGACGGGTGGTCATCGTGCACGAAGCCGTCCGGACCCTCGGGATCGGTGCGGAGGTCGCGGCGCGGATCGCCGAGAGCGACGCGCTCTACCACCTGCACGCGCCGATCATCCGCTTGGGCGGCCAGGAATGCCCGATCCCCTACAACCGTGCGCTGGAGCGGGCGGCCGTGCCTCAGGTCGACGACATCCTGGCGGCCGTCCGTCAGGTCGTCGCCGTGTGATGGCGACACCGGTGATCCTGCCGAAGTTCAGCATGACCATGGAAGAGGGGACGATCCTGCGCTGGCTGAAGCGGCCGGGCGACCCGGTGCGGCCGGGCGAGCCGATCGCCGAGGTCACAACCGAGAAGGTGGACATGGAGATCGAGGCCCCGGTGTCGGGCGTGCTGCTCGACATCCGCGCGCAGGTCGGCGACGCGATCCCCGTGACACAGGTCATCGCGTACATCGGCGCGGTTGGGGAGACGATCCCGGCCCCGGTTCCCGCGCCCAGCCCCCGGGCGGCCGCCGTCGCGCCGCCGCGGTCTCCAGCTGGTCCGGCCCCGGCCGGCCCTGTGGCCGCGACGCCGGTCGCGAGGCGCCTCGCGCGCGAGGCGGGTCTCGACCTGTCGGCGCTGCGCGGCACCGGCCCCGCCGGACGGGTGATCGAGGCGGACGTGCGCGCCGCGATCGGCGCCGCCGACGTGTCTCAGCGCGCGGCCGCCGCCGAGGACGCGTTGGGGCCGACGGTCGCGTCTTCACCGTTGGCCGGTCGCCGGCGTACGATCGCACAGCGGATGGCGCAGAGCGCCCGCGAGATTCCGCACATCTACCTGACCCGCGAGATAGAGATGTCCGCGGCCCGCGGTGCCCGGCGGGGCGCATCCTACACCGCCGTGATCGTGTGGGCCGCGAGCCGCGCCCTCAGGGCGCACCCCGAGCTTCGGGCGTCGCTCGAGGGCGAGACGGTCGTCGTCCACGAGGCGGTGCACGTCGGCGTCGCCGCGGATACCCCGACCGGGTTGATCGTGCCCGTCGTGCGCGACGCCGACCGGAAGGACCTGCCGGTGATCGACGCAGAGATCGACGCGCTCGTCCGGCGCGCCCGCGAAGACGCGCTCACCCTCGACGACGTCTCCGGCGCGACGTTCACCGTGAGCAACTTGGGCATGTGGGGGGTGGACGAGTTCACGGCGCTGATCAACCCGCCCCAGGCGGCGATTCTCGCGGTCGGCGCGGTCCGGCTGCGTCCGTGGGTCGTCGGCGGCGACGCGTTGACGGTCCGTCCCGTCTGCCGCGTGACGCTCGCCGTGGACCACCGGATCGCCGACGGCGCCGCGGGCGCGCGGTTCCTGGACGAGTTGAGCCGCCGGTTGGCCGCGATCACCGTGTGAGGGGTGGAGGACGCCGTGCCGAAGACTCGCGATCGCTACGAAGTGGCGCTCCACTGCGGCTACTGCCGTCGGACCACCCCGCACTCGGTCGTGTCGGGGAGCGGCAGCGTGTCCCGGGTGCTGTGCATCGTCTGCGGGCGTGCGACCGCGGTGGACACGTTGCAATTCATGGAGCAGTACGTCGACAGCGTGATGCGGCGCCTGCTGGCGAAGCCGTTCGAGATCACGACGCAGTTCCGGCGGCAGCCCCGCGAGTTCATCGCCCGGCTGCCCGGCCGCGTGCTCACGAAGACGTTCCAGGTCGCGGCCGAGCTTCGGACGACCGTCGACATCGTGCGCCCGAGGCGCCGCCGCGCCCGCGAGGCGGCGCTCCCCGCCCTGCCGGTCCGGCCCGGGGATCTCCCGTCGGTCCAGCGGCGGTGTCGGGTGCTGCTGAGCGCGCCGCTGATGTGGGTCCACCCTCCCGAGGAGATCCTCACGGCCGCGCGCGAGCTCGGCTACGACGGCGTCGAATTGTGGGACTACCACCTGACCGAGATGGGGAGCGACCCCGCCGTGGTCGCCGCCCGGGCGCGCGAGCTGGGCATGCTGCTGACCCTCCACGCGATGAGTTGGGACCTCAACGCGACCTCGCGCCTCGACGCGGTGCGCGCGGCGTCGATGGCGGCCCTGCATGATTCGATCACGGTGGCCGCGCGGCTCGGGGCGGGCCTGGTGGTCATGCACCCGGGCCATGCGTCGATGCCCTACGACGACCCGGAGCGTTACTGGCCGGGGTTGGTGGCCGGGGTCCGGGAGCTGGCCGCCCACGCGGCCGAGCACGGGCTGCGCCTCGGCGTCGAGCACATGGAGCCGCGGCAGGGCGAGTACGTCGTGACCGCCGATGACGCGAACCGGCTCCTGCACGAGGTGGACCGAGACAACGTGGGGACCACCCTGGACGTCGCGCACATTCCGTGGGGCACCGATGAGGTGGCGTTCATCGCCGCGCTCGAGCGGATCGTGCACGTGCACCTCAGCGACGCCGACGAGGCGCGGCTGCACCTGCCCCTCGGCGAGGGGGCCCGCAACCTCGTCCGGGTGCTCGCGGCGCTCCGGCAGTACGACGGCGGCATCGCGTTCGAGGGGCACTCGATGGGCACGGGCGCGGAGCTGGCGCGGTGGAACAAGGCACAGTTCGAAGAGCTCTGGCGGGCGGCGGGAGACGACCACGTGCCCGCCGCGTCGCTTCAGCGCGTGGACGGCGGGACGTGACGCCGGTCGCGCGGCGCGTCGAGCTGGTCCGGGTCGGCTTCACCCAGGCTTCACCCCGGGCGATGCGGTCCGGACAGGAGCGTCGGGCGTCGGACCGGAACGAGTAGCCTGGCGCGGGTGCGACCGTGCCACGCAGGGCCATACGTGGGAGGCGTAGCATGACGGACGGGAGGCACTGGGGACGGCATCTGCTGGTCGCGGCGCTCGCGATGGCGCTGCTCGGGCTCGGCCCGGGTGGCGGCGCGACGTGGGTCGGCGCGGGACGTGGCGGGACGGCGCTGGCTGCGGCGGCCCCGTCTGGGACGATCAACTTGTACACCTCGGAGTCCGAGGACGACATCAACCTGCTCGTGGGCGATTTCATGAAGCAGACGCCCGGCGTCACCGTGCGGGTCTTCCGGGCCGGCACCGGACCGGTCGAGGCCAAGGTGCAGGCGGAGCAGCAGGCGGGGCAGATCCAGGCCGATCTGCTGTACTTCGCCGACATCGGCTTCCTGCACGATCTCTCCACCAAGGGGTTGCTGGCGTCGTACCTGCCGCCGGCGTCGGGCGGGGTCCCGCGAGGGTTCCACTACGACGGCAACCAGGAGCACGAGGTCCGCCTGATCTTCAACGTGCTCGGCTACAACACGATGGCGGTCCACTTCAAGCCGACCAGCTGGTGGGACCTCGCGGCCCCGCGGTACCGAGGCAAGGCCGGGCTGCCCAATCCGTTTATCTCCGGCGCCGCGTTCGCGAACGTCGGAACGTTCGCCAGCATGAAGGGGTTCGGCTGGGACTACTACCGGGCCCTCAAGAAGAACGACGCGCAGATTCTCAACGCGAACGGCGATGTCATCCAGAAGCTCTCGACCAGCGAGATCGCGGTCGGGTCGATCGTCGACTTCTTCGTCCGGTATGCGAAGTCGCAGGGGTCGCCGGTCGACTATATCGTGCCGTCCGAGGGCGCGGTGCTGATTCCGACCCCGATCGCGATCGTGAAGGCGACGTCGAACTTGCCCGCGGCCGAGGCGTTCGTGAACTACCTCTACACGCCCGGAGCGCAGGCGCTGTTCGTGCAGCGGTCGTACATCCCGGTACTGCCGGGGGTGGCGCTGCCGGCCGGGGCGCCGCCGCTGTCGTCGATTAAGATCATTCAGCCGAACCTGACCTACATCGCCGCGCACCGGGACGACATCAAGAAGACGTTCACGGACATCTTCGGCGTGCAGTAGCGGAGGAGTTCGAGGGGGACCGCGTGGCGCTCGCGACGGGGGCCGGGCGGCGCACCGGACTCGCTGTCGTACTACGCGCCCCGCTGGTCGCGGCGGCGGCGGTGATTCTGGCCGCCGTGCTCGTGTACCCGTCGCTGGTGCTGGTCGTGAGCTCGTTCGTCGCCGGCGGGCGCCTGTCGCTCGCCCTCTACGCGCAGCTCGCCACCGACGCCCAGGTCTACACGGTGCTCCTCCACAGCCTGGTGGTCTCGGTGGCCGCGACGGCCGGCGGGATCATCCTCGGGGTCGTGCTGGCCTGGATCGTCAGCCGGACCGACGTCCCCGGCCGCGCCATGTGGCGGACCGCGCTCCTACTCCCCTACATGATCCCGCCGTTCATCGGGGCGATCGCCTGGGTGTACCTGCTCAGCCCGGTCGGCTACCTCAACCAGATCTGGATGGCGCTCACCGGGTCCCCCAATCCGCTGGCGGTCGTCTACGGGCCGGCGGGCATCATCGGCGTGATGATTCTGTACGGGTATCCGATCGTGTTCTTGGCCTCGCTCGGCGTGCTCGAGCGGATGAATCCCGTGCTCGAGGAGGCGGCGCGGATGTCGCGCGCCGGTCCCTGGGGCGTCTTTTGGGAGATCACCGTGCCGCTCATGCTCCCGGGCCTCCTCGCCGGCGCGCTGCTGCTCCTCATGTCGCTCCTCGGGGACTTCGGGATTCCCGCGGTGATCGGGTTTCCCGCGCGGTACTACGTGCTGACGACCCGCATCTACGAGACGATTCTGAACTTCGACCAGCACGACAACCTCAACCTCGCCGCGGCGCTGTCGATGTGGCTCGTCGTGATCGCCGCGGTCCTGCTGTGGCTCCAGCGGTGGCTGCAGCGGCGCAACCGGTTCGCGGTCGTCGGCGGGCAGGCCGGCGGCGCCTCGCTGGTGACGCTCGGCCGGTGGCGGTACCCGGTCGCCTGCGGCCTCGGCGCGTTCGTGACCGTGAGCGTCGTGCTGCCGCTCGCGGCGATCCTGGTGACGTCGCTCATTCGGGCCTACGGTCTGCCGCCGGCGCCGAGCAACCTGACGCTCGCGCACTACGCCGAGGTGGTGACCGGCGTGCCGAAGGTGCCGCGGGCGGTGCTGAACAGCCTCGAGCTCGCCGCGGGGTCGGCGACCTTGATCCTCGCGATGGCGGTCGGGTTCGGGTACCTGCTGACCCGGGTGCGCCTGCGGGGGAGCGCGGTGCTCGATCTCGTGATCACCATCCCGTACGCGATCCCGGGTACCGTCGTCGCCCTCGGCATGATCCTGGCGTGGTTGCGGCCGATTCCGCTGATCGGCCTGCGCCTGTACGACACGTTCTGGATCATCTTCCTGGCGTACGTCGCGCGGTTTCTGGCGATCGGCGTCCGCACGGTGCTGGCCGGGCTGGCGCAGGTGCAGGGCACGCTGGAGGAGGCGGCCCGCATCAGCGGCGCGGGGCCGCTCCAGGCGTTTCTTGGCATCGTGGTGCCGATCATCCGGCCGAGCCTCGCGGCCGGGTGGGTGCTGGCCTTTATCCCCGCCGTCGCGGAGCTGACGCTGTCGATTCTGCTGTTCTCGGTCGGCAACGAAACGCTCGGCGTCGTGATCTTCGGCCTCAACGACGAGGGGAAGGTCACGTTGACCGCGGCGCTGGCGTTCCTGGTCACGATGCTGCTGCTGGTGATCAATTTGGTGTCCCGGGCCGTGCTGCGGGGCACCGAAGGGGCGACCCGTGGCTGAACTGCGGCTCGCGGCGCTCGGCAAGGCGTTCGGCCGGGCGGGCCGGCGCGGCGACGAGGTCTGGGCCGTCCGCGACGTGACGCTCACGATCCGCGCGGGGGAGTTCCTGACGTTGCTCGGTCCCTCCGGGTGCGGGAAGACCACCACGCTCAGGATGATCGCCGGCTTTGTGGCGCCGACCACGGGGCGGATCATACTCGACGGCCGCGTCCTGTCCTCGGCCGACGAGCGCGTCAGCGTGCCGCCGGAGCGCCGCGGCATGGGGATGGTGTTTCAGAGCTACGCGGTGTGGCCGCACATGACCGCCGCCGAGAACGTCGCGTATCCGCTGCGCCGCGCCCGGGGATCTCGCGCCGAGATCGCGCGGCGCACCAGCGACGCGCTCGGCCTCGTGCATCTCGAGGGCTTCGCGTCGCGGTATCCGACCGAACTGTCGGGCGGCCAGCAGCAGCGCATCGCGCTGGCGCGCGCGCTTGTGATGGAGCCCGCGGTGCTGCTGCTCGACGAGCCGCTCAGCAACCTCGACGCGCAGCTGCGCGAGGAGATGCGGGCGGAACTGCGGGAGCTTCACGCGCGCCTCGGCGTGACCATCGTGTACGTCACGCACGACCAGGCCGAGGCGATGGCGCTGTCGGACCGGATCATGGTGCTGCTGGCCGGCCGGCCGGCCCAGATCGGGACGCCGCGTGACTTGTACGAACATCCGACCGACCCGGTGGTGGCGGCGTTCGTCGGCGCGGCGAACTTCCTGCCGGCCGAGGTGATCGGACGGGACGGCGACGGCGTACGGGTGCGGCTCCTCGACGGGACCGGCGCGCACGTGCTGACGGTGCCGGGGACGGTCTCGAGCGGGCGGGTCGTCGTGTGCGTCCGGCCGGAGGCCGTCGATCTGGCGGCGGACGGCGAGCTCGCCGGTCGGGTGGAGCGCGCGACCTACCTCGGCAATCGGATCGAATACGTCGTGCGGGTGGGGGAGCTCGCGGTACGGGTCGAAGGCCGTCCGCACCAGTTCGTCCGGCCCGGGGATCCGGTTCGGCTCGCGGTGCGCCGCGCCGTCCTCTACGCCGACGCGGCGAGCGCCGTCACCTCGTCGGGCGACCGCACCACGTAGTCCGGGCCGCACGCCAGCACCGCGTCCGGGTCCTCGGCCCCCCACAGCGCGGCGGCGCTGCGCACACCCGCCGCACGGGCGGCGCGCATGTCGAGCACACTGTCTCCAACCACCAGGGCCGATTCCGGCGATGCGCCCAGACGGCGCAGTGCCTCCCGGACGGGGTCCGCGGCCGGCTTCGGTGACGGAACGTCCTCCGCGCCGATCGTGGCGCCGATCCATTGGGACAGCCCCAGCACCCGCAGCGCCTGCGTCGCGGCCCGGTTGCGTTTCGAGGTGACGACCGCCATGGCGAGCCCGGCGCGCGCGAGCGCGTCGAGCATCTCCGCCACGCCTGGGAACACCGAGGCGAGCGCCCGCTCGTGCTGGTCGTAGTAGGCGGCGTACGCGTCGACGAGGTCCGGGATCCGGTCGGGTGCGACTGCGGCGAAGCGGACCGGAAGCGGCCGGCCCCACCGGATGCGTGCGTCCGCTTCCGTCATGGGGCGGTCGAGCACCGCCAGGCATGCGTGCTGGAACGACGCGACGATCAGCCGGTGCGAGTCGATCAGGGTGCCGTCGAGATCGAACAGCACGGCGCGGAGTCGGGGTGTGCTCACGGGCGTCGGCTCGTCGGGGACACCTCTCGGATACACGGGCGCGCTACTTAGTCGGCGCGCACGGGAACTCCTCCGGCGCGCCGCGATGCGCGTCGTCGGGCGCCGCGCGAGGGTTGTGGCGCGGCGCGGTTTGATTGACACTCTAAGGGTGCCTGATATAATCAATCTGCGCGCAGGCCCACGTAGCTCAGGCGGCAGAGCGTGTCCTTGGTAAGGACAAGGTCACCGGTTCGAATCCGGTC
>Ga0209415_10009955_pt1 | contig 16248 bp, 15 predicted proteins | sample PeaSoiSIISIP2007_FD_187696 | JGI IMG/M metagenome (GOLD analysis project Ga0209415, IMG submission 187696) | Peat soil microbial communities from Weissenstadt, Germany - SII-SIP-2007 (SPAdes) (version 2) | ecosystem: Environmental > Terrestrial > Soil > Wetlands > Peat | place: Germany...
GGCTGAAATTCGTCGGGATGTCCGGCTCAAGATCTCGCACCCCGGCGAATCCGCCTTGGCTTGATCGTACGAACACCGACGACCGGCCAACCAGGGTCGAACGTCCCAACCTCCGGCACCCGTGCTCCACTCGGGGCACGCCCGGCCGTTTTCTAGCTTTGCGATCTCAAAGGATCCGCGACGCCCGCCCGACGGCGCCGCCGATGGCTCAGGCGATCGTCGCCGCGTAGTCGGGAACGTGGCGGTACCGGTCGCGCGGAGGTCGCGTGTAGTTGCCGGCCGGGGGCCGCGGCGGGAGCTTGACCTTGGACGGCTTGCGGCTTTGGTACGGAATGACCGACAGGAGATGGGCGATGCAGTTCAGCCGCGCCCGCACCTTGTCGTCGGCCTCGACCTCGTACCACGGCGAATCGGGCAGGTCGCAGTGGGCGAACATCTCGTCTTTGGCCCTGGAGTACTCGACCCAGCGATTCCGGCCCTCGATGTCCATCTCGCTCAGCTTCCACCGCTTGAGCGGATCACTGAGACGTTCCTTGAATCGCCTCTCCTGCTCCTCGTCGCTCACCGAGAACCAGTACTTGACCAAGACGATGCCGTCATCGATCAACATCCGCTCGAACGCCGGGCACTGCCGGAGAAAGCGGTGGTATTCCTCGTCGGTGCAGAGTCCCATGACGCGCTCGACCCCCGCCCGGTTGTACCAACTGCGGTCGAACACGACGATCTCTCCTCCGGCGGGAAGGTGGGCGATATAGCGCTGGAAGTACCATTCGCTGCGTTCCCGGTCGCTGGGGGCGGGCAGGGCGGCGATCCGGCACCAGCGGGGGTTCAGGTACTCGGTGATGCGCTTGATCACTCCACCCTTGCCGGCGGCGTCGCGACCCTCCACGACGACGACCACCCGCTTGCCCTCGTCGCGCACCCACTGCTGCATCCTGACCAATTCCTCTTGGAGCCGGGCGAGTGCCTTGTCGTAGACGACATTCTCAGCCATGGCCCCATCCTGCCGCGGCCGAGCGGGCCAGGGCCATCTTTTGCAGCCGCCGTGCGATCAGCGGGACACAGCGGTGAGTGGCGGCGATCCCAGCCGGGATCCCGCCCTCGCGTCGCTGCCTACCGGACGTCGTGACCCCATGCCACATCGGGCACATCGAACAGATTGGACGGGCTGAGGTGCGCCCGTTCGAGTGACTCGCGCTCCGATATCAGGAGGTGATCGTAGAGAACGGCGTCCAGCAGATCGGCGCCACCCGTCGACTCCCGCCGCGGCGACACCTCAGCGCCTCTCTCCGCGCATCACGTGCTCGTCGCCATGACGAGTCCCGGTTGGGTGTCGTCATACGAACGTCGGCCGCGTCCGCCCAGAGCGACGAGGGCATTGTGGACGGCGATCCGAGCCTCGAGCAGTTCCATCGACGGGCGAGAAGGGTCGTACAGACAGTCGATCGTGGTGGCGGCGCCGATCAGCTCGGCCCTCACCTGGCGCAGCAGGGACCAGGTGTCCCCGCCCGTCATGGCATCGGTCATCTGGTCTGCGACGGCCACTTCGTCTCCTACGGGGTTGTGCCTTCACTGAGCACGATATGGATGACCGCCGACGACCTCCAGGGTCGAAGGTCCCTTTGCCTGACCCCGGGCGTCAGACCCGATCAATGAGGGCGCAGATCTGCTCCCACCCGGCGGGCGTGAGGGCGTAATTCTCGATGCTTCCGGAGGAGAACCAGGACGACGTGGCCGGTCTGACGATGGTGGCGAACGACGCCAGGGCGAGCGGGACGAGGGCCAGGGCGTCATGAGCCGCCGGGGTCAGTTCTTCGACACTGACCGCATAGGGACCGGCTCTTCGCCACGCGGCCAGGAGTTCCCGGGCCACCGCTCGGCGACCGTGTCTTTCCTGGGCCGCTCCGAGCACGGCGAGCAGGAGCTGATGGGTGGCCACTCCCGTCGTTGCTTCGGCGGGGGGTGCCGGAGTGTTCCCGCAGGCGACATCCAGCATGGCGCCGACCAGATCGACCCCGGCATGCCGGGCGTTCTCCGGCTCGACGAGCCGGGGGTTGATGTCGATGAACATCGGTCCGGCATCGGACACGATCACGTCGGCCGACAGCGCCCCGTGCCAAGCGAGATCGGCCCCGAGCACCTCGAGCCCGGCCCGTGCCTCGGGGAGGGCGATGCTGCGCTTATGGCTGGCACCACCGTTGGCGCCCTCCCCCGTCCGCTGATTGGCGTGGAAGGCGACCAGTGACCCGCGGTCGAACACCGACTGGCACATGGCCAGGGGACCGTCGACGGCCGCCTGGACGATGACGCGTCGACCGAGTGTCGCCCGGCTGAGCTCCTCGACCGACGTCACCCGTCGGACGCCGAGCGAGGCGGTGCCGATCGGCTCTTTCACATAGGCGGGGAACTGTGTCCAACCGGCGGGGTCGATGGCCGTGGGAGGTTGCGGTACGCCCAGCCGGGTCAGGGTGGTGAAGGCGGAGACCTTGTCCTGCACGGCCGACAGCGCCGCGAAGGGCGGCACCGCCGTTGCCACGCCACCGTGGCGCAGACGCTGCGGGGCAGCGGCCAGGACGGCGACCTGTTCCTGGGTGGGGAACAGGACGTCGAAGTGGCCGGCCTCGTAGACGGCCAGCGCCGCGTCCAACCACCGGCCGGGATCGGGGCCGTAGGCGGGCACCCGTCGAATCCGGCGGACGTGGCCGGTGAACCGACACAGGCAGAGAGGGTCGGGGGTGAGTGCCTCCACGTGGTGCCCGAGCGCCGACAGCCGGTTGGCCGTCTGACGGGCGGTCAGCCCGGAACCGTCGGTCAGGAGAACACGCACAGGTAGTAAGTATAGAAGATATACTTACTACGTGGGACGGCCGGCACGCATCAGCCGAGACGACGTCCTGCGTGCCGGCCTGGCCATTGCCGACGAACGGGGTCTCGAGGCCCTCACAATGAGCGTCGTCTCCGAACGTCTCGGGGTCACGCCCATGGCCCTCTACCGCCACGTGCACGACAAGGCCGACCTTCTCGACGGCATCGTCGAGCTCCTGCTCACCGAATTCCCGTCGCCCGCCGCCGACATCCCGTGGGACGCGCGCCTCGCTCGGCTTGCCGCGGCGATCCGGGCCTCGGCGCAGCGGCACCCCGGCGTCTTTCCTCTGCTGCTGCAACGACCGGCCACCACACCGGGGGCGCGCCGGGCGCGCGACAGTGTCTACTCAGCGCTGCACGAGGCGGGGATCGATGACGACCGACTCGCCCAGGTGGAACGTCTCGTCAGCACGGCCGTCCTCGGATTCGCGGTCAGTGAGGCGGCCGGACGGTTCCGGAACCACTCCCGCCGTCAGCTGGACGACGATTTCGAGCAGCTCCGGACGCTGCTCGGCCAATTCATCGACTCTGTGTCCCGGAGGTGAGACACCAACCGGCGCCGTCGCGGTGTCCGGTCCCCACCGTGATGTAGTCACGATGTTGTCGACCAAAATTCACCTGGAGTTGCAAGGGCGTTATCTGGTCGTTCACCTTCCAGATTTACGTTCCAATTATGACGCACACATCGAAGTCACACCGACCCGTCCGTCGAGCGCGCGCTGTGCTCGGTCGCTACCGGCTGCTGGCGACCGCCGGCATGGCACTGAGCGCAGCTCTGCTTACCGTGAGTGGGATCGCGCCGGCCCAGGCGGCATCCAGACCGGCGGCTCCGACCGCCCGAGGCGGTTCTAGTTCCGGGATCCCCCCGATCAAGCACGTGTGGTTGATCATCCTGGAGAACAAGTCGTTCGACGCCACCTTCACCGGCTTGAACAACAACACCTACCTGTGGAAGACGCTCCCTTCCCAGGGAACGCTCCTGACCAATTACTACGGCACCGGCCACTTCAGCCTGGACAACTACGTCTCCCTCGTCTCGGGTCAGGGCCCCACGGCCGACGACCAGAACGACTGCCCGGTCTACAAGGACCTGCAGGGTGCTGTCACCGCCAACGCCACCAACCCCGTGAACGACGGCCAGTTCGTGACGGCGGGGACCCCGTACGAGGCCAATGAAGGCTGCGTCTACCCGGCCAACGTCCCCACATTGTTCAATCAGCTGGACGCCGCCCATGTGAGTTGGAAGGGCTATGCCCAGGACCTGGGTAACCCCGACTCGTCGGGCGCGCCCCACGACGCCGGCGCCTGCGGTGGGGCCAGCCTCGATCCGACCAACGACCCGGTGCCGAACCCCGGCAGTGCCAACTCGACGGACCAGTACGTGCCCAAGCACTTCCCCTTCCCGTGGTTCCACTCGCTGATCGACAACCCGAGCGACTGCGACACCGCACACATCGCCAACCTGTTCTCGTCGACGAACAGTCTCTACCACGACCTTCAAAGTGTCAAGACGACACCGGCGTTCAGCTGGATCAGCCCCAACAACTGCTCGGACGCCCACGACGCCGTCTGCCACGGAAACAATCTGTCCGGTGGGTGGGCCAACGCCACCACTCCCAATCCCCCGGTCAACTACACGGGGGGCCTCTACGCCTCTGACCTCTTCCTCGAGCATGTCATTCCCGAGATCGAGGCCTCGCCGGCGTTCAAGCAGAACGGCCTCATCGACATCACCTTCGACGAGGGGTTCCCGGCATTCACATTCACCGGGAACAGCTTCAACAACTCGCCCACGGACCCGCCCACGGTGGAGTCGTCCATCGCCTCGGACTCGGCCGGCGAGAACATCAACGGCGACAACGTCTTCACGGAACCGACAGGACCGAACACGCCGCTCATGACCGACGGCAGCGGCAACCAGCTCTACCCCGGTCCCGGCGACAATGCCTTCATCGACCGTGACCCCACCATTCCCGGCCTCATCGTGGGTGGCGGCGGGACGCCTCCGGGAGCCCGCACCGACGCCGTCTCCGGAACCAGCTCGTCGGCCACCATCGCTGACCAGGCGGCGGTCATCACCGACGTGGGCCGCTCGGTGACAGGCACGAACATCCCGGCCGGCGCCACCGTCGGCAGCGTCTCCGACACGCCGGCGGTCGCCACCTTGCCCAACGGAGGGGGATGCTCGAACCTCTGCGCCACCAACGGGTCCTTCGTCCTCGACGTCGGCGGGGTCCCCACCCCCCCGACAGGCCCGGTCACGAGCGTCACCCTGGGGGCGGAGACCACCGCCACCGACCCCCTGTACAGCGCCACTGGCGCCGCCACCGGCGGTGGTGACGTCGGAAGCCTGCTGATCAGCAAGTGGAACAAGCCCGGATCACAGGACAGCGTCTTCTACAACCACTACAGCTGGCTCCGGACGATGGAGGACCTGTTCAAGGTGGCCGTGGCGTCGCCCGGAGTCGACGGCCTCGGGCACATCGGCTTCGCCGCTCAGCCCGGCCTCAAGTCCTTCGGCGGCGACGTCTTCAACAAGTGTCGGTCCTGCCAGAGGTGACGGCAAGCACGTGGCTCGCCTACCAAGAGCTCTCGTCGGGCGCCCCGGCCCGATGAGACGGGCAGGTGGCATCGGCGAAGGTCGGGTCTGCGGACCCGGCCTTCGCCGCGTCCCTGTGGCGGTGGTCATGACCATCGCAGTGGGGTCGTTGGCCGCGTGCGGATCGGGTCCGGTCCGTTCCGCCGCCAATCCCGACAACACGTACGGGGCTCTGCCCAGTTGGCTGCCGAAATCGACGATCCCCGTCAACCGGATCGTGGTGGCGAGTGCGAGGTCCCCCAAACTCGGCATCGAGGGGGACACGATCAAGGCGATCCTGCCCCAGGGGCAGACCCTGATCACGTTGTCGGGGCCGACGGTGCCTCCGTTCGTGACGCCGCCCCCGCCGACGACGACGGCCACCTTCACCTTCTCCATGACGGCCACCACGGGCACCGTTCCCATCCGGCCCGGCGACTTCGAGCTCGTCGACGGCCAGGGCCACTTCTACTCACCGCAGGCCTTCGCCGGCCCGGAGCCCCCCGCTCTGGCTCCGGTGGGGCGGACCGTCTCCTTCGAGATCACAGAAGTCATGGCCACCGGTGCCGGGAGCATCCGGTGGTCGCCCGACGGTGTCCCGCTCACGACGTGGGACTTCACCGTCGAGAATGACTGACCAGGCGCTGAGACCTGCCACCATGTCCCGGTCCGGGGATATCGTTTCCTCGTGGACCATCACCTCGCCCAGGTGAACATCGCCCGGTTGCGGGCACCGCTCGATTCCGAGGATCTGGCGGGCTTCGTTGCGGCACTCGACCCGGTGAATGCGTCCGCCGATGAGGCCCCTGGGTTCGTGTGGCGGCTTCAGACCGAGCACGGCAACTCGACGGCGATAGAAGCGTTCGTATGGGATGCCGAAGGCAGTCCCGGGGTCATCGTCAACATGAGTGTCTGGACTTCGATCGAGAAGCTTGCCGACTGGGTGTACGGCCCGGTGCACCGGGCCGTACTACTCCAGCGCCGGAGCTGGTTCGAGCGCGTGACGGAAGCCACCGTGGCGCTGTGGTGGGTACCGCCCGGCCACCAACCCACGACGTCCGAGGCCGAATGGCGAGTCCGGCATCTGCGCGCTCACGGCCCCACGCCATCGGCCTTCACGTTCCGCCGCAGCTTCGCCCCGACCGATGAGCCGGGTTCCGTCGTCGCCCAACCGGGAAGCGACCAGTGGATGTGCCCAGCCTGACCAGCCGTGGGTACGCCCCCGTTACGTGGCCGTCCCGGCCGGGGTGCATCCCGCAACCGGGGACGGCTGGCAGTCCGTGAACGTCACCGAGGCGACCCCCGGCGAGGTCGATATCGTCACGACCTGGTCGGGACTGCCGGTGTACGTCGGCGGTGCCGTCGTCTCGGACACGATGTAGCTGTCCGGCGCGGCCAAGGGAGCGATGGTGCAGACGCCGGCGGCGCCGGTCGTGCACGTTCCGAGCGGCGTCGTCTTCGTGACGTCGCTCGAGGCGTAGGCCGTGAAGGTGGCGCCCATCAACGGGATCCCCGCCTCGTCCGTCTTCGTCACCACGATCTGGCCTCCGGCCGAGGTGACCTCCTTGGTCGACGGCACGCACAGCTCTTGCAGCTTCTTGATCGCCACCGCCCCGGCGCCGAACTGGTTCTGGTCGTACACCGTCCGTGCCCGGACAGCGCCCACCTTGAGCGAGAAGCACATCAGGTGGGGGTCGTTGAAGTTGGTGGGAACGGCTCCCGTCAGCGGGCTCAGGTTCTTGGCCGTGGGCAGGCACAGCAGGTTCGGGGTGACCGCCGTCGCCTTCACCGGCTTCGGCATGAACTGATCCTGCAGCAGAAGCGGCGGAGGCGTGAAGGCGCTGGGCGAGTTCGGGTCCTCCTTCACGGTGTAACAGAGGAAGTGGTCGAGTCCGGGCGGCTGGACCTGGGTGTTGTTGGGCGGCGGCGGGGTGAGGCTCTTCCACGTGGGCAGGCACAGCAGCACCGGCTGGAGCGTGTCGAACACCTCGCTACCGAACTGGTTGGTGATCGCCACCCGGTACGACGGCTGGGTGGTGGCGGCGGTGGCGGCAACCTGGGGCGTCGTCCAGCACAGCAGGTGAGCCGCCGGATTGGTGATCTTGGTCACCACGCCGTTCGCCGTCTTCTGCACGGGGTTGCAGTGGAAGGCGAGAGTCCCGATGGCGGCGTACAGCCCCTTGGGCGCGAATTGGTTGGCGAGCTCGACGGCTCCCGGCGGTGCGAACGTGGCGGCCCCGGTGGACGACTTGGCCGCCGTGGCCAGGTAGCAGGTGAAGTGGTCCAGGGTCGTCGTCGCCGTCAGGTGGGCATCGGCCCGGGCCGGTGCGGCGAGTGGCGCGCCGGCGCCTATCTGCGTGCCGACGACGGCCCCCGATATGGCGATGACGAGGGCTCCCGTCCCCACCAGCACCCGACGGTGCAACGAACGGATCTTCTTGGTCATGACTACCCCCCAAAACGTCGGCGGCTCTCCGAGAAACAACGCTCGATCAGTGCGGACGTTACGCCCATGTCCCGGCGGCGTCTATGGATTTGTGACGACAAACTGACAAGAAGCGGCCAACAGATGTTGCACAGGCCAACGAGAACACGAAAGAGTCGTGAGGGTGGCGGGTGACGCGTGTGACGGGCGGGGCAACACGGTGAAGTGCGTCTCCGGATGGAACGTCGCCACCCGGCTGGTGGCGGCGTAGTGTCCCAAACTCCCCTACCCGGGATCTCGGAGATCGACATCGGCACGCTGCGGCCCGGTGGGGCGCGGGAGCCGGCCCGGGCCATCGAGAGCGTGGCGGCCGAGATCGACGCCGCCTGCCGCGACGTCGGTTTCTTCTACGTCGTCGGCCACGGTGTCGATCCCGGGCTCACACAGCGGCTCGATACCCTCGCCCGTGACTTCTTCGGCCGACCGGACGAGGAGAAGGCCGAGATCGCCCTGGCCCGCGGGGGTCGGGCCTGGCGGGGATGGTTTCCGGTGGGCGGCGAGCTGACCGGTGGTGTCCCCGACAACAAGGAAGGTCTCTACTTCGGCGCCGAGCTCGGGCCCGGCCATCCGCGCGTGGCGGCGGGCACGCCGATGCACGGACCCAATCTCTTCCCCCGGCGGCCGGCCGAGCTCGGACCGGTCGTGCTGGCCTACATGCAGGCCATGACGGCGGTCGGCCAGGCCGTCCTGTCGGCCATGGCCGTCGGTCTGGGGCTGCGCCCCTCGTGGTTCGCCGACGAGCTGACGGCCGACCCCCTCACCCTCTTCCGGATCTTCCGCTACCCGGCCCCGGCCGGGCCCGACGACGGGCGCTGGAGCGTGGGGGAACACACCGACTACGGACTGCTCACCGTCCTCGGCCAGGACCCGTCGGGTGGGCTGCAGGTCCGGACGCCCGACGGGGACGGCTGGGTGGACGCGCTCCCCCGCCCGGGGACCTTCGTCTGCAACCTCGGCGACATGCTCGAGCGGCTGACCGGCGGTCGGTACCGCTCGACTCGGCACCGGGTGCGCAACGCCGGCCCCGGCGACCGTCTGTCGTTCCCCTTCTTTCTCGATCCCGGGTGGGACGCCCGGGTGGAGAAGCTCCCCATCGTGGACCGTCCCGTCGACGACGACGCCGGCCGGCGCTGGGACCGGGTGAGCGTCCACGGCTTCGAGGGGACCTACGGCGACTACATCGTGGCCAAGGTGGGAAAGGTCTTCCCCGACCTCGCCGAGAAGGCCATCAGGCGTGCCGGTACCGGGCCACCGCCACCGGGGTGAAGACGACGAGCACCAGCGCCGACCAGGCCAGGGCCAGGCCCACGTCGGTGGTCGATCCGACGAGCAGGGCGCGGACGCCGTTCACCATGGGTGTGACCGGCTGGTACTTGGCGAAGGGCTGGATGAAGCCCACCATCGACGCCACCGGCACGTAGGTGCTCGAGAAGAAGGCGAGCACGAAGGCGATCATCGACATCCCCTGGGCCGCCTGGGCGTTGGGTGCGATCAGACCGATGACGATGAAGACGACGGTGAAGACGACGGCGAAGACGAGGCACAGGCCGAGCGCGGCCAGGGCGTCCGAGATGCTTCCTCCGAGGCGGTAGCCGAACAGGAAGCCGAAGGCGGCCGTGCTCACGACGGCCCAGGTGTTCGTCACCGAGTCGGCCAGGGTGCGGCCGAGGACGATGGCGGACCGGGGCAGCGGCAGCGAGAGCAGCCGGTCGGTGAACCCCTGGACGCGGTCCTCGGCCACGGCCACGGCGATACCGCCCCCGGTGAAGAGGACGATCGTGGCCACGTAGCCCGGCACCAGGTAGTCGACGTAGGCCAGACGGCCGGCGTGGACGGCCCCGCCGAAGACGTAGCGGAAGCTGAAGAGGAACAGCGCCGACTGGACGATGCCCATGGCCCACAGGCCCGGCGTCCGCATGAACTTGAGCAGGGCCCGGCGGGCGATCTCGAGGGTGGCCCGCGCCGCGCCGACGGGGGCGGCCGGGGCCACGATGGCCCGGGCTGTCGGAGCCGCGGCCGCGGTGTCGAGGGTCTCGATCGTCATGATGCACTCGCTCTCTGTGTCGATGAGGTGGGGGTCGGCGTGGTCTGGGTGGTCGGAGTGGTGACGGGTTCGCCGGTGAGCGTCAGGAAGACCTCGTCGAGGGTCGGTCGGCGGACGCCGATCTCCTCGACGGCGACGGCCGCCGCCTCGAGGCCGGCGATGACGGCGGTGAGCCGGGTGGCATCGGAGACGACGACCTCGATCACGTCGCGCCCGACGCTGGCCTTCAGATCACCGAGCGTCCCCGAGGCGATGGCGCGGCCGTGGTCGATCACCACCACCTGGTCGGCCAGTTCGTCGGCCTCGTCGAGGTAGTGCGTCGTCAGGAGGACGTCGGTGCCGGTGGCGACGAGAGAACGGATGGCGTCCCACACTTCGCGTCGGCCCGTCGGATCGAGGCCGGTGGTGGGCTCGTCCAGCAGGAGCAGCGCCGGCGCACCGACGAGGCTGGCGCCCAGATCGAGGCGGCGGCGCTGGCCGCCCGAATAGGTGCGGGAACGACGGTCGGCCACCTCCTCCAGGCCCAGCCGTTCGATCACCACGGCGGCGGCGCTCCGGGCGCCCCGGCGGTCGTGGCCGAAGAGCCGGGCCGTCATCTCGAGGTTCTCGCGCCCCGACATGGTGGGCTCGACCGCCGCGTACTGACCCGCCAGCCCGATGCTGCGTCGGACGCTCACCGGATGGCGGACGACGTCGTGTCCCCGGACGCGCAGCTCGCCACCCGACGGCCGGACGAGGGTGGCCACGGTCCGGACGAAGGTCGTCTTGCCGGCCCCGTTGGGTCCGAGGATGGCCAGGACCTCCCTGCACGGCGCGGTCAGGTCGAGCCCGTCGAGGGCAGTGACCGTCCCGAAGCGGACGGTCAGGCCCCGGGCCTCGAGGAGGGGTGGGGCCTCAGCGTCGGTCCGGGGCGGTCGGGTCTGGGTGCGTGTGAGCATCGGCATGGCGTCATAGTTGCAACATGACTAGTCATTTTACAACCTATTTTTGAAAAACTAGTCTAAATAGCACTATGACCTGGGCTTGCGGAGTACATTGGGCCCGGTGAGCCCCAGCCCGGGAATCCGGCCCTCGCCGCTGGCCCTGACGGTGCTCGCCATGCTCGCCTACGAGCCCCTGCACCCCTACCGGATGCAGCGGCTGATGCAGCTGTGGGGCAAGGACCGGGTGGTCAACATCGGGGCCCGGGCCAACCTCTACCGGACCATCAACCGCCTGCACGAGGCCGGGCTGATCACGGTGCGGCAGACCGAACGGGACCAGCAGTACCCGGAGAGGACCGTCTACGAGCTGACCGAAGAGGGTCGCGCCGCATCGCACGAGTGGCTGACCGAGATGCTGTCGGCGCCGCGCCACGAGTTCCCCGAGTTCCCCGCGGCGCTGTCCTTCACCATGTTGCTCGGACCGCAGAAGACGCTCGAGGTTCTCGAGCGCCGCGCCACCGTCCTCGCCGAGACCCTGGCCGGGCTCGACCACGACCTGGCCGGTGGGTACGACCACCTGCCCCGGGTGACAATGCTCGAGACCGAGTACCTGCGGGCCGTCACCGCCGCCGAGCTGACCTGGCTCACCGGTGTCGTCGACGATCTGCGCGGCGGTGTACTCGGTTGGACCTACGAAGAGCTTGCCGCCGCCGTCGACGACGACGCCACGGGCGACCCCGACACCGAAACCCCGGCCTGACGCCGGCGGCCCCCACCGGGGAGTGCCGGGAGTGTCAGTCGGCGCGCTTGGCCCGGCGGCGGCCGGTGAGACCGGTGGTGAGGCCGTCCACCAGGAGGGCGAGACCGATGGCCAGCAACCAGGTGTCCTTGCTGACGGCCGTGCCCTGGGGCGTCGGCCACGGGCTGCCCTCTTTCCGCATGGCGGGCGTGTTGGCGTAGAGGCCGACCAGGGCGCCCGAGAACCCGGTGAGCGCCGCCCCGGCCTTGGCCGTCGAGACCGTCGGGCTGAGAAGCGCCGCGCCGGTGGCGATCTCGCCGGCGGCGAGCAGGCGCAGAAAGCGGGCGGGGGGCATCGACTCGAAGACGGGGTAGGCGCCAGACGCCACGTCGTGGACGGCCTTGGCCTTCAGCTCGTCGCCGTTCCACTTCTCGATGCCGGCGTGGAGGATGTAGGCGCCGGTGACGAACCGGAGGGGAACGTGACTGAGCTTCATAGTGAACTCAGGCTAACGGGCGGTCCCGGCCGCGCGCGCCGGTCCACCGGCGTCCCGGGCTATTGGGCGGGGACGGAGGACACCGGGACGACACCCAGTCGGGCCCGGCGGGCGGCGGCCACCATATGGGCCAGGGCGGCGGTGACCTCGCCGTCACGGCGGGTCTTGAGGCCACAGTCCGGGTTCACCCACAGCCGGTCGGGTGCAAGGACGGTGAGGGCCTGCTCGATGAAGCGGGTGATCTCGTCGGTCGAGGGGACCGTCGGTGAGTGGATGTCATAGACACCGAGGCCGACCTGGGCCCCGTAGTCGACGGCGGCCAGGTCGTTCACGATATCCATCTTGGAACGGGCCGCTTCGATGGAGATGACGTCGACGTCGAGGGCGATGACGGCATCCATGATGTCGCCGAATTCGGCGTAACACATGTGGGTGTGGATCTGTGTGCCGCCCGCCACCGCCGCCGTGGACAGCCGGAAGCAGGCCGTCGCCCACGAGAGATAGCCGTCGCGCTCGGCGCGCCGGATGGGGAGCCCCTCGCGCAGAGCCGGTTCGTCGACCTGGATGATGCGGATGCCGGCCGCCTCGAGATCGACGACCTCGTCGCGCACGGCCAGCGCGATCTGCCGGCACGACTCCGCCCGCGGTTGGTCGTCGCGGACGAAGGACCACTGGAGGATGGTCACGGGACCGGTGAGCATGCCCTTCACCGGTGTCGCGGTGAGCGACTGGGCGTAGCGCGACCACGAGACGGTCATCGGTGCGCGGCGCCCGACGTCGCCGTAGAGGATGGGGGGCCGGACGTAGCGGGTGCCGTAGCTCTGGACCCAGCCGTGGCGGGTGCAGGCGAACCCGTCGAGTTGTTCGCCGAAGTACTGCACCATGTCGTTGCGCTCGGGTTCGCCGTGGACGAGGACGTCGAGACCGAGCTGCTCCTGCCGGCGGATGATCTGTTCGATCTCGTTCCGGCAGAACTGCCGGTAGGCGTCGTCGGTGAGCTCCCCCGACACGTGACGGGTCCGGGCGGCGCGGATGGCCGCGGTCTGCGGGAACGAGCCGATGGTGGTGGTGGGGAGAAGGGGCAGACCGAGCGCGTCACGTTGGATCTCCCGGCGCTCCTCCTGGGTCTGTCGCCGGACGCCGTCGGCGGGCGACAACGCCTCCACCCGCCGGCGGACCTCCGGTCGACGCAGGCGCGGCGAGTTCCGGCGGCTGTCGGCGGCCCGGTCGCTGGCGTCGAGGGCGTCGGCTACCGCCCCGGGCCCGTCCACCAGACCGCGGACGACAACGGCGGTCTCGTCGAGCTTCTGCCGGGCGAAGGCCAACCAGCCGCGCACGTCGGCCGGCAGGTCGGTCTCGGCCTCGAGGTCATAAGGGACGTGCTGGAGCGAACACGACGGTGACACCCAGAGCCAGTCACCGAGGCGTTCGTGGGCCGGGCCGAGGAGCTCCAAGGTCCGACGCAGATCGTTGCGCCAGACGTTACGGCCGTCGACGACGCCGGCCGAGAGCACGGTGTCGGGGCCGAGGCGGTCGAGCAGACCCGCCAGCTGTCCGCGGTCGTGCACGAGATCGACGTGGAGTCCGGCCACCGGCAGCGCCGCCGCCAGCTCGAGGTTGTCGGCCAGGCCGCTGAAGTAGGTGGCCACCAGGAGCCGGGGGGCGCGACCGGCTGTCAGGGTGCCGTAGGCGAGGGCGACGGCACGTCGGGCCTCGTCGTCGAGATCGGTTCCGAGACAGGGTTCGTCGAGCTGGACCCACGACGCCCCCGCCGCCGCCAACCGGCCCAGCAGCTCGGCGTACACACCGAGCAGCGACGGCAGGAGCTCGAGGGTCCGGAAGCCGGGGACGGTGGCCTTGGCCATCAGGAGATAGGTGACGGGACCGACCAGGACGGGCCGGGTGACGATGCCGAGACCGAGGGCCTCACGGAACTCGTCGATGGGCTTGGTCGACGAGAGGGCGAACCCGGTCTCGGGACCGAGCTCCGGCACCAGGTAGTGGTAGTTGGTGTCGAACCACTTGGTCATCTCGAGGGGCGCCACCGCCCGGCCGCCGACCGCGGCCCCCCGGGCCAGTGAGAAGTAGGTGTCGACGTCGATCGGCTCGCCTCGGGGTCGGAAACGGGGGGGGACGGCCCCCACCAGGCAGCTGGTGTCGAGGACCTGGTCGTAGAGGGTGAAGTCGTTGGAGGGGATGTTCTCGATGCCCGCCTTTGCCTGCTCCCGCCAGTTCCGGGCCCGGACGAGCCTGGCCGCCTCGGCCAGCCCGGCACAATCGATGGTCCCCGCCCAGTAGCCCTCGATGGCCCGCTTCATCTCGCGGCGGGGCCCGATCCGGGGCATGCCCAGGTTGTTGGAACGGGCCATGGAGTCACCGTACGGACCGGGGACTCCGGCCGGAAGGGACAGCGGCCCGGCATTTCGACCAGTACAGTTTCTCCGACACCTGACTAATTGCCAACTGTTCCGGTATACAGTTTCGCGGTGCAGCTCGACCACGGCACCGATCGGAGCCTGTATCTGCAACTGGCCGACGCCCTGGCGGGCCAGATCGAGGCGGGAACCTACGGGGCGGGCGACCGGATCCCGTCGCTGCGCAAGCTCCGGGACCAGTTCGGGGTGAGCCTCACCACCGTGCTCGAGGCGTGCCGGGTCCTGGAGGACCGCGGCCTGGTGCAGGCGCGGGCCCAGTCCGGCCACTACGTCCGGCCCCGGACCCAGAACCGGCGCTCCGAACCCGGGGAGTCGGTGTCGTCGAGTGAGGCCCAACACGTCGACGCCTCTCTGGCCCTGCGGCTGAACCTGGGCATCGGCAATCCCCAGGAGCCGACGCTGGGTGCCGCCGTGCAGGGCCCCGAGCTGATGGCCGTCGCCGCGCTGAACCGGTTGACCGGTCACGTGCTGCGCCATCAGCCCGCCGCCTGCCACTCCTACGACGCGCCGCCGGGAAGTGCGGTGCTGCGACGGGCGATCGCCCAGCGCGGCGGCGACGCCGGCTACGTCGTCACCGCCGACGACATCGTGATCACGAGCGGCGCCAAGGAAGCCGTCTACTTGTCCATCAAAGCCGTCACCCGGGCCGGAGACACCGTGGCCGTCGAGTCCCCCACCTACTACGCGCTGCTCGAGGTCCTCGGATCGCTCGGCCTGCGGGCCCTCGAGATCTCGAGCCATCCCCGCCACGGGATCAACCTCGACGAGCTCGAGCGCGCCCTCGAGAGCCAGCCGGTGGCGGCCGTGGCGCTCGTGTCCAACTTCTCCAACCCCACCGGTTCGCGCATGACCGACGCCGCCAAGCGCCGGCTGGTCGACATCCTCGACCGGCACGACGTGCCGCTGGTGGAGGACGACGTCTACGGCGAGCTCGCCTTCGAGGGCCCCCGGCCCGCAGCCGTGAAGGCCTTCGACCGGCGCGGCCTCATCCTCTACTGCTCGTCCTACAGCAAGACCGTCTCACCGGGGCTGCGCGTGGGGTGGTGTATCCCGGGCCGCTACCAGAACGAGGTCGAGTTGTTGAAGCTCGTCGTCAACCAGGCCACCGCCGTCGCCCCCCAGCTGGCGCTGGCCGCCTTCCTCGACAGCGGTGGTTGCGACCGGCACATCCGCCGCGTCCGCCGCATGTACCGGGACCAGATGGCGTCGGTCGTCGACGCCGTCGAACGCTTCTTCCCCGATGCCACCCGGCTGACACGACCCCAGGGGGGGCACGTCCTGTGGGTGCAGCTGCCCGACGGTGTCGACGCCATGGACCTCTACGACGCCGCATACGACGTCGGGATCCGGATCGCGCCGGGCCCCATGTTCTCGGCGTCGGGGGGCTACCGGAACTTCATCCGGCTCAACACGGGCTTCCCGTGGAACGAGACGACGGAGAGACAGATCGAGACGCTCGGTCGGCTGGTGGCCGAGCGGGGCTGAACCGTACGAGCGGGGCTGGGCCTTACGAGCGGGGCTGGACCTTACGAGCCGCGCGGCGCCGTCGCCATGTCGCGGCTCTTGCCCGAGCGCTTCTTGCTGGATCCCGTCCCGGCCGATTCCGTACGGGTCGACCCCTTCCCGGGCGATCCTGTCTCGGTCGATCCTGTCTCGGTCGATCCTGTCTCGGTCGATCCTGTC
>Ga0209415_10009956_pt1 | contig 16247 bp, 17 predicted proteins | sample PeaSoiSIISIP2007_FD_187696 | JGI IMG/M metagenome (GOLD analysis project Ga0209415, IMG submission 187696) | Peat soil microbial communities from Weissenstadt, Germany - SII-SIP-2007 (SPAdes) (version 2) | ecosystem: Environmental > Terrestrial > Soil > Wetlands > Peat | place: Germany...
GGCCCGGTAAATCCGGCCCGCCATGGCGATTTCCTGCCAGATTTCGCGATCAGCTATGAAATATGCGGGCTAAGCTCGACCTGGTGGCCTCCGTGCTTGCGGTCGCCGAGAGGACTAAAGCCCCGGCCGCACAAGTGGCACTGCTGAGGCAGGCCCAGAAGGAAAGGCAGTTCTCGAAAGCCGTGGAGATTCTGCGCGACGTCTCAGCAATACCCGCTGTCCTGTTGATCCGTGGGCAGAATCCGCTCGCGCTCCTGCACGACCAGTTCAGTGAGGGACTGCACGAACTTGACAACAAGGAGTGCCTCGAACGATCGCAGGAAGCTGAGGTGGTTCTTTGCGAGCTTGCCCGCTTGATGCAAGTCGCGTTAGCCGAGCAGAAAGATGTGGAGGCTGCACTAACCAGCATTATGAAACGAAAGACCGGAGGGCCAACTCCTGCCGCGTCCTGATTGGAGCTAGTTCTGCGTTTCCATCTGGCGCCTTCCTGGTGCCACGGCGCCGGAAGCAGCTGCGTTGTCCAAAAGTGCTAGGCGGCTCGTGCGCGGACACCGTGGGGACCGGCGGCCGCCCAACGGGGCCTCTCTCGAACTTTGCCTCCCCCGCCCTTCCCGTTCAGACGTGCGTTTAAGCGGCAACAGCCATAAACTCGTCAACATGACGTTCACAGAAGCCAGACTTCGGCATGGGCCGCTCTGCGCCGAAATCCGTAAGCACAATCATCAATACTACGTTTTAGCACAGCCGCGAATCAGCGACGCCGCTTACGACGCCCTCTGCCGGGAGTTGCGCGACTTGGAGGCGGAGTTTCCAGAGCTGGTCAGCCCAGACTCACCCGTCTATCGCGCTACGGTTAAGGCGGGCAAAAGCTGCGCTGGGAATCTAACATGCTCGGAGATCCCATTCAAGATGCCGAGCCTCGACGCCGACCCGCAGGCCATGAGCGAAGCGGAGCTACGCGCCCACATCAAGAAGCTTCGGGCGATTCAAAAACGAGACTTGCCCCAGCTTTTTGAAGATGAGGCTCGCGGCTTGCCCGAGCACACGGGGTTTATCTACATTTTGTCAAACCCTGCAATGCCTGGGCTCCTAAAAATCGGAAGCACCTCGGGTCCAGTGGAGAAGCGAGTCCGCCAGCTCAGCAACGCAACGGCCGTCCCGGAGCCGTTTAGGCTCCAAGTCAAGATTCCAGTATATGAAAGCCTAAGAAGCGCGGAACGCAAGGCTCATGCGGCACTGGACATCTACCGGGACCGCAGGGGGCGCGAGTTCTTCCGGGTCCCACTGGACGTGGCACGTACACTCGTGGAGAGAGCCCTAGGCGCGACCGGGAGGCGTAAGTAACCGAAGCCGGTCCAGGCTGCCGACGCTTCGACGAAGGCGGTTACCTAACCGCGCTGGCGACCGCTCGGGGCTCTAGGTCCCACGGACGGCGCGGCCGTCCTGCCTGCCTCCTGCCTGCCTCCTGCCTGCCCAGTGCCGCCGATACCGCGGACCAGCCCCCAGTCCCAGCCGGCACCGCGCCCTTGCCTTGTACCGCCGCGCCGTTTCGGCCTCGCTGCGTTGCGCCCTGCCGGGGGCCTGGGGCGTCGGAAGCGGTTGCACGGCTCCCAAAGTGCCAGACGGCGCCCGGGCGCGATAAAGGGTGAATGGGCGTTTCCGCCCTTCGGACGGGGGAAAAGCTTCCGCCCGGCGCCATCAAAACCGCCGGCGTCTCCGCGTCGTGACACCTATACGGCTATTCCCCGGACTGCTCGACTGGCAAGCAGGGTGAAAGTAAGCACCCTCAACCGATCTTTTGCGGAGAGAATGATGTCGGTGAAAGCCTCGGTGCAGTCTCTCGACAACTGCTCTTCCTGGGCGGCGGCAAGGGAGGCTATCGGAACAGAGCGGTTCAGGAACTGTCGCGCCAGAGGGAAGCTTATGAGACGCCAGGAAACCGGGTCGGCGCAGTCGAGAAATGCGAGATAGCCTTTGGTCCGGTCCCCGGGCGTGATCCCCGCAAGGTCGTTCTTGGATAACTGGAACAAGGACGATGAGGTACGGTGCATGCAGGACTTTACCTGCACGAGGACGAGGTCATCGGCCAAGCGCGCTTTGATATCCGGGTGGCCTTGGGCGTTGACCTCAAGCACGACAGCACCGAGTTTGACCAGAACGTGTGCAAACATCGCCTGCATACGATAGCCGAACTCGGCGTCTCCGCACTCGGCGCGGAGGGCCTCGAGCAGAGGCCTTACGGCGAATCGCTCGCTATCGGCAGGCAAGCTGAGGACCCTCCCACGTGCTGAAACCCTCGACGTTAAGCTGGATAAGGGTGTCGGTATTGAAGTGCTTTGCCAGATCGGGTGCGAACCGCTCGCACTCGTGGGTCGCGACGAACAGTTGTGCGTGCTGCGCTGCGAGTGCGAGCTCGCTTAGCAGGTCGCTGATGTGCGTGGTGTCGAAGCTCTCGGATGGATCATCAATCAGGAGCAGGTCGAGTTCCAGGATCTCGGGCTGGAATTTCGAAAAGCCGAAATAAGGGACAAGCTGCAGTGCCTTCGCAGCCTGTCCGTTAAGCACGTTGGGTGGAAAGGTCGGCCCCGGCAGCCGGGTGGAAGCGACCCGCAGTTCTCTGCGTCTGGATTGGTCAGGCGGCTTTACGATTCTGACCATGTCGTAAGAGGGCTGCCGAGTGAGTCTTTGGTAAACTTCCGTCAGCATAGCCTCCAAAGGGGCGATTGCGTGGTCAATGGCCTTGCTGAATGAACGCTCCAGCATGTCCCGCAGGCTGGCGGTTGTGGCGAGCAATTCCTGGTGCTGCCGCAGCACGTTCCTTGCGCCATCAAGTCCGTTAGTAAGTTTAGTCCTCAGGCACTCTGTCTTGTCCCGAAGACTGTGGAAAATCAGTTCCTGCTGCAGGTCCTTGACGCGCTTCGCCCACGCGCTCCGTTCGCCTTGGCTGACACCCATTTGGCGGGTTAATTCCTCTTCTTCCCTACTTAACCCGTCGACCTTTGAACGTACCGCCTCTGCGTCAACCGGCTCAGAAACCCCGCGCAGGGCGGAGGCGATCTGGACCTCGGCGTTTTTGGCCGCGTTCTTGGCTTCCTCCAGTGCCTGCGCCTTCACGGCGAGCGACTCTTCAATTGCGGCGACCTGTTTGGCCCGCTCTCGCAGTTCATCGAGAACCGAGGTGTCCTTTGCGGCACCTGCTAGCGCCAGGATCTCGGCCTCGATGCACTCCTCCAGGGAATTGGTTGGCTGAGTGGGCGGGCGATCCGTCCCACAGACAGGACATCGTGACCAGCCGTATTCAGCGCATAGTTTTTTCGCTTGGCTAGCAAGGTCGGCCCTTACCGCGTTTGCTGTCATCGAACGCTGGAGGGTGACGATACGAGAGGATAGCGTTTCGGCCGTTTCGCCGTTCAGTACGCTGACCCGTTGGGCGCAGAGAGATTCTATTTCCTTCCCTATTGCTACCTGGCTTGCCCGCGCCACTGAAAGGCCGGCGAGGGCAGCCTCTGCCATCCTGCGCTGGTTTGAAATGGCAGTGACGCGGATTTGAACATCGTTCTGGCTTTGCACTCCCCGGATGCCCAGCTCTTGCTTGAGGTGATTGAGCACTCCGTGTGCGCTAAGTTGCTGCCCGGGCGGCGCGGCCCCCTTCGCCGCCACCGCGTCACCGGCCAAGGCTTCGATGTTAGCCAGTGTTTCGGAAGCACTTGGGGCTGGCCCTTCCCCCCAGGGTGGGTTGATAAGGATGTCCTTCATTCTGGTTTGTGTTTGCTCCAGGTCGGCCCTTATTCTGCCCTCTGCTGCCTCCAATTGTCTCGCAAGGGCGGTGTGCTCTCCAGCGCACTCCTCGAGCAGCCTATCCAGCGTGTCAATCAGTTCGGGCACCTTCTCCAGCCGGAGGTAGAAGCAAAGGACTTTCGTGAGGTTGGTTATGTCCACCTGCGCCTGGCGGCCAGCGGCGTGCTGCGCTGCGAAAATCACCTGGGTGCCCTCCTGGTGGCCGATGCGGGCTAGCTGGGGCAGCACCTGCCTTTCAGGAACGATATTTCCGGCTGCATCCCGAATGGTTTGGCGGGACAGGTTGGTTCCTGGGCGCAGTTCTCGTTTTATTTCAACCGGGCCATCAGCGCACATTAGTTCGATTGCTACTGCGCACTCGGCCTCCTGATAAAATGTGTTTCTCACCTCAATATCCTGGCCTGCTATCGAACCGAACAAGGCCCATCGGATGGCTTCGATGATACTCGACTTGCCTCGGCCGTTGGCTCCGAAAACAAAGGCGTTCTTGCCGCCCACAGTGATGGTCTGCGGATTCGTGAAGCCTCGAAACCCTTGGATGATGATCCTATTGATGCGGTACTTTGCTCGGTCCATGATCATCCTTTAGGTGACGGTGGCGTTCGTCAGTTCGCGTGTAAATTCCTCGCTGAGGCGAGTAAACTCACCGCGGATGTAGGTGGCGGAGGCGCCGACCCCATGGCGCTCGATTTCCTTCTGAACGCGTGCCCAAAGTGTCCGCACGTCAGGCGTAGTAACCTGACTGCTGATTTCTGCGAACACGTGCTCAGTAGTGCATTCTGCAAACACTGGCTCGGTCGGCTCGGTGTCACGGGTAGTCATTTATGGCACTATGTGTCTCTGCGCCGGAATGTCAATTCAAAACCGCTTTGAAACGTTTAACCGCGCCCCTCCGGTCATATCCGCTGCAAACCAACACCCTCAACGGCGGCTCGCCTTATTTCAGTGACCCGCAGTGGGCGAAGTATCCCAGCCGTTTCTACCGCCTCCGCTGGCCGTAGGGCAAAGGCAGCCGGTGGCCGGTTGTCCTTGATGTCGAGCCAGGGCAGCCAGGGCTTGTCACGCATTCGCCTGGACGTCGAGCCGCGCCGGCAGGTGGCTGCGAATTTCAGGGCGCGGCCGGCCGGCAGCCAGGCCAGATCTCCGGTGGCGTCCAACGATTGGACGCCACCTTGGATTTCAGGGCGCGGCCGGCGGCTAGGCCGGCAGCGGCCTCGCCGTCGGGGCTTTGCTGCGCCAGCAGGTCGTTTTTTTGTCTGACGGTGAGCGGCAAGAAGCCAACCCCGGAAGAACTGGAAAAACTTGCGAATGTTTTGACGGAAGCGTAGCCTGCGGGCTGATGAACCCGCAGAAGTTTGCCGCCCAGTGGATTTACCCGGAAGCGTCCTCAGAAAAAAGGAAGCCACGGATGACATCCGTGGCTTTTCTCCGGGAAATCGCAGTGTCTCCCGAACTGCCCTGCGGCAGGAAGTAGTAACCTAATCTAACGCGCTGGCATCGGCTCCGCAAGCAAAATCTTTAGCCGTTTTCCGTTCGTACGCAACAAGTTATGACCGATGCCCCGCAACCCGTCCCTGCTGACGCTCCGCCGCCCTCGACGCCGGCCCCGAAACGCTCCATTGTGTACATAGACGGCTTCAATTTCTACTACGGCCTCCTTCATGGGAGGCCCGAATACAAATGGCTCAATTATTGCCGGTTGGCCGAACTGCTCCGCCCCGACGACGACATCCTGCGGGTAAACCTGTTCACCGCCCTAGTGGACGCCGATCTGCACAAGTCCGAAAAGCGCGACCGCCAGAAGCGTCTTTTTCACGCCTTGAGCACCCAACCTAAGATAAAATTGGTTTACGGCAAGTTCGCGAACCGCGAGCGCGAATGCCTCGTTTACTCCTGCCCCCACCGGCAGAGGTTTTGGGCCTTGGAAGAAAAGCAAACCGACGTCAACATGGCCATCAGCATGGTGCGGGACGTCTCGACCATTCAACCTCAGGTCATGGTTCTCGTCTCCGGTGACACCGACCTCGTTCCCGCGCTAGACGAGGTCAAGCGCCTCAGCCGCTCCACCCGCCTGGTTATTTACATCCCTGCTCCCCTGGAGCAGCTCAAGGACCGACGCAAAGACGAGTTCGGCAAGTTCGGCCTCGTCCAGCCCATTCCAGAGAAATTCCTTCGCCAGGCTCAGTTTCCTGACAGGGTGGACGACGGTAAAGGCAAATTCATTGAGCGTCCCAAAGCCTGGCCTCCGGCCAGGTGAGAGGCGCCGCTGTGGCAGGCTCAGTCTCAAGCTGCAAGACGTCGGCAGGCTGCACCGGCGCAACGGCAAACCATTCCCCCACCTGCTTCTGCGTGGCCAGCCTTTTTGCTTCATGCCTTGCACAGCGTTTTGACGCAAAAGGTGTTGAGGCTTTCGCCGGCGGCGAGGGCTTTGGCTGCAAGGCGACGGTGCAACGCGGGTTCAAGCCGCAACACAAACTTGCCGCTGAAATCGCCCGCCCTGCCTAGGGAATCGGGCAGTTCACGCCCGTCAGTTTCGAGAATCTCAATCCACTCCTCGACGATCCGACAGAGTTGCGCGTACACCCTGGCCTCGCCCTGGCCGTGACAGCACGGGCCGATTAGCGGCGGGGCGCTGCCGATAAAGCAAGCATCCTCGTCGCTCCACTCCACTAGTTTCGTGTAAAAAGCGGCTTTGGCTTTCAATGGGCTTCGTTTCATCGTTGTGGAAGGGTGGTCGGAGCGACAGGATTTGAACCTGCGACGTCTTGGTCCCAAACCAAGTGCTCTAGCCAGGCTGAGCTACGCTCCGATGCCGGGACCTTGAGTATCCCACAACCGCCGGGTTGCGCAATGACGAAATCGAGACTTTATTCGAGTCTTCGCATCGGGCGCACAACCGATTTCCTCGGGCGCCCACGCTGCCGCCTGAAGGCGGCGTTCCGGCCGGCTGCGGAACGCCGCCTTCAGCCGGCAGGGAAGAGTCCCGCGCCCGGCCATTTGCCTTGGCTCCTTTAGGCTGGACGCTCGGGGGGGCTGTGGTAGGATCTAATCAATATGTTAACGGAAGCCCCTCCGGCACCCCAGAAGGTCAATCTGCGGCGGCCGGACATCATGGCGGCGGTGCAGGCGCAGGTGCTCTCGCATTACCGCAGCGACCTCGTGGAACGGATTCGCGCGAGCGGCCATATCCTCTCGGCCGGGGATTTGACCATCAAGTTGGCGAAGGAATTTGGTTTTTGTTACGGGGTCGAGCGGGCGATCGACCTGGCCTACGCGGCCCGGCGGGCCTACCCCGAGCGGCGGATTTTTCTGCTGGGGGAGATCATTCATAACCCTGAAGTCAACGATCAGCTTCGGCGCATGGGCATTGTGACCATCGCGGGCCATCCCCGGGACGAGGAGATCAACCAACTGCGGCCGGAGGACATCGTGATCATCCCGGCCTTCGGCACGGAGGTGTCCACGCGGCGGAAGCTCGAGGAAAAGGGATGCCTGTTCGTCGATACTACGTGCGGGGACGTGATGAGCGTGTGGAAACGCGTGCGCCAGTACTCGAAGGACTCCGTCACCAGCATCATCCACGGCAAGGCGCGGCACGAAGAAACGATGGCGACCACTTCGCAGGCGCGCGCCAGCGGGGCCGGCCATTACCTGGTGGTCTTCACGCTGGCCGAAACCGATTACGTCTGCGACTATATCGTCAACGGCAGTCGCAAGGAGGAATTCCTCGAGAAGTTCAAGGGCGCTTATTCGGAGGGCTTCGATCCGGACATTCACTTGCAGGCAATCGGGGTGGCAAACCAAACTACGATGCTGCGCGGCGAAACCGAAGACGTGCAGCGGCGTCTCAAAGCGGCGATGGCCAGAAAATTCGGCGAAGCAGCCCTCCCCGAGCATTTTCGCTTCTTCGACACGATCTGCGGCGCGACCCAGGACCGGCAGGACGCGCTGGAAAAACTTTTGCGCGAGCCGCCGGACCTGCTGCTGGTCATCGGCGGTTACAATTCCTCGAACACGTCGCACTTGGCCGAAATGGGAGAGGCAAAACTGCCCACCTATTTCATTAAGAATGCCGCCAAAATGAGGTCCGACGATGTCATCCTCCATTACGACCAGCACAAACACGCGGAAATCGAGACGCGCCATTGGCTGCCCCCGGGGAAGGTGACGGTCGGCATCACCGCCGGCGCTTCGTGCCCGAACAACCTCATCGAAGACGCCATCCGCCGCCTCTTCGAGTTGCGGGGGATTTCCGTCCAGCAACTTCTGGCCCGCTAGCTTTCAAGGCCGGTAACGGTTCAAAGCTATTTCTCGACGCCGAATTTGAGGATGGTGGTCGAGTGGTAGGTCTGGCCGGGGCGGAGAACGGTGGAGGGGAAACGGGGGTGGTGGGGCGAATCAGGGTAGTGCTGGGTTTCGAGGCAAAGACCGGCGTGTTCGGGATAGGGATAGCCGTGCGGGCCTTCGATGGCGCCGGAAGGGAAGTTGGCGCTATAGATCTGAACGCCCGGTTCGGTGGTGAAGACCTCCATGGTTCGACCGGATTTCGGGTCCGCCAGCTTCGCGCAAAAGGTCAGGTCCCCGGGCTCCTTGTGATTCAGGACCAGGCAATGGTCGTAACCCCCGTTGAACTGTTTGCCTTGGATCTGGCCGATGCGTTCGCCGACGGCGTGCGGGGTGCGAAAGTCCAGGGGCGTTCCCTGGACCGGGGCGGTTTCACCGGTGGGAATGAGGGCGTCGTCGACCAACAAGGAGCGGTCGGCATTGAGGGTGAGCACCTGGTCCAGGACGGTGCCGGACTGGGCGCCGGCCAGGTTCCAGTAGGCATGGTTGCAGAGGTTGACCACCGTCGGTTTGTCGGTCCGGGCGGTGTAATCCATTTTCCATTCCTTGCGGAGATTCAACTCGTAGAGCACGGTGCAATCCAGAGTCCCGGGATAGCCTTCCTCCCCATCGGGGCTGCGATAGGTTAGTTCGAGGGCGACGAAGTCCGGTCCGCGGAGCGGTTGGGCTTTCCACACGCGCTTGTCGAAGCCCCGGACGCCGCCATGGATATGGTTGGGGCCGTCATTGCGGGGCAGCCTGACCTCATGTCCGTCCAGCGTGAAGCGGGCGTGGGCGATGCGGTTGGCATAGCGGCCGATGAGGGAGCCGAAACAGGCGCTCTTCTTTTCGTAATCGGCGAGCGACTCACGGTTGGCGGTCACGTTGGCCAGACGGCCGGCGCGGTCCGGGGCCTCGAGGGAGTAGATGATCGCGCCATAAGTCATGACCTTGACGGAAAGGCCGTGGTTATTGCTCAGGGTGTATAGCTCGACCGCGTGGCCGTCCTGGGTGGCGCCGAAGGGGATGGCCTCGATGCTCAAGGGGCCGTGGACCGCGGGCTGCTCGGCTGCCCGAGCCGGGCCGTATGCGAGGAGAACCAGAGCGGCCAGCAGGCCTGACGCAGGAGAATTCGGTTGCATCTAAAACCTCACTTGTTCGAGGTAGGCCAGGCTCTGCGGGATCTGTTGTTCGGAGGAGGGCGATTCGTCTTCGATGAAGTAGTATTTCACTCCGGCCTTTTTCGCCGCCTTGAGGATGGCCGGCAGGTCCATCAGCCCGGCTCCCAGGGCGACGTCGTTGCGCACGTCGGTGCCGCCGGTCAGGGCGCCGGTGGGCGTGCCCTTCTTCATGTCTTTCAGATGGACCAGGGTCCAGCGCCGGCCGTATTTCTGGAACAACTTGACCGGGTCCTGGTTGGGGAAAACCACCCAAAAAATGTCCATCTCGTAGCTCACCCGTTTAGGGTCGGTCTCGGCCATGAGCAAATCGAACAAAGTGCCCTGCCCATGCGGCTGGAACTCGTAGCCATGCACGTGGTAAAAGAACTTCAAACCGTGCCTGGCCATGACCTCGCCGGCGTGGTTGAAGACCGCGGCGGCTTCGCGGCAGGTCTTCTCGTCGAAGTCACCCTGGTGCGGTATCCAGGCGACACCGGCGTATTGGAGCCCCAGCGACTTGGCTTCCTGCGCGACTCCTTCGGGGTCCGTTCGGTATCGGTTGTAGTCGAAATGCGCGCCAATCGGCTTGATGCCCCGGGCCGCCAATTGGGCCGTGAACTGTTCCGGCGTCATGCCGTACGTGCCGGCCACCTCGGCATACTTAAAGCCGAACTTTTTCACTTCGTCCAGCGTGCCGGGCACGTCCTTGCTGAACTGGTCGCGCAGGCTGTAGAGCTGGAGTCCAACCGGACCCTTGAAACTCGGCCCGGTGCCGACGGAGCCGCCCGCTACAGGCGACGAGCTGAGGAGAACCGCGGCCAGGGAAGCCGCACAAGGAAGCAGGATTTGCAATTGCATGAGCGACGAGTACCAGAAAGGACCGGGAATGGAAAGCAGAAGTTGCGAGAGACACGGCCTGCTTAGAGCCTGTCCCAAACGCCCCGACTCCGGGCCTTTGTCGGAACCCTTTGTCGAAAGCCTTTGTCGGCAACCTCGTCGAAGCATGGCCAATTCGACAAAGGTTCCCGACAAAGGTCCCCGACAAAGGTTGCGACGAAGGTCCGTTCGGTTGTGTTTTGGGGCACGGCCTACCTAACCACCGAGACCGGCATCCCCACCCAGACGAGTTTGGCAAGGTATTCGACATTCCAATTAGCGAGCCGGAAGCAGCCGTGAGATTCGGTTCGGCCGACTTGCTCCGGGTTGGCAGTTCCGTGGATGCCGTAGCCCGGTTTGTCGAGGCCAATCCAGAATACGCCGACCGGGTTGTTAGGACCCGGGGGCAGCACCAGCCGGGTTTTCAACCGCCGCGCTTCGGCGGACTCGGGGAAGATCTCCGGGTCGAAGGTGTAGTTGGGATTGGGGGCGACGACGGCGACGTGCAAAGTGCCCACCGGCCGCTTCTCGACTCGCTGAGCGATGCTGCAAGGGAAATGCGCCAGCAGGCGCGAGTTGGCGTCGAAGGCCTCGAGGACCTTGTCGGCCAGGCGGATGGTGAGGTAAGCCGCCTTGTCGGCGGGCTCCGGACGGGTCGTGTCTGGGAGCTGGAGGACGGCGCCGGGCGAAACGCGGGCCCAGTCGACGCCCGGGTTGAGGCGCCGGATGAGGCTGGGGTGCGCATGGCCTCTTTCGGCGGCCAATTCGAGGATCGTCTCGTAGTCGAGGGCGCTCTGCTGGGACTTGCCGAGCCAGGTCGAGCTCAACGGCTGGAGCCGCGCCAAATCTGCGGCGCTGACCGTGTAGGTTGTGCAGGCCGGGGCGGTCAGTGAGAGCCGCTCCCGCGTGGGCAGGTCCAACTCGCCTGTGGCCGGCAGGCCTTGGGACTGTTGAAAAGCGCGCAATCCGGCTCGAGTCTGCGCCCCCAGTTGGCCGTCGATCGAGCCGCAGGAGATGCCCTGCCGGTCCAAGGCCAGTTGTGCCTCAAAGACATCCTGGACCGGGCGCGGGAATCCCTCGGCTGGGCTCGGCAGCGCCTCCGTCTCCGGCGATGGGGGAGCGGCCGCCGACCCCGGGGAATTGGTTTGCAGCCTGGACCCCGCCCCCTTCAGCGAGGCATACTCCGCCATTACCCCCGCCAGCCGATTACTGGTTGGCTGGCTTGTGACCGTCCGCTCCGGCCCGCCAACCCCCGCCTCCCGACCCTGCCCGGCCGCCGGCAGGTTCAATTCGACCCGTGGCGCATTCCGGCCTGTGGCGGCAGGGCCTTGAGCCCCGCCCCCCGTCTCCCGTCCCGCCGAGACACTCTCCCTGCTTCGAGCTTCGGGCTTCGCGCTTCGCGCCTCAGACTTCCGTCTCCCCGTCTCCGGGTTCCGCGCCGCCTGCCACCAAATCCAGCCCAGCAGGCCGAGCAGGCCAGCCGCCAGAATCCAATAAAGAAACATGGCCCCTCCGTTGCCCGAACGCGGCGCACGGAATCTTCTATGGCGGCGCGCGGCCACAGCCTATTCGGTGTGACTCGAGCGAGGAGTCTTGCTGGCCGAGGGCGCCTCCGGCCTGGCGGGCACGAACTCCTGGCGAACTACCGCCTCGCCGATCATCATGGCGGCTTCCCACTCAGGCACCAGGTCGGTATTGATAACCAGGTGGTAGAGCAGCGGGTCATCGATATCCTTGAAAAAGTATTTCTTCACATACCGCTGGCGCCCGCGGTCCTCCCGGCGCACGAAGGCGCGCGTCGCCTTGAGGCTCAGACCTTCGAGTTGCTGGATGCGTTCGACCCGCCTTTCAAAGGAGCCCACCAACCGGACGTGAAACACATAATCCAGCTTGCTGGTGATGAGGTTCGCCCCGCGCCCGACCAGGATCACGTTGCCCAAGTGCGCCAGGTGCAGGATCGTGTCCGCGGTGTTGCGCACCAGTGTCCAGGAAGGGGGGTGCAAGCCGAACAGTTCGTCCATGGTGTCCGCCACTTCTGACATCCGGTCCTCCGGCATGAACCGCGCCAGGCGCTGGGGCAGATGATGGTCCGCGAGCACTTTCTCGACCAGGTTCCAATCGAACACCGTCCAGGGGCACGGAGCATCCGGGGCGTGCTTATCCAGGTAGGCCGCAAGTTTTTCGGCCACCGAATGCCCGCCGGCGCCGCTCTGACGGGAGATGGTCACCGCCCGCCGCTGGACGCCCCCATGCGCCAACCGCGCTTTGCCCGCCCCTTGCAACTGGCAGTTGATGAACGACAGGCATTGCTCCAATCCGACGTGCGTTGTCATCGTAGTCCTTTCGTTCCGGCTTTCCGTGCCTAATATAATCGCGAACGGGGCCCCGGAAAAGCCCAATCCGGCCCCGGCCAACCGATTTGATCCCGGCTAATACTCTGGATTACGCCGCCAGCGCCTGTTCCAGGCGTTGCCACAAATCCTGCCGCTCTTCCAGCCCGACCGAGAGCCGGATCAAGTAGCGGGAGACCCCGCATAATTCCGCCCATTCCAATTCGGTGTAGTGGGCCAGCAGAGTGAAGGGGCAAGCCAGGGTGAACACCGTGCCGAGGCTGGGTCCCTTGCAAACGGCCAGCCGGTCGTAAATCTGCGGAGAACGCGACTCGGCATCCTTGGGCAGAAAGGTGACCAGCGCGCCCCAGCCGCCCGCCGGACGGCGCACCGCTTCGTAGGCCTCGCTGGATTCCCACCTGGGATACCAGACTCGCTCGATGGCCGGATGGCTGCGCAGCCGTTCGGCCAGCCAGAGCCCGTTCTCATTATGCCGCCGCATTCGGTCCGCGAAACCCCGTCCCTGGGCCTCGAGCACCAGGGCCTCCTCACCCCAGAGCAGTTCCTCGTGTTGAGCGGCCACAATCGGTTTGAGCTCGGCATAAAGCGGGGCCCTGGGGTTGCAGATCAGCGCCCCGCCCATCGCATCGCCGGTGCCGACGAAAAACTTCGTCAGGCTGGTGGCAATCAGGTCGGCATACCCGCTCAGGTCCACGTTGAAGGGAGTGGCCACCACGTCGTCGGCCACGAGCGGCAGGCGGTTCCGCCTTAGGATCGGTCCGAGCGGGCGCAGGTCTGCCGAGCCCAGGAGGGGGTTGCCCGGGATCTCGCAGAAACAAGCCGCCAGGGGCTGGCGGCGGAGGAGGGCCTCGAGCCCCTCCTGGATCGTCGCCAAGTGATGCAGCAGTATCGCGCCATGGCCGAGCTTCTGCTGCAGCTTCAGCGTGTCCACGTAGGGAAAGCCCAACTGTGCCGTCGCGCGCCCGGGGGTCCGGCGCTGGACCGCCTGCAGCGCCGCGTACTGGGCGGCCATGCCGCTTGGTGCCAGAAACACATCCTCTTCGGCGCAATCATAAAGGCCCGCCAGTTGGCGCCGCAAAGCGCGGCGGACCGCCAGATCGTCCGCGGCGGGGAGTCCGCTCCGGCCGGCCAGGCGCGCCTCCGCTTGCCGACTCGAGACAATGAGCCCGGCATGTTGCCAAAAGGCGCGCAAGACCGCTTCGCCCGCCGCGGTGGTCGTCACCCCGGCAATCGTGTCCTGCTCGCAGACCACGGCTTCCTCGCCGCTGCTGCGGCGGACAAACTCGGCGGCGGCGCGGGCGGCCCGCGCCGAGGGAAAAGGCAGGCCTGGCCGGCCCTGGCCCAAGCGCCGGCCCAACTCCGCCACCAGGGGATGAATCACAAAACGGGGATAGCCGTTGGAGAGCCGTCGCGTCACCTCCGGTCGTTTCTCTTCGTAGCCGACGACGTCCTGCCAGCGGGGCAGCGCCATCGAGACCGCATGGGTCGAGTCAGGCATCGGCCGGCCCAAATCCTGGGCTCGCCAGAGGGGGTTCTGGCACAAATCATCGCAACTCATTTGGCAAGGAACTTACACCGGTTGACCCCAAATCCGAAATCCGAAATCCGAAATCCGAATCTGGTCCCTTGTTGGGTGCGCCGGCTGCGTGGGGAAGGGGCGCCTGTGGCCTCAATGTCGAGAGTGCGAAGCCAATGCCCGAAAGCTGTTGGAGCTCGGCCTTCGGCCTTCGGATTTCCTTCGGATTTCGGATTTCGGATTTCGGATTTCTCTCGGGCCTTCGGCCTTCGGGTTTCGGGTTTCCGCCGCTGGCGGCGCGTCAGGCCTGGGCGACTTCCTGGGGGCCCTTGCCGCCATTAACCAGGAAGAGCACTGCCATGCGCACGGCCAGGCCGTTGGTGACCTGTTCCAGGATCAGGGAGCGGTTGCAGTCGGCGATCTCGCTGTCGATCTCCACGCCGCGATTGATCGGGCCGGGGTGCATGATGAGGGCGTCGGGCTTCGTGCGCGCCAGGCGCGCCTGGTTCAAGCCAAAGAGACTGGTGTATTCGCCCAAGCTGGGGAACATCGTCTTGCGTTGACGCTCGTGCTGGATGCGCAAGAGGTTGATAATGTCCGCTTCGCGGATCGCTTCGTCCACGTCGTAGGTGACGCGGCAGCCCATCTGCTCGAAGACTCGGGGCACGAGCGTCGAGGGCCCGCAGAGGGTCACCTGGGCCCCCAGCTTGGTCAAAGCCCAAATGTCCGAGCGGGCCACCCGGCTATACACGACATCACCGAGGATCGTGACTTTGAGACCTTCGATCCTCCCCTTCCTTTCCCGGATGGTGAACAGGTCGAGCAGGGCTTGAGTGGGATGCTCGTGCGCGCCGTCGCCGGCGTTGATGACGCTGGCATCGAGGACGCGCGCCAGGAAATGCGGCACCCCCGACGCGCTGTGGCGGATGACGATGAAATCCACATTGAGCGCCTCGAGATTGCGCACCGTGTCTTTGAGCGTTTCGCCTTTCTTGAGCGACGAGGCCTCCGCCGTGAAATTGATAATGTCGGCCGAAAGGCGTTGTTCGGAGAGCTCAAAGCTGATGCGCGTGCGCGTCGAGGGCTCGATAAACAGGTTGACGACCGTTTTCCCGCGCAGGGCGGGAACTTTTTTGATGGCCCGAGCACCCACCGCCTTGAAGGCGCGGGCCGTGTCCAGCACGGTGAAGATTTCCTCGGCCGTCAACGATTCGATGTCCAGCAGGTGTTTGCGGTTCCAGCTCATTCCGGTTCATTTCTTCTCGAGCACGACCTCGTCCGAGCCGCCGAAGTCGGACAGGCGGGCCTGGACGCTCTCGGTATGGGCGGTCGGGACGTTTTTGCCGACAAAATCGGCTTTGATGGGCAGCTCGCGGTGGCCCCGGTCAATCAGCACCGCCAATTGGATGCGCCTGGGCCGTCCGAAATCGTTGAGCGAATCCATCGCGGCGCGAATGGTGCGCCCGCTAAAAAGCACGTCATCCACCAGCACCACGGTCTTGCCGGTCACGTCAAAGGGGATGACCGTCGGTTGCACGTCGGGCGCCACGCGTTGGTCCAAATCGTCCCGGTGCATGCTCACATCGAGTTGACCGGTGGGGATGGGTTGTCCCCAGATGCCCGAGAGCAGCCCACTTAGCCGCCGGGCCAGCGGCACGCCTCCGCGTTGAATGCCCACCAGGACCACCTCGCTGCCGGCTTCGTCGCGCTCGGCGATCTCGTGGGCGATGCGCGTCAAGGCGCGTTGTATCTCGGCCGCATTCAGAATCAGGGTTTCAGCCATGGGAACTTCGCTGTCGGTTTGCGTGGCGTCGTCTGCGGATTGGAAATCCGCGGTACGGCAGACTGGAAGTCTGCGCTACGCCGGGTTAGCGGAGGGTTGACCGGGTCTTTCGCCACTTGGAACGGTGCTTGACGATCCAATCCGTCAGCGCCCGATCAAACCCGATGTCGCGACCCGCTTTCTCGGACTCAATCCACTTGTGCCTCAAAATCTCGTCACGCTCCGCTTGAAATTCACGGTAAAGCGAAGAGTTCTTCAGCAATTCACTCGCCGAGAGTTGGTCTTTTGTTTCGTCAGACATATTCGCGCATCCCAAACAAAACTGCCACGCGCTCCGAACTTTTTACACAACCGTTTCCTGAATGGCAATTATTTTTTGTGCAAGTTATCCACCTCCAGAACCGATTCACGAAAGGGGCGGGGACGGTTTCGTCCCCGCT
>Ga0209415_10009959_pt1 | contig 16246 bp, 15 predicted proteins | sample PeaSoiSIISIP2007_FD_187696 | JGI IMG/M metagenome (GOLD analysis project Ga0209415, IMG submission 187696) | Peat soil microbial communities from Weissenstadt, Germany - SII-SIP-2007 (SPAdes) (version 2) | ecosystem: Environmental > Terrestrial > Soil > Wetlands > Peat | place: Germany...
CCAGGGAGGCGGCGGCAAGCGCGGACAGTCCAAAGAGGCGCAGGAGGTCGGGAGCGGGAACCGTCATGCTGCCCAGAGGAATCGCAGCATCCGTGTGCCAGCTGCCGCAGAAAATCTGCAGACCTATCGCGCCGCAGAGAAGCGGCAGATTGGCCGCACCTTCGAGCCTTATGACGTCGTGCTGCTGCTTGTGGCTCGCCCGCGCCGCGGGGTCTTCAAGGCGAAACAGCAGCATCGAATCGAGAGCGACATAGGCAGCGATCAGGACGGCCGAAACGAAGCCTGTCGGCAGGAACATCATCCGCACGGTCCAAAGGAAAGGAACGCCCTTTAGGTACCCGATCAGAAGCGGCGGACCGATGGGCGAGAATGCGCCCCCGATGTTGCATACGACGAAGATGAGGAAAACAACGCTATGCGCCTTGTAGCGTCGCCACCTGTTGGACTTCAGCAATACGGGAAGAAATAGGAGGGTCGAGCCGGGCGTGCCGAGCACGCCGCTCGTCAGCGTGCCCAGCGCCAGAAGCAGCGCGTTTTCGGCGGGATGGCCGGACATGCGGGATCGAATGTGGATTCCGCCGGCGATGACGTAGAGCGCCAGGATGGAGACCGCGAATGGCGCATATTCGAGAAGAAGCAGGTGCTCCAGAGCCATGAGGCCGTTCGTCCCGAACCTGGCGATCAGGGGAACGACCGCGGCGATGATCCACAGGCTGGTGAGGGCGCCGTAGTGGCGCTCCCACTTGGCTGGCCAGACCGTCTGAGCGACGGCAATAGTGATCAGGAGGCCGAGGAACGGGACTCCCCAGAAGAGTCCCATATCCGGGCCCTCCAGCAATTCCGCGAAGGAGGCGGGCGAGGACAAGACGACGTCACGGGCCGGGTGGCGGCAGACTCTCAGCGGTCATGCGGCGCGCAAGGGTCTGGAGGCGTCGCTCGTCTCGCGAAGGAACGCGGCAAAATCCGCGGCCAGCCGCGCCGCATCGACGGCCGGCAGCGGCGCCATGGGCGGGAGCGGGCGCGACCAGGCGGGGTCGCCGGTCTCGGCGGCGATCCAGGCCTTGAGGCATGCGATGAAGGCACCGCGCGACATGATGCTGTCGGCCCTCTGGATGGCCGGCAGGAAGCGCCTGCGCTCCGTGATGTTGGCCGCGTTGAAGAGCCGGCGGAGCAGGGGCGCGATCACGTTGCCGAGTCCGCAGATCGTGCCGGCGCCATGCTGCTGCAGGGCAAGATGAATGTGAATTTCGGTGCCGGTGAAAATGGCCAGGGATGAAAACCGGCGCAGCAGTTCCTCCGTGTAGCTCCAGTCGCCGCCGCTGTCCTTGATGCCGACGATGTTGCGAGGATAGCGTTCCATGAGGCGGCGGATCACCGGCGTGCGCACGGCCAGGCCGGAGGCGCCGGGGATGTGGTAGAGGAGGGCGCGGAGCGCCGGATCATCGATCTTGTCGATGAGAGCCGCGTAGTAGCGGAACACGCCCTCGTCGCCGATCCCATCGCGGAAGAAGAACGGCGGCATCAGCAACACGCCGGCAACCCCGGCCTTCGTGGCCTGGCGCGCCAGCTCGACCGAATCCGACAGGGCCGCAGCACTCGCCGAGACGATCAGGCGCTCCGGCGGAAAGCCGCCGGCGAGCAGGGCCTCCAGGGCGTTCATCCGCTCGGCGGCGGCGAAGGCCGGCCCTTCGCCGGTCGTGCCGAACAGGGCTACGCCGTCGCAGCCTTGCTCGATCAGCCGGCGACAGTGGGCTTGAAGGCGGCCGACGTCACATCGATACGCTCCGTCCACGGGCGTGACGGTGGCTGTCCATAGTCCGCGAAGCGGCTTGTCCATCGCTGGCTGTTCCTTTGCCTCGGCGGATGTTGCACCCGCCGGCGGCACTGTAGCAATCTGGGAGCCAGCCATATAATGGAGACCCTGAATCCAAAGGTTGCAAGCATTAACAAAGGCTTGTCCAAGATTGTCAACAATTATTCCTTGACCATCGAGGTTAGATTGCGCTATTGGACTTGAGGACAGGAGCCAGCATCGATGCAGCATCTGCCAAGCCCGAAGGTCGATCGCCGGTCTCTGGACCGGCGCGCCGCCGACGTTCTGAGACAAGAGATACTGAGCGGTCGGTTCCCTCCCGGGTATCGTCTGGTCGAGACATGGCTCGCCCAGCAGCTCCAGGTCAGCCGGGGGACCGTACGCGCCGCGCTCTCGGAACTCGCCCACCAGGGCCTGGTTGATCAGGTCGCCTATACCAAATGGTCGGTCCCGGACCTCAAGGCCCAGGACGCCTGGGAGCTGTATACCTTGCGCGCCTCCCTGGAAGGCTTGGCCTCGTTTCTGGCCGCCGAGGCTCTATCCCCGGCAAGCGTCGCCGAATTGACCGCCAGCTTCGGGCGTCTCGTCGCCGCGGCTGAGCTGGGGAAGGTCGGACCGGCGGTCGAGGCCGACCTGGCGCTCCACAAGACGATCGTGGCGCTTGCCGGCCACGGCCGTCTCTCCAAGCAGTACGGCATCCTCGAGCAGCAAGTCCGCCGCTACATGACGAGCTCGAACGCGTTGATCAACGATACCCGGGAAATCGGCGATCAGCATCGCCCCCTGGTCGAGGCGATACTCGCCGGACGGGCCGCCGAGGCGGAGGCGCTCGCCAAGTCGCATAACATGGTGGAGGGGCGCAAGCTTTTCGACCGGCTCCGGCAGATCGAGCAGGGCGAGGGCATGTAGCCGAAGGGGAAGAGGCAGAAGGAACGTCAGTATCCGACGGAAGCAGAAGAAACCGTTCAACCGGGTCCAACAAGGACCCTAGAGGGAGGAAGCAGATGAGAAAGTCCATTTACCAGACACCGGTGGCACGCCGGACTGTACTAGCCGCGGGTGCAGCCGCCATGGCCATGCCGTTCGTTTCACGGGCCGCGCGCGCCGCGGGCAAGGTCATTCGCATCTCGACGCCCGGTTCGCCCGACGAGTGGCAGTCCAAGGCGATGGTGGAATTCAAGAAGCAGCTCGACGCCTCCAGCCCCGGACAGTTCGACGTGCAGATCTTCTACAACGGAACGCTGTTCGGCCAGGGTACCGAGATCGAGGCGATGCAGCGGGGCAACCTCGAAGTCGGCATGATCTCGCCGCAGGACGTCTCCAATCTCATCCCCGAATATTCGATCTTCACCACCGGCTACCTGATGCGCGATCCCAAGCATCTTGACGCCGTCTACGATGGCGATATCGGCAAGGAATACGACGCCAAGGTGTCCTCGGTCATCGGCGTGCACATCGTGCGCAGCCAATACCTGGGCACGCGGCACGTCATCCTGCGCCAAGTGCACGACATCAAGACGCCGGCCGACATGAAGGGCATCAAGCTGCGCATGCCGGGCTCAGAGACATGGCAGTTCCTGGGCAATGCGCTCGGCGCCAACGCGACGCCGCTGGCCTTCGAGGAAGTCTATCTCGCCATGCAGACCGGCACGGTGGACGGCCTGGAAAATCCGCTCCCCGACGCCGAGGCCGGCAAGTTCTATGAGGTCTCGAAGCAGGTGGTGCTGACCGGGCACATGGTCTCCAACACCTTCTTCGCCATGGCCAACGGCTTCTGGAACGGGCTTTCCGACGACGAGAAGAAGGCCATCGAGGACGCGGAAGCCAAGGCCAAGGCCTTCAACGACGCCGGCGTTCTGCAGACCGAAGCCGACGCCAAGGGCTTCTTCGAGAGCAAGGGCAACCAGGTGACGACCCCCGACGTCGCCGCTTTCCGCGATCATGTGCTGAAGGCGTTCCTCGCCTCGAAATATGCGGCGACCTGGCCCGCCGGCATGCTGGACCGCATCAACGCCGCCGGCACGTAAGGCACCGGCGAGTCCGGCGCTCAAGGATCGCGCGAGAGGCACGAGGGGAGAGCCATGGCGTCGTTTCTCGCCAGGCTGAAGCGGGGCACCGAACTGGTCGCGGCTTTGCTGTTCGCGGCCATGTTCGGTGCCTTCATCATCCAGGTCGTCTCGCGCTATGTCTTCGGCGACCCCGTGTCCTGGACCATCGAGATCTGCTCGATTACCTATATCTGGATCGTCTTTCTCGCCAGTTCCACGATCCTGACGCCCCGCCAGCACATCACCTTCGACATGCTCTACGGTTCCGTCGGCCAGCACTGGAAGCGCCGTTTCGCGATCTTCAGCACGGCCAGCATCCTGGCGATCTTCGCCGTCTGCCTGCCGACGACGATCGGCTACGTTCTGTTCTCCGCCCACTACCACACGCTCATCCTGCACATCAGGATGGACATCATCTATTCCTGCTTCGTGATCTTCATGGTCGGCGCCATCGTCGGCGCCGCCGTTCGGCTGCGCCGACTGTTGGGCCAGGACTGGACGCAGCAAATCTGAACGAAACGGCCTGACATGAGCCTTGCTGCCGCGATCATGCTGATCAGCTTCTTCGTCTGGGGCGCCGTGGGGATGCCGATCGGCTTCGCCATGCTGGCGTCTGCGTTCGTGTACCTGCTTTTGAAGGGCCAGGATCTGGGTCTGGTCGCCTCGCAGTCGCTGAACGGCCTCTTCCGCAGCTTCGTCCTGCTCGCCGTGCCGCTGTTCATCGTCGCGGCCGAGATCATGAACGCCGGAACCGTCAGCGAGCGGCTGATAAAGTTCGCCAGCCTGATCGTGGGGCGGATTCGCGGCGGCCTCGCCCATGTCACCGTCGTCGCCAGCATGATCTTCTCGGGCATGAGCGGCAGCGCGATCGCGGATGCCGCCGGTCCCGGCAAGCTGATGATCGAGATGATGCGCAAGGACGGGCGCTACACGCCCGGTTTCGCCGGCGCGCTGGCCGCGTCAGCCGCCACCATCGGCCCGATCATCCCGCCCTCGATTCCCATGGTCCTCTACGCCATGGTGGCCAATACCTCGGTCGGGTACCTGTTCCTCGGCGGCTTCCTGCCCGGCACGCTCATGGGCATCTCGCTCATGATCGTCATCGCGATGGTCGCGCGGCGGCAGAATTTGCCGGTCGAGCCGCCGGTTCGGCTCCGCGAAGTGCCGGGCATCATGCGGGATTCGTTTCCGGCGGTGATGCTGCCGGTGATTCTGCTGGGCGGGATCTATTCCGGCGTCGTCACGCCGACCGAGGCGGCCGCGGTGGCCGCCGCCTACGCCCTGCTGCTGGCCTGTGGGCTCTATCGGGCGCTGTCCTTCGGCGGGGTCGTGCATATTTTCGTCAATGCCGCCCGCTCGACCGCGATCGTCGCCCTCGTCGTGGCCGGCGCCTTGCTGATCAACTATGTGGTGGCGGCGGAGCAGATCCCCAACGAGATCGGGGCATGGGTCCAGTCCCTGCATGTCTCGAAACTCGGCTTCCTGCTGATCATCAACCTCATGTTCCTGATCCTCGGCTGTTTCCTCGATACGCTGCTCATGCTCCTGGTGATCGTGCCGATCGCCATGCCGACGATCCGCGCGCTCGGCATCGATTCGGTGCATTTCGGCGTCACCACCATCGTCAACCTGATGATCGGCATGCTGACGCCGCCCTACAGCGAGCTGCTGTTCGTGGTGACCGGCGTCACCGGCATCCGGTTGACCGAGATGTACGGCTACGTATGGCCCTTCATCGTCGCGCTCATCCTCGCTCTCCTCGCCATGTTGGTCGTGCCTCAGATCGTGCTATGGCTGCCCGAGCAACTCGGCTACATCCCGGGCTCTTGACGAGCCCCTTCGCAAAGACGGAAAGCCGGCCCATGCCATCCATGAAAGAGAAATTCGGCGGCGTCGATCGCTACAGGCATTTCATCAACGGCCAATGGGTCGCCTCGACGGGCAAGGAATTCATCGAGGTCGAAAACCCGGCGACCGAGGAGATCATCGCCCAGGTGCCCAACGGCACGGTGGACGACGCCGAGCGCGCGCTCGAAGCGGCCAAGGCGGCGCAGCCGGCCTGGGAAGCGCTGCCGCCGGTGGAGCGCGGCGTCCTGCTGCGTCGCCTGGCCCAATCGATCCTGGAGAATCGCGAGCGGCTGGCGCGCCTGGTGGTGGCGGAGCAGGGCAAGCCGCTCACCGAGGCCCGGGGCGAGATCGACGGCACGGCGCTCTACCTCACCTACGCGGCCGAAGAGGCGCGGCGCATGGCGGGCGACATCCTGCCCTCCGACAATGCCGACGAGCAGATCTGGATTCAGCGCTGCGCCTATGGCGTCGCGGTCGGCCTGACTGCGTGGAACTATCCGGCCGCGCTCACCGCCCGCAAGATGGGCCCGGCGCTCATCGCCGGCAACACGATCGTTCTCAAGTCCCACGAGGGCACGCCGGTCTCGGCTCTGGAGATCGCCCAGCTGGCCCAGCAGGCGGACTTCCCGCCCGGCGTCGTCAATGTCGTGTCGGGCACCGGCAAGATCGTCGGCGAGGCGCTCGTGCGCCATCCCATCACCCAGCTCGTCAGCGTGACCGGCAGCGTGCGCGCCGGCAGGGAAATCTATCGGGCGGGCGCGGACGACCTGAAGGTGCTGCGCCTCGAGCTGGGCGGCAAGGCGCCGCTGGTGGTGGCCGAGGACGCGGACATCGGCGCGGCGGTCAAGGCGGCCGTCGCCTCGCGCTTCGAGAACTGCGGCCAGATCTGCATCTGCAACGAGCGCATGTACCTTCACGAAAGGATCGCCGACCAGTTCATGGAGCGCTTCATCGAATCGGTGAAGCGACTCAAGCTGGGCAATCCGCTGGAGCTCGTCGACGTCGGTCCGAAGTTCAGCGGCGCCGAAGTGGAAAAGGTCGAGGCGCTGGTGGCCGGCGCCGTCAAGGCGGGCGCTAGGATCGCGACCGGCGGCAAGCGCCCGAGCGGGCCGGGCTTCGACAAGGGCCATTGGTTCGAGCCGACGGTGCTCACCAATGTGCGCAACGATATGGAGATCATGCAGCGCGAGGTCTTCGGGCCGGTGATCCCGGCCATGACCGTGACCGACTTCGACGAGGGGCTGGCGCTCGCCAATGATTCGGCCTATGGGCTGTCGGCCTATGTCTTCACGAAGGATCTGCGCCGTCTCATGCGCCTCGTGCGCGAACTGAAGTTCGGGGAAATCTACGTCAACCGCGCCGGCGGCGACGCCGTTCACGCCTATCACTCCGGTTACCGGCATAGCGGCCTGGGCGGCGAAGACGGCAAATACGGCCTCGAGGGCTATCTCCGGAAGAAGACGATCTACGTGAATTTCTCATGATCGGATTCGGAGTAACGAGACCCTTCTCCGACCCCGCCGCGGACGCGACGGTTGTCCGGCGGTCCTTTGGCGATCTTCGCGTCGGCATTTCGAAACTGCAGAGAGACAGGAGGAAACGATGAAGAATTTCACAGGCATGTGCGTGCCGATCTGCACGCCCTTCGTGCAAGGCGGCGAGGCCGTCGACGAGGGTGCATTGAAAGAGCATATCGATTGGATGATCGAGAGCGGCGTCAACATCATCCTGGCCTGCGGCGGCACCGGAGAGTTCGCCTACCTGCGCGAGCAGGAGCGCCGGCGCGTGTCGGAAGTGACCTGCAAGCATGTTGCCGGCCGGGCCGACGTCTTCGTGCAGACCTCCGCCATCAATACCGCCGATGCGGTCGCGAACGCGAAGGCCGCCGCCGACATGGGCGCGGACGCGATCCTGGTGCTGCCGCCCTATTTCGAGGGCCCGACCATGGATGGCGTCTGCTGGCACTACGAAGCCGTCGCCAAGGCGATGAAGCTGCCCGTCGTCGTCTACAACATTCCGCAGAACACGAACATCGACATCACGCCCGAGATCTTCAGCAAGCTGATGAAGATCGAGAACATCCAGTACATCAAGGACAGCACGTCCAGCCTCGTGCGCATCCAGCAACTGGTGGCGACAGGCGGCAAAGTCTTCAACGGGGGCGACCCGATTGCCTATCCCGCCATGGTCGCCGGCTGCATCGGCTGCATCTGGGGGGCTGTCAATGCGATGCCGCGGGAAGCGGTCGCCCTCTACAAGCTGGTCGCGGCGGGAAAGCTGTCCGAGGCGGCCGAGCTGTGGAAGAGGATGCTTCCCTCGCAGCTGTTTTTCTGGACCCATGACTACAATCCGTCGATCAAGGCGGCGACGAACCTTGCCGGGAGAAAGATCGGCCAGTGCCGAAAGCCGCTTCAACCGCTGGGCGAGGGCGACATGGCTTTGCTGCGCGAGGCGATGGCGCCGCTGCTCGAGCCCAGCAGAGCTGCGGCCCAGTGATCGCCGGAGAGCATTCCTGCCGGCCGGGGCGAGTCCGTACCGGGAGGTGAATGGAACCAGGCGGGGTCGGGAGGCATCGCCTCGGCGCCTCGACCCCGCCTTGCTCGGAAATACGCAAGCGCCGGGCATGCCGCGGCGATCGCCATAGCGCCATGAACGGGAGTCCCAGATGGATGACATGAGCAATCGGCCGCCGGTTCTGCATCTCAATCCCTCCGATCCCTTGGTCATCGCGACCCGCGACCTCGCTCCGGGGGAAGCCGTCGGGCTGAGTGCGCTCGCCGTTCAGGAGCCGATCATGCGCGGCCACAAGATGGCGGTCCAGCCGATCAAGGCAGGAGAGCCGGTGCGCAAGCTGGGCCAGATCATCGGCATGGCGACCAGGGATATCCGGCCCGGCCAGCATGTCCACGTCCACAATCTGGAGTTTCGACCCAGTGCCGCGGACCACTCCATCGGCATCAGCCGAAGCAATTTCCCGGTGTTGCCCGAGGCGCAGGCGGCGACCTTCCAGGGGATCCGCCGGCAGGATGGCGCGGTCGCGACCCGCAACTACATCGGCGTCCTCACCACGGTAAACTGCTCGGCGACGGTGGCGCGGGTCATCTCCGAGCATTTCCGGAATTCCGGCGAGTTGGCGGCATATCCCAACATCGACGGCGTCGTGGCCCTCACCCACAAGAGCGGCTGCGCCGGCGGCGATCGGACCGAGGGCCACTATCTCCTGCGCCGGACCATCGCCGGCTATGCGCGGCACCCGAACTTCGCCGCCGTGTTGATCGTCGGGCTCGGCTGCGAGTCGAATCAATTGCCGGAGCTCATCGCTGAGGAGGGGCTGGAGACCGGCCAGCGCATTCATAGCCTGATCATCCAGGACGCCGGCGGAACGCGTAGGACGGTCGAGGCCGGCATCGCGCGAATCCGGGAATTGCTGCCCATCGCCAATCGGGTGAAGCGCGAGACCTTGCCGGCGCGCCATCTGATCCTGGGCTTACAGTGCGGCGGCTCCGACGGGTTCTCGGCCATAACCGCCAATCCGGCCCTCGGCGTGGCCTCGGATCTCCTGGTGCGCAATGGAGGCACGGCGATCCTCAGCGAAACGCCGGAGATCTACGGCGCCGAGCATATGCTCCTCAGTCGGGCCGCCAGTGAGGAGGTCGGCCGCAAGCTGCTCGACCTGCTCCGCTGGTGGGAAGACTACGCGGCCAAGAACGGGGAGTCCCTCGACAACAACCCGTCTCCGGGGAACAAGGCCGGCGGGCTTACCACGATCCTCGAGAAGTCGCTGGGTGCCGCAGCCAAGGGCGGACGCAGCGACCTGATGGATGTCTACGGCTATGGCGAGGCGGTCACGAAAAGCGGCTTCGTCTTCATGGATACGCCCGGAAACGACCCGGTGTCCGTGACCGGCCAGGTGGCGGGCGGGGCGAACATGATCTGCTTCACCACCGGACGCGGCTCCTGCTTCGGCTGCAAGCCGGCGCCGAGCCTGAAGCTCGCGACCAACACGCCCATGTACAACCGCATGGCCGAGGACATGGACGTCAATTGCGGAACGATCCTCGACGGCAGCACGACGGTCGAGGAGATGGGCGAGCAGATCTTCAGGCTCATTCTGGAGACGGCATCAGGCCGGCGCAGCAAAAGCGAGCTGCTAGGCTACGGCGAGGACGAGTTCGCGCCCTGGCATCTGGGCGCGACGCTTTAGCCGCCGGTCGGCGGGACCGCCGGCGCCGGTTGCGCCTCATATCCGTGGGAATCCCCACGCCTCGCCGCCACGTCCGAGCGGATGAGAGCGGCCCAGGCATCGCCCGCCGTCATCCGGTGGTAGTGCTGGCCGAAATGCCGGCGGAGCAGGTCGCCGACCAGCGGGTAATAGTCGGAACTCATGGCCGGAAACAGATGATGCTCCACATGGTACGAGAAGTTGGAATGCAGCCAATTGAACAGCCGGGGAACGGCGATGGAGGTCGAGCCGGCCAGCACGTCGGCGTCGTCGCTGACTGGCTTCAGCCCGTGATTGGTGAAGAAATAGAACGAGACGAAGGCCGACATGATCACGACCGGCAGGGGGACGGCGAACAGGTAGGCCAGCAGGGGGTGGGCGGATGCGTGGGCGACGAGGAACCAGACCGCGACTTGCAGGGCAAGGATGATGGCGAGCTCCAATGCGATGGCCAGGCGCTCCTTGAGCGAGTAGCGCGGCACTGCCGTCACCAGGGAAAGGCGCTCGGGCTGAGAGGAAAACGCCGCGTCGGTATGGCGGATGGAATAGGCGATGAAATGCAGGAACCATAAGGCGCCATACCGCCATTGCCGGTTGGGAAAAAACATCCTCCCATAGGCCGATGCGGCGCCGGTGAGCTCGTCGGGGAGGAAACGGCGGTCGGGATCCTGCTCCGAATTCGTGCTGCGGTGGTGCAGATGATGCACGCGCTTGTACACCGTGCGCGGCATCAGCAGCAGGCTCCACAGCAGGATTTCGACGATGTCCCTGAGCGGGCGATTTCTGACCACGCTGCCGTGAATGGTCTCATGAGCCATGAACGCAATGGCGCTGAGGCTGACGCCGATGAGGAGGCCGGCGACCGGCCAGCAGGCGAGCGGCAGGTACCGGATGGCGAGCCACCCCGTCACAATCACGGCCACATGCAGCCCGGCTGTCGCGAGCTTGTACGGTGCCGGACGAAACGCCGCGTTCGGCAACAGCGGCCGCAATGTCCTGACATAATGCGCTGTCGTAGGCGCCGGCATGCTGCGACTTGACCATCTTTCGAGCCGCAGGTTGCGGTTGCGAAGCGGCCGGGCGACCGCAACGACCCTGCGGGATAAGCTTGGGGTCTCGACTATAATCCGATGGTCTCAGATGCTCAAACCACAGCCCGGCCCCGCGGAACCCGAGACCGAGCCATCAAGCGAGGTCACCGCTCACGATGCGCCATGTAACAATCTGGAAAGATTAGACTTTCGGCATCTGGGCGCGCGCTCAGCCGAAGCGCCGCGGGCGGGCCATTCCGGCAATGGCGGCCCAAGGGCGCTGCCGAGGGCTGGCCGGTGAAGCGCAAGCTCGGCCTGTTCCTGCTCGCGGTCATCGTCGCGGTGACCCTCGGCGCCACGCTCGTCGTTTCCATGACCATGTACCGCCTCGTGTCGGCGAAGCAGGCCCAGGAGATCCACGATATCGAGGCGAGCCTGAGCGCGCGCTTCACCATCTTCGAGGTGATGCTGGAGAGCCAGCATGACCGGATCGCGGCCCATATGGCCCAGGTTCTTCCGCTGATCGCGAGGGAGATCGAAAGCCTGGCGATCCGCCCGGACAGGCTGACCGCCGGCCAGATGGACGAGCTGACCCGGACCTACGACGTCGAGCACATCTACTTCATCGATCGCGCCTACCGGATCTTCCAGACCAACCTTCCGTCAGACCTGGGCCTGCAGTTCCCGATCACGGGCTTCACGAAATTCCTCGATACCGTGTTCGGCGAGGACCGGGTCATGAGCATCGGCATCGATTTCTCGACCAAGACCGGGGCGCTCAACACCTACAGCTACTTCGGCCCCAGGGCCGAGGACTACATCATAGAAACCTCGACCGAGATCGCGCGCAGCCTGGCGGAAGGCGACTTCGGCTGGATGAGCCGATACTTCTTCAAGGATCTCTTCCTCGATGCGATCACCAGCAATGAGTACGTCAAGGACGTCGATCTCTATCTCGTCAACGACACCGCGGCCTGGTCGCTGCTCCACGCCGGCACACGGCTCGCCCCCGACATCGTCGAGCGCGCGGCTTCGGCGGGCCGCTATCGGGTCAACGACCCGGCCGGAAAGCTGGTCACGATCTACAGCATCGACAGCTCGAATGCGACCGCCGAGAGGCAAAGTCCGCTGGTGAAGCGGCTGGTCATCCGCAGGATCACCTATGACGCGAGCCTCGCCCGCGAGGCCGCGATCAACGTCCTCATCGGGTCGCTGGCCGTGCTGGTGCTGGCATTGCCCCTGGTCTTCTGGCTCGCCTCCTATCTGCTGCAGAAGCAGTTGTTGAATCCGCTGTTCAAGCTGCGAACGGAGGCGCACGCGATCGCCGACGGCGACCTGGAGCAAGCCGTGGCCGATACCGGCCGTCGGGACGAGATCGGCAGCCTGGCGACGAGCTTCGCCACCATGCGCGACGCCGTGCGCCGTACCATCCTCGACCTCAAAGAGACCAACGCCGCGATCGAGCGCTTCGTGCCGCGCGCGCTGCTCGCCATCATGGGCAAGCCGTCCATCGTCTCGGTCAGGCTCGGCGACAACCGGCGCCTGACCATGACCGTGCTGTTCTCCGACATCCGCAATTTCACCGGCTTCTCCGAAGGCATGTCGCCGGACGAGAACTTCGCCTTCATCAACGCCTATCTCGAGCGCATGGGCCCGGTCATCCGCGGCCATAACGGATTCATCGACAAGTACATCGGCGACGCCATCATGGGCCTGTTCGAGCAGGCCGACGACGCGCTCCGCGCCGGGCTCGCCATGCTCGACACGCTCGCCGCCTACAACGGCGAGCGCCAGGCGGCCGGCCTGTCGCCCATCCGCATCGGCATCGGCATCAACAGCGGCTCCCTCATGCTGGGCACGATCGGCGAGAAGGACCGCATGGACGGCACTGTGATCTCCGACGCGGTCAATCTCGCCTCGCGGATCGAGAGCCTGACCAAAAGCTACGGGATCGGCTTCCTCATCTCCCAGCACACCTATGGCCAGCTCTCCGGCCGGGAAGCGCGCGACATCCGGCCGATCGACGTGGTGATCGTGAAGGGCAAGACCCAGCCGGTGACGATATTCGAAGTGTTCGAGCGCAACGATCCCGCCGAACGGGAGGCCAAGCGCGGGACCAGGGATCTCCTGCTGGCGGGCGTCGAGGCGCTGTCGCGCGGCGACGGCGCGGCGGCCCGGGATCTCTTCAACCGGTGCCTGGCACTCTGTCCCGGCGACCCGGCAGCGGGCAACCTGCTGAAGCGCTGTGGCTGAGCGGCCGCCATGCTGTCCACGGACGGTAAGAATCTTTGGGTTAAACTCGATGCCGTTTCTGGGCAAAGCCTGGATTTGGCAATGGGCTGGGGCGGACACCTGACGAGGCGATGCTTGTGACAAACTTTGCGTGCTGCCGGCTTGCCTTCCCGATAGCCAGTCATGATCCGGCCGGGGTTGCAGTCCGGTATGGCCGCCTCTTGCGCGCGCCATCAGCAGACCAAAGCAAGCGGTATTGATATCCATGGGCTCTCTATTCCATATGTTGGTCCAGATTGCCGGTGCGCTGCTCGCAGCCATGTCGGCGGTCCTTTGGTTCATGTCGGCGAGGGTGAAGATCCCCAAGATGATGCGGCTTTACAGCCATCGCGCGGACTTTCCGCCAGGCATGCCGTACACCCACGAAGTCATCGGCGACGTGTACAGCCCGGAGTTGGCCGAGGCGCATCTGGCTATGCTTAGGCAAACCCGATTGAATGGCTATGCGGCTAGCTGCGCAGCGGCCGCCGCCGCTTGCCAGATTTGGGTTGTCATGGGCGCCTAGAGCAAGATCCGATCAGGTTGATTCAACCTAATCGGATCTTGCTCTAATTTATAGATGTAGCGACTGATTCACGTCTCAAGCCGATTTGGCTTGAGACGATCAGGCGCTAGCCACGGCGGCGTCAATGCGCTGGCAGACGCTTGACCTGCCATCGGCATGGTATTACTTTTCTCGGATAGTAATGGAGGCAGCATGGAGTCCGCGATCACCAGCAAGGGTCAGGCGACGATCCCGAAAGCCATCCGGGAGCATCTGCGGCTGAAAGCCGGGGACCGGGTCAAGTTCTTCATCCATCCCGACGGGAGCGTAGCGCTCCTGCCGAAACTCGCTGCGCCGGCGCTGCGCGGCATCGTCAGGCCCCGGCACAGGCCCGTGACCATCGAGGAAATGAATGAGGCCGCGGCCGCCGGTGCCGCCGAAGCGGCGCGGCACCGAAGGCGGCGATGATTGGGCTCGATACCAATGTCCTCGTGCGCTACCTGGCGCAGGACGACCCGGTTCAATCGGCGAAGGCGACGAAGCTCATCGAACGACACCTGTCCGAGGACAATCCCGGCTTCGTCGGCGTCGTTGCCATGGTCGAGACGGCATGGGTCCTCGAGCGCGCCTATGGCCTCGATGGGCGCGACATCGCCGCGGCCATCGAGCGCACGCTTCAGGTCGACGTTCTGGTGGTGGAGCGCGAGCAGGACGTCTTTACCGCCATGACCGCGCTCAAGGAGGGCCGCGGATCCTTCGCCGATGCCCTCATCGCGGCGCTCGGCATCAGCGCCGGCTGTTCCTACACGCTCACCTTCGACCGCAGGGCCCTGCGCCTTTCGGGCTTCGCGCTGGCGTAGTTCGTGCGATGCGGGCGGTCCGCCCTCGGGCTGGAGCCACCGTCCGGCTACTCTTCGCTTCGGCGCAGGATGCTTTCGTAGTCCCGGCCGCCGAAGAAGATGCGGACGATCACGACTTCGGTGCGCAACACCTGAAACGCGATGCTGGCTCGACGTTCGAAGCCCATTACGCGTAAGCCCGGACGCAGATCTTCGCGGCGATGCCCCCGATGCGGAAAGATTTCGAGCGCCATGCAGGCCGTCTCGAGCCGATCGATGTAGCCGCCTGCGACTTGATGGCCAGCTTCTTCCGCGATGTAGCGATAGAGGTCGAACAGATCCGCTTCCGCCAGCGGGCGGAAGGTGACCTTACGCCTTGCCACTGCGCGAAGACTTCACCTGCTTGGCGCGATGATCGCGGAGCCGCTCGAAGACCTGCCGGGCCGGCCGGCTGGGCCGTGGATCGAGGAAGGCCTCCTCCACTTGCCGGCGCATCCAGTCGTCCAGGGCGGCTTCTTCCCGAACCAGCGCGCGCATCGCGGCGCGCAAGACCTCGCTCGCCGAGGCATAGGCGCCCGACTTCACGCGCCGCTCGACCGGCTTGCGCAAATCACCCAGGGTGACGGTGATGGGCCGGCTGCTGCGCGGCATGGGATCGGCGCTCCTGCAATCGAGTATATGACAGTGTCATGCTACGCTATGGGCATAGCCGCTTCAACCAGGGCCGCTGGCGGGGCGCAGGCCGGAACCGTAGACTTCCTTGCCGGCGATTGCGCTCCTTGTCCAACGGAGCCCACCGGGATATGCGTCGGTTCCCCAAACCGCCACCCGAGGAACGCCGAAGACACCGATGAAACTCCTCCCCCGCGCATTTTCCGCTGTCATCTTGCCTTGCATGGCACTGGTTTTCGCTGCGGCGAGCCTCGCCGGCAACGCCCCACCCCACGAATTCCAGGACTGCACAGACTGCCCGGGGATGGTGGCCATCCCCGCTGGCCATTTCGTCATGGGCAGCCCGATCCATGAAAAAGGCCGCTTCGATTCGGAGGGGCCGCAGCACCCGGTGTCGGTCCATGGCTTCGCGCTCGGCAAATACGACGTGACCGTCGGGCAGTTCCTGAGCTTCCTGAAGGAGACGGGCTACCAACCGGCGCCCTGCGATCCGATCCTGGACATGACCTGGCGCTCGCCGGGCGAAGGCATCGCCTATGCGCCGAGCGACACCGATGCGCTGGACGAGCCGGCCATCTGCCTCAATTGGTACGACGCCGAGGCCTATATCGCCTGGCTCAATGCCCGGGTCCATGGCCGCGTCTCGGGCCCCGAGGCCGGTCCCTACAGGCTGCCCAGCGAAGCGGAATGGGAATATGCCGCCCGGGCCGGAACCGCGACGGCGCGCTGGTGGGGGGAAGCCATCGGGGTGGGTAACGCCAACTGCAACGGCTGCGGCAGCCGGTGGGACGGCGTTCTCATCGCGCCGTCGGGCAGCTTCGGGCCCAATCCCTTCGGGCTCTACGACATGCTTGGCAATGCCTGGCAGTGGACGGCGGATTGCTGGAACGAGAGCTATGTCGGCGCGCCCGGCGATGGCCGGCCCTGGACCACGGGCGACTGCAGCCGGCGCGTGCTGCGCGGCGGCTCCTGGAGCAACCTGCCGGAGTTCGTCCGC
>Ga0209415_10009960_pt1 | contig 16244 bp, 13 predicted proteins | sample PeaSoiSIISIP2007_FD_187696 | JGI IMG/M metagenome (GOLD analysis project Ga0209415, IMG submission 187696) | Peat soil microbial communities from Weissenstadt, Germany - SII-SIP-2007 (SPAdes) (version 2) | ecosystem: Environmental > Terrestrial > Soil > Wetlands > Peat | place: Germany...
TTCCGGCGATCCAAAAACTCGCCAATGGCTTGCTCTAATGCCGCCACCGAATCCACGGAGCGGTGCCGCAGACAGTTATGATGGACCAGGTGCCCAACCAGCGACTGTTCCTGATCGATACGTTCGGGTTTATTTTCCGCGCGTATCACGCCCGCGCCCGCAGCGGCGTGCCTCCCATGCGAACCAGCACCGGGCTTTCCACCGAAGCGGTCTACATCTTCAATAACATGCTGCGGAAGCTCGAGAAGCAGTATCATCCGCCCTACATCGCCGCCGTCTTCGAGAGCGGCGAGGCCACCCACCGGGTGCAGGAGTTTGCGGAGTACAAAGCCAATCGCGCCGAGACGCCGCCCGACCTGCTGGAGCAGATTCCCTACGTGCGCCGCGTCCTCGAAGCGATGCAGGTCCCCATCCTGGAATATCGCGGCTTCGAAGCCGACGACGTGATCGGAACCCTCGCGCGCAAGGCCGAGGCGGCGGGGTACGAAGTGGTGATCGTGTCGAGCGACAAGGACATGCTGCAGCTTGTCAGCCCCCGCGTCTCCATGCTCAACCCGGCCAAAAACGATGAGTGGTACGACCCGGAGAAGGTCAAGGCGTTCATGGGGGTGCGGCCCGAGCAGGTGGCCGATCTGCTGGCGCTGGTGGGCGACGTGGTCGACAACATTCCCGGCGCTCCGGGAATCGGCGAGAAGGGCGCGAAGGATCTGCTGGAGCGGTTCGGGTCGCTCGATGCCATGCTGGAGCGCGCGGGCGAGGTGGAGAAGAAGGCCCACCGCGAGAGCCTGCAGAACAACATCGAGCGCATCCGCATGAGCAAGCGGCTGGCGACCATTGCCGAAGTCCCGATCGAGTTTTCGCTGGATGCCGTGAAGGCGCACGCGCCCGACGAGGTGCTGCTCAAGGCGGTCTACAAGGAGCTGGAGTTTCACAGCCTGCTGAAGGAGCTGGGTCCGGCCGAGGACACGCGAGAGCGCGATTATCGCGTGATTCAGGAGCCCGGCGAACTGGACGCGTGGCTGGCCGCGGTGCCCGCGGGCGCTCCGGTGGCGGTGGCGATTTCGAAATCCGCGGAAGGCGAATTCGCGCTCGACACGATTGGCCTCGCGTGGCAGCCGGGAGAGGCGCGCGCCGTGACGGCCGAGAACCTGCCGCATTTAAAACCGTGGCTCGAAGACGCGGGCGCGCCCAAGATCGCCTGCGACGTGAAGTCGGCGCTGCTCATGCTCGACCGCATGGGCGTGGACGCGCGCGGATTCGAGCACGACGTGATGCTGTACGCGTTTCTGCTGGATGCCGACCCTTCCGGCTGCGCGCTCGACGAGCAGGCGCACCGGCGCCTCGACCTGAAACTGGGCGCGTCGCCCGAGCAGCACGCCGATATCACCCTGGAGATCTGGAAGCAACTTGCGCCCGCGGTGGAATCGCGCGGCCTACGCGAACTGTACTCGACCATTGAGCTGCCGCTGACCGGCGTGCTGGCTCGCATGGAGCGCACCGGCGTGCGCATCGACCCGGTCGAGCTGAAGCGTCTCTCCGGGCTGATGGAAGGCGAGATCGAGCGGCTCACCGGCGAGATCCACGCCATGGCGGGCAAGCCGTTCAACATCAGCTCGCCGCAGCAATTGGGGCGCGTGCTGTTCGAAGATCTCAAGCTGCCCGCTCCGGTGAAGTACGGCAAGGGCAAGACCATCTCCACCGCGGCCGACGTGTTGGACGAGCTGGCGGCGGAGCACGAGATCGTGCGCAAGGTGCTGGAGTACCGGCAGCTCACCAAGCTGAAGGGCACCTACGTGGATGCGCTCCCGGCGCTGATCGATCCGGCCACGGGGCGTTTGCACACCAGCTTCAACCAGACGGGCGCGGCCACCGGCCGGCTTTCGTCCTCCAATCCCAATTTGCAGAACATCCCCATCCGCACGGCGCTGGGCCGCGAGATCCGCGCGGCCTTCGTGCCGCGCGACGGATGGAAGCTGCTGGTGGCCGACTACTCGCAGATCGAGTTGCGGCTGCTGGCGCACATGTCGGAAGATCCGCTGCTGACCGAGGCCTTCCGCCAGGGCGAGGACATCCACACGCGTACGGCCTCCGAGGTGCTGGGCGTGCCTCCGCTGATGGTGACGCCGGAGGCGCGGCGCGACGCCAAGGCGGTGAACTTCGGAATCGTGTACGGCATCAGCCCGTTCGGCCTGGCGGCGCAATTGGGGATCTCGCGCGGGGAGGCGGAGAAGTACATCAAGAATTATTTCGCGCGCTACGTGGGAGTGCGGCGGTGGCTGGATGCCACCATCGCCGAAGTGCGCCAGAGCGGTGTGACCCGCACGCTCTTCGGCCGCGAGCGGCCCATCCCCGATATCAACAGCCGCAATCCCAACGCGCGCGGCTTCGCGGAACGCACGGCGGTGAATTCGCCGTTGCAGGGAACCGCCGCGGACCTGATCAAGCTGGCCATGATCCGGATCGATGCCGCGCTGGCGGGCGAAGGCCGGCGCAGCGCGATGCTGCTGCAGGTGCACGACGAGCTGGTGTTCGAGTGCCCGCCGGAGGAAGTGGGTGCGGTTTCGCGGATGGTCAAGAAGGAAATGGAAGGCGCGTACCAACTGAAAGTGCCCCTGCTGGTGGACGTGGGGGTGGGGGACAACTGGCGCGACGCGAAGTAGGGATCTCCCTCTGGAGATCCGCTACAATAGTCGAGGGATGAAAGACTACCACAATCTCGAGGTCAGTGGCAGCAGCCAGGTCCTCGACCGGTTCATTGCGGAGGTCGAACGGCGCCTTACCGGCGGCTGGTCGAGGCGCCGCGAGCGCGAGAGCGAAGTGCGAGGAAGCGCTCTCGGCCTGTATTGCTTCTCTCGCGCTCGATCGGGTTCCAGGCCCGCCTGTGAGCTTTGGATCGCCACTTCTTCCGGGGGCCGGTTATATGTGAGTAACATCCTCGCCGACGACGAAGCGGCGCTGACCTACGACAATTACAACGCCACCCTGGAGGAGTTTCACGAGCGCTTCACACTCCCTGCCGCACAAACGGTTGGCGCTGAGATCCAACTGCGACCACCCGATCCACGGATCGAAGATTTCGTTTCCACGTCCACTGCCGATCTCTTACGTAGCTTCTCCGGGCTTGCAGACAAATCTATCCTTGATTCAATGGACCGCAAGCGATGGAACGAATTCTTGACCGCGGCGCACCGTGAGGGAGCGCGACTGAGCCCATCCATGCTACAACAATGGCTCATCGAGGAAGAGAACTGGCCCGAGGCTGAGGCTGCCAATCTGGCGACTGAATACGAGCACGCTCGCGAACTGCTGGGAGTCTACGGGTCTTAGCCGGCCAGATGCGACAGCCTCTCGCGTGCGCCGACCTCGTGGCAACTCTGATCGCGCTACCAAGGCCGATCTTATTTCTCGACACCGCGGCGATTCTTGACATCCTGCGCGTCCCGTTCCGGCGCGAATTGCAAGTTGACATCGTCGACTCGGCAGTGACGGTCGTGGACGACGCTCTGGCAGACCCGAGACGGATCTGGCTCGTCAGCACTGCCAATGTGATGCACGAGCTCGACGGACGCCGCGGCTCTGTCACCGACGAGTTGCACCGCGGCATGCGCGAACTGAGTAAGTCGATCACTCACATTTCGAGTTTGGCAAGAATGGTTTTTCCGGAAAAGCGAATCGCCTCGCCGGAGGGGGTGGAACTGATATTGGGAGAACGGATCCTACAGATCATGGACAGGCTCGTCGACTCAACTATGGTCTACCGGGGGACTGCGACGTGCATTGGAAAAGCCAGCGAGCGTGTCTGGGCAGGCATCCCTCCTGCCAGCGAAGCCAAGCAGGAGTACAAAGATTGCGAGATCTTCGAAGAGTTCCTGGAACTCCTTACCACGATCCGCGGCCAGGGGTTCGAGCAGCCTGCCGTCTTCGTGTCTCCGAACAGGGAGGACTACGGGCCCCCTCCGGATGGGCACCCACGAGTCAAGTCAGATTTGGCGGCGTTGGATGCGCAGTATGCGGCCAACCTGTCATGGGCTCGGAAGATGGCTCGATCGGGAGCGTCTTAATGCGAGATTCGCGCGGCCTTTGTGCCGCGCGACGGTTGTGAAGCCGTGGCCTGTCTCACTTGTACGCAAACGCACATCCCAATCGCCATTTACACGAACGTGCAGTTGTTCCGGATGGGCGTTCCAGGGTTAAGTGCTATAAGTGTTAACTGCACAGGAGAGCAACCCACCCATGACGCGACGATACGCCACGCTGCTGCCGATCCTTTTCTGCCTGCCCGCGGCGCCGGCTCTGGCCCAGCCGGCCATCGGCAGCAGCCCATGCATTTCCTCCACCCTCAACGGGACCTATCAGCTTTACCTAAATGGGCGCCAGACCACGGCTGCCGGCGTGGTAACGAAACTGTTCCAGGCGGTCGGCACTGCCGCCTTCGACGGGCTCAGCAAAGTCACGTTCACCATGACGGCCAACACTGTCACCACCAGCCAGTCTTTCGGTGCGCCGCTGGTGTATTCGGGGACTTACAGTCTGCAATCCAACTGTGTGGGAGCGATCAACATCACCAACGGAGACACGGCTACGTTCACCCTGGAGTCTACTAACCAGGGAAAGTCATTCGCGGTGATCGGTTCGGACGCCAACTACGCCTACAATGGGTCCGGCAACGTGCAGCCGGCTACCTGCCCCGCCACGCTATCGGGCGTGCATGAATTCAGCGCTAACGGCAACAGCCTTTCCGGCGCTTCCGCGGCGGGCGTCCTGGATGTGGCGGGGGTGCTGCAATTCGACGGGCAAGGCAACCTGACTGCCAACTGGACCCAGGTGTCGAACCTGACCAGCACCGCCATTGCGGCCACGGGAACCTACTCTCTGAACTCCGCATGCCTGGCCTCGGCTACGCTCACCGACACTGCCAAAAACAAGTATGCGGTTTCCCTGAGCATCTATTCGACTGCGCCCGATTTCGCCCTTGCGGTTACCAGTCCGCAATTGCTTTTTGACGGATTCGGCTCCGCGGCGCAAGTCAGTACCGGGGCAGGGTGCGCCGCTTCGACGTTGAATGGGTCCTATGGGTCCACGCTTAACGGGGGCGTTGCCCCAGCGGGAATTCTCACGAAACTCGTGAGGGCGGCCGGCGCGGTCACATTCGACGGGCAGAGCAAAGTCACCTTCACCATGACGTCCAACGCCGTCAATGGGAGCCAGGCCTTCGGAACGCAGGTGGTGTACTCCGGGACGTACTCTCTCCAATCCAACTGCCAGGGATCCATCAACCTCACCAGCGGAGACACCGCTACCTTCGCGTTGGTCGCTTTTAATATCGACACCGCTACTCAAACCGCAAGACAATTCACGCTGGTGGGCACGGACGCCACCTATGCCTACAACGGAAACGGCAACGTGCAGCCCAGCGCCTGCGCGGCCAGCACGCTGTCGGGCACATGGCCATTCAGCGCCTCCGGCAGCTCGCTTTCCGGGTCTTCCATTACGGGACCGGACGATGTCGCCGGCGTAATGCAATTCGATGGGCAGGGAAATGTGACCGCCAACTGGACCCAGGCCTCGAACACCGCTACGGCCAACGTATCGGCGACGGGAACTTATTCGGTGACTTCGGCGTGCCTGGGAACTATTACCCTCACCGACACCGCGAGCAACAAGTACGTGGGGTCTGTTGCCGTGTTTGGAGCGACGGCCGCATCCTTTCATTTGGTGACCACCAACACGCAGTTGATCTTTAACGGCAACGGGGGCGTGGCAAATGTCAATCCCGGGCAGGCGATAGGGAACGCGGCCAGTTACCTTCCCGACGAGACTCCCGCGGGGAGTGTGTTCTCGATTTTCGGCGTGAATCTGGCGACCGGTGTAGGGCAACCGACCGCCGTCCCGTTGCCCACCACGGTCCTGACCACCACGGTTACGGTCAATGGGGAGCCGGCGCCGCTGTTTTACGTGTCTCCGACCCAGATCAACGCACAGATGCCCGAGGACATCAAGCCGGGCGTGGCCGCTGTGATCGTGAAAAATGGGTCCGCCATGAGCAACGCGGCGGCGGTCATGATCCCGGCTACGGGCACGCCGGGGATCGTGGTGTACGGGAACAATCGCGCGGTGGTAGTGAATCAGGATGGCGCCGTCAATTCTCCCACGGCGCCCGCCAAGGTTGGCGATGTCCTGGTGGTGTACTTTACGGGCGGTGGGCCGGTGAACGCCGCGGGGCCGCTGGTGACCGGGGCTCCCGCGCCGTCTGGGCTTTCGCCGGTATCCGGGACGAACACGGTGAAGGTCGGCGGAGTTGACGCCATCATCAACTACATGGGCCTGACCCCCTTAGGCATCGGGCTGTATCAGGCGAATTTCGTGGTTCCGAAGGTAGCCGCCGGGGATCATCCGTTGGTGATTACCATCTCCGGGCAGAATTCGAATAACCCGCTGATTGCCGTGTCGAACTAAACACAGCGACGTTATTGTCTGTGCGAACACCGCTTGCTTGCGCGCGCGGCTCCGAACAGAGCCGGGCCCAGGGGGCATCCCGTCCCTCGCCCTTGGCGAGCAAGGGAGCGGATGCGCAAGCACTCATGACGCTCTGTTTTAGAGCCGCGACCGCGAGATCCGGTGCGGCTGTGCCGGGATTGCGCTATCTTAGCCACGAGGCCATATGAGGCTCCCGGCGCTGGCGATGGTCGCTCCGCTCCTGCTGAACGCGCAGGTCGAGCCGGCCTGCCGCGAGATCAAGAGCGCGCTCCACGCCGTCGAAATGGCACGCGCCGCGGTAGATCCGGACTTGCGGGCCGCGGGCGCGGCCTGCGACGCGTCGGCCGATGTGCGGCTGTTCCATCTCACGCACCAGCGGATTTTTGCCTGGATCGAGCAGGCCGTATCGGGCTCGAACGGGCGGGACCGGTTCGCACTGCTGCCGCTCGCGGCGAAGGCGGCGTTCCGCGCGGGCGACATGGAAGCCGCCCAGTCTTATGCCCGCGAGCTGCTGCAAATGGCCCCGACATATACCAAGGAGCCGGATTACGGCGACGCCATCTATGACGGCTACTCGGTGCTGGGAAGAGTCGCGCTGCATCGCGAGAATCTGCCGCTGGCCAGACAGTACCTCATGAACGCGGCGACCACGCCCGGATCGCCGGCCTTGAGCCGCAATGGTCCCAATATGATGCTGGCCAGGGAACTCCTCGAGAAGGGGCAGGCTCCGGCCGTGCTGCAGTTCCTGGTTCTCTGCCGCGAGTTCTGGAAGCAGGATGGCGGCCGGATCAACGCCTGGAGCGATGCGATCCGCCAACACGAGATGCCCGATTTCGGCGCGAACCTGGATTATTGACATGAGTCCCACTACACGAATGGAAGGGTTCGGCGGCGAGTTCCTTTGGGAACTGGAGATCGTCGAGAGGCAACTGACGGCCATGGCCGAGACTCTGCCGGCCGGCAAATACGGGTGGCGGCCGGAGGAAGAGGAAAAGGTCCGGTCCGTCAGCGAGGTTCTGGTTCACGTGGCGGCGGGCAATTTCATGCTGCTCGACGTTGTCGGCATGCCGGCCCCAGGCGATGTATATGGGCAGATTCCGGCCGGGGGATTCGAGCGCTTCGTGGCGCTGATCCGCAGGAACGACGAGCTGGAGAAGAGCGTTCGCGAGAAAGAAGCCGTCATCGGCATGCTGCGGCGTTCGTTCCAGGCGGTGCGCCAATCCGTGGAGCAGGCCGGCGCCGCGGAATTCGATCGGCGCCTGCACTTCTTTGGCGAGATGACCACCGTTCGGCGCGTCTACCTCCGGATGCTGGCGCATGCGCACGAACACATGGGCCAGATGATCGCGTACCTGAGGTGCAACGGGATCGCGCCGCCCTGGCCGGATTGGAGACCCGACCGGCGCTCCGCCTGACGAAGCCGGCCTCGCGTAGTAGAATGAGGCTCCGGCATGCTGCCCAAGAAAATCTACTATCCCGAAGACCGAATCCCGTTTCTGCGCCTGGTCCCCATGGGGATGCAGCACGTGGTGGCCATGTTCGGAGCCACCGTATTGTGTCCCATCCTGATGGGCTTCAACCCGCAGGTGGCGCTGTTCTTTTCGGGCATCGGCACGCTCCTCTTCATCCTCATCACGCGCTTCCAGGTGCCCAGCTACCTGGGATCGAGCTTCGCCTTCATCGGACCGGTACTGGCGGTGACGGGCGGCGATGCGTCCAAAATTCCGTTGGCCCTTTGCGGCATCGCGGGATCCGCCGTCCTCTACGCCGTGGCGGCGGTGGTCACCATGCGGCGCGGTCCGGGGTGGATCGACCGGCTCATGCCGCCGGTGGTCACCGGGTCGGTGGTGGCGCTGATCGGCCTGAATCTCTCGCCCTCCGCGGTGTCCAACTTCGTGAACGCGGATCTGACGGTGAAGAGCGGAGGCGACTTCACCCGCCTGGCCATCGCGTCCGTCACCTTCCTGACCGCGGCCCTGGCATCCATCTACCTGCGGGGCTTCCTGCAGTTGCTGCCGATTCTGACGGGGGCCATCGTGGGGTACGGACTCTCGGCCATGCTGGGGGTGCTCGACCCGCAGAGCCTGGCGCAGATTCGCGGCGCGGCATGGATCGGCCTGCCACCGTTCCAGACGCCGGTGTTCAGCGTGAATGCGCTGCTGGTGATCGCCCCGATCTTCATCGTGCTGGTGGCGGAGAACAAGGGCCACCTGGCCGCCATCTCGGGCTTCATGGGGCGGGACCTCAACCGGCACCTGGGACGGGCCTACATGGGCGACGCCGTGGCGACCTTCGTCTCGGCGATGGGCGGGGGCACCCCGCAGACCACGTACGCCGAAAACATGGGCGTGATGGCCATCACGCGGGTCTTCAGCACCTACAATTTCGTGATGGCGGCCGCCATCGCGATCCTGCTGGGGCTGTGCCCCAAGTTCGGCGCGCTGATTCAGTCGATCCCGAATCCGGTGCTGGGCGGGATTACGCTGATTCTCTACGGGCTGATTGCCCTGATGGGGGTACGCATCTGGATGCAGGCCAAGGTGGATTTCTCCGATCACCGGAATATGGTCGTAGCGGGGGTCTCAATCATCGTGGCTACCGGCTTGGGCGTGAAGGGCCTGACCGTGGCAGGGTTGAACATTGCGGGCATTGCGTGTGGAACCGTGCTGGCGCTGGTATTGAACGTGGCGTTGTCGGCCGGCGGGCATTCCAGTGAAGTGCCGGAGGACGAATTGCACGGAAAGTTTTAGTACCCTCCCGTACCGGAGTAGGATTTTCCTTTGGACCTCGAAGTACGGCATCGGTACGTTTGGGTCTGGCGAACGCATCGCGCATTGGCGCAATATGGTGTGGAAACGAGGCACTATGCTGATTCGCTACTCCGACGGAAGAATCCTCGCGGGCATCTTGTTGGCCCTGACCGGCAGTATCATGCGGGTCGCCCTCAAAGACGAAGACGATGTAGCCGAGTACCGCTTACTGAACGGCCGATGGATCTCCGAGGACTGCGAGCCGGTGACGTTCGAGTTTCCGCTGGCGGCCTTTCAGGCGGCGGGGATCATTCCCGAAGCGCAGGTGCCGGAATTACCGGTGGTGGGGCCGGAGGATGCGGGCATCGAGCCGACGGTACAGCATCTGAATTAGGACGTCGATCCCTTGCGGTCGTGGCCCCCAAATGAAGAGGACCGCTCCCCTCAGAGCGGTCCCTGGCTCACGCCACGAGCTTCCAAAGAAGAAACAGCGTCCCGGCGGCAAATCCAACGCCCGCCTGATATTCTTGGTTCTTAAGATACAAAGCGACGCGAAAAGGATTCGGATTTTTTGGCGGAAGCGCGGTGAATCGCGGCCACAGCGCCGGAACCTGCGCGGCATACGTATCGTAATCGGCGAACAGGCGGCGAAGATGCTGCTCCTCCAGTTGAATGACCGGAAGATACACCAGCACGAACACCGCCGCAAACAGAACTCCCAGCCCGACGCTGCGCGATGCCGTCGCGAGCCCCGCGGCCACGAGCAGCGTTCCGATGTAAAGCGGATTGCGGGTGTAGGCGTAAGGGCCGCCGGTGGCCAGTTGCTGGTTCTTCGCCAGGCATCCCGCCGCCCAGGCGCGAATCGCGAGGCCCAGCGCCGACACTGGCAGGCCCGCGGCCAGCGACCGCCCGCTCGGGTGGGAGAACCAGGCGAACGCCGCGACGATCAGGAATCCGCTGGGCACCCGCATCCGCGCCACGCGATCGGCATAAGGCTTCGGGAACCGGATCATCGCGCCACGCAGACCGCCCGCAGGGCCTCGAAAACTTCGTCCGGCAGGATGCTCCGCATGCTCTCGGAGATGGCTGCGCCGCGCTTGTAGGTGGTGGGCGCGGCCACGCTCCGCAGCACCTTCAGCGAGTCGCCGTACGGGCCATTGCGCGCGGGGTCGGTGGGTCCGAAGATGGCGACCCCCGGTTTGCCGAGCGCGGCCGCGATGTGGAGCGGCCCGCTATCCACACCCAACACGGCAGCGGCCCGGCGCGTGGCGTGGATCAGGCCGGCCACGCCCGAGACATGCACGATTGCTCCTGCAACCACCGGCAACGGCGAGCCCGGCGGACCATTCAGCACCAGGGGAATGCCCAAGTCGCGCCGCAGACGCGCGGCCAGCACGCCGTAATGCTCCATGGGCCATTGCTTGGCGCGCCAACCGGCCAGCGGCGAGGCGAGCACGAAATCGCCCGGCGGCAGGTCGCCTTCCGCACGGCCTTGCGGCAGGGGAAAAGTCCGCAGGGCGTTGGCCGCGCCCGCCGCCGCGGCCAGATCGAGATTCCTGTCGACCACGTGCACCGCATGGCTGATGGTCTTATCGGAGTAGAACAGCGCCGCGGTGCGCTCGCGAACCTGCGTCTGATGAAAACCGAAAATGCGCTCGGGGTGCGCCGCCGAAGCCACCAGCGCCGACTTGATGAGCCCCTGGAAATCGATCGCCAGATCGTAGCCCTCCGAGCGGAGCGCGCGCCAACTGCGCAACAGGCCCGCCGGACTGTCGCGGTCGAGCAGTTCGACCCGGTCGATGAAGGGGTTGTCCTCAAGCAGCGCGGCCCACTTCGGCTCCACGATCCAGGTGAGGCGCGAACCCGGGTAGCTGTGCTTCAGAGAGGCGGCCGCGGGGAGCGTGTGGACGATGTCGCCCATGGCTCCGAGCCGGACCACCAGGATGCGAATGTTAGGTTTGCCGTTGGACATGCATATGCAGTTAACCTGTAGTATAAATCATGTCCCAAACCGGCAGGCTTTTTATCGGCATCAAAGGAACCGCCGTCGCTCTGGATCGCGCGAGCGGGCAGGAAGTATGGCGGACACGCCTGAAGGGCGATTTCGTCAACGTCGTGCTCGACAACGGAGACCTGTACGCGGCCGCGCACGGCGAGTTGTACTGTCTTGACCCGGCTACCGGGCAGATCCGCTGGCGCAATGAGCTGAAAGGATTGGGCCGCGGGTTGATCTCCATCGCATCCGCGGGCCAACAAACCATACTCCTGCAGAAGAAGAAGCAGGACGACGAAGCGGCCGCCGCGGCGACTGCTGCCTCGACAGGGTAACCCGCTACCGCATCATCCTCCGAACCTCGGCGCGCAGCGGCTCCACGCTGCGCCCGTAGATCATCTTGTAGGCCGCGCAGAAATAATCCAGGTCCTCGAACTTCTTGTGCGGGCCGTGCCGGAATTTCGGGCAGCCGCCGTGGCAGATGGACTGGTACTCGCACACCTGGCACTCCGGATGCGCCAGCGTTTTCTTCGAGGCGAAGCTGTAACGCCTGGTGCGGCGCGCGATCTCCGGCCACGAATCGAGCGTCACGTTGCCCAGCTTCCACCCGCCCTCGACAAAGAAATCGCACGGGTACACGTCGCCGTTGTACTCCACCACCACGTAGCTGTCGCAGGTTTCGTGCATGGTGCAGGTCCCGGGCTTCTGTCCCGCCAGGGCTTCGGCGATATTGTCGAAAAGGCGGATGCGCACCTTGCGGCGGTCCGGCCACCACAGGTCGAACAGCTCGCACAGGAAGCGCCCGTACTGCTCGGGCGAAATGGTGAAGGGCATGGGATGGCCCTCCGCATCGAACTCCGCCAGCGGGATGAACTGGATGTGGTCGATTCCCAGCCCGCGATAAAAGCGGTACAGATCCTTGGGCCGGTCCACGTTGGCCTGGCTGAGCACGCAGAGGATGTTGAACTCCACGCCGTTCTTTTTCAGCAGCGCCACGCTTTCCATCACACGCTTCCAGGTGCCGCGGCCCTCCTTATTAAAGCGGTAGCGGTCGTTGACCTCTTCCGGGCCGTCCAGCGACACGCCCAGCAGCCACTGGTAGGCGCGGAAGAGGTCGCACCAGTTCTTGTCCAGCAGTATGCCGTTGGTCTGCAGCGCATTGCTCACCGTCTGCCCGTCGCGTCCGTACTGCTTTTGCAGCTCCACCAGCTTCTCGAAAAAGGGCAGGCCGGCCAGCGTCGGCTCTCCACCCTGGAACGCGAACACGCTGTTGGGATAGGAATAGAAAAGGTACGTGTCCACCAGGCGTTCCAGCGTTTCCGAGGTCATGCGCCGCGCCGGAAGCGCCTTGTAGGGATCGGCATCGCGGTCCAGGTAGAAGCAGTAGCTGCAATCCAAATTGCACACCGCCGAAGCGGGTTTGATCAGCAGCGAGGTGATCCGGGGCGCCTGTCCCAGCGCCGGTTCGACACCGTTCGCGCCTCCCACGTACAGCGGAAAGGGGTTCGACCCGGATGCCATGCACCGAGTGTAGCATCCGCGGCTTCAGCTACTTCAATGCGGTCGTGCTGCTGGGAGTTTCCCCGGAGCCGTTGCCGAGAATACGGTTGTTTCCGAAGGAAACGATCTGACCGCCGACAAGGGTGTCCAGGGCTACGGTATTGTCGTGAACATTGTCTCCGGCGATGCGAACGATGGCGTTGGCACCGAGCGCCCTCACACCTCTCGCCGAGTAAAAGACCGATGAGTCGTCCAGGTTGATCTCGGTCTGCGCCGCAACTGCCCCAACGGAAGCGTGGGAGAAAACGGAATGGATGATGTTGGCTTTGCCTTCCGCCACATACACGCCAGTGGCGGTGTTTTCGATCGTGACGTGATCCATTGTGGCCTCAGTCGTCGTTGGGTGTTGCCCGGTGTTATTAGTGAAGCCTTCAATCTGGATTCCAGTAACACTGCAGTTCCGGATCGTCACGTCCTTGATCAAGAGCCGCGGAGCGCCGAAATCTGTGATCGGCGGGCCCACCGCGATCCCGGTTTCGACCCCGCTAATCGATACTCCCTCGATCGACAGGGCCTGCCCCGTGAACCAGGCGATACCGGCGGTATTCCCAGCGACCTGGGGTTGACTCCCGATCGAAAGGTTCCGCAGGATGACCTTTCCGGTCGGGGGTGCGTCCACAGTGATCGCAGGAACAAAGGCAACGGAAGTTTGAATGTACCCCATGTTCCCTCCGTCGATCGTGATCGACTTGGTGATCATCAGCCCACCGTAATCTCCCGCATCCAGCACGTCTACTTCGCCGCCGTCGACGGTGACGTCATGAGCGTGCTGAAAGGTCTTGCACGGAAAGAAGGCTGTGCAGTTGTTGTTGTCCGAGCCAAAGCTGACTACCCAGGACCGGTTGTTGAGCGCCCATGCCGGATGCGCCATGAATGCGGCTGCCACCGCGCACACGGCGGCATTGATCTTCGTTTTGTTGAGCATCGTTCCTCCGAGAAAAGGGCGTCGCCGCCCCGTCGCCGGCGCCATCCGGCGCCCGCAATCGCGGCTCGGACCCTTTGAACCTCAAAAGTACCGACGCAGGGAATCGACGGTTATTGGATGCCCCATCTGGATTTTTTTGGGACTTGGCTACCAGGTCACAAAAGCGCGCAGAACACTGCGCGTGCCGCTCGTCGAAGTGACCTGCCCGAAACTGTCGCCGCGTATTTTTCAGACGGTCGAGCTACTGCGAAGCGACTCTGATCGGAGCCGCGCGCGTCAGCAAGCGGTCCCACCCTACGTTAGTGACTTCTGAAACGGTGTACCAGGCTACCGCGGGGTCGCGGTCATCGACGACCGATGTCCGGTGGTCGTATCCCAATAGTCGATCCACCTTTCCCGGATCGCATTGGTGCGCTCGGTCAGCTCCTTGCTAGGCTTGGCCCCGTGCTCCACAATCACCACCATTCCGGTGTTGAATCTCTTCTGGGAGTGATCCACATCGGGCAGCCGCGGCCCCTCCACCGCAATCACGTCCTCGATGGTCACCTTGGTCCGGTCGGCTTTGAAGATCGGGCGCCCTTTGGCGTCCCTCCCCGCCGAAACCAGATTCCTCAGAATGAAGAAGTCGGGCACTTCCGAGGGCGAAATCAGGCCCATCAGGTAGAGGTCGAGATAAGACCACCCGGTTGCCGGCACATAGTAGTCGTCATCCAGTTGGGTGAACGTGCCATCGAAATTATCCTGCCAAACCCCACCTCCCATGGCCGATGCTTCCGTGGGCCGCTGGTATGGGAACGCCACCGTCGCCTGCAGTCCCCTCGCCCAGTGAGTGGGGCCGAGCGGGATCGTCTCGCCGTTCACCTTCGCCGACACAAACGCGCCCCAGCGGTGACCCATTTCATGCCCGATCTGCGACATGGCGTAGTCGTACGGAGGCATCCGCCCATCTGGCGACCGCTCGCCGAGTTGGTGATCGTAGGTCGAAATGTTGTGCGTGTTCGTGTCGGTTGTGCCTTCGGGCGGCCGCTCCTGCACTTGGTTGGAGCCCGCATAAACCGGTTGCACGAACTGCCACTGGAACCTGCCCTGGCTGCAATAGCTTTCCAGCCCCCTTTGGCTCGCGCCGATCCCGGTCACGGCGCCGCCCGAGGGACCGCCGCCTAACGGACCGGTGCTGGGCGTGCCGGCCTCCTGATTGTCCACACGGAAGTCGGCGTAATAGGCCAGCAAATCGAACTTGTCACCCAGCGCTTGGATGACCGTGCACGTCAGATCCCGCGGATTGGGCAGAGCCAGGTAGTGAAACGATTCGTAGGCCAGCGCAAAGGGACCGTCCTGCCGCTTCACCGAAGACAGGTCCAACTCCGGACTCCGGATCCCGGTCAGCTTCACGGCGTGAGGTGGCACCCGAACGACAGTGGCGGCCGAAGTCCCAGGGCCCGTGACCTCCGCATATACCGCGGCCTGATCCTTACCCTTTAACGATGCCGGCAGCGTCCCCTCGAACGAAATGGTATGGCCGTCGACCTTCACACCGGGAGAAACGCCCGGTCCGGACGCAGTGTAGCGGGGACCGCTTCCCCCGCCGCGTCCTCCGCGTCCTCCGAAGACGCCGCCACGAATGGTCCATTGGACGCCGGGGTGGGCATTCTCCGCACGAGTGGGTAAGGGCTGATTCCCATCGAAATAGATACGGTACGTAATGCCCGCCAGACCGGCGTCGCCTTCCGGCAGCACCGGCCCGCGCGTCTCGAACGTCACTTTCAGAAAAAGACCGTCGACCGCCGCAAGCCTGATGTTCTTGATATCCAGATTCGCGGCGGCCGATGGGTCTTCTTGGCCGCCGATTACCGCGATCTCTTTTTCCACCCCGGCCGTGACCATCGGGTAAATGCCGACGATGGCATCCTTGGCCGCGACCTGATCGTATGACATCTCGATCGAGCCATCTTTTCGCAGCACCGCCTGAAAGCGGTTGACCGTGGGCGCCCAGGTGAAATCCTGGATGCCACCCACCGGCTCGGTGAGGCTCCAGGTGATCACCGCCCGATCGTCCAGTTCCTTCCAATAGCGGGTTCCCGACATACGCGGTTTGAAGAACACACAGATCGCGGGTACCGTATTGACCAGCGTGCGGGCCGCTTCCTGCAACTGGGCAAAGCGGTCGATGGATACCCCGCCGCCCCGGCCGCCACCACGGCCGCCGCCGGCCGGAGCCGCGCCGAAGCTGATGGATCCGGTGATGCCCACCGAGAAGGAGTCCCAGGTCTTGCCGGAAAAGGGAAACGCGAAATTACGCAGGCTGGCTTGAGCCCCGCCGATCTGCGCTCCAAATTCCGAGTCCCAGTGCAGCGCCAGGTTTTCCACCCGGTATCCGGCTCCCTCGGGCGTGAAGCGCAAAGTGTGCCGGACCAGATCGAACATATTGGCCCTTCCCAGGACGCCTTCATCGAGCGTCATCACGATCAGCTCTCCTTGGGTGGAGATGGCGCCCATCTTGTGCCCCGGCTCCTGCCGCCCCTGCGCGTTTGCCGTGAGA
>Ga0209415_10009963_pt1 | contig 16242 bp, 18 predicted proteins | sample PeaSoiSIISIP2007_FD_187696 | JGI IMG/M metagenome (GOLD analysis project Ga0209415, IMG submission 187696) | Peat soil microbial communities from Weissenstadt, Germany - SII-SIP-2007 (SPAdes) (version 2) | ecosystem: Environmental > Terrestrial > Soil > Wetlands > Peat | place: Germany...
CGGTACGGCTTATGGCGCGCTGCGTCGCATCCTGGTTTCCGGCAACGACACGATCGCGATCTTCGGCCAGGGGCCGGTCGGCCTCTCGGCGACCCAGCTGGCGAGCGCGATGGGCGCCCGCGTCATCGCCCTCGACGTCAGCGAGGAACGGCTCAACCGGGCCAAGGAATTCGGCGCTGCGGAAACGGTCAACCCGCGCTCCAACGATCCGGTGGGCGCGATCAAGGACCTGACGCATGGTTACGGCGCCGAGTTCACCCTCGACACGTCGAGCCAGCCCGAAGGGCGCATCGCCGCGGTGCGCGCCACCAAGGTGTGGGGCACGACCTGCTTTGTCGGCGAGCGCAACCAGGTGACGATCGATGTCAGCCCCGACATGCTGCGGAAGCAGCTGACGATTGTCGCGTCCTGGACCTTCTCGCAGATGGGTCAGGCCGAATGCGCGCAATTCATCGTCGACCGCAAGATCGACGTCGAGCACCTGTTCACGCACCGCTGGGCGCTCAACCAGGCCGCGGAGGCCTACACCCTCTTCGACACCCAGACCACCGGCAAGGGCGTCTTTTTGATGTGACGCCTTGACAATCGGCAGGAGACCGCAATGACCGCTACGACGCCGTTTCTCACCAACGAAGACATGCTCGGGCCGCTCGCGTCGCGCTATGTCACGGTCGACAGCCTGCCGTGGAAGCCGACCCCGTGCTCCGGGATCGAGATGAAGATCTTGCTCGAAGACAAGGAGACGGGGCTCTTGACCGCCCTCTTCCGCTGGCAGCCCGGCTCCGAGCTCGCCCTTCACGAGCATGTCGAGGTCGAGCAGACCTTTGTCCTCGAAGGCAGCCTCGAGGATGACGAGGGCGAGGTCACCGCCGGCAATTACGTCTGGCGCCCCAAGGGCAACCGCCACATCGCAAAGTCGCCGAACGGCGCCTTGGTGCTGTCCGTATTCCTGAAGCCCAACATCTTCCTAGAAGGTCCGGGCGAGGGTACGCAACTGCGGTAACCAAATTCTTGCCACCCCGGCGAAGGCCGGGGCCCATTTCCAACGTGGGTACCGGCCTTTGCCGGTATGGTTTGAGGGGGGTAGGCTAAATGCCCAAATCCAAGGTTTTCGCGAGCTTCGCCGATGCGGTGCGCGATGTCCCCGACGGTTCGGTGATCGGCTTTGGCGGGTTTGCCGTTGTCGGCATGCCGATCAATCTTTACGGCGCGCTGACGCAGCAGGGCGCCAAGCGGCTGACCTGCGTGTCGAACGGCACCCGCGGCGGCGCCACCATGCCTGAGGATGCGCCGACCATGGAGTGGCTGATCCGCAACGATCAGGTGAAGAAGGCGATCTGCTCTTTCACCGCGCCGACCCGCGCCTCGCAGCGGCTGGCGCTGAGCGAATATGTCGATAAGGGCCTCATCGACGCCGAACTGGTGCCGCAGGGGACGCTCGCGGAGCGCATGCGCGCAGCCGGCGCCGGCATCCCGGCCTTCTATACCCCGGCCGCGGTCGGCACCGAGCTCGCCGAAGGGCGCGAGACGCGCGTTTTCCAGGGCCGCGAATACCTCCTCGAACATGCCCTCCCGCTCGATTACGCCTTCATCCGCGCCTACCAGGCGGACGAGGCGGGCAACCTCCGCTTCCGGCGCTCGCAGCGCAATTTCAACCCGCTGATGGCGATGGCGGCGCAGATCACGGTGGTCGAGGTCGAGGAACCGATCCTGCCGCGCGGCGCCATTGACCCGGACGACGTCCACTTGCCCGGCATCTACGTGCACCGCCTCGTCGAGATCCCGCCCGCCCCCGAAGGCTGGTGGCCCCAGCGCCCTGCCGAGGTCGCGAAACAGGAAGCCGCAAGGAGCGCGCGATGAGCGACGGTGCCAAGGGACTGACACGCCAGCAGATGTGCGACCGGCTGGCGATGGAGTTCGAGGACGGCTGGATCGTCAATCTCGGCATCGGCATTCCGACCTTGTGCTCGAACTATGATTTCGGCGACAAGGAGATCATCTTTCATGCCGAGAACGGCGTCATCGGCTACGGCCCCCTGACCGGAGCCGGCAAGGAGGATCTCCACCTCGTCAACGCCGGCGGCCAGCATGTGACGCTGCGGCCGGGCGCGGCGATCGTCCACCACGCCGACTCGTTCGCCCTCATTCGCAGCGGGCGGATCGACGTCACCGTGCTCGGCGCCTACGAGGTCGCCGCGAACGGCGATTTCGCCAATTGGAAGATGGCCGGGCAAAAGGGCGGCGGCATCGGCGGCGCGATGGATCTGGCGGCCTGCGCCAAGCACGTCTTCGTCGCGATGGAGCAGACGACGCGCAACGGCAGCCCGCGGCTCGTCGAGCGCTGCGCCATCCCGGCGACCGCGCGCGGCGTCGTCGACCTCGTCATCACCAATTGCGGCCTCTTCGAAATCACCCCCGAGGGCATGGCACTGAAGGAGATCGCACCCGGCGTCACCGTCGAGGAGATCAAGGCGACCACCGGCTGCCCTCTCATAATCCCGCGCGAGGTCCCGCCGGTACGGCTGCACGCCTAGAGCCGGGGGAACATCTGATCAGCAGGCTTGCTCTGATCCTGAGCGCGATCGCGCTCGGTTCGTCGGCTTTTGCCGCCGGGATCGATTCCCGGACGTACAGCTGCGCCGACCTTCAGCGGATGATTGCGAGCAAGGGCTTTGTTTTCATCAACAACCCGAATTTCGAAGACTTCGTCGTTGCTAGCCCTACCTACTGCAGTGGAGAAGGCGCAGGCGTCGTGCCGCTTCAGCGCCGCAGCGTTCCGACGACCGACAACCCGGAATGTCTGGTCAACTACTGCAGTCCCTCGTCCGATATGAGCGGCGGCGGCGGCATGGGCGGCGGCATGTGATTGCCGGCGATGCCGGTCCCTCAATGCGCGTGGGACAGCTCGCCCCGGGCCATCGCGAGGTGGTGCGGCTGATGGTGGTTGCCGCTCGCCAGGATCCCGATAAAGCCGAGCCCGCGAATATGCGCGACCTCCTTTGGGTCGCTAGCGGTGACGGTCAGCGTCAGGCCATTCGGCAGCGGTTCGATCTTGGCGCTCCAGCCGTTGAGATGGGTGTGCTCGACCTCCTGGGCGTGGGCGGGCACCATGCGCTGGATCGCCTCGACCGTCCGTCCGGTGCCGGTGATTGCGATCGCCACACCGCCGTCGATCGGCGTTGGCGCGGCCTCGGCTTTGAGCGTGACGTCGTTCATGTCGATCAGGTGCTGCCGCAGCGCTTCGAGATCGACCTTCGACCAGTCGGTCTTGGGATCGGCGTCGAGCATCCGGACGATTTCCTGGATCGCTCCGAACGCATCCTGGCCGGGCATCGTCGGCGCCGCCCCGCCTCCGGGCATGCCGTGATGCGCGGGCACGGTCTGGGCAAGCGCCAAGCCCGACGCGGCAAACACGGCGACGCTGGCGATGGCGATAAATCGGCGATTGAACAACATCGAACGCTCTTTCGGAGCCAAGACCAGCCCACAACCTACGCCGTTCCCGACGCGCCGTGTATGATTGCAGTCATGCGATTGGAGATTTCTTCAGTGTTATCCCCGAGCGGTCGCGCACGAGCACACCCTCGGTCTCCAGTTGGGCGAGGGTGCGGTAGAGCGCCTCTCGGGTAAGGCCGATTTCCGCCGCGATGTCCTGGTATGGACCCTCGATGGCGACGCTTCGCCGATCGGCTTCGGCGCGCAGCCAGAGGTATTGCAGTACCCGCTCGCGCGCCGAGCGGATATTGCGGAGTTCCAGGCGGGCGCGCAGATCCTGGACCTGATGTGCGAGGCGCGCCATGAACGCCTCGGCAAGACCGCGATCCTTGCACAAGGCCGCAAGCAGCGCGGCTTTCGGATAGGCCCGGACGCGGGAGGATACAACCGCGACGGCATCACAGTGGTAGGCTTCCGAGAAGAGCGACGCCTCGGCAAAAAACTCCCCGGCGCGCGCCGTGTGCAGTACGACGAGATGATCATCGACCGTTCGCCGTCTGAGGTGCAGCCGGCCACGCTCGACCTTATAGATCGCGACCGCCGGATCGCCGGTTCGAAAGAGCTTGTCGCCGGCGGCAAGGGTGCGGACCGGAGCGCCGGCTTCGAACGATGCGGGGAACGCGCCAGCTGCCGCCGCGTCGGTCTCCGTCATCGCGGGCGGCTCGGCGCCGCTCAGCCCGCCGCCTCGATCGGGAGCGCGACAAACCGGGTGCTGCCCTCGCGCTCGACGCGCACCAGCGCCTTTTTCTGCCCCGCCTTCTTCGCCCCGTTGGCGAGTTGCGTCACCTCGTCCGGGGTGTTGACGGCGGCGTGCCCCACGGCGATCACCAGATCGCCGGGACGCAGGCCCTGCGAGGCGCCGGGGCTGTTCGGCGGCACTTCGGTGACGACCACACCCTTGGCCGCGTCGGGCAGCGCGAATTGCTTGCGCAATTCGGGGCTGAGCTTGGCGAGCTTGAGGCCGAACGCGTCGATGGCAACCGGCTTCGACTTTTCCGGTGCCGGCGCCGCCGGCGGCGGGCGGTTGGGGTCGAGCACCGCCACCTTGAGCTCGGCCTCGTGTTCCTTGCCGTCGCGCCAGATCGTCACCTTGACCTGCTTGTCGGGCGGCGTATCGGCGACCAGCCGCGGCAGCTGGCGGCTGCGCTCGATCGGCTTCCCGTCATAGCTGAGGATCACGTCCCCCGGCTGCAGCTTGGCCTGCACCGCCGGGCTTCCGGGATCGATCGCCGCGATCATCGCGCCGCGGCTCTTGTCGAGCCCGACGCTCTCGGCGATGTCGTCGGTGACGGGCTGGATGCGCGCGCCGATCCAGCCGCGCTCGACCTTTCCGGTCGCCTTCAGTTGCTCGATGATCGGCTGGGCCAGGGCCGACGGAATCGCGAAACCGATGCCGATCGAGCCGCCCGACGGCGAGTAGATGACCGTGTTGATGCCGATCACCTCGCCCGACAGGTCGAACATCGGTCCCCCGGAATTGCCGCGGTTGATCGAGGCGTCGGTCTGCAGATAGTCGTCATAGGGGCTGGAATGGATATCGCGCGCGGTCGCCGAGATGATCCCGGCGGTGACCGTGCCGCCGAGACCGAACGGGTTGCCGATCGCCAGCACCCAGTCGCCGACCTTGGCCTTGTTCGAATCGCCCCAGCTGGCGGCGGGCAGCGGGGTCTTGGCGTCGACCTTGAGGAGCGCCAGGTCGGTGACCGCATCGCGCCCGATGACCTGCGCCTGCAGTGCGGTATCGTCGGCGAGCGTCACCGTGATCTGCTCGGCGTTGGCGATCACGTGGTTGTTGGTGACGATCAGCCCCGACGGATCGATGACAAAGCCCGAGCCGAGCGAGGCGATCCCCTTGCCCGGCCCTCCCGGCGCGCCCTTGTCGCCGAAGAAGTCGCGGAACACCTCGTCGAGCGTGTTGCCCGGGGAATTTGGCGGCGCCTCTTGCGGGGTCTTGGCGGGCGGCGCGGCCTGGGTCGAAATATTGACGACAACGCCGACAACCCGCCCGGCCAGCTGCTCAAACAGTTCGGCAAACGGTATCGTCGGCGGCTTGGCCCGGCTCGGTGGCGACGCGCTCTCGGTTGTCTCGGCCGGAGCCGGCGCAGCTGGCGCCGGCTGTGCGGCCTGCGGCTGAGCCTGGCTCGGCGCCGCCGGCGGGTTGGGCGGCTGGGCTTGGCCCGGCACTCCGATCGTCGCGAACCATGCCAACGAAGCCGCGACAATGGCGCCGCGTCGGCTCAAAACCCTCACCCGCCTTCTCCCTTGCTGCAGCGCCACCTTAAGCCGCTCACCCGGCTGCCGCCATCGCGGCAAACCACCCTCGCGCCGCCCCGATTTTTGCTTAGCGCTGGCCTTTCCGGCACGGTCGATATGAAATGGTGCCGCAAATGGCAAGGGCCAATCGAACAGCGCGAGTTGACCGGAAGGAATGCGGGCGTGAAGAAGCGCGAGCCTAGCGGGATTCGCGAGACCCTGCGCGCGCTGTTTGACGTCGCGCTCGCCGCGGCGGACCCGGCCCGCGCGATCGCCTTGCATCTACCGCTACCTGTCGCCGGCCGCACCGTGGTGGTCGGCGCCGGCAAGGCCTCGGCCGCGATGGCTTGTGCGTTCGAAAAAGCCTGGCCCGGCCCGCTCGAGGGCATTGTCGTGACCCGCCACGGTCATGCCGTCCCGTGCGAGCGCATCGAGATTGTCGAGGCCGGGCACCCGGTTCCCGACGCGGCCGGGGAGGCGGCGGCGCGGCGCATCCTCGATCTGGCCGCCGGGCTCGGCCCGGAGGATCAGCTGGTCTGTTTGATCTCGGGCGGGGGGTCGGCCCTCTTGGCCTTGCCGGCGCCGGGTCTGACGCTTGCCGACAAGCAAAGGGTGACGCGGGAATTGCTGCGCTCGGGCGCGACGATCGGCGAGATCAACACCGTGCGCAAGCATCTCTCGGCGATCAAGGGCGGCCGCCTCGCCGCGGCAGCGGCGCCGGCCCGCATCATCACCCTGGCGATTTCCGACGTGCCCGGGGATGATCCGGCGGTGATCGCCTCCGGCCCGACCGTGCCCGACCCGACGAGCTTTGCCGATGCGCGCGCCGTCCTCGCCAAATACCACATCGCCGAGCCCTCTGCGGTCATCGCCCATCTTGCCGCCGCGGAAGCGGAGACACCGAAGCCGGGGGATCCGATCTTCAGAGGGGCCCGCTTCGAGCTGATCGCCAGCCCGCAGCAGGCGCTCGCCGCCGCCGCCGAGGCTGCCCTCGCCCACGGCATCACCCCCATTGTGCTGAGCGACCGGATCGAGGGCGAGGCGCGCGATGTCGCCCTGGTGCACGCGGCGATCGCGCTGCAGGTCGCCGCCGCGCGGTTTCGCGTGGGCAGCGGCATCGTGGCGCCGCCGGCGGTGCTGCTGTCCGGCGGCGAGACCACGGTGACGGTGCGCGGCGGCGGCCGCGGCGGCCGCAACAGCGAGTTCCTGCTGGCGCTTACCGCGGCCCTCGAAGGAGCGCCCGGGATCGCCGCGCTCGCCTGCGACACCGACGGCATCGATGGAACGGAAGACAATGCCGGGGCGATCATTTATCCGGACACGATCGAGCGTGCCGCTGCGCAGGGCATCGCCATCGATGAGAAGCTGGGGCAGAATGACGGGTATGGTTTCTTCGCCGCCCTGGGCGATCTTGTCGTCACCGGTCCGACCCTGACCAATGTCAACGATTTCCGAGCGATCCTCATCCTCGACAAGCCACCCGCACACTGAGCGACGCGGCAGGAACCGCGTCATGCGGCGGCGCCGCAGCGTCAAGATCGTCGCGACCTTGGGGCCAGCCAGCGCCGGGGGCGAGCGCATCCGCGCGCTGTTCGATGCCGGGGTCGACGTGTTTCGCCTCAATTTCAGCCACGGCACGCATGACGAGCACCGCGCGCGCTTCGCCGAGATCCGCCAGGTCGAGGCGGATACCGGGCGCCCGATCGGCATCCTCGCCGATATGCAGGGCCCAAAGCTCAGGGTCGGCAATTTCCTCGATGGCCGGGCCGAGCTGGTGGCCGGCAAGCGCTTTCGCTTCGATCTCGATCCGGGCCTCGGCAATACCTCGCGGGCGCCCTTGCCCCATCCCGAGGTGTTCGCGGCGATCGCGAAGGGGACCGAGCTGTTGCTCGACGACGGCAAGCTGCGGCTTCGGGTCATCAGATGCGGCACCGATTTTGCCGAGACCGAGATTCTCGTCGGCGGAACCCTCTCGGACCATAAGGGCGTCAACGTGCCTAACGTGGTGCTGCCGATCTCGGCGATTACCGAAAAGGACCGCGCCGATCTCTCCTTCGCGCTCGAGCAGGGCGCCGATTGGATCGCGCTCTCCTTTGTGCAGCGTCCCGAGGATGTCGCCGACGCGCGCAAGCTGATCGGCAACGCCGCCGGGATCATGGTCAAGCTCGAAAAGCCGGCGGCGATCCGCCGGCTCGACGAGATCATCGATCTCGCGGACGCGCTGATGGTGGCGCGCGGCGATCTCGGGGTCGAGATGCCGCCCGAGGACGTGCCGACCGTGCAGCGCCAGGTCATCCATGCCTGCCGGGTCGCCGGCAAGCCGGTCATCGTCGCGACGCAAATGCTCGAATCGATGATCACCGCGCCGACCCCGACCCGGGCGGAAGCCTCCGATGTCGCCACCGCGGTCTATGAGGGCGCCGACGCGGTCATGCTGTCGGCCGAAACCGCCGCCGGCCTATACCCGGTCGAGGCGGTCACGATGATGGACCGCATCGCGCGCCGCGTGCAGGAGGACCCGCTCTATTTCAAGACGCTCGATGCCGGCCGCATGCCGCCCGAGCACACCAACTCCGATGCGATCAGCATGGCCGCCTGTCAGGTGGCGGAAACCGTCGGCGCCGCGGCGATCGTCTCGTTCACCAGCTCGGGCGCGACGGCGTTGCGCGCGGCGCGCGAGCGTCCGTCCGTGCCGATCCTTGCGCTGACCCCGAATTTGGCGACCGCGCGCCGCCTCGCCCTCCTCTGGGGCGCGCATTGCGTCCACCTCGCCGACATCAAGAACTTCAATGACATGGTGCAAAAGGCGGTGCGCGCTGCGCATCGCGAGGAGATCGCCCAATCCGGCCAGCGCGTCGTCGTCACCGCCGGCGTCCCGTTCGGCACCCCCGGCTCGACCAACGTCCTGCGCATCGCCTGGGTCGACCGGTAAGAGCCAGCCCCCACCCTCCCACGCCTCCGACGCGGGTCCCTCCCTCCCCCGCAAGCGAGGGAGGGTTGCTAATGCAATTAAGGCGCGCCCCTCCTCCGCTTGCGGGGGAGGGGCGGGGTGGGGGCTTGGAAGGCGCGATCAGCCGGCGTGTTCGGTCGTCGGATCGATCATCTTGCGGATTTCGGTGATCTTGGTCGCCGGAAAGCCGCTGATCTCGGCATGCTTTTTGATGATCGCCTCGTCCTTGGCAAGATAGACGCAGAACGTCTTGTCGGCGGCGACATAGCTGTCGACCCATTGGATGTCGGGGCCGAGCTGGCGCAACACCTCGTTGGATTTCGCCGCCGCGCCGCGCAGCTGCTCGCGCTCGAGGCTGCCGACCGCCGGGATGTCGCGCTCGATGATGAATTTGCGCAGTGCCATGGTGTCCTCCGGAAGGGTTGCAGCGCGCGATGCGCCGCCCTCTCATGTTATGGATAACGCCGGGGCTTGTCATTCGCGGGTGCAGGGATGGATTACACGACGCTCGGGCGCACCGGGCTCAGGGTCAGCGTCGCCGGGCTCGGCTGCGGCGGCTTCAGCCAATTGGGGCTCGGCACCGGCAAGAGCGAAGAGGACGCGATCGGCATCATCCGCGCCGCCCTCGATCTCGGGGTCAACCTGTTCGACACCGCGGCCTCCTACAGCACCGAACCGGTGCTCGCCAAGGCGCTGCGCGGGGTGCCGCGCGACGCGGTGGTGATCTGCACCAAGGCGCCGTTCGCGATCAGCAACCCGAACTCGACCGCGGAGAGCGCCGTCGCCAGCCTCGACCGCTCATTGAAGGAGCTCGGCACCGACTACATCGATGTCTACCAGCTGCACGGGATCGCCCCACGCGCCTACGACCATGCCCTCGCCGTGCTGGCGCCGGCGCTGTTGCGCGAGAAGGAGAAGGGCAAGTTCCGCCATCTCGGCATCACCGAGACCGCACCGGGCGACCCCGAGCACGAGATGGCGCAGCGCGCCTGTAAGGACGGCGTGTGGGACACCCTGATGCTCGCCTTCCACATGATGCACCAGAACGCGCGCGCCAGCGTATTTCCGCTGACCCGGCAGTATCGCGTCGGGACGCTGATGATGTTCGCGGTGCGCAACATCTTCTCGCGTCCCGAGCGCCTCGCCGCGACACTGCGCGAGCTGGCCGCTGAGGGCGAGGTGCCACAAGCCCTGGCCGACAGCCCCGACCCGCTCGGGTTTCTCGTCCATGCCGGCGGCGCCAGCAGCGTCATCGACGCCGCCTATCGCTTCGTGCGCCACGAGCAGGGGGCCGATGTCGTGCTCTTCGGCACCGGCGATCAGGCGCATCTCTCCAGCAACATCGCCTCGATCCTGAAGCCGCCATTGCCCGAATCTGACCGCGCCCGGCTCGCCGCCCTATTCGGCCATCTCGTCGGGGTCGGGCTCGACGCGCCGCACCTCTCGCGCTCGGGCCGCGTCGTCAACCGCTGAGCTAGGCCCGCAGCTCGCTTGCCGCGAGGACCATTGGCTCTGCGGCGCGCAGTTGCGAGCGGGCCCGCGATTGCAGCCGCAGGGTCAGTGACACCGCCACGACGGCTAAGCCGACTGCCAGGCCCGACCACAAGCCCAGCGCACCATACCCCAGCGGAAATGCAAGAAGGCAACCGCCAGCGAACCCGATCGCCCAATAGCCGATCGCGGCGATCAACATCGGGACGGCCGTGTCGCGATAGCCGCGCAGCGCCCCCGCCGCGATCACCTGTGCCCCGTCAAACAGCTGGAACAGCGCGGCAATAACAAAGAGCTGCAGTGCAATCGCCACGGTGCCCGCATTGGCGGGGTCGGCGAGATCGAGATAGAAGCCCACAAGGGGCCGCGGCGTCGTCCACAGCAGCACCGCTGCCGCCGCCATGAACGAAACGCCCATCGTCAATCCCACATACGCAGCGCGCCGCGCCGCCGACGGCGCTCCCGCACCGAGCTGATAGGCGACGCGCACGGTCGCCGCCTGCGCCAGGCCGAGCGGCACCATGAAGCACACGCCAGCCACGTTGAAGACCAGCTGATGCGCCCCCAGCGCATCGGCGCCGATCACCCCCATCATGACGCCGGTCATCACGAACATCCCGATCTCGAGCCCGCGCATTGCCGCAATCGGCAAGCCCAGCCGCAGGATGCCGGGGATCTGGCGCAACACGCCGCGACCCATGCTCACCGATATTCTGGCCTTCGCGATCAGCAGGTAGGCGGCGAAGCTGAAGAGCGTCAGCCACTGCACGATCGCCGAGGCATATCCCGAGCTCGCGCTGCCCAGCGCCGGCATGCCCCAATGCCCGAAGATGAGGACCCAGTTCAGGACAAAATTCAGCGGAACCGCGAGCAGCGGGACCACCATGACGATGCGCGTGCAGAAGGCTGCAATCAGCCGAAAGCGCAGCACTGCGGCCCCGAGAAATCCCGGGATTCCCCAGCTGATCGCCCACAGAAAGCGGCCGATCTCCGCCACCAGGCCGGGTTCGTAGCCAAGGCTGGAGAGCAGCGGCGGCAGCCCGGCAAGGATCGCGATCATCGGCGCCGCCAGCGCCGCGGCGACGATCAGCCCGCCCCCGGCGATGCGTCCCGCGGCGCGATGGTTGCCGGCGCCGATCGCGTGCGCGGCCAAGGGCGCCACCGCCGTCAGCAACCCCTGCGAGGTCATCAGCAATGTCGCGTTGAGCGCATTGCCAAGCCCGGCTGCGGCCAGCGCCACGGTGCCGAGGCGCCCGACCATGACGGCGTTGGTCACCTGCATCGTCATCTGCGCCAGATTGGCAGCAGCCAGCGGCGTTGCGACGGCAAGCGTCGCACGGATTTCGACGGCAATCGGCGAGCGGGCAATGGCCATGACCGACGGAGATTACGGGCGTTTCGGGCTCCCGGAAATGCAAGAAACCCTCTCCCACATTGCGGGAGAGGGTGAGAGCGATCGGAGATAACGGGCCGGAGGCTAGCTCAGCGCCACCTCGAAGCCGCGTTTGGTGCCGGGGCGCGCCATCATCGTCTCGTACCAGCGCTTGACGTTGGCGTAGTCGGCGAGGTCGATTTGATGGCGCTCGTGGCGCCAGGCCCACCCCAGAATCGCGAAATCGGCGATCGACACCTCGTTGCCGGCGGCAAATGGCACTTCGCCGAGGCGCTTGTCGAAGACACCGTAAAGCCTGCGCGTCTCCGTCATATAGCGCTCGAGCCCGTAGCGCCGGTCGGCCTCGTCCTTGACCTGAAGGAAATGGTGGACCTGGCCGGGCATCGGCCCGAACCCGCCCATCTGCCACATCAGCCATTCGAGCACCGGCACCTGGCGCCGCATGTCGCCCTTCGGCCAGAACCTGCCGGTCTTCTCGCCGAGATAGATGAGGATCGCACCCGATTCGAAAACGCTGATCGGCGCGCCGCCCGGGCCGTCGCTGTCGATGATCGCCGGGATCCGGTTGTTGGGGCTGATCTTGAGGAACTCGGCCCCGAACTGTTCGCCCTTGCCGATGTTGACCGGTTTTACCGTGTAGGGCAGCCCCATCTCCTCGAGCGCGACGCTGATCTTGCGGCCGTTCGGCGTGTTCCAGGTCCACAATTCGATGCTCATCGGCGCGGGTCTCCTGTAAGGCGGGGCGCGCAGCATTACCGCGATGCCGTGGTGCCGCAAGATGCAATCGCCACCAGTGGCGCAGGCGCCCGACCTGGCCTACCATCCGCCCGCCTAGCCACCCCGAGCCGAGAAAGGCACCCCCATGGCCGCTGATCCGAACCGCGTGATCCTGACCGGCGAAAACCCGTTCATCCGATTGAGCACCGCCAATGGCGGGCCGGTCACCACCAACGCCAGTTACTGGCGCATCATCACCTGCCCGGCCGGGCCCGGCCATGTGCTTTATCTGAAGAGCGAATTGACCGAGAACCGGTGGCGCATCTACTCCGACAACATCGCGATGGCGCGCTGGCTGCAGGGGACGGTCCAGGGCATGCTCAATGCCGAAACCGCGCACACCTCGATCCCGGTCACCGACGCCGAATTCGCCAAATCCGGCGACCCGCGATATTTTTGGACCGAGAGCCTCATCGCGCACGACGAGGAGTTGACCCTCACCTGGTACGAGATCGGCGATCCCTTGCTGATCCACACCAATCCCGGCGAGGGCGGCCGCAAATACGGCGTCTGTACGCTGTTGATCCCCGCGCTCGGCGCCCGCCTCGCCCGTAACGGCATCGAGGCCGCCGGCAAGCCCTGGCCGATGGACCGCGAAGGCCGCCCGTTCAGCACCTGCGCGCTGGCGTTCTCCGAAAGCTGGACCGAGGCGCGGTAGGAATTCAGTCGACGGCGATGCCCTTCCTCGCGATGAACTCGGGGAAGGCTTCCCGGGCCTTGGCGTTGCGCATGACCTGGGTGGTGTAGCGCCGCTCCTCGTCCCACTGCGCTTCGAGGTCTTGCGTCATCTGCTTCAGGAGCAGTTCCTTGACGCCGATGACCGCGGCGCGGTTGTTGGCGGCGATCGTCTTGGCCAATTCCATCGTCTTGGCGCGCAGCTGGTCCCTCGGCACCAGATGGTTCAAAAGGCCGATGCGGTAGGCCTCCTCGGCCTCAACCACCCGCGCTGAAAACAACAGCTCCTTGGCGATCGGCCAGCCGACCTGGTTGGGCAGGGTCCAGGTGCTGTTGATCCGCCCGTAGGCCGCGGCGAGAAAGCGGAATTTCGTATCTTCGCAGCCGATCCGCATGTCGAACGAGGAGGACAGCACCGCCGCGCCGCCAAAGGCGAGCCCGTTCATCATCCCGATATTCGGCTTTTTCGACATGCTGATATCGAGATAGCCGCGCCGGGTGCGCATCCGGTCGAGTTCGTCGTCGGAGTAGCGCCGGTCGTCCTCGAGCTGCTCGTGGATGTCGCCGCCGGCGGAAAAGGCGCGCCCCGCACCGGTCAAGACGATGCAGCCGACCGCATCGTCGGCGTCGAGGCGCCCCACCGCCTCATGCATCTCGTTGACGAGGCGCCGGTTCATCGCGTTGAGCTTCTCGGGCCGGTTCAGCGTGATGATCCCGACGCCGTCCTCGATATCGACCAGGATGTGCTCGTAGTTCATTGTTGTTCTCCCTTCAGCGCGCGACGTCGCCCCAGACGACATAGCGCTGGCGCCGTCGCGCTTCGCGGCCTTCCTCGACCATGCGCCGGGTTTGCGCGTCGACGAGATCCTCGAGCGGGTCGCTCGCCACCCCGATCAGCCCATGCCGGCGCAGGACGGTCTCGATCTCGTCCTTCGGCCGGCCGCCATAGAATGGCAGCTGGTCGCCGATCGCGGCGTATTCGGCGCTGGTGCGGGCATTTTCGCGTTGCGGCGGCGCGGCGGCCTCGTTGTATTGGGCGCCGTCGACGATCGCGAGGCGCCCGCCCGGCCGTAGCACCCGGATCCATTCGTCGATCGCCACCTCGGGGTGCGGCAGGGTCCACAACACATGGCGGCTGATCACCAGGTCGAAGCTCGCGGGCGTGAAGCGCAATTGCTCGGCATCGCCCTCCTCGAAGCCGACCGAGAGGCGCTTCGCGGCCGCCTTCTTCCGTGCCGCGGCGAGCATCGCCGGGGCGAAATCGATGCCGCTGACCCGGTGGCCGCGCGCCGCCAATTCGAGGCTGAGAAACCCGGTGCCGCAGCCGGCGTCGAGCGCGTCGAGCGGCCCGCCGGCGGGGATCACCAGATCGAGGATGCGGTCCCATGCCGCGCGCTCGGCGGGGCTGCCGATCGAATGGCCGAAATCCTCGTCGAAATGCGCTGCCCGGCGGTCCCAATGCTGGGCGACCTGGGCTTTGACCGGGTCGGCATGGGTCTCACTCATTTCAGCCCCACGACTTCGGCGAGCGCCTCAAGCTGCTCGCCATAATTAGAAACCGGGTTCAACAGCAGATGGTTGGCGCCCATCGCGATAACCTCCTCAAGCCGTTCCCTCACCTGTTCGGGCGTGCCGTGGATGCCGCACAAATCGGTGCCGGGCGGGTTGCGATACACATCGGTGAACCAGCGCAACAACTCTCGCCGCGCCACCTCCGGGCGCTCGTCGACCGCCATGAAGATGCGCTTCGACACCGGGAAATGCGCCGGGTCGCGCCCGCGTTCTTCGAGGGCGGCGCGCAGGATCGGCACCGAGGCGGCGAAATCGGCGATGCGCGAGCCGCCCGAGCCCATCCAGCCGTCGGCGAGCGCGGCGGTGCGGCGGATCGCGTTGGGATGGCCGACCCCCATCCAGATCGGCGGGTGCGGCTTTTGCACCGGCTTCGGCGCCATCGTCTCGCCGGCGAGATGGTAGAAGCGGCCCCGATAGGTGACCGCCTGCTGTGTCCACAGCGCCTTGATCACATCGAGTTCTTCGCGGAAACGGCTGACCCGGGCTTCTTGCGACACCTCGAACTGACGGTAGTGGTGCTCGCGGCCGATCCCGACCCCGAGGATGGCCCGGCCGTTGCTTACATAATCGAGTGAGGCCCATTGGTGCGCGACCATCAGCGGGCTGTGGATCTGCAGGACCACGACCGAAGCGCCGAGGCGAATTTTCGCGGTCACCGCCGCCGCATAGGTGAGGACGACGACCGGGTCGAAGCAGAATACATGGTCGAGCGTGTTCTCGGTCACCCACAGATCCTGAAACCCGAGCGCCTCGGCCCGGATTGCGACCTGACGCACCGCCGCGACGTCGATCGGCTCCGGCGCGCGATGGGGCAGCGCCATACCGAACGGGATCTTGTCCTTCAACGCCATGCCTGCCGCTTTCTATTTCGTTCGTGCCCCGCCTTGGGACGGGCATCCACGAGACGCCATTGATCCGGTCAGGTCGTGGATGGCCGGGCCGAGCCCGGCCATGAACGATGCTTCAAAGGAGACGCCTAAACCTTCTCGATCAGCTCCATCTGGGCGCCGTCGGGCGCTTCGATGAAGGCGACATGGCGGCCGTTGTTGAACTGCTCCAGCATGATGTGCGCGCCATTGCCCTTCAGCTTGGCGACCGCCCCGGCATAGTCGTCGGTCTGCACGGCGATGTGCTCGATCCCCATCATCTGCTTGCGGTTCTGGGCGGCGCTGATCGTCGTGACGTTGAGCTGCAGCCCGTGCAGGTTGAGCTGGATGTTGCCGTTGGGGGCCTCGTTCTTCATCGTCGCGCCGAAATTGTCGATGTAGAACTGCGCCGTCTTCTTGGGATCGTACGTCTTGATGTGGACGTGCCCGATTTCCATGGCCATGCTCGTCTCCTCCGATTGGGTTGGCTGAGGGTCGCGGACGCGGCGCTCGGGCGCAGCTTGGCAGCATGGCGCGCCGAACTCAATCGCGAGATGGCGGAGCGGGATGCGGGAGGAAGCGATGACCGTAGCGCGCGATCTGGCGAATTTCTTCACGGGGGTCACCGCGGCGGACCTGCCGCCGCAGGCGCTCGACCATGCGGCGATGCTGATCGCCAGCACGATCGCCAGTGCGGCGATGGGCAGCGGGATCGAGTCCGCCAAGATTGTCAAAGATATGGCGGCCAGCCTCGGCGGCAGCCAGCAGCT
>Ga0209415_10009964_pt1 | contig 16241 bp, 15 predicted proteins | sample PeaSoiSIISIP2007_FD_187696 | JGI IMG/M metagenome (GOLD analysis project Ga0209415, IMG submission 187696) | Peat soil microbial communities from Weissenstadt, Germany - SII-SIP-2007 (SPAdes) (version 2) | ecosystem: Environmental > Terrestrial > Soil > Wetlands > Peat | place: Germany...
CTGGCAAGAAACTTCCTCGCGTCCGTCTGCCTCGTCGCGGCGATCGTTTGGTGGATTTTATGAGTCTGGACCCTAGTATACCGCCTTCATCGGCCCCGACGGAATACGGAAATACGGACCCGACGCACCGGCGATGATCGCGCTTCTGTCCAAGGCGGCCCAGCGCATGCCGGACCAGGTCGAGGATACGCTCGCCTATGTCGATCCCGACGGCAGAGTCGTCACCAAAGGCATCCTGCGCCAAATCGACTGGTACAAATCCCAAGGTATGGTGAAGCAAGAGGTGGACGGCATGGCGATCATCGACAGGCGTTATGTGATCGAGTTCCCGCCGGATTGACGGTTAGCGCCAGGCGTCGACCGAGACGGTCTTGATATAGTTGGCGCCGAACATCTTCCACGCACCTTGGGTCTCGCCGCCGACGACCACGACATTGATGTCCTTCGGCTCGTACATCTGGATGATGTCGTCGGGCTTGGCCTTGAGGCGCGATGCGTAGGGCTCGACGCCGGCGACGGCAAGGGGCCGCACCAGCGTCTGAAGCCACTGGTCGTCCCAATAATCGCGCGCCGGAAGCCGGGCATTCTCGGCGCACCAGTCGATGAGCTGCTGCTTGGTATGGATGCCGCGCGACGCAAAGAGCCGCGCGACAATCGGATCGAGCACGAGCATCGGTGGCAAGTATGCGGTGGCAGCGAGGCACCGCCGCATCTTGTTCTCCCAGGTGTCGCGCGGCCCGTACCCTTCCTGGATGTAGCGCCCACCGACGAACACGCTCACAGCGCTGTCGCTTGCCTTCATGCCCTTCTGCACATGGATCGGCTCCCACGGGCTCCGCTCCTCGTTCTCGGCAAAGCACAGGCTGTAGGCGAGCGGGTTCCCGAGCGCCCCCATGTAGGTTTCGCCCGGCACCGATCCGCCCTGCAGATTCTGCGACAGGAGACTGTAGGCCCGGCCGATCGTCGTATTGGCGTGGCTGTAAGGGCCGAGCGCACCGATCCCGGCGTTCATGCCGATCTCGTGACGGATCGGACCGTTGACCACGCCAAGACACGTCATCGAGGTTGTGCTGCCCTGTCTTGACGTGGCGCTCGTCGCGGCGAGCGCAAGGATGACCGGGAAGTATTCCGGAAGCGCCCCCGCCATCACCGCGTTGACCGCCACTTTTTCGACGGTGTACTCCCAGGACTCGCGGAAATTGCCGGCCCGCATGCGGCCGACGACCTTGTCTGGCGGCTGGCTCGTCCCCTTGAGCATCGCCGCGACGCGTTCCTCGGTCGGGAGCACGATGGGCAGGAAATCCGTCCAGCGGTTGTCGATGAAGAGTTTCTGAAGGTTCTCCTCCATGTCCGGCGCGAGCAGCCGAGGGGTCGTGCGCTCGAAAGTCGCGCCCGTGAGGTCCGCCTCGTCGAGCGGGCGCGACAATCCCTCGATCACCTCCTGCATGAATGGGCGGCCGGAGATCTGATCCGCGCCCTCGATATAGGCGCGCAATTCGCCCGGCGTGCGGCCGACGACCGGCTGCGGCACGAAAGCCTGCCGCAAGGTCGGGATGCCGCGGAGCCGTGCCGTCGTCCGTGCGACGCGGTGGAAGACATGGGTATGAACGGCGACGCACGGCGTGCCGTCTTCTTCCATCAACGACGTCAACCCGACGACCGTCGGGCTACAGGAGCTTCACAAGCCGACGCCGAGAATGGCGGCATTGCCCTCGGCGGCGACCTTTGCCCGCATGTCGGCGTCGTCGACCCAGCTCTCGCGCGGCTTGATGGCCCGCGTTTCGACCGACGGCAGATGCGCTGCGAACCACTGGCGCATCTGCTCCATGAAAGTGTCGGAGTTGTCGAACAGGCAATCGACCAGATAGACGATCTTGCCGTCGAGGCTTTGTGGCCGCGGCGCCAGTCGCTTTCCGGTGACCTTGGGCGGATATCCCCGCGGATCGTGAACGGTGACGATCATGCGTCGCTTCCTCCGCTCGATCCTCCCAAGCTAGAGGGAGACATAAGGTGATTCAAGTTGGGCTCGCCCCACGACCCAATGCCGTCGGTCGGCAGGCTTTCCTGACGAAGACGCCGATGCGGGCCTCGCGCACGAGGTGACAGACCGCCCCAAGGCGAGATACCTTGCCTAGTGGCACCGACGGAAATGGGAGGTTCAGCTATGCCCAGGATCAGCGAGATCGAGGACGACGGCGGCGATGCGTCGTTGGCCGACCTGTTCAAGAAGGAGCGCGACCTGTTCGGCGACCTGCTGAATCCGACCAAGGTCATGGCGCATTGCCCGCCGATCCTGCGCGCCGCCAAGCTGCTCAGCGCGTCGATCGAGCAGTCGGGGCAGCTCCCGAAGGCGCTCCTGCCGCTCGTTTACCTTCGCGTTGCTTCCATCAACGGGTGCCCCTTTTGAATTGACATCAATTCCATCCGTGTGATGGAAGGCGAAAACGGCGAGGCGAAGCTTGCGGAAGTCACGACCTGGCATGAGAGCCAGCTCTTTACCGACCCGGAACGCGTCGCGCTCGAATATGCCGAGCGCGTGACGTTCACGGACCAGAAAGTGGACGATGAGTTGTTCGTGCGGCTGAAGCGGCATTATACAGAGGCGCAGATCGTGGAGCTCACCGGCGCGATTGCGCTCGAGAATTTCCGCAGCAAGTTCAATCCGTCGCTGGGGGTCGAGTCGCAGGGTTTCTGCGTGATCCCGAAACGGTAGGGCGATGGCGGAGCTGGACGAGCCGATTCGGGTCGCCGCGCTCGATTTCGCGGATCGGATGGCATCGTTCTGGGACCGCCGGCTCGGGCCGCGGCTCAAGGGGTTCTATCTCATCGGCAGCCTGGCGCACGGCGGCTTCAGCCGGCGCTACAGCGACATCGACATGGCGCTCATCGCCGAAGACGGGCTCGGCGATGCGGATTTGAGCGGGATGCGCGAACACGCGCTTTCGATCTCGCCAGAGCTGGCGGCGAAATTGTCGCTGTTCTGGGCGGATCGAAACTTTTCCGTCGGCCGCTTTCCGCCGCTCGACCGGGTGGACCTGGTCGATCACGCGGTTGCGCTCGTGGAACGCGAGCGGATTCGTCCGCCGCGACCGAACCTGTGGGAGGTGCGTTCGTATCTAGCCGGCTTTCCCTTCGAGAGCTGGGCGGACGGGGCGAGGCGCTTCGCGTCCTTGGCGGCGCTCGAGGCGAGGGATCACAAGCCGTATCTTCGGGCGCTGCTTTATCCGGCGCGCTTCCTCTTCAGTTGGATGACCGGCCGAATGGGATCGAACGACGAGGCGGTGGCTTTCGTCCTGGCACAGGCCCCGCCCGGGCTCGACCTCGAGCTGGTGGCCGGGGCCTTGCAGTGCCGGCGCGCCGCCAGCGACCCCGATCCGCTTTTCCCGGCGCGCGGCCAACTGCCGGGGCAATTCGAAGCGTGCCGCCGCGTTATCGAATCCGGCGGCGGTCAGTAAAGCTCCTGCGGGATGCGCTTGGCATAATCGGCATCGTAGGCGGCAGCATCGGTGCCTGGGTTGCGCGCCGCGGCGAAGTCGCCGATCGTGGGAACGCCCTTGGGCCGGTCGCCCTTGCCCGCCCGCCACAGATCGGAGCGGATCAACGCCTTCGGGCAATGCTGGAAGGCCTGCTCGACGGCGACCACCATGACGGTGGTCGGCTCCTTGCCGTTGACGGCGAAGCGCCGCTTCAAGGCCGGATCGACGCTGATTCGCGCCCGCCCATTGACGCGATAAGTCTCGTTCGCGCCGGGAGCGAAGAAGATCAGTCCGATACGCGGATTGGCGATCAGGTTCTTGAGGCCATCGATCCGGTTGTTTCCGCGCCGGTCGGGGATTAGCAGGATGCGGCCGTCATTCTCCACCTGGACGAAGCCCGGCCCGTCGCCCTTGGGCGAGCAGTCGAGCCCCTGGTCGCCGCCGGTGGCCAGAACCAGGAACGGCGAGGCGGCGATGAAGGCGCGGCCGACGGCGTCGACATGATCGATCTCTTTCTTGAGCACGCGCTCGGCCGGGGGCGCATAGAGCGCCGTCAGTTCCTCCTCGGTCGTCACGGTGAAGCTTTCGGTCATGTCCATCGTCCGCATCCTTCCGCTCGGCGTCGCCGCGACGAAGCGCTGTTCCGGTGACCTCGTCGATGAGGCAGTATCGATGATGCCGGCGGTGCAGGGCAAGCGCGGCATCGCTGAGCGAATGACGAGGACGGGACGATGACCAACGAGATACCGGTCTTGATTGCCGGAGGCGGGCCCATCGGTCTCGCTCTTGCCGCCGATTTGGGGCGGCGCGGCATCGCAGCGCTGTTGGTCGAAAAGAACGAGAACAGCCTCGCGCCCGCGAAGATGCTCGAGGTGAGCGTCCGAACGATGGAGTTCTGCCGCCAGCTTGGCATTGCCGAGGATGTACGCAATTGGGGCTTTCCGCACGATTATCGTTTGGACAGCGCCTTCGTCACGGACATGCAGGGCTATGAGATCGGCAGGGTCAGGACGCCGGCTTTGGGCGAGCGGATCGGATCGGAATTCAGCCCGGAGCGGACCCTGCCCTGCCCGCAGACCTGGTTCGACCCGATCTTGCAGAAACACGCGCGATCGTTTGCACACATTAGCCTGCGCCACCGCACGCGGCTCGAAAGTTTCGTGCAGGACGAGGACGGCGTGACGGCGACGCTGCACGATCTCGGCTCGGACCGGCGCGAAACAATGCGCTGCGCCTATCTGATCGGCTGCGACGGGTTCGCGAGCACGGTGCGGGAGAAGCTGGGGATCGAGATCCGCGGCGAGCGCCACATCGACTGGTCGATGACGGTCTATCTCCGCATCGCCGACCTCGCCCGCTATCACGACAAGGCGCCGGCCTTTCGCTATGTGTTCGTCGGTCCGGAGGGGACCTGGTCGTTTCTCACCGCGGTGGACGGGCGCGATCTGTGGCGCCTGCAGCTCGTCGGGCTCGACGCGGAGACGCTCGAGGAGACGGACATTTCGGCGCTGTTCCGGCGCTGCATGGGACGCGATGTCCCGCACGCGGTCGAGGACAAGTCGCTCTGGGTGCGCAAGCGGACGGTCGCCGACCGTTTCATGGACGGCCGCGTGTTCCTCGCCGGCGACGCCGCCCACGCCCATCCGCCCAATGGCGGGCTGGGCATGAACACCGGCATCCAGGACGCGTTCGATCTCGGCTGGAAGCTGACCGCGACGCTCGAGGGCTGGGGCGGACCGGCCCTGCTCGAGAGCTACGATTACGAGCGCCGCCCCGCCTCGGCGCGCGCCGCCGAGGTCTCGCTCGCCAACTATCAGCGGCTGACCAGCGCCGCGCCCAACGCCGCCATCGCCGCCCCGACACCTGAAGGCGAAGCGGTCCGGCGCCGCGTCGGCCAGCGCCTGGTCGAGGAGAACGAGAAATCCTGGCATCCCATGGGGGTGCATCTGGGCTATGTCTACGATCCCTCGCCGATCGTCGTGCCGGACGGTTCGCCGAAGCCCGCCGACGACACGATCGGATATGTACCGACGTCATTTCCTGGCGCGCGCGCCCCGCATGTGTGGCTGTCGCCGGGAAAATCGATCCTCGATCTCTTCGGCCAAGGCTTCGTCCTGCTCAAATTCGCCGACGTGCCGAGCGGCACCTTGGAGCGCGCCGCGTCGCAGAAAGGCGTGCCCATGGAAGTGCAGCGCATCGCGTCGCGCGAGGCAGCGGAACTCTATGGGCGGAACCTGGTGCTGGTTCGCCCCGATGGGCATGTCGCCTGGCGCGGCGACACGGCGCCAGGCGACGCTACCTTGGTGATCGACACCGTGCGCGGCGCCGGCCCCCGCATCGCCGCCCGGCGCGCCGTACCCGCCTAGGGCGGGTACTCGTTAGCGGGCACGGCCATGTCGGCCGATGTCCGTAAGTCCACCCGAACGCCGACCAACTGCCAATGGCCATAGTCGTCACAGTTTGACGCGAAGCGGACGCGAGCCACTTATAGCTTCATGTCCGCTTCGCGCCCACCCCGGCCGCTCAGGCAATGTTGGTCCCTTCTCGGAAGCGGACATTAGGTCGGCAGATGCGTTCGACCGGCATTTGCCAAATGGAGAACTGTTAGACCCTATTCGATTACCTGATCGGCGGTGGCGATCAGAATGGGCGGCACGGTGACGCCCAGCGCCGTCGCGGTCTTCAGATTGATCGCGAGAACGAGCTTGGTCGGCTGCTGCACCGGCATGCCCGCCGGCTTCTCGCCTTTGAGGATGCGATCGGCATAGGATGCCGCGCGCCGGTAAAGGTCAGGCACGTCGATCCCGTAGGACATTAGCCCGCCGCCAACGACGAAGAAGCTATAGGGGTACATCGCGGGCAAACGGTACTGGACCGCGAGCGCGATCAGTTTTTCGCGACGGCGCACGGTCACCACGCTCGGCAGGACGATCGCGGCGCCGTTGGGTTCCTTTGCGACCTCGTCGAATGCGCGCTCGATCTCCGTGTCGCCGTGCACGCTGGCCGGGGTCAGCCGCATGCCTAAGGACGGGGCGGCCGCCTCGATCGAGCGCAAATACTCGGGCCAGACCCTGTTCTCCGGATCGAAGACGACGATGACGCGGGCGACGGCCGGCGCGCACTCCTTGAGCAACTGGAGCCACTTGCCGCCGATCGAGAACTCGAAACTGGTAAAGCCGGTGAGATTGCCTTCGGGACGGGCGAGGTTGGTGACTAGCCCGGCCGCGACGGGATCGGCAACCTGCGCGAAGACGATCGGGATGGCGAGCGTGTATTGCCGGAGCGCCGTTGACGCGCTGGTCGCCGCACCGAGCAGCACGTCGGGTTGCAGCCCAACCAATTCCTTCGCCAATAGCGGCAGACGGGAGTCTTGGCCTTCCGCCCAGCGATACGCGATTCGGATGTTATCGCCGTCTTTCCAGCCGAGCTCCTGAAGCCGCGTCGAAAACGCTTCGATCCAGGACCGCGGTTCGGGATCGCTCTCGGATTGCGACGAGAGCACGCCAATAAGACGCGGCCGGCCCGTCACCTGTGCCCGCGCCGCGAGCGGCCAATCGACCGCCGCTCCCCCGAGCATCGCCATGAGATCGCGCCGCCCGATTAGCCTGGGCCGACCGACAGCTTTGCTCGTGTGTCTCACGTTCCCCCCGGCCATGACATGTCAAATTTAGCACGGGAGGGGGCCGTCGCGCCTATCGGCTTGTGGTGTGCTGAGGTCCGGTCGGGGTCAGGTTACGTCGTTCAGTCGGCTTCCGGCCACAACGCGCCCATCCCGGTCGTACGTGCAATGTTGGTCGCTGCTCGGAAGCGGACATTGGGTCGGCGACATGCGTTCGACCGGTGTGCCAAGGGCCGTCCCGCCTATTCGATAATCAACTGGTTTCAGTGCACGCGCCAACTCGTCGCCAGCCAACCATGGTATATTAGATATACATAAAATTGAGGAAACCTCCATGTCGCAGAACTACAAATGCATTTCCGCCGATACACACTTGGAAATCCCCAATGACCGTTGGACCCATCGGATCGACAAGAAGTACCGCGACCGCGCGCCGCGCACGATCCGTTTAGAGGGCGGCGCGGACGCCACCGTGTTCGAAGACCTGCCGCCGCGCCAGAACACGTTCGACATCTACGGCGGCCAGGGCCGCGACGGGAGTAATTGGTATCCGGCCGACCAGAAGTACGAGACGTGCCCGGGCACCGGCTCGCCCGCGCAGCGAATTAAAGAGCAGGACATGGACGGCATCGATGCGGAGATCATGTTCCCCGCGGTCGTCGCCGGTCCTTCGACCTGGCTCCAGACTAAGGACCCCGGACTGCAGAAGGCCATAATCCGCGGCTGGAATGACTGGTTCGCCGAGGAATATCTCTCTGATTCGGACGCCAAAGGCCGCATCTTCGGCGTCGGCTGCAGCACGGCAACGACCATCGAGGACTCGCTGGCGGAGCTGCAGCACTGCAAGAAGCTGGGCTTCATCGCCATCCAGCTCCCCAATTTCCCGAACGGCACAGGCATCCCGAAGGCGGAAGACGACCGCTTCTGGGCGATGGCGCTTGATCTGGACATGCCGGTCACAATCCACTTCGCGATCGAGGACACGGATATGAGCTTCAACGGCAAACTGCTTGATTATCCGAAGCACGAGAAGAATCTACGTACCGACCTCGCCGGCCAGATGACGCGTTTCGCGCGTAACGGCGCTTACAACGCGGTGCAACTGCTCTTGTCAGGCGTGTTCGAGCGCTTTCCGAAACTCCGCATCTTCTTCGCCGAGAACTCGATCGGCTGGATTCCGAACTTCATGGAGGCGGCCGACACGCGCTACGACCGCCACATCGGCTGGGCAATGCGCTATGATGGCGTGAAGCCGCTTCCAGGCAAGCCCAGCGAGTTGATCAATGAATATTTCTATTGGGGGTTCCAGCGCGACCGCGCAGGCATCGACAACCGCCATCACCTGAACGTCAATCGCCTGATCTGGGCGAACGACTTCCCGCACCAGGAATCCGACTGGCCGGAATCGAATAAGGTGCTAGAGCACAACTTCAAGGGCGTGCCCACTCACGAGGTGCACAAGATGACCGTGCAGAACGCGGCGGATTTCTTCCGCCTGCCCTAATTTTTAATTCCTGAATCGCGCGTCTGGCCCTGCCTCGCGGGTATCCTTCCTCACACAACAAAAGCCTGTTCTATCGGGGTGGGTATGCTGGGTGCTTTGGTCCCGCTTGGGTCCAGACGGAGACGACGCCTGAGTCCAGGTGAATATCCGTTCTCGCTCATTCATCGCCGAAAGCTGTCCGGCCGCTGTCGGCCATTAATCGACATTCAATCGCAAGGACTCCGCGACCGCTCATCGCACGACTCGGACTTGGCGACAGGTCCGGCATGAGTCCGCGATAGCTTCGAAAGCGGACTCCGGACTGCGGGCTGGCGGTAAAGCGCGATTTATGTTTGCCCCGCCTAATCCGTTAGCGGGTCGGGACGAAGCTGGAAGTGGACGGCCAAGGGCCTGGTGCCCTTGCCGCCTTCCTTGAGCCACGGCGTGCGGTCGCCGCTGGTGGTCCACAGGCCCCTGCCCTTCCAGCCGGCATTGGCATCGTCGATGCGCCCGTCGAGCCCTTTCGTATAGAAGCTCATCGGATAAGGGACGCGCAGCACGATCATCTTGCCGTCCTTGAACGCGATCAGCCCGTCATTGAGGTTGCCCGTGGAGACCGGCACGTCGTTGCCGAGGCCCAGCGTGTTGTGCTGATCGACCCAGGTGTAATAGCTGGCCTCCGCGCTGTTCGGCCCGATGCCGGCGAAGCCGGGACCCGGATACTGGTAGAACGACCAGCCTTCCGGGCACTGGTTGCCGGTGGCGTTCGGGCCGTTGAGCGGGCCCTTGCATTTGCGCCGGTCGAAGCTGCCGAGATGGCCGCTGGCGAGCGACACCCATACCACGCCCTTGCTGTCGATGTCGCCGCCGCGCGGGCCGAAGCCGGGCAGCGGGATGTTGTAGATCTCGGCGATCGCCGTCGCCGGCGGATTGGCGCCGGGCGCGAGCCGCACCACCGCGCCCGCGCCGCCGAACACGCCGACCGTGCCCCAGACCGAGCCGTCCACCGGGCTCGGCATGATGGCGTAGTAGCCGCCGCCGATGCGCTTGTCCTTGGCGGGATCGACCGGCTGGTTGGGCTCGACGTAATCGCCGCGCTTGCCGTCGCCGTTGGTGTCGAGCACCAGCGACGTCCAGCCCTGCGACTTGACCGCGTCGCCGGTCGCGAGGAACTCCTTGGTGTTCAGCCAGCCCACCACCGGGCCGCCGCCGCTGGTCCACAGCGTGTCGTTGGCGTCGAAGCCGAACTGCAGGTGATGGTCGGCGAAGCAGGTGTCGATGAAGGTGTACTTCATCGTCTTGGGATCGAGCATCGCGAGCTGGCGCAGGCTCGAGTCGAGCGGGAACGCCTGCGCCGAGGGCAGCTCGGAGCCCTTCTTGCAGAAATCCGGATTCTTCGGCCCGCGGATCGCGGCCGTCAGCCACAGCCGCCCTTGCGAGTCGAACATGGAATTATGATTGTTGATCCGGTTGGTCCATACCTTGTCCATGCCCCAATAGGCCGAAGCCATCTGCGGCTTCTCGATGGCGGCATGGCCGGGGCCGAGCGATTCCGGCATGTCCGCATCGCGCACCGGCGCATGGAACGTCGTGACCGTATTGGTCTTCGGGTCGAGAATCGGCAGGTCGTCGGTCGCATATTCCGGCGACCCGAACAGCGGGCCATAGGCATTGACGGTCGGATTGCGCTTGTCGGTCGAGATCAGGTCGTGAAGGTAGGTGCTGGGCGTGCCCCATTCCCACATGGTGATGACGACGTTGCGCTCGACCCCTTGCGGGCGCGGCGGCTTGGCGGGCGGCAGCGCGCCCTTGGCGATCGAGTCGGTCCAGTTGGCGAGATATTTGAACGGCACGCCGCCGAGATCGCCGGCCAGCGGGTTCACCATCATCGGCGCGGACTGTCCCGACTGCACGCGGCGGATCCACGCCTCTTCCGAATCCTTGAAATGGCTGAAGGCGGCGGGGAACGTGCGGGTCGATTCCTGGCCGATCTGATGGCAGCCGATGCATTGGCGGTTCTTGAAGTCGATCAGCCATTCCTGCTGAGTGATCTTGGGCGGAATGGCGCTGCCGCCGCCGAACTGCTTCTGGTCCGGAATCTTGAGCATCGAGTACCAGTAGATCGCCGGGTAGTAATGCGCCGCCTCGGCGGCATTGGGCGCCGGCACCGCGCCCAGGTTGAGCATCGTGCCCGGCACGCCATGCATCTTCGGCGAATCGACGAGCCCGTAGCCGCGCACCCACACGCGGTAATTCGCATCCGGCAGATCGGGCAGGACATAGCGCCCGCGATCGTCGGTGACGACGATCTTGATGTAGCGGGTGGGAAGATCGCTGGTCTCGGCGATGACCCAGACGCCGGCTTCCGGCCCATGGACGCCGGTGACCACGCCGCCGATGTCGTGTTCGTTGATGCGAACCGCGGCGGCGCCGCTCTGCTGCGCCTTCGCCGGCGCCGGTGCGAATGCCAAGCCAAGGGCGACGGCGGCCGCCGCCACGCCAAGATACAAGCCGCGTTTGATTTTCATCTGCCGTCTCCCCCAAGCTCGTTATCGCTATCGATGCACAACTCGCGCACGTCCGCAACAGAGTTGCCGGAAGCCGTCATTGCGAGGAGCCCGAAGGGCGACGAAGCAATCTTCTCGACGATGCGTCAGGGAGATTGCTTCGCTGCGCTCGCAATGACGGCTCGGTCAGGCGCGCGCTTCGGACGGTAGCGCGCACTGATGGGTCAGCATCACCTCGCGGCGCTCGCGGCCGGACTGGATGATCGCGCTGCCGACCTCGAGGGTCGCCATGCCCCAACGGCCGTCATGGATGATGGGCGCGCCCGAGACGATCGCCTCGTGCATCTCCTTCAATTCGAGCATGCCGACGCCGCGGCCGCCCTCCACCGGAATCTCGCGGCGGCCCTCGTCGCCATAAACATAGAGACCGTTCGGCGACTGGCGGATGTCGCCGCGCTCGAAGCTCGCGACGGTGATGCCGAACCAGCCGATATGGGCGCGGGTGCCGACCGTCTTCACCGCGTCCTGAGCGCTGCCGCGTCCGGCGGGGTCCGCGGCCGCGGCGCCGAAGCGCATGGTCTCCTTGGCGTCCTCGGTGTTGATCTCGCCGCGCCGAAGCCCGCGCCGGACCCGCACGCGCTCGTCGTCGGAATACATGCGGTTGCCGATGCCCCAGGTGAGCTCCGACGTGTCGAAATAGCCGTAGCCGTTATAGACGATGGTCGCCGGCGTGCCGTCCTCGAACTCGAGATAGGCCGAGAAATTTCCCGGACAGGGCCGCTCCTTCATCCATCGCCCGGCCGTCGCGCGGACGCTGCGCAGGCGGCCGCCGCCCAAGAGCCGCACCGTGTCGATGAGATGCGGCGCGTGGCGATAGACGACCCCGCCGCCCAGCGCCTCGTCGAGCTCTTCCGCGACCCGGGGCTTGAGCAGCCAGTCGGTATAAAGCCAGGTGTTGATCGCGATGAGCCGCCCCAACTCGCCCGACGCGGCAACGCGCCACATGGCCTGGATGTCGGGACTCATGCTGTAGGTCTGACCGCACAGCAGCTTGACCCCGTTGCGCTCCGCCGCCAGGCACATGCGTTCGCATTCCGCGACGTCGAGCGCCATCGGCTTGGTGCAAATCACGTGCTTGCCGTGCTCGGCCGCCATGACCGTGTGCTCGCAATGGAGCTGATTGGGCGTGGCGATCCAGACCACGTCGACCTCCGGATCGGCGCACAGCTCCCTGATGCTGCCATAGGTCCGCCCGCCAAATTTCGCGGCGAAGGCATCGAGAGCGCTGCGGCGCAGATCGGCAGCGGCGACCAGTTCGGCGTGGGGCGAGCGCTCCGCTCCCGGCAGGACATAGGTGCTCGCCACGCCCAGGCCGGCCATGCCGAGCCTGAGGCGAAGCTGGCCAGGCACAGGTCCATCGGTCATGGTTTCCTCCCGCGACCACTCTACAGAAACACGGCTTGGATGCCAGACCGGGGACCGGTAAAATGGGTCCGGCTGGAGGAATGACATGACAACCAAGGAAGAGAACGACCGTCTGACCCAGATCGGCCCCGGCACGCCGATGGGCAACCTGCTGCGGCGCTATTGGCATCCGGTCGGCACCGAGGCCGAATTGACGCAGGAGACGGTGCAGCGCGTGCGCTGGTTCGGCGAGGACCTCACCCTCTTTCGTTCCCAGCGCGGCGAGTATGGGCTGATCGACGACCGCTGCCCGCACCGCTGCCTGTCGCTCGAATACGGCATTCCGGAAGAATGCGGCCTGCGCTGCGCCTATCACGGCTGGCTGTTCGACGCCAAGGGACGCTGCCTCGAGCAGCCGTTCGAGGAGCTGGCGCATCCGGAGTCGCTCTACAAGGACGAGATCAAGATCAAGGCCTACCCGGTAGAGGCCCTGGGCGGACTGGTGTGGGCCTATTTCGGCCCCGAGCCGCGGCCGCTGCTGCCGCGCTGGGACGTGCTCGTGCGCGAGGATCTCGACCGCGCCGTCGACATCTACAAGCTGCCGTGCAATTGGCTGCAATGCATGGACAACTCGGCCGACCCGGTGCATTTCGAATTCCTGCACGCGCGGTTCGGCAATTATGAGCTCAAGAAGCAGGGCCGTCCGCCTGGAATGAACCCGGCGCGGCACGTCAAGATCGCGTTCGACGTGTTCAAGTACGGCCTCTACAAGCGACGCCTCCTCGAGGGCGAGCCGGAGACCTCGGACGACTGGACGGTGGGGCACCCGCTGCTGTTCCCAAACACGCTGGCGCAGGGCGGCGTCGACGCGCCCAATCTGCAGATTCGCGTACCGGTGGACGACACGCACACCATTCAGTTCCTCTATCGCACGTCCAAGCGCAAGCCGGGCGCGGCGCCGCGGCCGGTCGCGGTGAAGCACACCAACCTCTTCAACGAGCACGGCAAGATCGTCGGCGACAACATCCCCGCGCAGGACATGCTGGCCTGGGTCGGGCAGGGTCCGATCTCGGACCGCACGCGCGAGCATCTCGCGACCAGCGACCGCGGCGTGGTGATCTTCCACAAGCTCCTGTTCGAGCAGATGGAGCGGGTGGAGCGCGGCTTGGAGCCGATGGCGATCGTGCGCGACCGCGCGGAGAACGAGCCGATGATCGATCTGGGCCGCGAAGCAAAACCGCTCGTGGCCTTCGACTCGCGCTACGAGAATTCCTTCGAGAAGATCCAGGAACTCGCGGACGTCAAAGGGGGTTGAGCGCCTTCGCCGTCCGCGGTCTTCCTCAGGCGCCCTGCGCGACGCGGTTGTGCAGGGTGCCGATGCCTTCGATGGTGATCTTCACCCTGTCGCCGGGCTTCATGTACTTGTTCTTCGGCCGGCCGCAGCCCGCACCGGTCCCGGTGGTGATGACGTCGCCGGGAACGAGGGTGATCTGCTTCGACAGCGCCTCGATCTGTTCGGCCACGGTGAACACCATCTGATCGGTGTTGGTGTCCTGCTCGTAGGTGTCGCCGATCCAGAGATCGACCTTGAGCTTCTGCGGGTTCTTGATCTCCGAGGCGGGGGTGATCCAGGGACCCATGGGACAGCCGGTGTCGAAGCTCTTCTGGCGCAGCCAGTCGAAGCGGAACACCCAATCCTCGCGCGTGCCGCGGTCGCGCGCCGAGAGGTCGTTGAGGATGGTGTAGCCGGCGACGTAGCGGAGCGCATCCTTCGCCTTCACATTGCGCGCGGGGCGCCCGATGATGACGGCGAGCTCGGCCTCCCAGTCGATCTGCTTCGACCACACCGGCAGCTTGATGGTCGCGCCCTCGCCAACGACGGAGGCGGGTCCCCCTGACTTGATGAAGAAGAACGGCTCGACCTTGGACTTGTCCATCTCGTGGCCGGTCATCTCGCGCACATGGTCGTAGTAGTTGGCGCCGGCGCACCAGATCATCCCGACATCGATAGGTGCCAGCAGCTTGGTCTTGGCGAGTGCCTGGCCGCGCACCCCATAGGCGTCGTTGCGCGCGATCAGGTTCAGGACGGGCGAGGCCTTGGACCAGTTGCGGCAGATGGCGAGCGTGGTGCCGGTCGGGAACGTGATCTTCTTGCGCGTCTTCCTGGCATAGGCGCCGAACGCCGCCTCGGCGTCGACGACCGCGTCGCCGATCAGGATGCCGGCGCGCGGCCCGGTCTTCGACGCATAAGTCAGCAGGCGATAGGAAGCCATGATCCCCCCTCGGGTTCGTATTTGCGGCGCGGGCACTCTTGGACAAGTGCTTAATGCTGTCAATCTACCGCTTGGCCCTTCACGAAGGGCGCCAGCTTCAATAGCATCGGCCGGCTGGCGGGAGGATCGACCATGGCGCAGCACGTAGAGGGGCCGCTGTACTACGAGCGGATGGGACGCGCGGGCCCGGTCATCGCCTTCATCCATCCCAACCCGATGGACCAGTCGTGCTGGATCTTTCAGATGGCGCATTTCTCGACCTGGTTCCGCTGCATCGCCATCGACATCCCCGGCTATGGCCGCTCGCCCAAGGCCGCGCCCGGTCTCACCACCGCCGACATGGCCGAGGCGTGCTGGGAGGCGATCGACGACGCGCTGCCCGGCGAGCGCGCGATCCTGGTCGGATGCTCGGTCGGATCGTCGATCGCGCCGTACATGTACCACCGCCGCCCCGGCAAGACGGCGGCGCTGGTCCTGTCCGGAACGGGCTACACCCCGGGCAAGGAATTCGCCCAGCGCCGGCTCGACGCCTACACCGCCAACGGCATCGATTACCGCTGGGCCTATACGTTCGAGGATCTGAGCGCCGGCTTTCGCGCGACGCCGCTGGCGCATTACTTCGCCGATCTGTTCACCGAGCGCAACGGCACCGCCGATCTGCAGTCGATCCTCTATCAGTTCCAGGCGTTGCAGCGGCCCGAGCCCGAGGGCCATCACGAGCGCATCGCCTGCCCGACCCTGATCCTCACCGGCAGCGAGGACGGCGCACATCAGAGCGCCTTCGCGCTTCAGGCCCGCATCCCCAAATGCGAATTGAAGACCCTGCCCGGCGCGGGCCACGCTTGCCAGATAGAGCAGCCCTGGCTGTTCGACCGCTTCATGATCGAATTCCTGGCCCGCAACGGGCTTCATCGCGCGTAGTCGAGGAACGCTCACCATGAACCCGCCTTTCGAATCGCCGCGGCGCGCGGCCGACCCGGTCGTGACCGAGATCGTGCGCAACGGCGTCATCGCCGTGACCGAGGAAATGAAAACGAACCTCATGCGCACCGCCTACAACATGATCATCTACGAGGCGCTCGACTTCACCACCGGGCTCTTCACGCCAGAGGGCGAAACCGTGTCGATCGGGATCGGGCTTCCGACCTTCATCCGCGGCATGGCCGAGACCATCAAGGCGGAGCTTCGGCATTTCGGCCGCGACAAACTTGAGCCGGGCGACATCCTCGTCACCAACGACGCCTACACGACCGGCAGCCACCTGTTCCACATGACCTTGACCCTGCCGATCTTCCACAAGCGCGTGCTGGTCGGGTTCTCGTGCTGCATGGCGCATTGGATCGACATCGGCGGGCAGATCGGCAACATTACCACCGACATTTATTCCGAAGGCCTGCAGCTTCCGTTCCTCAAGCTCTACAAGGCCGGCAAGATCAACCAGGACCTGGTCGACATCATCCGCATGAACGTGCGCATCCC
>Ga0209415_10009965_pt1 | contig 16240 bp, 11 predicted proteins | sample PeaSoiSIISIP2007_FD_187696 | JGI IMG/M metagenome (GOLD analysis project Ga0209415, IMG submission 187696) | Peat soil microbial communities from Weissenstadt, Germany - SII-SIP-2007 (SPAdes) (version 2) | ecosystem: Environmental > Terrestrial > Soil > Wetlands > Peat | place: Germany...
GCGCGATGAGCCCGGCGCTGGCCCCGGCCGACGCCACCAAGGTCCGCCTCGGCGCGATGAGCCCGGCGCTGGCCCCGACCGAGACCGCCAAGGTCCGCCTGGGCGCGATGAGCCCGGCGCTGGCCCCAACCGAGACCGCCAAGGTCCGCCTCGGCGCGATGAGCCCGGCGCTGGCGCCGACCGAGACCGCGAAGGTCCGCCTGGGCGCGATGAGCCCGGCGCTGGCCCCGACCGAGACCGCCAAGGTCCGCCTGGGCGCGATGAACCCGGCGCTGGCTCCGACCGAGACCGCCAAGGTCCGCCTCGGCGCGATGAGCCCGGCGCTGGCTCCGACCGACGCCGCCAAGGTCCGCCTCGGCGCCATGGCTCCGAGCCTTCCTGGCGCACGCTGAACCCACTGCGTAGGCGCTGAAGACAGGCGTCGTTGACGCCGATAGGATAGCAGACCGGGCAGCACCTGCCCGGTCTGCTATTGTGTTATGCTCGTCGTACAGGATAACGGCTCGTGTCCGCTACCGCCCCGCTCCCCACGCCAACGCCGCAGCAGCGCAAGACGCCGCTTGTCATCTTCCATCGCTTCATCCCGACTGCCCGCCTGCCGCAGCGGGCGGACCGCTCGGCTGCAGGATCGCTGCCGACTCGCGCGTTTCGCTATTGCGAGCCCGCCACCAGTGCCTCCGGCTACGGCTATTACGTCTTCCCGCCGGTCGGCTTCAGTTTGCAGTGGGACGGCCACGACGTCATGTGGACCTGGGACGGCGCGGCCGATTGGTTTCCGCTGAAATCGGCATTGTTCCCAGCGTTTCAGCCGGTGTTCGATGCCGTTGCGCCCAAAGAAATCCGCGAGTTCGCGCCTCCCTTCGTCAGCGCTTTGCAAGAGCCCGGCCTGGTTCAAGTCTGGACCGGTCTCGTCGCGCGGACCGCACCCGGTTGGAGTTTGCTGGTACGCGCGCCGGCGAACCTCCAACGCCGCGGCGCTTATGAGTCATTTGAGGGTATTATCGAGACGGATCGTTGGTTCGGGCCGCTGATCACCAACCTGCGGCTGACCAAGACGGACGTGCCGATCGACTTCCGTCCTGATTTCCCACTGCTGCAAGTGCAGCCGCTGCCGCGACATGCGTACGAGGACGCCACGCTCAACAATTACGAGCTGGTGCCGGACCTTGAGCAACTCACGCCCGAGGATTGGGACGACTACTACGACACCGTGGTTCGTCCGCACGTGCAAGAGGTACGACCCCGGGGCCAATATGCCACCGCCGCCCGGAAGCGTCGGGCCGCCGAAACAGGTGGGGACAGCAAGGAGTAGCTGGCCATGAATGGATCGGGGTAGCGCGGCGGGAGGCGACCCGACCGGCTATGAAACCGTCCGCGTGACGTAGCTTGCCGCTTCCTCATACGTCTCCCCGTCCCGCTCCGGGACGTGAGCCAAACGCAGGCCTTGCACATAGAGGTCGCGATCGGACCCGCGCTCGAATGGACTTGTGGCCATGAATCGCTCGATCGTGAAGTCTGGCTCGATCGAGAGCAGTTTCTTGAGGGCCATGGCGGCCTCTTGATCGCGCCCGGCATGGCCGAGCGCCGCGAGATATGGCTTGTATGAGGCGGAGAAAGACGGGTTCATCTCGGTAACCGAACGCCCGGCCACCACCGCGGATTCATAGTCACGCTTCAGCAGGGCGACAATGATGAAGGCCGTATCGTAGAAGAACGCGTGCGGGTCAAGTGGTGAAAGCTTCTTGTATCGGTTGAGTCGTCGCTCGGCCTCTTCCCATTCACCGAGATAGGCATAGGTGACGCCCGACAGGTTCCAGGCCATTGCCAGGTTTGGGTTGAGCGACAGGGCACGCTCGTGCAGGGCGAGCGCCTCGCGCAACCGGCGATGCAGGAAGGCGCGCACGTGCCCGGCAATCGTCATGGCACGGGCATCGAACGGGTCGAGCACGATTGCCCGTTCGGCGAGTTGACCGGCGCGTTCCATGATCGCCCGCGGCTCCTCGGTCCAACGCTGGCCGACCAGGAAAGCGTTCCAATAGGCATACCAGGCATAGGCAGCGGCATAGTCGGGTTCGAGCTCGATCGCCCGGGCGAGATAATCGCCCGCCTGAAGGAATTGCGACCGTTCCAGGCGTCCGATCAGCGGGATGGCACGTAGGACGAGGTCGTAGGCGGTGGCGTCCACCGGCGGTCGCGTGGAACTGCGGCGTGCCTCAATCAGCAGGATCTCGGGGTCGATCTGTGCCACCACTTCCGCGGCGATCTCGTCCTGCAATGTCAGCAGGTCATTGGTCTGGCGATCGAAGCGGCGCGCCCAGACCACCTGGTTGCCGGCGCGCAGATCGAGCAAACGAACGGTGATACGCAGCCGGTTGCGCACGCGCTGGATCGAGCCGTCCACCAGGAAGTCGATGCCGAAGGTGCGGCGGATTGCCCCCTCGTCGCGGGTCTCGGCGGCAAAGCGGGCGAGCGAGCTGGACGCGACGACGAACATCCAGCGAAAACGGGAAAGCGCGGTGGTGATTTCCTCCGCCAGTCCCGGCGCGAGATGCGACTCCTCCTCAGATGCGCCGGGGAATTGCAGCGGCAGCACGCCGACATGGGCGCCGCCACGCGCATTGCGCAGCTCCTGCCGCGGCTCGCGCACGGCCACCGGTTCGTCCTGCTCGTCCTCGGTCGGGGGCAACGCGGCCTGGACCGGCGGCCCGGGAGGCGGCGGGGAGGACCGGACCGGCACGCGGCTGCCATACGGGCCACGAATTTCCGCCAGCAGCTTTTGCGTCTCCTGCGATGGCGCGGCGTCCAGCAGGTCGGCCAGCACGGCACGGCAGCGGTCGTAGGCCTGGATCGCCATACCGCGCTCGCCGCGGGCGACATGTGCCCGCATCATCGCCCGCCAGGCGCCCTCATGCGCGCGGTCGATCTGCAACAGGCGCTGCGCCGCCGGTATCGCCGCTTCCGGCTCGCTCGATTCACGCAGCAGCGCCTCGGCAAGGTTGCGGGCGCGGTCGCGCAGGCGCTCGCGCTCGGTGGTGAGCCAGGCATCGAAGGTTGGGTCGATGCCGTCCAGGTCTTCAAGCAGGTCGCCGTCCAGCAATGACAATGAGGCTGGTTGGTCGGTAGTGGCCCGCATCACCTCCTCGACATCCACCCAGACGGCGCCGGGCCGCAGCGACAGGTGGTCGCGGGTAACCTGCATGATCTCGGCGCTGGCGGGCGACAAGGTTTCGAGCAGGCGGTGAATTTCCTGGCGCAGCGACGCACGCGCCTGCTCCTCGGGGCGGCGGCTCCAGAGCAATTCGGCGAGCCGGCCGCGCAACGCCGGGCGCGGAGCGGATAGTGCGACCACAGCGAGCAGCGCGCGCGTCTTGCGCCCGGCTGGCAGCACGTTCTCGCTGGTGATCGTCCAGGCTTCCATCTGGCCGATCAGGCGCAGGCGAAGCACCACCTGTCCGGAAGGGCTGGACTGTGCGGCTGGGCCTGGGGACCTTATTGTCGTGCCTGCCATCATCGCGTCATCAACACCGTCTCGCTTGTATCGCGATTTGGATTAGCACGCCAAGGCTTATGATCTGCTTTCATATCGCCGCTTCGGCGAAAATTTCACGCAGATTTCCGCCCCAGGGGCCGTGGAAGCGGCCCAGCCAGTGCTCCGCCTGGGTCGGCGCGCCCGCCGCGATGGCTTCCAACGGCAGCAGGTAGTCCGATTCGTCCTGCCCAGCCGCATCGCGGCGGGCCCGGGCGCGCAGCCCGTCGCGGGCGATGGCGAGCACGTCGCGGGCCAGAATCCGCAAATCGCCCTCCCGCCACGGCAGCTTCGTCGCCAGGCCCTGGCGCGGCACCGCCTCCCGCATCGCGACGGCAGCGTCCCAACCGGCGCCACGCAGCAATGCCTCGGCGGCTGCCAGCGCAGCGTCGTCGTACAGCAGGCCGGTCCAGAGGGCGGACTGCGCCAGCATCATGTCCGGGCGCCCGGCATCAGCGCCGCGCATCTCCAGGAACTGCTTAATGCGGACGTCGGTGAACACGGTGGTCATGTGGTCGGCGAAGTCGCCCAGGGTGGCCTGGGTGCCGGCCAGGTTGTGCAGGCGTCCCGCCATGAAGTCGCGGAACCGGCTGCCGGCCACGTCGATATACTCGCCGTTTCGATAGATGAAGTACATGGGGACGCGGTCAACCAGCCACTGCGCGTAGCGCTCGAAGCCGAACCCGTCTTCGAACATCACGGGGGGAATGCCGGAGCGGTCGTTGTCGGTGTCGGTCCAGACCTGGGCGCGGTAGGACTGGAACCCGTTCGGCTGGCCCTCGGTGAACGGGGAATTGGCGAACAGCGCGGTCGCCAGCGGCTGCAACAGCAGCCCAACGCGCAGCTTGCGCCGCATGTCCTCTTCCGAGCCGTAGTCGAGGTTCACCTGCACGGTACAGGTCCGCGTCATCATGTCGAGGCCATGCTGGCCCGCCAGCGGCATGTAGCGGCGCATGATGGCGTAGCGGCCCTTCGGCATCCACGGCATCCCGGCGCGGCTGGCCAGCGGATGGAAGCCGAGCGGGGCGAAACCCATCCGCAGGTCCTGGGCGACGCTGCGCACCTGGGCGAAATGGGTCTCCATCTCGGTCCTGGTCTGGTGCAGCGTCTCGACCGGCGCGCCGGACAGTTCGAGCTGTCCGGCGGGTTCCAGCGAGACCGACGCGGCGCCCTGTTTCAGGCCGATGATGTTGCCGTGATCGGTGATCGGCGTGGCGTCATAGCGCTGCAACCCGGCCAGCAGGTCGCGGATCGCGCCGGGCTGGCCGTCGGCGGGCAGATAGGGCGGCGGCGCCAGGTCGTCCTGGCGGAAGCCGAACTTCTCGTGTTCCGTGCCGATGCGCCATTGTTCGAGCGGCTTGCAGCCGGTGGCGATGTGGTCGGCGAGCTGGCGGATCGAGGTGATCGGAGTCGCGTCGCCGTCTCCGGGATTGGACATGCGTTTCCCAGACGTTTCGGGTTTAAGGACCAGCTTTCTAGCCGCACCAAGGGGCCTGCAACAATGCCAGCCCGGCAATGCAGGCGGTTTCCGCCCGCAGGATGCGCGGACCGAGGCTCACCACCGTTACAAAGGGATGCCGGAGCATGGCGTCAAGCTCGGCCGGCGTAAACCCGCCTTCCGGACCCACCAACAGGCCGGCTGGTTTGCTGGTCGGGGGCGGTTTTGTAGTGTTGGAGCGTTCGATGGCGGCGTAGAGCGTCCGGCCGGGCGGCCACGTTGCCAGCAGGTCGGGCAGCCGGCGCGGCGGGTGCAGGACAGGGATGGTGAGGCGTTCGCATTGCTCGGCCGCTTCCGTGGCGACGGCGGTGAGGCGGGTTTCGTTGAGGCGGGCGGCGTTGGTGCGCTCGGTGAAGATCGGCCACAGCGCCGAGGCGCCCAGTTCGGTGCCCTTCTGGACGACCAGGTCGGTGGCGTCGCGCTTCAGGACGGCGAAGGCGAGCCAGAGGTCGGGGTCGGGTTCCTGCTGGCGCCGCTGCGTCTCGACGGCCAGGGTGGCGCGGTCGCGGCGCAGCTCGGCGATGCGCGCGTGCCACTCGCCGTCTTGGCCGTTGAACAGGTGGACGGGGTCGTTGGGGCCGCACCGCAGCACCGTGCCGAGATAGTGGGCCTGAGCCGGGGTGGCGGCGACGTTTGTGCCGGCGGCGAGGGCGGCCGGGACGTAGAGGCGGGGGATGGTGGTCATGGGCAGCCTGGAGGTTCTGGCGGACCGGTGTCCGGCGGCCTAGCACCGACCCGGATATACCCGGGCGCAGCGGCGTCGCCCGGGCTGGGACAGAGGCGGGGAACCTGCGCCTGGCGACCGACTCACGCCGCTGCAACAGGTTGGTCGAATTCGCCGGTCTCTTCGTGCGGGAAAGCGTCCCGCCGGAGGCCATCGGCGGAGAAGTCCAGCTCGTTCGGCCACGTCAGGCCAATTCCGGCCGGCAGGATCCGCATTTCCCGAACGAACCACGTCGCGTCGCCGAGCGTCGCAAACAGCCCACCTCGGGCAATGAATGGGGTGAGATCGACCGTGCCCTGCGCACCGTCGGACCAGGTGATGGTGACGGTGTGGTCGGGATGCGCGACCGCGTTGGCAATCCTGGACAGCATGGATCAATCCTCGATCCTTCGTGGCGGTTGGCCGCTGCGGGCCAAGTCCCAATTCATATATAGCGCATCCTTATGCTGCTGTCCCCACCGTTCGAAGGCGCGGACATCCCAGCGTCGCAGCCGCCCATTGCTCGACAGGAGAGTGGTTTCGGCTATCGCGAACTTCGCCGAGAAGTCTGCGCCGAAGACATGAAAGTGCGGCGGGTCGTGGTCGTTGCGGAAGATCATCACGCTGAGCGGCCCGATGCGGCCGATTGTGGGCGTGGAGGTGCGACTGCCAACTGTGGGGACGAAGGCGCCGCGTGGCCCGTGCCTCCCTTCGCCGAGAGCGGCAGTGGGTCATAGCCCGGTCAACAAGAAGATAATGCCGTTTATTCAGCAGCGTACCCGGCCCGGATCGGCGTCAGCCGAACCGGTCAAGCCGTGCGACAAGGTCGGGCCGGTCGATCGAGGTCCACGCCTCGCGCGCCGCTGCCACGTGCGCGGCGCGTTGGTGAAGCGGGCGAGACGGTGGAACTCGCACTCTAGTGGCGAATAGACCGAAGACCGATCGACCGGGATGGTTTAGCTTATGCCGGGGTACCGCACGCGCAGTGGCAGGTGGATGCACTCCATTTACGTGATCGTCTAAAGGATGGTGATGGCGACTCCTCAAGTGAAGATAGACGCAATCGAGTGATCTCTTCGTTTTTAGTGTTCCCGACGCTTTCCTCTAATGCCAGTGCCTTGTGGTACAGGTCGCGAGCCATCAATGCGTCCTGCATGTAGCAGGCGACATCTGCCAGACCGGTCAATGCGTTGGCTTCTCCGAGCACAGCCCCTATTTGGCGAAAGAGAGCCAGGGCCCTGTCGTATCCGTTACGAGCAGTGTCGCAATAGGAGCGCGTCAGCGCTATTCCGGCAAGATCATGGATACAGTTGGCTTCCCCTAAAATATCTCCCACTTCATGAAAGAGGGGAATGGCTCGGGCATAGCCGGCCTCTGCCATATCCAGCGCTCCCCGATCAAATTGTATGGCAGCAATGCCTCTCATGCAGTTTGCCTCACCGAGCACTGCGCCCAACTTAGTATACCGGTCCCACGCTTCAGTGTACCCGGCCAGCGCTGCTTCATACTCGCTGCGCTCTAGTGAGAGATCTGAGAGGCGCAGCATGCAGTTCGCCTCACCGAGGTAATCATTAACTCCGCGGTATAGAGAATGTGCCTCGTCGTAGCTCATTTGTGCCGCTTCGTAGCGGCAACGTGCGAGGGCGATGTCGCCTATGCACAGGACACACCACGCCTGGCGGTCATGTGCTCCAATCAACTTGTAGATGCCTAGTGCATGTGTATAGGTATCGTTAGCAAGCGCGTATTCAAAATGAGTTCGATCTATGTCAGCTTGGCATTCTAGGCATTCGGCTTCACCCTGAGGATCGTCCGCTTCTGAGCAAATCGCCGCTAATTGACGCAGAACCGAGCCGCCGCGGCCGTTGAAGCGGCAAAACTCCGCAAATCGAAATGCGGCACGAACAGCACCCGAGCGGTAGGGTCCGAGGGCGGCCGCCAGCAACGCGGCCTCTACATTTGCGATCTCCGGCATCAAGCGGGCCGCTGCCTGGTCACCCCCGGGCCTGCCTACCAACTCGCCCAGGCGCTCTCCTAAACCAAGGAAATGCTCCACCCAGAGGGCCTGCTCTGCTCTCTCCGGTGTGCCCCTATGCCGCGCGTAATCGCGCACCGGCGGCAGCAGGTCCAGCCGCCCATCGGACGAGACCGCCAGGCCGATTGCCAGCAGCTGCCGCGCCGCTTCGGTGGTGTCGTCGCCCAGCAATGCGGCGCGGTCCTCGCGTGCCATGCCGGCGGGCAGCACGCCAAGCAGGCGAAACAGGCGGCGGCCCTCATCATGCAGGCGGGTGGATCGCCAGGACAGATCGATCGAGCGCACCAGGGAGGTCAGGCGACCCTCCGGCAGGTCCGGGTCGGTCGCCAGTTCCACGCCGCGGCGCTGCCAGTCGCCCCATAGCTCGGCCAGCGTATCGTGCGGCGCGGCGCGCAGGGCCACCAGCTCGATCGCCAGCGGCACGCCGCCCAGCTCGCGCAGGAACGGCACAAGATGCGGATCGTCAGGCCGGATGCGCGGCGCCAGTTCGAGGAACAGGCGGCGCGCCGCGTCGGGCGGCAGCGGCGGCAGCACAGGCTGATGCGAGAAGGCGGGCGCCGCCGGCGCGGTGTGGCCGCGGTAGGAGCACAGCAACGTGATCGACGGCACGCCGATCAGGCGACGCAGCGTGTCGCGGGTGGCGGCGGTGTCGGCGTCGTAGGGCGTCTCCAGATTGTCCAGCACCAGCAGCGCCGGCGCCGTGGCAAGCGCCGCCAGTGCGTGGTCGAAAGCCGCCGGGTCGGCAGGGTTGCCGTCCAGCGCCAGCACTACCGCGGTGCGCAGCGTGGCGGCGTCGGTCGCGGTCTCCAGCGGCACGAACCAGCGGCGCTCGGCGAAGCGCGCGGCGAGGTCGGGGTGGGTGGCGACGGCACGGGTCAGCGTGGTCTTGCCCATTCCCGGCCCGCCCAGCGCCACCACGGCACCGGGACGCGGCGCGATCAGCGTGGCCACGAGCCCGGCGATCTCGGCGTCGCGCCCGATGCAGCGGTCGGGCGGCAGCAGCGGCGTGGCGGCTGGTGCGGCCGGGATGGCGGGGGGCGGCGGAATGCTGCGGACCGTGGCGTCCGCGGCGGCATCCAGGCGCTCGCGCAGCAGATGCTTCACGTCGTTGGCCAGGCGCTTCGCGAATGCGTCCGGCGTCGGATAGTCGGTCCATAATCCGCGCAGCGAACCATCCGGGTTACGGAACCGGGCGAAGAACGCTTCCACGCGCGTGTCGGCCGGAGCGTCGGACCTGCGGTAGAGCAGTACGTCCGGCCGCGGCGTGGCGCTCAGCGCGTCCTCGAACTCCCAGACCGTGCCGGAGGGGTATGGCGTCCCGTCCGGGCGCGTATGGGCGGCGGGATCGAGCGGCGTGCCCAGCCGGCCGGCCAGGACCACCACGACGATCTGGCACTCGCCCGGCCGGCGCATGAAGCGGTTGACCGATTGCTGCGGCGTATGGGTGGGCAGCATCGGCGCCGGTGCGGCGGCATCGTCCCAGCTCGTCACGTCGAACATCGCCTTGCCGCGCAGCAATGGGTCATAGGGCAGCTCGGCCTTCAGCAGGTCGAGCGCGGCCTTGCGCTCCTCCGGGACGTCGCCGGGCGAGGAGAGGAAGACGTGCACGATCAGGGGTGGGTCGTCGCGCGCCATCGCACCGGGTATTGCATGCCGTTTCGTGGGTGGACGCAAGGCGCATGTGAGCCACACACACGACAATCGCGCCAGACGGAGCCCGAATTTTGCTCCCGCCGCCGGCAGCGTCATGCCGGGCCCATCGGGTCAGCGCGCCAGTGGCAGGCTCCGCTGCTCCCGGGCGCCCGACCCGTGGGCCCGCCATGACGGGACGATGTCCGGCGCGTCAGTTGTTCAACCATTGACGTTGGTATTACAAACATCCATCTCCACACCCTTTATCCGCTCAGGAGAGCAACACCGCATGCACCCCGTGCCCAACCCGCCACCCGGCGTCGCCTACGAAATCTGCGCCAATCTCTGCGACACCCTGCCGCCACCGTTCGGCGACGCCACGGACACGGTCGAACGGTGCAACCTCGCTGGGCCAGACTTGGATGTCGCTGGTGGACCAGTTTTGGATGCCGTGTGACAACTGCTCGGCGACCGGGCGCCTCTCATGGCACGCGCCATCGTCTCCAACACAGCGAAACGAGACGCCAGCGAGACACCGCTCCGTGACCCATCTCGTCTCACATCGCGCGTCAATGTCTCCCGCACAGGGAAACGAGACGCTAGCGAGATATTCAGCGAGCTGCCGGTTTTCAACTCACGCGTCACCGTCTCCCGTGCAGCGAAACGAGACGTTGGCGAGACACTCCGCAACCCGTCCCCTCTCACACCACGCGCGATCGTCTCCTGCGCAGCGAAACGAGATGCTGTTGAGACGCCGCCGCTGTACCCGCACCGATCTTGCGATGCAGGCACAATGGCCGCACCCCAGGGACGGCGCGCTGTGGCGCCCCATCGTGCCGGTCAGTCCAGCGCCGCCGCATTGAACCGCACCGTCACCGGGGGCACAGTAGCAGCCATGCCGGCGCATACCGATATCGTCACGCAGGGCTGGGTGGCGAGGCTGCCCCGCGCGTGGCTGCCCTACATCCTGCTGGCGCGTCTGGACCGCCCCATCGGCGCCTGGCTGCTCTTCCTTCCCGGCCTGTGGGGCATTCTGCTCTCGGGGGCGCAGCCGGGGGAGTCGGCCCGACTGGTCCTGCTGTTCGGTGTCGGCAGCGTGGTGATGCGGGCGGCCGGCTGCGTGGTCAACGATCTGTGGGACCGCGACATCGACCGGCGGGTGGCGCGGACCGCCGGACGGCCACTGGCCTCCGGGGCGCTGCGGCCGCGCCAGGCCCTGGTGTTCCTGGCGGTGCTGCTGGCGGTGGGCCTAGTGATCCTGCTGCAACTCAACCGGCTGGCGCAGGTGCTGGGTGTCGCGTCGCTGCTGCTGGTGGCGCTGTACCCGCTGGCCAAACGGGTGACCTGGTGGCCGCAGCTCGCCATGGGGTTCACCTTCGGCTTCGGCGCGCCGCTCAGCTACGCTGCCGGGGCGGGGCGAGTGGATGCCGCGTGGGCGCTGCTGTACGGCGCGGCGATTCTGTGGGATCTCGGCTTCGACACGATCTACGCGCATCAGGACCGCGAGGACGACGCACTGCTCGGCATCGGCTCCAGTGCACTGGTGCTCGGCGAGCGGACCCGGCCGTTCCTGGCAGCGTGCTACGCCGGGATGCTGCTCTTGCTGGGCCTGGCTGGGTGGGTGCGCGGGTTGGACCTGTGGTTCTACCCGGCGCTCGCGCTGCCGGCGGTGGTGCTGGGGCGGCAGGTCGCGGCGCTGGACATCCATGACCCGGCCAACTGCCTTCGGCAGTTCCGCGCCAATCGCGAGGCGGGGCTGGCGGTGGCTCTGGCGATTCTGCTCGGGTGGGTATGAGGCGTTACTCTCATCACGCCCGCGAAGCGGGAGAACTCGCGAGCGGAAGCGGCCCGGGTGAGGGCGCTTCGAGCCTACCCGATCGCCCTCACTCTGGTCGCTTGCGGTCCGTTTGCTTTGCGACCCGACCGCGACGATCCGCTGCGCGGCCCTGGTCCACTCCGCGGTCCAAGCCCGCGTGGCGGGAGACGTGAACCGCGGCCCAGAGCAGGAGTTCGCGCTCGCCCACACCGTGCCCGGCCGCGCGCCGCTCGTCCCCGAACTGACCCTGCGCCTCGCCAGCGAGATCACCCCCATCTGGCAAGCGACCGAAGACTGGCTGGCGGAACGCAACGTCGATCCGCCGTTCTGGGCGTTCGCCTGGCCAGGGGGTCAGGCCCTGGCGCGGCACGTGCTCGACCACCCCGCCACCGTCGCCGGGCGGCGCGTGCTCGACTTCGCCGCCGGCAGCGGTATCGCCGCGATCGCCTGCGCGCGCTCCGGCGCCGCGGTCGAGGCCGCCGACATCGACAAGCTCGCCATCGCGGCGATCGGCCTGAACGCCGCGGCGAACGGCGTCGCCGTCACAGCCGAGCCCGGCGACGTGGTCGGCGTGCCCTGCCGCTGGGACCTCATCATGTGCGGCGACGTCTGCTACGAGGCGCCGATGACCGCCCACATCCTGCCCTGGCTGCGCGCCATGTCCCGCGAGGCCGAGGTCTGGGTCGCCGATCCCGGCCGCGCCTACCTCCCGCGTGACGGGCTCGCCGCCTTCGCCACCTACCGCGTGCCGACCACGCTGGAACTGGAGGATCGCATCGAGCGGCAGGTAACGCTCTACCGCTTGTCCGGCTGACGACCCTCGGCACCCGGCCGCTTGTCCGGCTGATGGCCTTTGGCGCCCGGAATGCCGAGTTCGATCCCGTTCACCGTCAGCCCGGCCGGGCCGGCGACGATATCCCAGACCAAGTGATCGCCGTCGGGCTGGGCGAAGCCGCGCGCCACCGCCAGAAACGGCAGCACCCGCTGCAGGTCCGGATTGTCGCGCGCCTGCTTCATCAGCTCGTCCAGCCCGGTGGCGGTGATGTGCGCCCGCGCCTGGTACTCGTTCGAGCCGGTCACCAGGATATGGCCGCGCCCGTGCAGCTCGGCCGGCCCGACATCCAGGTCCAGCCGGTCCAGCCCGAACGTCACGCCGCCATGCGCCAGCAGCGCCGCGGCGTCCGCTTGCAGCCGCGCGTGGTCCACATCCTGGTCGGTTGCCTCCAGTGCCAGCGTCGTCAGGTCAGCGACCGACACGCCGGCGACGGTGGGGTGCAGCGCCAGATGGCGCGGCACCAGTCCCGCGGCCTGCGGCGGCAGGTTCTGCACGGCGATCCCGTCGAGCCCGATGTCGAGCGCCGCGTGCAGCACCCCGTCGGGCGCCGCGCCGTCGATCCCGAAGCGCATGTGCCGCACCGTCGCTTCGCCCTGTCCGGCGATGGCGACGTGCACGCCGTCGATCGTCTGCTCGCCCTGCACCCCCGTCATGAAGCCGCGCAGCGACTCAATCATCGCGCGCAACGCCGCCCGCGCCGGGGCGGACAGCGTCACGTCGCCGCGTTGTGCCGCGGCGGCGGGGGGCAGGGTGGCGAGCAAACCGCTGGCGGCGGACAGCAGGGCAGCGGCGCGGTCGCGATCGATGCCGTCGATCCGGCCGCGGCCCTGGATGTGGTCGGCGCCGAACGCCACCGCCGGCTGGTCCCCCACGCGCGAGGCGCTGCGCCAGCCCGTGATCGTGGTTTCATCGGTCAGATCCATCCGCCCGTCATGCGGCTCCAGGGTCGTTCGCACGATGTAGCGATCGATGCGCTGTTCCTGGTGCTGGCTGGCGCTGTCGGTCACCAGGCCGACATTGCCGAGGTCGATGTCGAGGCGCGAGGGACTGGCGAGCGCCGGATCGAACCTTGCGTGGGAGTGCTGCGTGCCGATGCTGAGCGAAAGACGGGTCGGTACCTCGCTGCCGGCCGGTCCCCCCGGCTCCGGCATCTGCAGCGTGAAGTGGGATGCGGCGGGGAGGCGCAGCGCATCGACCGACCACCGTCCGCCATCGAGCGGCCGGACGTCGGCGCTGACCTCGTTGTCCCCCGTGGCGTCGGTGAACGGCAGGGCGACGCGGAAGTGGTCATCCTCCGCGGTGACGCGCAGCTTTTGCTCCGGCGCGCCCAGCTCGGGGCCGAGCAAATCGACGAACCAGGATTGCAGGTTCTGCTGCAATGTCCGGGCGGCTTCCTGGTCGATGGTTTGGGCCGCGGCTCCGACTGGCAGCAGGAGCGCAAGGCAAAGCGCAAGGCGGGCGCACCACACGGCGATTCATCCAGGCTGTGAGGTGGCGAGGTTACCGCACATTGGCAGTGGCGGGAAACGCCGCCGCCTATCCCTCTCCTGTTTCGCTTGCTTGGTCCGCGACGTGGATCAAGCCCGCAGCGTGGCCCAGGGCCGCGAGGCGAATCGACGGGGCACGAAGCGCCGGTTGATGCCGCCGCACCGCGTCGGAGCGACCGGGTGTTCGACACGGTGGCGGAGCAAGAGGCACGCGACGCAGGGCTGGCGCCAATCGCGACGCCACCGCGGTTCGCGCGGTCGCCGGATCGGCACCATTCGGGCTGGAGCCCAATGCCCAGCCGGGAGTGCGGGATACGGACCAGGCGCGTCTCACCGACGTCTCGTTTCGCCGCATAGAAGATCGCGGCGCATGCGATGAGACGCGGCCGAGGCTGGTTGCGCAGATGCAGGTGGGAAAACGGCTGAGCCTGGCGATGCCAGGGGGTGGCGTCCGGCGTGTCTCACGCCTGTCTCGTTTCGCCGCACGTGAGACTGGCGCGCATGGGGTGAGAGACGGCCGAAGCGGATCGCGCCCGGATGGGGCGACGGCTGGCACCGATCATGCCGGAAGAGAAGCGGCGACTGTGTCTCATGGGCGTCTGGCATCGCTGCATGAGAGATCGCAAAGCACGGCATGAGACGCTGTGAGCACAGGGCTGCGCGTCCGGTGCCGCTGAACGCCACCGGCGGTCTCGTTGGCGTCTCGTTTCGCTGTACCTGACACGATGTCGCATAAGGTGAGACCCGATCGGGGCCGATCGGTCGCATGATCGCAAGCGCCCGCGGATGGGCGGCAGCCGAGGCGCAGCGGGGGAACCGCCGCGTCTGGTACGGTACGCAGCGCCGCCAGGGCTCACAAAGTCTCAGGAAGGACGTGAAGCATACGAAGACAGGCTTCGGCGACGCCCAACAATGAACCAAGCGACTGATCGCAGGCGGAGCCGCTCCCATAGGCGTTAGATTACCGTCGCACCGGGTACCGGACATGCGGTTTCCGCTTTCGTCTGGAATGGGCGAGGCGGCGATGCACGTTGGCGCTGGCCCGCAGCAGATCATCGAGAGCCAGGCTGCCGAGGACCGCGAGGAGCAATACTCGCCGGGTGATGTCCCACACCCGCCACAGCGAGGGGATGTAGGCGGCGTCAAGCAGGCCCTCCGGGGGGAAGATTCCAGGAACTCCTGGCTGAGGTCGTCGCACAACAGAGCCATGATGAGATGGGCGGTTAGCCAACTTCGTGACGCCGGCTCGGTGCGGGTCGGGATGCGGTCCATCCGCAGCAGCGATTTCAGCCGCTTGAACGCCAACTCGATCTGCCACCTCAACCGATACACTGCAAGAACTTCCTCGGCCGGATAGCCCTCGGCTGGCAGCGAGGTTGCCAGGATCATAAACTCCGCGGCAACCAGGCTGCGTGGATCGAGCACCTTCTGCTCGCGCGACGCCTCGCGGCGCAACGTCGTGCGGGCGGCTGCGGTCGCTTCCGGCGTCTTGCGCCGGATGATCAGGCGCAGCGGCAAGGCTGGGTCCAGCGGGCCGACCTTGGCGCGCAGCATCACTTCGTGCGGCGTCATGTCGGCAGGCAGGGTGCCGAGATGGGTGATGAGGTCGAAGTCGGACCCGTCCTGGCGGGTCAGGCTGAAGGCTTTCCAGCCCACCCGCACGATGAAGTCAGCCTGATTGGCACTCTGCTGGCGGAAACGGTGCAGGCTTGCGGCGCGGGCAAAATTGCGGTCGCCGATGCGTATCTCGCCCGCGATGGGTGCGCCACGCTCGATCGCCTCGGCGCCGTGCTTGTCGGTCAGCTCCAGGTGCGAGAAACCGCCACGTCCGAGGTCGTAGACCGCGTGCAGCCGCCAACTGGTCGTCTTGCTGCCGCGTTCGCGGAAGCAACTGCCGTCGCTGTCGCGCAGGATGCGCCCAGCCCAGCGTGCCGCGGCACCGGGAGCCTTGTCCGCCAGTTGGCAGGCCATCACGGCGTCGAGGAACTCGACCGCCTTGTCGAGCCGATACTTCACCGCCGGGTCGCTCATCTCGGCGAAGCCGAGAATGGTCGCCCAGGCGGCTGTCTCGCTCAGCGACAAGCCGCCGGGGCCGCGCGCCAGCGCCAAGCGCAGCAGGTGGGCGCCGCTGCCGAGTGCGCGCTTGCGCTCGATCGCCTTGGTCTGCCGGGCCACGCGGTCGAGATCGAGGTCGGCGGGTAGCCGGCGCAGCAGGTCGTCGAACTGATCCGCCGGGAGAGATGCTGTGTTCTGCATCCACCCCCAGAATCATGCCGATTCGCGCCGAGGCAAAGACTATTTTAACGCCTATGGGAGCCACTCCCCCGTCATGGCCGGCCTTGTGCCGGCCATCCACGCCTTTCCTTCGTTCGGCCAGCGACCGTGTGGTTGGTCGGCACAAGGCTGGCCGTGACGGGGTGGCACGTGCTCTGCGGCACCTGAAGCGGCTATTCCTGGGCGTCACCGTTCTGTTCCGCGCTGCCGGCACGGCCATCGGCTGGGCGGCACGCTGCCTTGGTGAAGCCCGTGGTTGGCTTGGTGAGAAACGCCGCATCGCGCCACGCTCGAACCCGGCACGGCCTCACTCCGCACCGGCGGTCGCCCCGTAGAGGACGCGCCTGACCGGGCTGATGCCGTTGGCGATGGCACGCATCAGCTCGTCGTCGGGCGGCCCGAAGCTGCAGTCGGGCGGCAGCCCGCCGTGGTGC
>Ga0209415_10009966_pt1 | contig 16239 bp, 9 predicted proteins | sample PeaSoiSIISIP2007_FD_187696 | JGI IMG/M metagenome (GOLD analysis project Ga0209415, IMG submission 187696) | Peat soil microbial communities from Weissenstadt, Germany - SII-SIP-2007 (SPAdes) (version 2) | ecosystem: Environmental > Terrestrial > Soil > Wetlands > Peat | place: Germany...
TGGATAAGGCGAAGACGGTCGTCGTCAGCAAGCGCGGCATGGGCGTCGGCTTCGCCGGCGTCGACAACGAGCTGTTCGTCTACGACAATACGGTCATGTGCTTCGGCAGCGCGAAGGGCACCGCCAGAAAATCACCCAGGCGCTCGAGAAGTACTGAGGGCGTCCGGACCCCTCCCTCTTGCGGTGATGATTGTGCGCCAGAGGAGGGGGGCGGCGGTTCGCCCCGAAAGCGGCGATGGGAGGTTGAGAGCCTGGAGTTTGGACCTCAGGACGTGGGCTTGTTTCGACGGCATGGCGGCTGTCGCCACGGCCGGTCGGCCACAGCCTGCGGGCGCGGTTCATCGGCGGGACGCTGATGCTACGTCCAAGGCTTCCTCGTTTGTCCTTTGGGCTATCCGGCTTTGCATCCATTGCGCTAGACGCCGCATGGCCTCGTCGGCCGAGCGGAAGATGGGGAGACCGCGTTGTTGGATGGCATCCGCAAGGGCGTTGTACTCGCGGCCGGAGTCAATGACGAAGACCACCGGCTTGAGCGACTTGGACCATTCCGAAGCCAGATGGATGAACGAGGCGGGATCGTCGAGTTCGCTCTCCAGCGTGTGCAGGGTCGGCGAGAGAGGGACGCAGGAGACGATGACGCCATCGACCTCCTCGCGATTCAGGGCGAGGCGGACGGCGGCGGCGTAGGGGGCTTCGCTCGCCATCGGGGTTAGATCGAGGGGATTTCGGCGGCTCACCAACTTGTCCAGGCGATGCTCTCCGAGAATCGTGGCGATCTGGCCCTCGAAAGGCTCGCTGAGCGGCTCGATCCGGATATCCGGCCATTCGGAGGACAGGGCATCGGCCATGCCGACCGCTTCCATGCCCGCGTTGGTCACGGCGAAGATGCGCCCATTCTCGACCTGCTTGCCGGCGAGCAGGGTCGACATTTCGAGGAGTTGACTGAACTCGCGGAAGTCGTTGGCGACGAGCGCGCCGACATGCCGCATCGCCGTCTGGCAGATGTCGTAGTCGCCGGCGACGGCGGCGGTGTGGCCGGCAGCCGCGCTGCGGCCGCTCTCGGTGCGGCCGGCCTTATAGAAGACGACGGTCTTGCCCTGCGCGATCCAATGCTCGACGGCACGAAGGGTTTCGAGGCCGTCCAGGTCGACGAAGCCCTCCAAATAGATTGCGGCGACCTGGACGTCGCCTCGCCGGTCGATCGCCCAGAGGAGATCGGAGACCGTCACATCGGACTGGTTGCCGATGGAGATCGTGAAGGCGGGACTTAGCTGGCTCAGGGAGCTGAGGCGTGAGACGATGAAGGCCCCGCTCTGAGAGATTATCGCAACCGGCTGGGCGGGCAGATCGTGGCGGGACGGGAGCTTGGCGGTCGGAACGAAGAACGTGTCGTACTTGCCCGGACGCGACTGCACGCCCATGCAATTGGGGCCGAGGAAGACTGCCGATTTCGGATTTCGGCCCGATCTTCGATTGCCCTTCGGCGGGCTCTTCGAGATTTCGGATTTCGGATTTCCAATGCTAGGCTCTCGGGCTTCGCCCGCAGCGTTGAGACTTGAGATTTGAAATTTGTGATCTTCGGGCTCTTGGGCTAAGCGACCGCGCAGGATCGCGTTCTGAATCATCTCCCCGATCGCCTCGGAACCCTCCGTTTCGCCGGCTCCGCCGGAGATCATGATCGCGGCATTCACCTTGCCCGACGCGTTGGCCTCGTCCACGATGCCTGGGATCGCGGCGGCGGGAGCCGTGATGACGAGGAGGTCGGCGGCATGTTCGAGATCCGATATGGAAGGCGCGATCTTGACGCCCACGGGGAACACGGGCGCGCCGCCCGTGCCACTCTTGATCACGGACATCTTCTCGGGATCGAAGCCGCTTGCGAGGATGTTCCGGAGAATGATCTGGCCGAAGCTGTCCGGCTTGGACGAGACTCCAACCATCGCGATCGACTTCGGCTCGAGGAGGTGGTCGACCAATTCTGGCGGGCGAGCGGGCGCGGCTTTCGCGGCCGGTTTGAGGCGGCCGCGCCCGTCCAAGGGCACGAGGTGCTGGTTGAAGAAGGCGAAGGGATTGACTTCAAGCTCGCCGATGTCCGGCCCTTCCGCGCCACGGTCGATGCAGAACTGGCGGGCGATGGAGATGAAGGCGCGGAAGCAGCGCAGAAGCTCGCCGTCTGACACCAGGCGCTCGCCGCCGCGGATCTGGCCGGCGAGGATGTCGTACGCGGCGGTCTGGCGGAACATCTCGAGGAATTCTTCGGCGTCGGTCTCGGTCGCAACCGCTTTGGCGACCGCGATGCCCGGCAGCATTTTCGCGGCCAAGTACTCGGTCTGGACACCACCGAGGCCGGCCGCGATGACGGGGCCGAACTCGCGGGTCGCGCGGATACCCACGAATAGCTCGGTGCCGAGGCCGCGCGCATCGTGCTCGATAAACTCGACGACGAGCGCTCCTGCGACCGGCACTTGCTCGGAGTGCCGGGCGATGAGGCGGTCGATCTCGGATCGCACGCGCTCGAGGTCCTTCGGCACGATCACGACCGCGCCGGAATCGCTCTTGTGGACGACCTCGGAGGAGACGAGTTTGATGACGACCCGCTCACCCGGGTAGCTCTGAAGAACCTGTTCAGCGATCGTAGAGCCCTTCGGGATGAACGTGTGGCGAGGCGGCGAGATCGCGCCGACAAGTTCGATGAGCCGGTAGACCTCGTGCTCGTAAAGCTGGCGGCGGCCCTCGTCGTACGCGCCCATCAGCATGCTCTCGAAAGCGTGGGCCTCGGCTCCTGAGAGCTTCGATGCGTCGGCAGAGGTCTCGAGGCCGGCGAAATCGAGATCCTCGGCAGAGGCGAGATGATCGGGGGAGAGGGTTGCGATCCATCCCCGGATCGACTCCGGCGAAGCGCCTCGGCCGATGGCCTCCAGATAGGCGGCAGCCGCCGTGCGGCCGAAGCGGAAGGCTCGGACATTGGTTTCGACTACGCGCTCGCCCTTGCGGGCGAACAGCTCTTCGATGGCGGATTCAAGCTCGCCAGATGTGAAACCGAGATAGGTGGAAGCCGCACCTAGAGCCACGATATTGGCGGCCAGCACGCCGCCGGCTGCTCGCGCGAGCTTCTCCATATCGATGGCCACGTGATTCCGGAAGCGGGCGATATGCTGCAGCACGCCCTCGATGGCGGGATAGTCGGCGATGTTGACTTCGGCGTTCGTGCTCGCGACGACGATGCCGTCTTGCCGGAGCATCTGAACATAGCGCAGGGCTTCGAGTGGCTCGATGGCGAGGATCATGTCGGCCTGGCCGCTTGGGATGAGGTCGCTGAACAGCTCTTCGTCGGAGATGCGCAGGTGCGAGTAAACGGCGCCGCCCCGCTGGGACATGCCGTGCACTTCGGCTTGCTTGACGTGCAGCCCCTTGGCGAGAGCCGCCATCGAGAGAACGCGCGCGATGGTCAGGATTCCCTGGCCGCCGACTCCGGCGATTATGATGTCGTGTCGCATCTTGTTGGTTGAACTTTGATGAATTGGGCTAATCGGACTTATGGGACGGATAGGACTCATCGGTCAGTCCTCGGCTTGAGGCAGAGTTACGGCGGCTCTCTTCTTAACGTGAATACACGGGCGGCGGGCGACGACGACACTCAGGCCCTGGTGGTCGATGGCCCGGCGGATGGCCTCCACGCACTGGGCGTGGGCCTTGGGGAGCGGCTCGACGACCTGAAGATCCTTGACCCCGAGCCCCTTCAGGATTTCGATGAGGGTTTCGCCGGTCGCCATGGAATCCTGGGCTCCCGTCATCGCGGTCGTGCCGTTATCCATGATGACGACGGTGATGTTGGCGTCGCTCTGCACGGCGCCGATGAGGCCGGTCATGCCGGAATGGGCGAAGGTGGAATCGCCGATCGTGCAGAGAACCGGATGAGCGCCGGCACGGGAGGCGCCCTGGGCCATGCCGACCGAAGCGCCCATGTCGACGCAGGCGTGGACGGCACGATACGGCGGCATCAGGCCGAGGGCGTAGCAGCCGATGTCGCTGAAGAGGATGGGCTCGTCGAATTGGGCCACGGCATCGGTCATAGCGCTGAACGTGTAAGCATGCGGGCAGCCCTTGCAGAACTGAGGCGGGCGGCCCGCGACGATGGAATCGGGCGCGATCGGATGGGCTTTGACGACTCCGAGGGCCTCCGCCACGAGATCGGGGAGCAGCTCGCCATCGGGCGGTAGCGTTCCGTCGAGCTTGCCCCGGATCGTCTTGCCGGGTATGCCGAGGATGCCGCTGAGGCGCTGCTCGATGAAGGGATAGCCTTCCTCGACGACGATGATCTCGTCGCAGTGGTCGACGAGCCGGCGGATCAGGCCGGCAGGGAGGGGGTATTGGCCGATCCGCAAAATCGAGTCCTGGGGATTCGCTTCAAGGGCTTCGCGCACGTAGTTGTAGCCGACGCTCGTGCAGATGATGCCGCGCTTTCCCGCGAGCGTGAGCTTATTGAACGGCGAGGTTTCGGAGGCCGCGATGAGTTCAGGCTGAAGGCCGATCAGATGCCGAAATCGCTTACGCGCATGAGCCGGCACGAGGGTCCAGTCGTCCGGATCGGGCCGTGGGAGTGCGCGAACCTCTTCGCGCTTTGAATCGGCGGCGGAGCCGCTCCGCGGCACGATAAAGCGCGAAGAGCTTCGCGCACTCCCAGAAGTTGAGACGTTCGCGCGGCTGTGGGCGAGCCGAGTGACGAGGCGAACCATGACGGGGAGCTTGAAGCGCTCGGATATCTCGAACGCCTCTTGGGTCATGTCGTAGCACTCTTGCTGGGTGCTCGGCTCGAGGCAAGGGATCCTGGCGAAGTCGGCGTAGAAGCGCGAGTCTTGTTCGTTCTGCGATGAGTGCATGCCGGGATCGTCGCCGACGACGAGAACGATACCGCCGTTGACCCCGGTGAGAGCGGAACTCATGAAGGGATCGGCCGCGACGTTGAGGCCGACATGCTTCATGGAGACGAGGGCCCGCTTGCCCGCATAGGACATGCCGAGCGCTTCCTCGTAGGCCGCTTTTTCGTTGGCCGACCAGCGCGCCCAGACGTGCGGGGCAAGGGCCTCGACGGTCTCAAAAATCTCGGTGGCCGGCGTTCCCGCGTAGGAAAACGCCCCACCTATTCCAGCATCGATCGCGCCCCAAGCGACCGCTTCGTCGCCTAACCACAATTGTGCCGGCATGCCTTGATTGTGGCGTGGCCGGTTGGAGTCGTTATGATAGTTGTCAGGTCCCGCCCGTCCTCGAGAGTTTCTCTCCAAGCGAGTCTGCCCTCCCCTAACTCCTCCCGGAGCGGGAGGGGGATTGGCTGCGGCTCTCTGGTGGGCTGGCGTTTACTCTAGAGCTTCGAATCCGCGCATCGTGGTTGGTTCTGTGGCAAGGAGGTCGAAGACGACCACCTCGTTGTTCCCCGCCTTCAGCCAGGGCGCCGGGCAGTAGAGGCGTTTTTGGGGCCCGATCTCCCAGTACCGGCCGAGGTTGTGCCCGTTCACCCAGACGACACCCTTCTTCGGGCCGGAGCAGTCGAGAAACGTGTCTGCCGGCTTTTCCAAGTCGAATGAGCCCCTGAAGAAGATGCCGGGGCGGGTGCCGGGTGCCGGGTTCGTGGTGCCGGGGCTCGGCGGGTCAAGCATCGGGAAGCTGTACGCTTCCCAGTTCATCAGGGTCATGCCGTTGAGCGTCACGCGGTCGATGATGCCTTTGCGATCGATCATCCGGGCGGCGAAGTTGATGCGGCCCATGGCTTCAACGAAAATGTCGAGGACCGGTTCCTTCGAATCCGTGCGCGGGAGATCGATCGACATGCGGCCGTCGCGACGATCGAGGGTGCCGACGAAGTTGCCATCCACGAAGACGGTCGCGAAATCGTGAAGCTCGGTGACCGTGAGATGGCCCGATTTGTGGCCGATCAGGTGTGTTCGGTAGTCGGCGAAGCCCTGATATTGGCCCATCTCCTCGAACGGCTTGGGCTGAACGTAATGCTCCGGTGCTGGCAGGTTCGACCATATCGAGGCGAACGGTTCCAGCTTGAACTCGGGGATCGCTGTGGCGGGGATGGCGGCCGGGATCGGCGGAGGCGCGACGCCGGTCTCCCTGGCGATCAGGTCGCGGAGGGCCATGTATTTCGGGGTGGGGCGGCCCTGCTCGGTGATCGGGGCGTCGTAGTCGTAGCTCGTGACGTCCGGCTCGTAGCCCTTTCCGCCGGAGTTGGCGCCGGCCGTGAATCCGAAGTTCGTGCCCCCGTGGACGACGTAGAGGTTGAACGATTTGTGGTTCTCGAACAGGAACTTGAGCTCGTTCGAGATTCCGTCGATGCCGACCTTCGCCCAATTCTCGCCCCAATGGGTGAGCCAGCCTGGATACGTCTCACTACTGAAAACAGGAACGCCCGGATTCATCCGCTTGGCGACGGCGTAGGCGTCGAAGGAGGTGCCGGGATCGAGGCCGACCGCGCAGCCGGGCAGAGAGCCGGCCTCGAGCATATAGTTCGTGGCCCCGTCGGCGGTGTAGAAAGGCACGTCGATGCCGTTGGACTCCCAGATCTGCTTCAGGCGGTTAACGTAGACGCGGTCGTTGCCGTAGCTGCCGTACTCGTTCTCGATCTGGACCATGAGGATCGGGCCGCCGTGGGTGATTTGGAGCGGGCGGACTTGCGCCGCAAGGGCTTTGAGGTAGTTCTCGGCCGCCTTCATGTAGCGCGGGTCCATGCAGCGAACTTTGAGGTCCGGGTAGCGGAGCAGATAGGGCGGGATGCCGCCGAAGTCCCATTCCGCGCAGACATAGGGGCCGGGGCGAAGGAGGACCCACATGCCTTCCTCCTGGGCGATCTTGATGAACTTGGCGACGTCGTGGTTGGTGGTTTTGAAGTCGTACTTGCCTTCCGACGGTTCCTGGTAGTTCCAGAAGATGTAGGCGGCGATCGTGTTGCAGCCCATCGCTTTGGCCATTTGGATCCGGTGACGCCAGTATTCGAGGGGAATGCGGGCGGGATGCATCTCGCCGCTGATGATTTGGAATGGCTTGCCGTCGAGGACGAAGTCGTCGCCCTTTAGCTGGAAGGTGTGGGTGGCCATGGCGAGGCTGCAGGCGATGGAAAGGAGCATCGGCTACGTGTTACCCGGCTCCGAATTTTCTATCATCATTTTTCTATTCTCCTAGGTGATGATGACGGAAACAGGTCCCCCCTCCTCTTGTGGCGATGATCGTGCGCCAGAGGAGGAGGGGCTGGGGGCGGCGGTTTCGGGACATATTGTATGGCGAAGACACGGATCAGGCAACCTTCCCCCGCTGGCGCGCAGGGGAGGGATTTCGGAAGCGTCGACTGGAGCTTCGCTCCAGACGGGGACAGGAATGTCCCCGCTACGGTCTAAAATGAGGTCCCCTGAGCCCGGGCGTTGCCGGTCTTCGTTCTTCGTTCATCGCTCATCGCCACACTCTCCCGCATGATTCGCCTGCCGCCGAAATATGCCTTGCCGAAAAGCCCGATCGGGCTTGCGGATGCGGCATTGCTTTTTGGGCTGTTTCTGCTCTTCTATGTAGCGGCGAAGGTTGGCTCGGGCTTCTTCGTGGCTTTCCGGCCGCCAAATACGCTGCCGGGAGTCAGTCTCGATCCGTCGAATTTGCCCTATTACGCGATCCGGTCGACGATGCGGATGTTCATCGCGCTTGCGATCTCGGTCGTGTTCACGCTGGCTTACGGCTACGCGGCGGCGAAGAACAAGCATGCGGAGAAGCTGCTCGTGCCGATGCTCGACGTGCTCCAATCGGTGCCCGTGCTCGGCTTTCTCTCGGTGACGGTGACGGGATTCATCGCCCTCTTTCCGGGCAGCCTGCTCGGTCTCGAATGCGCTTCCATCTTCGCGATCTTTACGAGCCAGGCCTGGAACATGACCTTCTCGTTCTATCACTCGCTCATCACCTTGCCGAAGGAGCTGGACGAGGCGGCGAAGGTCTTCCGCTTCTCGAAGTGGCGGCGGTTCGTTTCGATCGAGGTTCCGGCGGCGATGATCGGACTCGTCTGGAACGGGATGATGAGCTTCGGGGGAGGATGGTTCTTCGTCGCCGCGAGCGAGGCGATCAGCGTCCTCAACCGGCAATACACGCTGCCCGGGCTCGGCTCGTACGTGGCAAAGGCGATCGAGGCGAAGGATCTGCCCGCCCTTATGATGGCGATCCTGACGATGGTGGTGGTGATCGTCGTCGTCGATCAGCTTTTCTGGCGGCCGGTCGTGGCGTGGTCTGAGAAGTTCCGGATGGACCGGAGCGCGGCTGCGACTCAGGCCCATTCCTGGCTTCTCGATCTGCTGCGGGCGGCGCGCCTGCCGCGCCTCCTGAACCGGTGGTGGCGGCGCCTGCAAGCCCGCTTGCCGAAGTGGCGCTTACCCAAGGTTAAGCCGCCGCGGGTTCGGATGAGGCTGAAGATCCGGATCAACAGCGACGTCCTGGTAGGGGTGATCCTGGGCGCGATCGTGGTGGTCGCGATCTACGAGGGAGCGAGGTTCGTGACGACAGAGGTGCGCCCGGTCGAGATCTGGCACGCCCTGTGGCTGGGCGGTCTGACGTTGGCGCGGGTTCTCGTGATGCTGGTTTTCGCGACCTTGGTCTGGACGCCGATCGGAGTCGTGATCGGTTCGAACCCGCGGCTGGCCCGGATCGCCCAGCCGATCGTCCTGCTCTGCGCGTCGTTCCCGGCGAATTTCCTGTTTCCGGCCGCGACGGTCGTCTTCCTCAAAATCGGATTGAGCTTGAATTGGGGCTCGATGCTGCTGATGGCGCTGGGCGCGCAGTGGTACGTGCTCTTCAACACGATCGCGGGCGCGATGGCGGTACCCAACGACCTGCGCGAGATGGCGGTGAGCATGCGGCTTCGGGGATGGAAGCTCTGGAAGAAGCTGATCATTCCCGCGATCTTCCCAGCCTGGGTGACGGGGGCGGTAACGGCTTCGGGCGGGGCCTGGAACGCGAGCATCGTGGCGGAGGTGGTCGCGTGGGGAAACAAGACGCTTCACGCGGACGGCCTTGGGAGCTACATCGCGCGGGCGACGGAGGTCGGCGACTGGCCCCGGATCGTGCTCGGGGTGACGCTGATGTGCGTGTTTGTGGTGGCGATCAACCGGCTGATCTGGCGGCGGCTTTATTCGCTCGCAGAAACGAGATATCGGCTGGGATAGCGAGTATTGCCGGTCTGGGCCGAACGGCGAGCGGAGACGCCCCCGCCACGCCAAAGCAGGCTGGAAGCCTGCGCTACTAGATGACCGTCTTGCGGCTGAACTCCTCGCCTCGATTCCGGCCAATCGGCTTGACCGACGCGACGTTCTCGGGAGCGTAGTCGAGGAGCTGAAGCCAGTCCTCCTGAGTGTCGCCCTTCGGGAAGATCTCGTTTTCCTTGTATTCTTGGTCGGCCGCCCGGAGGAGGTCGTCGAGGCTCACTCCGTGGGAGCCCTGGTATTGGAGTGTTTGGGTATTGGGGTATTGCTCCCGACCCTCCCCCGGTTCGTTCCTCACCGGCCCCTCCCGGAGCGGGAGGGGGGAAACTTCGGCGATGGCGCGCTTGATGGCGTGGTCTTTCGCCCGGTCCACAATCGACTTGAGGAGAGCCCCGCTCACAAGGTCCTTGAAATAGAGGATCTCGGAGGAGCCGTTGCGGAGGAAGACCTTGAGGAACTCGTTCTCCTTGCGCTTGCTCCAGATGTAGTCGGTGAGGGCCTCGATCAGTTCTGCCTGGGCGCACTCGATCTCGCCGTTGTACTTCTTGAGAAGCTCGGGGTCGAGGGGGATGTTCTCATGGAGGTAGATGCCAAGGATTTGCATCGTGGCCATCTTGTCGGGCCGGTTAACCTTCACTTTTCGATCGATCCGCTCGGGGCGCAGAACGGCCGGGTCGATATAGTCCGGCCGGTTCGAGGTCAGCATGAGAACGACGTTCTCCAACGACTGGAGACCATCGAGCTCTGCGCAGAACTGGGGCACGACCGTATTGCTGATGTTGAGATAGCGCCCGCTCGAACGGGTTCTCAGGACGGATTCGGCCTCGTCCATGAAGATAAAGACTAGCCGGCCCTCCTTCGCCTTCGCACGCGCGGTGTTGAAGATCTCCCGAACCATACGCTCTGTTTCTCCCAGCCACATGTTAAGAATCTTGGGGCCGGAGATCGCCATGAAATACTCCTTGACTTCGTGGCCAGTGCGCTTGCTGTACTCCTTGGTCAGGTTATAGGCGGTCGCCTTTCCAATCAAGGTTTTGCCGCAACCGGGAGGGCCGTAAAGGAGGATGCCCTTGATCGGCTTCTTCTCGAACTTTTCGAAGATCTCCGGATAAAGGAGGGGCTGCTCGATCGTGTCGCGGATCAGCTTAATCGCCGGTTCCTGGCCGCCGATCTTTTCCCAGGGCAGCTCGGGCACCTGCTCGAGGAAATAATCGCGCGACTCCTGCTTCGCAAAGTGTTCGAGAGCGACCCGCCCGCTCGGATCAAGGCGCACTTCGTCACCGGAGTTGATCTTCGCATCCAGGATTCCCTGTCCCCGAACCACAATCCGGCTGTCGCTGCCCGGCATCTCGGAACCGACCCTAAGGCGTTTGTTCTCGAGCACTTCGCCGACTTTTATCATCCCTCCGTTTCCGCTGGGGGGAAGATGTCCGACGACTGCGTAAGCATCGTTGACCTTGACGCGGGTCCCGGTCGTAAGGGCCTCGTGGTTGGCCTTGGGATCGACGAGAGCGACGAACTCCTGGTCGCCGAGGGCGATCAGAGCGAGTTTGGAGTTTGGAGCACCTTCCTCTTTCCCCCCTCCTATGTCTTGTTCGGCTTCCAGCCAATCCAGGAAGATTCCGAGGCGGTTGGCGGGCTGGGTCAGCTTGGCGTACGCATCCTCGTATTCGGCCATGAGCTTCTCTGCTTCGTCGCGCTGCTTGGCGTCGCCTAACAACGCGTCGCGCAGCGCGGCGAGATAGTTCTGCAGGCGCTGATTGTCGGCAGGCGCGACTTCGATGATCTTGTCGAGAAGGTCTAGTGAGCGTGAGCCTTCGGGCGAGGGCATATTCAGATAATACGACGGGTTGACGCCAGGTAATGCGGAGATTGGGGCGTTGGGGTTAGGCCCTTGGGGTTGTCTCGCCGCGCAGGGACTCGAAATTCGTATAAGCCTGCAACGTCGCCTCTGCGATCGTAAAATACAGGTCCCGCCCTACGGTGCCGACTCCGCCGATCGGCTGGTCCTTCCCGTTGACCTGGGCAGATCCGGTTACCGATATGAACCGAACCCCGTTCTCGCTTTCCGTCATGTAGACGTCCCTGACTTCGAGTTTCGCAGTGGGATCGACGAAGCTGACGGCTTCGATCGTCGCGAGAGCGACCGACCGGAGCACGCTCCCTCCTTTGCGGGGGCAAACGCCGGAGAACAGCCGGTCGCCGGCGCGAATTGTCACGTTGGTCACTGAATTCGCGTCGGCCGCCTCTGCCATCACCGAATCAACCCGAAGGGGCCCGCGCAGGGCCTCCTCAGCCTTGGAGTCATCGTCGGCGGCCGGCGACGATGCGACTGGAGATTCGGAGTCATTCTCAGGTTGGGCGAGAACATCGGCGAGGATTGACGCCGTCTCGCCAGAAATCCTTTCGGTGAGCACGGCCTCGGCAAGCGGGTCCGCTGGGAGGCGAGCCATCTTGGCGGTTTTTTCTGCCATCGAGTTCTTGCTGGCAAGGTTGATCAAGTTGTCTAGAGTCGCCGCGTAGTGGACATTCTCGCGCTCTTTGGTCCGCTTCCCACCTTGGATGCCGATGCTGAACGTGACGGGCTCGTCGCTGCCCGACACCCGAATCCTGGACATGCCTTCATGGAGAGACCTGGCAAGTTCCAGAGCCTCCCCTTGATCGCGGATCGTCCCCACCGCGAATTCGTCGCCACCGTAGCGCACGAGGAGATCGCGCGTTCGGTCCGTTCTTTCCTCGATCATGTCCGCGACCCTTTGAAGAACGCGGTCTCCAACGATGTGGCCGTATTTCTTGTTGTAACTGCCGAACTCGTCGAGATCGATGAACAGAATCGTAATCTCCCGGCCATGCTTGAGGTTCTCGACTCCCCACTCGCGAAGGCGGTCGCTCCAGGATAGCCCGGTTAAAGGGTCCCAGGACCGCGCCATCTCGCGAAGAAGCATGTTCGGCGTGGCGACCCCACAGAATCGGTCGCCTTCGAGAACGGGGATGAAATCGAGGTCCTCCTTCCAGAAAGTTTCGGCAAGCTGGCGAAGCGGCGTTGAGACGTCGACGACGAACTCAGCCTTCTGCATGATGTCGCGGACTTTGACATCGTTGGCTTCGTTGCGGACCTGGGCTTCGGTGACGACGCCAACCAACTCCGCACCCTCGATAACGCCCAACACCTTCAAGCGGTGGCCGGCGAGGATAATTCTCGCGGTTGCCGCCAGATGTTCCGGATTGACCCAGACTGGGATCAAATTCAGTGCGTCGAGTGACTGCATTCGGTTTGTCTATCCATGAACATCCGTGGACATGGATTCACCACATGCAATCGTAACCAACCGGCGCTCCGAATACGAACGTCACAATTGCCAGTTTTACTCTGGCACGAGCCCTTCGACCACAGACTCCGCAAAACTCCTAACTGCAAACAGTGCATTTTCCGAGGTCTTGTACTGCCTTTCAAATCGAGCACATCGCGCGTAGGCTTCCCCAGGCTCGATCGATAGGGATCTGGCGACGTCCGCTTCGCACAGAGCCGCTTCGCGCAGCATCGTGAAGGCCACGAGATCGGCGATCGGAACTCCAAATCGAGAGGCATCGAAGTTCCTTGCCACAGAGAGGATGTGCCCGCGCAGATCCCAGGTCCCGCTGTCGGCAAAAAACGGCTCGAGGAGGCCGCATGCCCGGAGGGTTCCGCTTACGTCGTTCCACAACGGGCCGTGGAGGCGCAGTCTTCGGAGGGCTCCCACGAGCGTTCGGCCGTTCCCGCGCATCTTGTATGCGATGACACGGGTCAGCGAACTCGAAAGGCTGAGACCGTGGACTTCGGCGAGTTGGGCGATGATCAGCATGCGCTCGCTCGGCGCGGGTACGGAAATTGTTCCGATCATCCAGTCTCTCGCACAGGGGAGGATCGCGCTCAGGTGGCGCGTCTTCTTGGCGGCTGTAAATGCGAGCATGGTCGGCCGGCCGGACCGTACTCGCCGCTCCAGCGCAAGTCGAAGCTGAATCCGGCTGCGCGGCCTCGACGTCAGCTCCTGGACGTCGTCGAGAAGTAACGGTAGCGTTGAATCGCCACTGTTGCTCCCCGAGAGCCACTCGGTTGCCGACATCACGAGGGGCACCGGTTTCCATCGCTGGGATAGCTTTTCCGAAGCGCATTCGAGGACGTGGGTCTTTCCCCACCCGCTCGGTCCGACGATGACGGAAAAAGTGTTTAAGCCGGATGCGAAGTGAAGGGCGGTCTCGACGGCGCCCACGTTCGATGGCAAAACGGCCAGTGAGCCGAAAGATCGCGGAGAGCCCTCGTGGGCTGCCTGGGAAAGTGTGAGTCGTTCAACGTTCGTTAATGGCCTGCTAAGAGCAAGTGTGGACACGTAAACCTCTCTCGCCCTTGCGCGACGAGTGCGTCGGAAGGAGTAGTGACTAGTCTCATGGGCGAGCATGCGGCCGTCAAGTGGGCTCTAGCCGGTAATATCGCCACATGCGTAGATAGAATCTTTGGAATTCTTCGATTTTCTCACTCGATCTCCTCCCAGGCGATTGGCATTAATGCCGGGTTATCCACAAGTTTTCCACCACATGCGCATGGTGCCAACACGGAGTATGCAGGTCCACCGGCCACGGATGGGGTTCGGGCTGTGAGTCGTCTTCCCCCGTAGCTATGAACGGTATGCTCCAGGCGTCCGGGACCCCGCCCGCAGGGCCCTGCTTTTCGACTTTTTGCCACCTGGATTCTTCTGGTTGGGCGCGCCAAGCTTCCGCGTCGCAAAGGTCGGAAGAGTGCTCCGCAGCCTAGCGCGCGACCGCCCAGGATGCAAGATCGGTCGTTCTTGGAAAAGCGGGAAAGCGCCGGTAGGGGACTGCGGAGCCGACCGCACGCGCCCAACAGGAGACCGCGCCGGCAGCTGAATGACCCTGGGCTGACGCCTGGCCCCTCGCGTTTTGCGCTATGAGCGAGGCGACGGCTCATCGAGTTTTGCGTCCTGGCGTATAGTGGCAAGCATGAAGCTCGTCCACAAAGCCATCGTTCTCGCCTCGTTCGCCAGTCTCGCCGCGCTCGTCCTTGCCGCCGACTGGCCCAAGATCGTCACCAGCAAGACTCTTTATGCCGACAACGACCTTCGCGGCAAGAAGGCGCCCAACTTCTTCGTCGAACAGTGGCTGAACACGAAGTCGGTCGACACCCGAGGCAAAGTGGCGATCATCGACTTCTAGGCGACGTGGTGTCCGCCGTGCCGCGCGACGATCCCCGAGCTCAACGAGATCGCCAAGAAGTTCAAGGATAAGGTCGTGGTGATAGGAATCAGCGACGAGAAGCCGGACACGGTCGCCGACTTCATGAAAAGATGGAGATGGACTACAACGTCGGGATCGACACAACAAAGCGGATGGAGAAGGCGGTCGGGGTCAAAGGCATTCCGCACGTCCTTGTTATCTCTCCCGACAATATCGTCCGCTGGCAGGGCTCCCCGCTCGACGATAGCGACCGCCTGACCGATCAGGTTGTTCAGCAAGTGATCGATGCAAGCGGTGTGAAATAGCGGTCAGACGATCTCGACTTTGACGGCGGTCACTTTGTATTCGGCCGCACCCGTCTTGGCATCCCGGTGATTGCTCGTGACCCGGTTCGTGAAGACCTTCGGGTCATGGAAGGTCGTGAACAGTTCGCCCTTGCGGATGCGGCCATCGACTCGCGCCGGCAGCTCCGCCTTGCCCCATCGGCTCGTCATTCGAATGATCTGGCCGGTCCGGATTCCCAGTTCCTCGGCATCGGAGGGCGAGATATCGAGCGTGTCGGTGGGCCTCAGAACAATGTTCGGCGTGCGCTCGGTCATCGTTCCCGCATTGAACTGATAGAGCGTGCGCCCGGTGTTGAGGAGGAATGGAAACTCGGGATTCGTGACCTCTTTCGTAGGCTTGTACTCGATCAGGGCGAACGGCGCCTTCGGCCCCAAAGGGAACGTATCGCGATGGAGGATGGTCGTTCCGGGATCGTCTTCACTGAGGCATGGCCATTGGAGACCAACTTCTTCGATCCGCTCGTAGGAGATTCCCGCGCCAGCTTTCCAGACCTTCCGAACCTCATTCCAGACGTCCCTCGGGGTTTCGAACGCGAACTCTTTGGCGAAGCCCATGTGGGCTGCCAACTCACAGATGACCTGCCAGTCCGGCCGGGAATCGCCGACGACCGGGATCGCCTTGCGGATGCGTTGGACTCGCCGCTCGGAGTTCATGAACGTTCCGTCTTTCTCATAGCTGGAGCAGACGGGGAAGAAGATGTGGCCGAATTCCTTCGCCGTCTGGTTCAGGAAGAGGTCCTGGATGATAACGAGATCGAGCTTCGCCAGGTTTTCGCGGGTTTGGTTGGCGTTCGGATTGGAGAAGTAGACGTCGTAGCCGATCGCCCATAGCGCCTTCAGCGAGCCCTCTCCGGCGGCGTCGAGCATCTCCATCCAGTTCAGACCCTGGGTTCGCGGCACCGGCCGTCCCCAGACCTGCTCGACCCAATCCGCGGACTGGGCGATCGGCGTGTAGCCGGCGAGATTCGAAGGCTCGCAGCCCATGTGGGCCGAACCTTGGACGTTGTTTTGGCCCCGCAACGGATTCTCCCCGGTTCCAGGCTTGCCGACGTTGCCGGTGAGGAGGGCGAGGTTAGCGAGGCATCGGACCCCTTCCGAGCCCTGGCTGTGTTCGGTCGTGCCCAGTCCATGGAAGACCATGGAAGGACCCTTGGCGTAGAGCCGCGCGGCTCGCCGGATATCTTCGGGATCGATGCCGCAGACCTTGGCGCCACGCTCTGGCGTCCATTCCTTGACCAACTCGGCGAATTCGGCGAACTGATCGGTTCTCGAATCGACGAAGGCCTTATCAAGAAGCCCCTCCTCGACGATCACATTGGCGATGGAATGGAGGACCGGGATGTTGGTGCCGGGCTGGATCTGAAGATGGACGTCCGCGTAGCCGGCAAGCTCCGTCCGGCGGGGATCGATGACGACCAGGCTGGCGCCGTTGAGGACGG